>Ga0116115_1001653_pt1 | contig 9316 bp, 13 predicted proteins | sample June2015DPH_10_1_2_FD_89789 | JGI IMG/M metagenome (GOLD analysis project Ga0116115, IMG submission 89789) | Peatland microbial communities from SPRUCE experiment site at the Marcell Experimental Forest, Minnesota, USA - June2015DPH_10_100 | ecosystem: Environmental > Terrestrial > Soil >... | reverse complement strand
TGTTCGAACTGTGACCATTTGAAATTCTATGTCGGCGACAACCTTATAGCCGAGGGTGATCCGGACCACACACAATATGGGAACCTCCCACATCCTCCGTTCTTGGTGAACCTTTACAGGGCGGACCATCAGTGGGGTGATCTCCGCATCGAAGGCTATGTTGCGGGCAAGAAGGTCATTACGAAGTCGTATTCCGGCAAAGGGATCGACCAGAAGTTTGAGCTTCGCGCTGACGACAACGTTCTGGTCGCAGATGGAGCTGACACGACTCGCGTCGTGCTCCGCGTGACGGATGAGTTTGGCGCAGTGCGGCCGTTCGCCACGGGCGCGGTCGCGTTGGAGATCGAGGGGCCGGCAGAAATCCTGGGGGGAAATCCTTTTGTTCTCTCCGGGGGAGTCGGAGCAGTCTGGATTCGAGCCAAAGAAACGCCCGGGGCTGTGCTGCTCCGCGCCAAACACCCGACCCTGGGCGCACAGGAGGTTAAGTTGCAGATCGAGGAGGCGACGACGATGGCGCTTGCGTAAGACACGGCGCTGGGGGTTGCGCACAAACTCCTTCGCAGACTCCGCCCTGACGTTTCGGGTCGAGCGGGCGCCAGCGTTGGAAGCGCGTGTGGACTTGCGCTCCTCAGCTTTGCGCTTGGCTTCCTCCCGTGCTGCCTTGGCGGCAGCCTCCATGGTGGCCTTGGCTTCGGCCAGGGTGCTGGCGGTTTGCTGGTGGGTTTGGACGTAGGCGGCCAGGTGCTTGCCGAGTTGGGCATCGAGTTCCTCGGGCGGGCCGGTATAGGTAAGGGGGGTGGTTAAAGCTGGGTTCTCGTCGGCCTTGGCCTGGGTGGGAATGACATTGACACGCAGAGTCTTGTCATCCACCTTGGCCACTGTGATGAGCACAGTGCGACCGGCAAGAAGCGGCATGAGTTCAATGAACACAGGACCTCCTTTTCGTGGCACATGCGCTGACTTTCACTAGCGCCACGTGTGTTGTTAATTGGGAAGAAGATTGAGTTGATCGGAACTGATACTCGATGGGCTGCTGCCAGGACAGCACTTCAAGAGACACTTCTGCCAGGCAGGGATGGGTTTACAGTGCGGGACCCACACCAGACCCCATGACGAATCGAATACAATAGACCATGCCAAAGACTGCCTTAGTTGGTGTACAATACTGCGGGTCAGGATGCGAAAATAGAAATCCTGCCTAGATCGGAAATTCCGGTCCAATAGGAGAGAAAACATTATGAAGAAACTCGCAGGGGCAGTTTTGTTGATTTCTGCATGTGTTGGGCTGGCCCTCGCCCGAGCACAGACGCCACCGGCCAAAGGCCCGAGCGTGGCGCAAGCTATCAAGCAACTTGAACACGATTGGGTTGATGCAATGAAAGCCGGTGATATTGACAAACTCAGTCAGATCCTCGCCGACGATTGGACAGGCATCGGCTACGATGGCAGCAAGGAAACAAAGCAAAGTTCTCTGGCGGCCTGGAAATCCGGCGCGGAAAAGCTCGAGTCCGTCGAGTTTGGGCCCATGGATGTGAAGGTGATGGGAAGCGTTGCCGTCGTCCAGGGCAGCGACACAGAAAAGAGCACCACCAAAGGAAAAGACACCAGCGGTAAATGGGTCTGGATGGATGTCTTCGCGAAGCGCGACGGCAAGTGGGTGGTCGTCCGTTCCCAATCCGCCATGGTGAAGTAAGTTCCAGCGGTAGATTTCCAGAGAGCCCAGCGGCTCGATTTTCGATGGCCGGGCGTGACCATGCCGACCGGCCACTTCTTCCCGAACCACAATATGGACTTAAGAAGAGAATTTCTCTTTTAGACCCAGTTCATCTCCTGTGACATCTTGAAAAGTAATCATTTGGTCTGTCGCCAGAACTATTGCCTTCCAGTAATCGCAAGTTCCAGATTATGGGTTACCACGGGATAAGAAGTCGCAAATCTAACCGAATGGAGAGTCCAATGGCTCATTATCTGTTGCAGGTGGCATACACCTGCGGGAACGATCCAAATGCGGTTGTTGATGAGATCGACTGGCGGTACGCATTCAGCCTTCCCATATCCCCTGTTTCTCTACCTCCGTGTAGAAGGGAGGCCGGTAGCTACACCTACCGGCCCTGAAACAAGGGAAAGCCAAACTACTGTTCTTCTATCCTGGTTAGTATAGAAAGTTTCGAGAAGTCGGCTTCCATCCTTTCGCCTACTGTTCGCTTGTGGCTTGTATCTTATTGTAAACACACCAAATATAGTTGTAGCGGATTGCGAGAAGAATACGGGGTCTCCCACCGTGGAGGTATTGAGGTGGTCCGTACGGTTGCGGACGATGTGTTCAAGGAACCAGGAATTGTCAATGGCGTTGAGCTGGCGCCAGTGTTTGCCGATGCGCGTGCCCACAACTGGTCTACGTTACCGCCGTTCCAATCAAATGAGCCTAAAGATCCGGTCGGAGCTTTGTGTAGCGCCGGGATGGCGGGTGAGCGGGGAAGAATTGCCCCGCATAGTCGGAACAGCGCCAGAACGAGGATTAAAGACCCAGGAGGTAATCGGAGGCGGTCAGGTTGGCGAAGCGGACGGTGTTCACGCGCTGGCCCACCACGTTGGCAAAGTACTGGAGAATCGAAGTCAACTTCAGGATGGCCGGTTTTTCACCCACTCGGAGCCAATGCCGGGTGACAAGGGAAGCTAAGACTAGGCGGAAGTAGAGCATCAATAACCGCTCTTCACGCGAATAGCGCTGGTTCGGGTTGACGGCATTCTTGAGCAGGTAAGTGAGTGCCAGGAAATCGCACTTGAGCATCATCCGCAGCCGGCGGTAGTCGACGGCCGGGTTGAATTCTCCCAACGTCCGGCGCAACGCAGGGAACTCCAGGCGGGTGGCATTGACAATGGCCAGGAAGTACTCTCGGTCGAATTGCCGGCGCAGGATGCGTTGGCAAGTGGCCTGCAGATAGAAGAAGAAGAACCCGGTAGAGAGGATCAGGATTAGGACAGCTAGGACCATCGTTTACCTCCCTCAAGTTTCCACTTCTGCCGGAACCACGCTCGCGCCCGGAACCATTTCGGCCCCGGCGATGCCGTTCCAGCCTTCAGCATCTTCTCCAGCTTAAAGAGAAGTTCCACGATTGGCAATAGTACACGAGTACCGGCCTGCCGCTATCGAGGCGGGGCACCCAGCGATCCTCGTGGAAGCGCGTATCCTCTGAGGGGCACTTGGCTCTGGCTTGGGAAGTCACAGTTCCGCAACGTGCAGCGTGGCGAACTGTAAGGTGAGGAGGAGGGGGGCTTGGAAGGGGAGCACCACCCTTTGACAAGGCTCTCTTGGTGTCAGACGACTTTTGCGGCCATTCCACACCCGACAAAGTTCTCAAGCGGGGGATTCTTGCTGGGCTTTCGCATGGGCCAGGGCGCGCCCGATGCTGGGACTACACCCCCATGTGGCCGTACGCTGTGGCTGGGGCGCAGCGGGACGATTACTGCCGTGTGGGCGACCATACGCCCAGATCCCGTCCAACACGCGGCGGAGTGATGGCTAGCGTGTCTAGGGGGGAAACCTCTACGGCTAGGGCTTTATACGTCATCCTTCCGCGGTACTTGCGGTGCTTAGCCCTCGCCGCAACAAGCCGTAGGCTTTGCATGGATCACTCCCAAGTGCCGGAAGGCAAAAGCACCCATCAATTCGGTTGCCATCTGCGGATGCACGTTTGGCACTGTCGGTTACAACACGGAGAAAGAGACAAAGTGCATCCCTGAGAGTGCGGTGCTAGACTCTGAGCAATGAATACCACAATTTCAAGACGGCCTACGGTATGGGCACGAGCGCGAGGGTTAGTGAGTACAGTACTTCTTTGCGCGACCGCCTCGTTGGTGTTCGGACAGACGCCGCCTTCGACGAATCGATCGAGGACCTTTGGTCCGGACGCGTGCGGTCCGGTGGATCCTGCTTACATCCACACCGCCAATGAGACGGGCGGGATACCGATGTTTTTGCAACGGTCCGAAGCGGCCAAAGCCTTTCACCTTGTGCGCGAATCAACGAGGAACAACGTGGCAACGGTGTTCTGGGCGACGGGAACGCTCAACGGGAAACCACAAACCATCACAATTCCCGTGGACTCGGTGACCAAGAAAATTACGTTTACGTTCTCGGTGGATACAAAAGGCAACGAGCTCAAGCTGACGGCACCTTCCGGCGGAGCGATTACGGAGGGTTCGGCAAGCACAGAGGTCACGGAATTGAATTGCGGCCGGATTTTGACGGTGAGTTCTCCCGAAGCGGGAAAGTGGCGCGCGGAGATTACTGGCACAGGCAGATTTTGGATGGAGGCCCAGGCGCAGAGTGATATTTATTTCGTCGGTGTCGAGTTTGTGAAGAAAGGCGGCCGTCTCGGTCACGAAGGACTGTTTCGGATACAGGGGCAGCCGGTGGCGGGAACTCTTGCAACGCTTCAGGCATCTCTCTCTGCCAGCGCCACAAAGACCACCGAGTTCTATCTGGTTACCGAACAGGGCCAGACCATTCAGAAGCTGCAAATGCAGGCGGTGAATTCCGACCGGGAATTCCTTGAATTCGTCGGAATCGTGGATCTTCCGAATGTGCCCTTCCGCGTAGCGGTGATAGGAAGCGACTCGAATGGCAAACAATACCAGAGATTCTTCTCGAATTTATTCCACGCGGAAAGCGTGGAAATTTCTGCAAAGCTGGACTTTGACGAGTTGTCCGCAGGAAGCACCAAGCAGGTCGAGTTCACGGTGCGAGACATCGGCTTTCCGCGTACATTCAACATGACCGTAACGGACGCGCATCAATTCGTGAGCAAGGTGGAACCGAAAGAACTGGCGCTAGGCGCGGGGGAGTCCGGAACCGTCCGGGTGGATTTGACCGTGCCGGCCGGAACAGCGCCGGGCATTGGAGAAGACGTTGTGATCGTTGCCGCCAGCACTGCGGGTCCGCCCACGTCGAACTCCAGCGTCGTGCACTTTTCGGTCTCCTCCTCCAGCGCTACTCAGAATCCTCGTTGATTCGACCTGCCCCGGAAGAGCACCATGGTCCTGAGGGAGGGTTCACCACCACTGGCCGATGAGTCGGCTTACCAGAGATGTGGTCCGCCCTGTCCCCTCTGCAATTGTGCCTGGATCACGGCGCTCACGGAAACTACCGACCCGGTCCTAAAACGCCTTACTTATGGGAGTCGCCTCGACGTGCAAGGCGACACACCCGGTGTTCAATTTGAACAATGTCGAGCCGATCCGCTAAAGACCCCGGAAAGTGAATACTCTTCGAAACCCCGAGTTAGAACGGCATGTCCTGTTCCGCGCTCTCGCCGCGTGCCTCATTGAAGGGGTTGTCGCTTTCGTTGGCGGGCTCCGCAACCTTCGAAGATTCAACAGCCTTTGCCCCGTTTCCGTTCTTTGGCGCTCGGTCCAGAATCTGCATCTGGTTGGCCACAACTTCGATTGTCGTGCGCTTATCACCTTCAGGGCCTGTCCACTACCAGGTCTGCAACCGGCCTTCCAGGTAAACATGCCTGCCCTTATTCAGGTATTCGCCGCAGACCTCAGCCAGGCGGCCGAAGCAAACGATATGAAACCACTCTACTCGCTCCCGGCGAGCGCCTTCTGGGTCTTTCCACCTCTCGTTGACCGCAAGGCTAAACGTACAGACGGGCTTGCCTTGCTGGCTGAACTTAAGTTCCGGCGCCTCACCCAGAAACCCGATCAGAATTACCTTGTTCACACATTGGCACACGAGTTGTGTCCTCCTTCCTCATCGAAGCGGAACTTTCGGGTAACGCGATCACCGGCCAGCACGTCCATTTGAGCGGCGACCTCGGCCATGCCGTCCCGCACCCAGGCGCGAACTAGCGGCATGTTCCGCAAGGCATCGGTGCTCACTCCCTCAAGTAGGGCGCGCGCCTTCTGGACCTGCTCCTTCAACTCCTGGTCGTCCACCACGTTGCGCAAGTCAAACGTCCCCAGGAAATCACGCAGCTTCTGCAAGGTTGATTCCCGCAGACGCTGCGGCTTGCCGTCCGGCTGATCCCCCAGCCGGTCGCGCAGGTGGCTCACCAGCTCCAGCAGCGAGGCCCGCATCACCTGCTGGATCTCGCTACAGGCTTCCGACATTGCCACCACGGCCTTTTCCCGCTCCTCTTGGAAGAATTGGGCCGAGATCTCTCGAAGCTGGTCCGGCACACCATAGCTGACGTATTGCCAACTGAAGGTGAAGTGGGAGCGCACCTCGTCTGCGGGTAGGTAGTCAGCCGGGTTATAGAGGGTGCGCAGTCGCCCAGCGGCTTCTTGGCAGAGGCGCGGATAGGCGCTGAGAAACGACTCCACTAGCTCGCCTCGTTTATATTTGAACTCGTGCAGCCTCTCGTCCACCGTCTCCACCAAGCCCAGCGGCAAGAGGTGAATGCCGACCTCGAAGGGCAGGCACATGTCGTACAGGAAATGACGGATGTCGCCATCGAGGGTGCGGATGGCTTGCAACTCCGGCGAGTCGAGCAGAGTCTTCGAGACGCGAATTAAGGCCTTGTCGGCGTCAACTTCGACCTGGGACGAGCTGACCTTCCGAGTGTTACCGAGCAAACCGAGATGAAGTTTGATGAAAACCGTTTGCTTGGCAAGCTCATTGTCCGAGCTTTGAACGTTCAAGATTGGCACTGCTGTTGCCATTTCATCCTCCTTCTTGGGGTTGGAACTCTTAAACTCTTAGCCCACATTTCCATTTTGCACTCCACTTACGAACCTTCGGATGTTCGTCGGCACCGAAATTTATGCGGGTTTCAACGCAATGAAGACGCTCGATGGCTGGTAGTTAACCAGCTTGCAGCAGCGCCTGGTGACGACGGGGGGCCGGTTGGTGAAACACGCCCGGTATTATTGGCTGCTCCTGGCGGAGAGCCATCTGACGCGACGGCTGTTTGGAGCCATGCTGGGCAGGATCGCGGCGCTACCCTCGCCAGCCGGGTAGGTGAGTTTCTGGCCGGAGCGGATTTCGGCGGCGAGGAAGGCGTGGACGGAGAGGTGTCGGAATCATCGGTCGGAAAGACGGCCCTTTTGGGCTGTCGAGGCCCCAACCACAGGGAGAACGGGTGCCTCCCGCGATCGCTGAGAGGCTCAGCACCCAAAATCCGAGGGGCGATTGCATTCTGAGGCGATCAGGTATATATTACCGGGCGGGCGGAAAGTTCATAATGGAAATTCCGGTTAACGGTAATCTAAACTTGGTCACCCAACGACCGCCGACGCACCACAGCGTCACCTGACGCGATTACGGGGCATTCTACGAATGTTTTTCAGTGACCAGGCGAAGCTAAGGCGGGTGTTGCATCATAGGAGCAAGTGATGGAAGGGGGAAGCCCTTACTCCATGGGAGATCGACCCGGCGTTCTTACAATGTCTCTTCCCCGAAACTTACGTCGCCGTGATGGACCCGCCCGGTGGGCAATGACTGGTACTTTTGACAGTTGCCGCGGAACGGGTGAAGGGCTATTTCCTGACTAACGAGTTTGCCCTGAAGAAGCGAAATGCGTAAAGGTGCAGTTGTCGCCAGAAAGCGGGAATATTCGATCCGCGTAGCAGATACTCTTTACGCCGGCGCTAGTCCATGCGTGTAACGATCAAACTTCTTTTAGTGTGGTTGATTTGTGGTGGCCTGGGTCTAACCCGCGGCTGGGCCTCATACACACGGCCTCTGGCAGCGAGCACAGTCGGCGCGCCAATGGCTGCAAATCCGCTAGTTATCCGGGCAGTCCCGCAGAAGGCTAAGCGTTTCCGGTGGAAGCCTGCCATCATCGAATCTCTCACATTCCTGGCGATTGAACACGGTGTTCGGCTCCACGAACAGAAGACGCGGGCAGGGCTGAAAGGCCCATTCTTCCGAGACTGGGGAACCTCCGTCCAAGGTGTCAGCGGCTGGGGCGACGGCGACAATTGGTTAACCAATTACGTCGCCCACCCTATGGAAGGAGCTGCCGCCGGCTATATTCAGATTCAAAACGATCCGCGGGGGCAGGGCCTGGAGTTTGGCCGTTCAAAGCAGTATTGGTACAGCCGTCTCAAAGCGTTCGCCTGGGCAGCGGGTTACAGCACCCAATTTGAGATAGGCCCAATCAGTGAAGCCTTCATCGGAAATGTGGGAATGATTAAAGGCACCGCAGGATTCGTGGACCTCATCGTGACGCCGCTCGCTGGACTGGGACTTATCGTAGCCGAGGACGCGCTGGACCGTTTCGTTTTGAGAAAACTCGAAGCAAGAACTACCAGTCGATGGAAACTCAGCGTCTGCCGCATCATCTTTAATCCGGACCGCAGTTTTGCCGGAGTCCTTCGGGGAAGATTTCCTTGGCAGCAAAAACCGCAAGCCCCTCGGATGGCCCTGGCGAATAATTGGAAACCATCTACCGATTATATGGACGCCCCACCGAGGAAGATTGAGGGATGGAACCAATTGTCATGGCCCGAAGGGGTCCCAGCCGGCATGCCCCACAAATACTTGCCGATAATGGAATTGCCTGCTAAGGCATGCTGTGGCTGCGCCCGCAGCACTTCCTGAACTACGGCATCAACCGAGACTTCCGCACCGCGAAAGGGATGAGTCTCGGGGTTCCAGCACCCAGGACAACGAAGTGTGCATCCTTGGAAGAACACCACGGCGCGCAGGCCTGGCCCATTAGCACGGCTGGCGGGAATCAAGGCATGCAGCAGCATGGCAGGCCTCCTTCAGCGCTGGCTCTTCTCTCGTTGGATCTGCTGGCCGGTGTAATAGGCGGGCTTTTTGCGCTCCACTTTCACACTGTCTCCGCCACGGAAGTCGTCAAAGACCTTCTCGCAACCCTGCCCTGCAAAACCCTCCAGATCGAGGGTAGACTTCCCTTGGGCGTCAATGGTGATCGTAATCGTTTTCTCTTGCATCGTGGCCTACCTCCGGGCGACAAATTGGAGTCGCACCTGCTGTCCTTCCGAGGTCTCGATCACTTCCCGGCCTTTCAGGACGTAGCCCCTGGCACGAGCCATGGCCAGGGTCTGCTTCTCTTTCTAGCCTTGCTGGACACGTCCCAGCCACTTGGCCCCATAGCCACGGTGCTCGTCGAGTTCGTCTTTGACCATGGCGAGCTGACCATCCGGCTGACGCGCGAATCCGATATCACCGTAGGCCCCGCGCAAGTGCTGACGCCGGATGACAATGTTTGCGACCTTTGCCTCCTGCTCCGAGTAGTACGAGTTCAGGTGGACACCCTCCGGGTGGACCTCAACCTCGTAGCCCATCTCCTTCAGAGCCTCCACGAGGTATTTCTCCTCGCGCAAGACCGTCTGAGTC
>Ga0116115_1001651_pt1 | contig 9318 bp, 9 predicted proteins | sample June2015DPH_10_1_2_FD_89789 | JGI IMG/M metagenome (GOLD analysis project Ga0116115, IMG submission 89789) | Peatland microbial communities from SPRUCE experiment site at the Marcell Experimental Forest, Minnesota, USA - June2015DPH_10_100 | ecosystem: Environmental > Terrestrial > Soil > Wetlands... | reverse complement strand
AATGGCGGTAAAAGCGTCACTGATCAACGTTATCGCCGTGGGAACCCCTCCAGGCGAAGACGGCTCGGCCGATCTGCAGCATGTCCTCGACGTTGCCGGAACAATCGGCCAAGAGATGGAAAGTTTCAAAATCATCGTGGATAAATCAACGGTCCCGGTGGGGACCGCGGACAAGGTGCGCGAGAGAGTCAGGGAGGAACTGGACAAAAGGAGGACCACTATTGAATTCGACGTTGTCTCCAACCCTGAATTCCTGAAAGAGGGGGCGGCCATAGACGACTTCATGAAGCCAGACCGGGTTGTGATCGGCACCGACAATGTCCGTACCGCCGAGATCATGAAGGAACTTTACTCCCCCTTTATGCGCAAGTCCAACCGGCTCATCACCATGGATATCCGGAGCGCCGAGATGACCAAGTATGCCGCCAACGCGATGCTCGCCACCAAGATATCGTTCATGAACCAGATCGCCAATCTATGCGAGCGGATGGGCGCCGATGTCGCCGCGGTGCGCGAGGGGATCGGCTCCGATTCCCGGATCGGCCACGATTTCCTTTTTCCCGGGGTTGGATACGGCGGCTCCTGTTTCCCCAAGGACGTCAAGGCGCTGGTGAAGTCCGCCGAGGAGTGCAACTATGACTTTATCCTGCTGAAGGCGGTGGAGGCCGTAAACGATCAACAGAAGCTGGTGCTGACCGAGAAGATAATGGTCCGCCTAGCTGATCATTCTAAGGCAAAACCGCTGTCAGGCAAAACCATCGGCATCTGGGGGCTATCCTTCAAGCCCCGCACCGATGACATGCGCGAGGCCCCTTCGCTGGTCATCATCAACAGACTGCTGGAGATGGGGGCGAAAGTCCGCGCCCATGACCCGGAGGCGATCAGGGAGGCCGCGAAGATCTTCGGCGACCGGATCGTATACAGCCACAACCAGTACGATATCCTCGGGGAAGCGGATGCCCTGGCAATCGTTACCGAATGGAGCGAGTATCGTAACCCCGATTTCGCCAAGATCAAAGATCTTCTCAAGCAGCCTCTGATCTTTGACGGCAGAAATCTTTTTGATCCGAACCGTATGAAAACAGCCGGCTTTGAATATTGGCCCATCGGCCGGAACGGCACGCGGAATTGTGAAGGGTGAAGGGTTAGGAGAGGTTTAAACATGCGCATACTGGTGACAGGCGGCGCCGGTTTTATCGGTTCACATCTGTGTGAAAGGCTGTTGAGGGACGGGCATGAGGTGCTCTGCCTCGACAATTTCTTTACCGGCGACAAACGGAATATCATCCATCTCATGGATAATGACCGCTTCGAGCTGATACGCCATGACATCACCGAGCCGATCCTTCTGGAAGTAGAGCGGATCTATAACCTGGCCTGTCCTGCGTCTCCCATCCACTATCAGTACAACCCGGTCAAAACCATCAAGACCAGCGTCTTGGGCACGATCCACATGCTGGGGCTGGCCAAGAGGGTCAAGGCCAGGGTACTTCAGGCCTCCACATCGGAAGTATACGGCGATCCCCAGGTACATCCGCAGAATGAGGGTTACTGGGGCAACGTGAACCCCATCGGGATAAGGAGTTGTTACGATGAGGGGAAGCGGGTGGCCGAGACCCTGATGATGGACTATCACCGGCAAAACGGGGTCGATATCCGCATTGTCCGCATCTTCAACACCTACGGCCCGCGGATGGCCGAAAACGATGGCCGGGTGGTCTCCAATTTCATTATCCAGGCATTGCGTGGTGAGGAGATCACTGTCTACGGCAGCGGTAATCAGACACGTTCCTTCTGCTACGTGGACGACCTTGTGGAAGGTTTGATCAGGATGATGGAGTGCGCCGGAATCACCGGCCCGGTCAATCTGGGAAACCCCGTCGAGACGACTATTATCGAATTCGCCCGGCGCATCATCGCTCTTACCGGCTCAAAGGGCAAGGTGGTTTTCAAACCGCTGCCGGCCGATGATCCTCAACAGCGGCAGCCCGATATCACCCTGGCCAGGGAAATGCTCGGGTGGGAACCGCATCTGGACATTGAAACCGGTCTGAAACGGACCATTGAGTATTTTGCTGCCCTCCGGGCGGCAGGTCGCTCCTCACTGAAGGAGGTGTAATGCGCAAGCGGATGTATCTCATCCCTGCCGGGGGCATCCTCTTTATCATGTTTTTTACCATTTTCGGCGAACGTGGGCTATTGAGCATCTATCACCTGAACCAGGAAAAGCATGAAGCACAGCAGCGCCTGGAAGAGATGAAGGTCGAAAACGAAAGGCTGAAGAGGGAAATAGAGGCGCTCAAAACCGACAAACGGTATCTGGAGAGCATTGCCCGCAAGGATTTCGGGCTGGTACGACGGAACGAGACCATCTATCAGTTCCCTCCCCCGGAGAAGCCGGAGAGCAAAACCCCGCAACCCGTGAAAGTGCCGAAGGGACCATCAGCCAAATAATACAAGGTTGACAGACTGAAGACTGAAGAAGAGGAGCCATAGCAGTAATGAAAGAGCTTGTAAAGGAATCACTCAGAACGGCGATTGAGCGCTGTTTTGCCGACGGCTCACTGACCTCGGGCCTTTACCCGGCAGCCATTATAGAAAAACCGGCCCATCCGGAGCATGGGGACTTTGCCACCAACGCCGCCATGCTCCTGGCGAAGGCCGAAAGGAAGTCCCCCCGGCTGGTGGCGGAGGCCCTGGTCGTTCACCTGCGGGGCGCTGCGGACATTTTTGCCGGCGTGGAGATTGCCGGTCCGGGATTCATCAATTTCCGTATCAAGGACGAGGCGTGGCGCAAGCTCCTTTACGATATCGACCGGGCCGGGGAAGCATACGGCAAGGGAAACGCCGGCCAGGGGAAAAATATTCAGGTCGAGTTCGTCAGCGCCAACCCGACCGGCCCGCTTCATATCGGCCACGGCCGGGGAGCGGCCATCGGTGACGTCATCTGCCGCCTGCTCGTTGCCACCGGCTGGAACGTAACCCGGGAATTCTATTACAATGATGCCGGACAGCAGATAACCAACCTGGCGCTCTCGGTTCAGGCGCGCTGCCTCGGTATCGAGCCGGGCGACCCGCGCTGGCCCGCCGACGGCTACCAGGGGGAGTATATCCGCGACGTGGCAAACTCCTTCCTGGATTGCGCCACGGTTGACGCCGACGACCGGCATGTCACGGCAAGCGGTGATCTGCACGACCTGGAAGCAATCCGCCTTTTTGCCGTTGCCTGCCTGCGCCGGGAACAGGACCAGGACCTGGCGGCCTTCGATGTCCACTTTGACGTCTACTCCCTCGAATCGGACCTCTATCATGACGGCAGTGTCGAAACCGTGGTCAAGCGCCTCATCGAGAGCGGCCATACCTATGAAATGGATGGCGCGCTCTGGCTCCGCACCACTGCCTACGGTGACGACAAGGACCGGGTGATACGCAAGTCCGACGGCAGCTTCACCTACTTCGTCCCTGACGTCGCCTATCACCTGGGCAAATGGGAGAGGGGCTTCGGCCGCGTCATCAACGAGCAGGGCGCCGACCACCACAGCACCATCACGCGGGTGCGAGCCGGCCTGCAGGCACTCGACCTCGGCATCCCGCAGGGGTGGCCGGAATACGTGCTGCACCAGATGGTGACGGTCATGCGCGGCGGCGAGGAGGTGAAGATATCCAAACGCGCCGGCAGCTACGTCACCCTGCGCGACCTCATTGACGAAGTGGGGCGCGACGCCACCCGCTTTTTTTTCGTGATGCGTAAACCCGATTCCCAGCTCGTCTTTGACATAGACCTGGCCAAGCAGCGGTCCCTTGAAAACCCGGTCTACTACGTCCAGTATGCCCATGCGCGGATCTGCAGCATCTTTGAGAATGCGGCGGAGAAGGGGATTTCCCTCCCCGATGCCGGATCTGTCGCCCTGTCGAGACTGGAAACTGCCGAAGAGATGACGATTATCAAGTACCTCGCGCTCTTCCCGGAAGTGGTGGAAGGGAGCGCCAGCAGTTTCGAACCGCACCGTGTTACCAGTTATCTCCAGGAACTGGCAACTGAATTCCACAGTTTTTACAACAAGAACCGGGTAGTTACCGAAGACACGGAACTGACGGTCGCCAGGCTGTTCCTGTTGAAATGCGTGGTCATTACCCTCAAGAACGGGCTGACCATGCTCGGCATTTCCGCCCCGGAAAAGATGTGACAGGTGAAACAAAATGGCTATTGATTATCGCGAACATAAATCGGTCAACAAAAACCGCCCGCGCAAGCAGCCGGCGTGGATTTTCTTAATTTCCCTTCTGATAGCCGTGACTGTTGCTTTCACCATTGGTGTCGCAACCGGCTGGCTGATTTTTCGTCCCACCTCCCGGATGAGCTCCGACAACAGGGCCGGAGTCTCAGCCGACGTCAATCAGAAGGGGTCGCAGGCCCCTGCGCCAGGTAAGCAGCAGATCTCCGCGGAACCTGCCGGCAAGACGCAGGACCCTATACTGACATTTTACGAAACCCTCCCCAAGGGGAACAAAGGGGTTATCGGGAGCGGCGTGAATCCGGCAAAACCTGGGGAGCACGCTCCCGTCAAGGCCGCGTTGCCGGCAAAGCCCGCAGCCGTTGCCAAGCCGGCGTCCCTTGGGGAAACGGAACAGCAAGCGAAGGAGGCTGGCAAAGCTCCGGCGAAGTCTCCTGAACCTTCTTCCGCCAGGGAGACGGCTGCCAACAAAGAGGGTGCCGTAAGAGAGGATGACGGGAAAAGGAAATTCACCGTACAGGTCGCTTCATTCCACGTCAAAAAGGAAGCCGAGGAAATCCGCGATCAGTTGAAGGCCAGCGGCATTGCCGCTTACATCGTTGAATCCAATGTTCCCGAGAAGGGGACCTTGTACCGGGTCCGGGTCGGTAGGCATCTGGACCTGCAGTCGGCGCATGAACTGGCCGGCAAGGCAGGCAAAGGGTCGATCCTCATCTCCGAATAGGGGAAGCCTTGACACCTGAGTAATTTCAATTTCTTATTGACAAGACCTTGGGGAGTGTGATAAAAAGTTAAACTTCAATGACGCGGGGTGGAGCAGTCTGGTAGCTCGTCGGGCTCATAACCCGAAGGTCGAAGGTTCAAATCCTTCCCCCGCAACCAAAATATCAAGGGGTTACGGTGTTACCGTAGCCCCTTTTTCATTCTGATGTGATAAAATTGTGATAAAACCACTCATCGCCTTATCCATGACATTTATGCCGGAACGCAGGCTTTCTGAATAATGATGAGCATATCTCATCACGCACGATATCGATTTCCATCTTCCCAATTTTTGCACCGTATAGAGATCGACCCCGTTTTGCACCAGGCGGGTGGCAAACGTATGGCGCAGATCATGAAACCTGAAGCCTACGATACCTGCCTTCTTCTTTACAGAGGAAAAAGCCCTCAACATATTTCGAGCATTTATCCTTGTGTCACGTCTGTTTATAAAGACATAACAAACTCCTTCCGGCCGATTCTCGAACTTTGTCTGTAAGATTGCCAGGGCAGTTTCATTCAATGGAAGGGTATCAACACCGTCGTTTTTCTGTTCTGAGATGAGAAGTGTTTTTCGCGAAAAATCGATCTGGTGCCATTTCAGGTCAAGGATCTCGCCTTCGCGAAGGCCTGTGCTTATGGCGAAGTTGATGATCTCTTGCAACCATTTCGGAGAGACCCTCATCAACGCCTTCTCTTCATCAAGGGTTAACCAACGCTCGATGATGTTGTTCACCTTCTCTTTATCGACCTTCGTGACCGGGTTATTATCGACCCACTCCCATTCCTTAATGGCTTTGGTAAATGCATGCCCAATCAATATCAGCTCATTATTAACGGTTTTGGGAGAAGCCTCTTCCTTCCTTCTCATAACCTTGTACTCCGCAATAGCGTTAGGGGCGATTTCAGTTACGTACATGTCTCCAAAATAACCTACCAGGTGGTCTGCCAGGCTTTTATCCCGTTTGTAAGAACTCGGAGCCTTGTTGTTCTGGGAATGATCGGACAGGTATTTTTCCATCATCTCCCGAAAGGTAATGCTCTCGCCTGGGAGTTTTTCAAACCACTTACCCTCAGCTATATTGCCCTTGATCTTGTCATGCACCCGCTTTGCAAGCTTTTTGTCGCTCGTTTCCGTTGATTTTCTTACTTGTCTTCCATTATAGGTGAAGCTCATCCACCAGACGGGTCCTCTCTTGTAAAGGGCCATTTACACATCCTCCTTTCCGAGGCCCTTGACATCATGGTCTGGTTTCCCATGACTCGAAATATACGCCGATCGACAGACTTCGTCAATTGCCTTCCTGACGATCCGGTCACCCACCCTACCCTGCCGTTTCACAGATCTGATGATATCCGCCGCCTTCCCCGCATGATCAGGCGGGTTTACCTTTTGCGACTCCATCCAGGCATCAATCTCTGTCTTCTTGAACCTGACCAGCCGGCCGATCTTGTAGTGAGGGATATTACCGGCGGAAACCATTGCATAAAGGGTTTTTTCCTTTATCGCCAGATAGGGCGATAATTCACATATTGTAAAAAATTTATTGTTTTTGTTTTCATCGTTATCGTCGATCATCTCTCTATATCTCCCCATGCCCGTGACGTTACGGGCAATAAAATGGGGAGTTTCGGTGGGTAATTGTCCTAAAAAGCAGCGTTATTCTCGTATAACTTAACTGCATAAATTAATATGATTTTTAAAACCGAAACTCCAAATGATAATTTATTTTCAATACGTACTCTTTCCCTTGATTGGATTTATGGAGCTCTTATTGATCACGAAAAACAGGTAAGAACTCTTTTCAGCGAATGGCAAAGAATTCTGAAAGGCAGTTTCCATGAAGGCGAAACAGTAACCGGTGAGACAATCTATCTTGGTTCCAAAAAGTCCCATGTCATGTTCCGTATCTACGATAAGGCCCAGGAATCCGGCATTGACGGTCAATGGATACGATTTGAAGTTCAACTTCGGGATAAACGCGCACACGAAGCGGCAAAGCTTTTCATCTATGATATCACTGTCGGCAGTTTGGCAACCGGTATCATCAATAACTATTTCGCAATTATAAATGATGATGATTCCAATAAAAGCCGCTGCACTCTTCAGCCCTGGTGGTCGGGCTGGTTGCAAGCGACCGAAAAGATCAGGTTAACAACAGAGAAGGCCGTCAAACGCGTTGCCGATTCAATGGAGTTCATCAAACGACAGTACGCACCTTCATTGGCCATGATAAACAAACACCTGGGCGGTGCTCCCTATAAACAATTCATGCAGGAAGTGCTTGATGATGGCCGGGAACGAATGGGCGCAAAGCATGAAAAGATTTTAGCCGCTTCTGCCGGTGGGGAATCATGAGCGCGAAAAGTGAAGAAAAACTTTCGGCCTATTTCCCCGGATTGGTTGCGGTCTGTGAAGGTGTAGATGGTCAGTGCCTTTATCTTATAGCCAAAGACGGTCAATTCTTTCTTGAGGAAACGGCCCAAACCGCGACAGGCGAAGTCTTGCCACCGGACAGGCAACACTTCCCCTTTCTGCTGCCACGGGCTGCGAAGGTAATGGAATATATCTACCAGGATGATGCAGCCCTTTACCAAGATATTATTTCGTATCTGAAACGCTTCTCCGCCCTGGATGAACTTCAATGGTCAGTAGTGGCTCACTATGTCTTTCTCACTTATCTGCACGATCACCAAGGCATTGGCTATTGTCCTATTCTCCTTTTTTATGCCGTACCGGAACGGGGCAAGAGCAGAATCGGAAAGTCTGTATCCTATCTGGCGTTCAGGGGAATTCATCTGATTGAAATGCGGGAAGCTAATATTTTTCGGTATAGTCAAAACCTGCACGGCACTCTGTTCCTGGATTTGATGGATGTCTGGAAAAAGGCGGAAAGAAACGGCTGTGAAGACATCCTTCTGGGTAGATTCGAAAAGGGGCAAAAAAGCGCACGGGTTCTTTATCCCGAAAAGGGAGCATTCAGGGATACGGTGTACTTTGACATCTACGGCCCGACGATTATCGCCACGAATGAACAACTGCACAAGATTCTTGATACCCGTTGTCTCCTGATCATCATGCCTAACCTTCCCGGCAACTATGAGACCCCCGTCCCGGAACTGGCCCTGGAGTTAAAGGAAAAGCTAACGGCCTGGAGGGCAAAATTCCTTGCAGCCGTATTACCCGATATAATGCCGATGGAAGGGATAGCCGGGCGCCTGTGGGACATAACGAAACCGCTCTTTCAAATCGGTCTGCTGGTCAACCCGGAAGGACATGACCTTTTAAAAGAATCAATTCTGTCAATCGCTGGCGAGCGGGGAGAATCAAAGAAGGACAGCATCGAAGGGCGCTTGATTGGAATAATCAAGGACATTTCAGCAGAACAGGGACTTGAAGGGTTGGAAAAATGGACAATAAAGACAAGCGATATCCTGAAAAAGTTCAACGAAGACCAACCGGTAGACAAACACGTCAAATCGCAATGGATCGGTAAGAAGCTGAAGAGTTTAAGCCTGCGGCATAGAACGGTAAAGGGACGCTCGGAGATACTTCTTTCATTCTATGAGTACTGGGCGATTGTTGAACAATACGGCTGTAGTGGTAGGGATACTGCGGGGCTTGGCGAGTAGGGTGCTTCTTCCCGTTCACGCTGATTTTGGCGTTCTTGAGAGTCAGAGCTGGACAGATGGGGCCGAACGATTCCCGGAGATAGTAGGTGTCCCGCACGACGCTCCGAGCGGTCTTCCTGGTACCCATGTACTCGATATAGTCGGTGACCACATCGGCAATGGGAGTCTTGGTGGGAAGGGGATTATCACCCCCACGGTAAAATGAGGATTCTAACTGACGAACCTTGTCTTTCGCCAGTTGCAGGGAAGAGGTTTCGAGGGAAACCCGCTTCGCCTTCTTTCCTACCATATACTGTGCGTAATAAAAGTTTCCTCGCTTGATGAGACTTGCCATTTTCATTCTCCATGGCAGTTCCCTTTTTAATTTTGTGTACAATTTTGTGTACAGTGGCAATAAAAAAGGGACCTGCAAGTTATGCAAGTCCCTGAAATTGTTTGGTTGAGGGGGAAGGATTTGAACTTTCGACCTTCGGGTTATGAGCCCTAAGCGGATGATTTTTTACGTTACTTTAACCCCTTGATGTTTGGCCTGGTTTCCCATAACCATTGAAAACTACGAGAATATTGAATTCTATCTATTCCCGCCTATTCCGGCTATTCCCTTCTACTACTCGTGATTTTATCACAATTTTATCACACCTGGGATTGCGGGCAAAAAGACCAAGAATCATAATGGTAGATAAGTTTT
>Ga0116115_1001638_pt1 | contig 9366 bp, 11 predicted proteins | sample June2015DPH_10_1_2_FD_89789 | JGI IMG/M metagenome (GOLD analysis project Ga0116115, IMG submission 89789) | Peatland microbial communities from SPRUCE experiment site at the Marcell Experimental Forest, Minnesota, USA - June2015DPH_10_100 | ecosystem: Environmental > Terrestrial > Soil >... | reverse complement strand
TAGAGATACCGTATATTTCGGTGTTTTTTCGCATGGCCTTGTTAGCAGTTTAAATTCCGGATTTGCCTGCTTTAGATTTACTCTCCACTGTCTGAACCTAAATCATAATAAAAATCTACATCTGTTTGCCCGCAGGTATTACCGCACATACGGCTCAGAATGCCCTTTGTGCTCTTCAAAATTCCGAAGGTACTGGTCGACCAGCTTTTGATTACCCTTGATTACCAATAGGTTCTCTGCATTTTTCTCCTCAGCCGCCTTCGTAAAGTTAAAAGACCCAGTAATCAAGGTGCTGCGGTCTATGATGATAATCTTGTTGTGCGCTATTGCGTGCTTATCGTCGATGTAAACCGGAATTCCGGCATTTGCGAGGAAAGTGGCCGCGGTGTACCGCTCCGTCCGCTGGCTTTTGTCGAGGACGGCAATGATGGAAATGCTGCGCTTCTTGGCGTCCAAGAGGGCTTTTACAATCGGTTTGGATGTGAAACTGTATGCTTGGACTAGAATCTCCTGGCGGGCCTTCCCGATTTCACGAACGATGGCGTCTGTGACCCCGCCGTTGGGGGAGAAGAATACCTCGGTAGTGCCGGTTGAGGGCATACCTTCAGCAATAACTGTTAAAGTCGTTAGTTGGAGAACTATAAACAATGAGAAAATTAGCCGCTTCATCTCATTCCTTCCTGTCTATCATCTTTAGCTTCCATTAAGTTGTTGATTCGGTGAGTATATAGGCATCAAATAACTATCATAACATACTGATAAAACAGGGCCAAAAGTATCCTTAATTTCTATAGTACCCACAATAATACCCCCCAATTGTTTTTTCTTACCCCCCTTCTCCATCCAAAATATATAAGCCGGACTCCATCAAGAAAGCAAGTAACTTTTTATTGTATTATGTCCGGTAATGGGTGTAAATGGATGTTATTGGACTCAAAGAAATGCAAGGAACATTGAAGAACTTAAAAGAATTGGAGATGCTCCGTTCCTGATTATCTGAAATAAATTAAAATTACGATATGCCAACCAAATATCAAGGGGGTTGTCATGAGAATTATCATTACATTGATTTTCCTGGCCGTAGCCACTGCAAGCTACGCCGACACTTACAAATGGGAAGATGAAAACGGAATACACTTCACCGAAAACGCAAATTCCATCCCCAAAAAATACCGAGCCAAGGCGCTCGCAGAGGCAAGTGGTGACATAACCACAACCCATCCATCTGTAGCGCATGATGTTATGGAAAAGAACAGTAGAAACAGTGAGAGAGAATCTCAAGAGCGGGCAGAAGAAAAAAATCTAAGGGGAAATGAAGAAAAAAGGGAAATAGCAGAAAAGTTAGCAAAAACTAAGTGCGAAGGAGGAATTCCCGGCGAATGCGGCCCTGGGAGGGTATGTGTATATCACCCTTTTATAAAAAAATCCGGTGTCTGTAGAACTGAAGCTGAAGCAAACTATAATCTTACTCAACGGCATAGTGGATTTGTTATTACTGAATAATCCATTTGATATATAAGTTATTTATCATGTTTGTGATCAACAGTATCCTTATTGAACCACGACCCACCTAACAAATATTGTGATTCAACTATATACAAATCACCATTATATGGCAATACAGTTAACTTATCATCCACTGTTATTGAGTAAGGCAACCGCTATGAAATTCTACGCTCACAGAATCAAATACGTTATTGCTAGGGAAGGTCTTATCATCATATCTCTGCTGTTAGTAGCGGCTATTTCATACTATATAAATTCCTGGGAAATCGAAAGGCTAGACAATTACGTCAAGGATTCTAAAGAAATCACACTTGTACGCAATGGCAATCCTAATGGGATGCGCGCATATATGGACGGGCTATCCTATAGAGAAAATCCGTTTGATAAAATATATGGTCCTGAAAATCATTACACTGTCCCAGGAATAAAAGCTCAATTTCCTAGTTCGTCCGATCAGACGGTTATAGAGCATACAATGGAAAAGGATTTCAAAGGCCCGCTAAGCCGTTTTACGGCTAAAGAAGCACTTGATGGATGGGTACCCTTGAATAGCCCTACAAATACCGATATCAACGCCAGGTATGACGATAAGGGTAACAAGCTATTTACTGGCTTTCTATGGAACATAGATTTCCTGAAAGTCATGACCTTTTTTCTGTTCATTGCTTATCCCGTCTATCTTCTCATCAGGTTTGTTGTGTGGGCTGTTGTCACTGTGAAAACGCAAAGAAGCGCTCATTCTTGAAATATGAAAACGGGTAGTCAGTTAGCCCAAACCAAAAGGAGGATGAACATGAAACACATCAAAATGATTTTGATCGTTGCTGCTTTCACCCCTGGGATTTCTCTGGCCTGTTCGTTTGATACCGATTGTAACCCTGGCAGTAAGTGCGTAAAAGCAAGCGGATCGCTAGAAGGGGTTTGTGTTGGTGGCATTTCCCCAGGCAATGTGAACGACGATAATTTTCGTACCAATAACATCCCATCTAATCAACGTCCGGCTACGGATATTAATGGAACTTACGGTAACACCTGCTCATTCAACTCTGATTGCGGCCCAGGTTATGTTTGTAACAAATCAAGTGGCAGCATTGACGGCACCTGTCTGAAAAGGTGAAAGAATTGTGACAAGACACCAGGTTCGACTATAAAGATACTACCTATGCAATGGCAGACTAAGCGGACAAGGAGAGAGATAAATGGGAATGACCAAAGGCTAAGGCGACAAAGGAAATATAATCATGGCTCTCTCAGGAAATTTAAATTGGAAAGATACTTTGGTAGTTGTTTGCCTTCTTTTTATCGGAGTTGCTCTATTTGGTTCGTATGATGAATTGAAAAAAACGGCTCCAGATAAAATTGATTTTGAAGATGGAAACATGGTGTTTATTGAAGCACCATATCTTTTAGGTTCGATTGTACATAAAGATGTTCTTGTTTTAACAGCCGATAATATAGAAATTCGAAATAATTCTTTCTTTGGCAACAAAAAGACAACATACCCATACAATGTATTAAAAGAAGTATCATTTTCCAATTCATTTAATGGTTATAAAGTTGTCATAAAATATCCAAGTAAATTTGGATTCGGAAATGATATGACGACCTTTTATTTTAACCAACAGTATATATTTAATACTTTGGACTTTAAATTTCACGATATGAGTAAGAACCGTTGTGTAATTACAGAATCATTTTGAGATAAATAATGAATGATTTCTTTTGTAAACTAAACGGCTGGCAACGGATATGGGTAGTTTTGTCTATTGTATGGCTTGGATTGATATCTTTATTATTCTTTTCTTCGTCCAATGCTTCGTTTATTGAATTCTTTATGATTTGGGCAATCCCATGTGGCTTATTGTATGGCGCTGGTCTTGCCGTTAAATGGATATTGGCAGGGTTTTGGAATCATAAATGAAGTAAGAGCATCCAATCAAAATGGATTTAAACCACTTCCATGAAAAGCTTGAACGTCAATTTGACGAACACCCTGATAGGATGTTCGTCATCAAATCTCTATTCCTTATTTTCTTAATCATTTTTGGGAAAATATGTTTGGGGAGTTGGTTAATACCGATACTTTCGGTTATTTTTATCAATTACCAAGCATGGCAATGTGTAATTTCAGGGAAAGGTATCCGCAGGTCCATCTGGGAGAATATTTCGTTTTTTAGCATTCCAAGAACAAATTCCAATGACCGGATGACAGGAATAGCATGGGTTACTTGGAGTATCATCATTCTTAACGTCTTAATATACTTTTCACTTGAATTCGAAGAACCGGAATTTGTAGCAAACAACTTAATCTGCTTACCATACGCGCCAACTCTGATTAACTACCCGTTAAGTTTTTTGACATCAATGTATTTACATGCAGACTTTTACCATTTGTTTGGCAATATGACTTTCCTTTGGGCTTTTGGGTCAATTGTGGAAAAACGCATTGGTTGGAAGCATTTTATGGCTGCATATCACATAACTGGTCTGCTTGGTGGTGCTCTTGCTATCATAGTATATGCAGGGATATTATCAGAAAATGCGCACTGTCTGGGGGCATCTGGAGCAATTGCAGGAATTATGGGAATATACATAGTTCGATGCTACTTCAAGAAGATGATTGTGCCTCTACCAATATTTGGCTTTCTACCGATCAATATAAACATCCAGATGAATGCCTTTGTCGTTATTGGTCTTTTCTTCGCACTAAATTTGCATGGAGGATTTAGCCAGCTACTAGGCAGTACCGCAAATATCGGTTACTGGGCACATCTGGGAGGTATGGCAGGAGGTTTGTGGATTGCCTACCGTATGAAGCTATCCAATGAAGCCATAGAGGAGCGGCACAGAGAACTTGGTTCGTCTCTTATTGACGGTAAAGCAATTGTATCCAAGGCTTTTGATGAAGTTGGTGGCTTTGCAAATGCAGAAAAGTCTCTCCTAATTGCCCTTGAAAAGAATCCACGTAATACTGATACTATTGTCGCACTGGCTCGACTCCATTCATTTCTAAAGCCCTCTGAAACGGGTTGCAATTACTACCTTCAGGCACTTCAACTACTGCTATCTGGCAAATCCCCAGAAGTCACTTCGATATTCAGAGAGTTCTTCAGTAAATACCGCAAGACCATCGAAGCGGAGTCTCAATACCGAGTCGCTTCATTGCTTTACCGTGAGGGTGATTATGACATCGCATCCCGAACTTTGGAGATGCTGGTAGATCACCCAGACACTCCTGAGCCAATTCGTGAAAAATCAATGCTGCTTGCCGCTAAGTTGCTTGATAAGTTGGCACTCCATGAAGCAGCACTGATATATTACAAACGTTTTATCAAGAGTTACCCTGATTCAGCACACCGTGCAACCGTACTTGTAAGGTTAGAAACTCTTCAGGGTTAATTTGGAGGGAAAGAGCATTTTTTATTGTGCCAATGACAAAGGAGAAAACAAAATGGCAGATATCAAAATAGATGATCAATTGGAAGTTGAAGAAGTAATAAACACCTTGCAATCATCTTTTCACCCATTAAGATGTTTTGCTGAATTGCATCAAAACGATCAACGTATTAGATACAAAATATTCGACACTAACAATGAGCCGATATATTACAGAGAAGACATTCCGATCTATAAACTCCAAAACAAGTCATCTCTCCGCGCCAGAATAAGGGAGGCAAGAAGCGCAATAAAAGAAAAAAACCATCAGCTTTCGGATAACGGAATTGATTCTGTTTGATACTAATAACTAACCTGACTACTCGACATGGGTATTGTGGACAGGATTTAATTCACAGCATCCAAGGGACGGAACCGTTTTAAGATGTCGAGTAGTTAACCTTAGTCTTAGTAAATAAAGTCGCATCCAAAACCAGCGTTTACCCTAATAGCACAGCCGCTGCTTGATTGCATCTCTTCGGTTGATCCCTTGCCTCATATTGGTGCATACTCACTCTATATCTGCCTGCCTCCGGATATGATGCGAACGATTGATGTGAGGGGAAGCCTGAGACCGAAGGGCTGAGGGAAGTTGCAAACGCAGTTTGCAGGCTCTCCCCTCGACGGAATTGTTAGATGCTGAGTGGCTGGATGAACTCAGCATAGCGTCCCCGAGATGGATGCATTTTTGTCTTGTAGATCTGCTTGCCATGCATGCGTTTCAGCAGACCCAAAACAAACTCCTTACGTTCCCCGAATCGATTGCTTGAGCCCCAGCCAATGATGATGATTTCCGAATCTTCCAGGGCAGACTCAATAGCTTTGTCGTTCTTTGTTCCTATATCGGAGGGAAGACCGACGAAGTCATTCGTTTGAATGCGAGCGAATTGGTTCACGACGATAAGGCGCTCGACGCCCTTGAACTCCGGGAGCCCTCGCTCGAAGACGTTTTTCTCCATGAATTGGACGGATTTGTCAGCCTCATCTTCACCAGCGTAGCTCGGGTTTTGCATCACGACACAAGCTGTTTTCGGAAACCTCGATGCACCGATCTTTGTGATCTCCAAGCGATAGCGATACCGTAGGCTGCCCTCCGTTGCGAAATGGGCTTTGGCGATGACGTTCTTAATATGCAAGTGCCGCATACTGCTCCATTTATTGGCGACTAACGTTTTCGCGCTTGACCTGCTGGGCGGGTTTATGCACGGCCACGGTCCGAGCGCTGGTTCGCTTGGCTATCTGACTTTGTTCATGAGCCAATTTATAAGGCCAAGGTCGATCAGCATTTCTGAAAGCCGCTTTGGCAAAACAAGTTGAACCGAGCTTTCAATTCCCGCTGGCCTTTGACTTTTGCACGCAGAACACAGAAACCGGATTCCTCGCTGTGGAAGGTAACTCGTTCTACTGAGCCGGAGAGACGTTCGACCGGGGTGTCTGTTTTATTCGTAGCTTTCATGGAATTGTGGGTTTAATAGGGATGCCAAGCGCCAGAACAGCAAGGGCGAACAGTATGAGGGCAATGATTAGCGGAATCATGCACCCAACAGATGTTCTATTATAGACCCGGTTGTATGCCGCCTTCTTGGGATTTGTCAGCCATCCCCATCCCTTGGGGGCCTTCAAGCCAAGCGATTGCCTCACGTACCTCTTAACAGAGGTCCTTGCAGCGATACGTTTGGAAAGTGATGGAATGCGGATTCCGAATTTCATTTAGGGGGGTAGCTAGTTAGCTCCTCCTTCGATGTTTATGGCTTCAGTTATGATCGAAAACCGCACCTATTCACAGTTTATATGGGAAATCCCATGTTGTTGAAGAATTATTATCCTGCACCATTGAAACTGGAGGAGCTAACTAGCTACCCCCTTTTTCATTTATTGATTGCCGCTTTAAGAATAGAGTTCGGTTTGAACGTCAGAACATGTCGGGCCTTGATGGTGATGGTCTAGCCGGTCTGCGGATTGTGGCCCTCGTGATCGGTCTTCGACTGTATATTGAAGTTTCCGAAGTCGGCGATCTTGATCTTTTCCCCCTTGATCAGGGTGTCCTTGATGATTTCGAGTAGTTGATCCAGCAGATCGTCGGATTCAGCTTTGGAGAAACCTGCCTGTTCGTTGATCAGATTTACAATATCTGCGTTGGTCATTGTTCCCTCTTTTGAAAATTTGTTCATTGCATAATGTGTGATCTGGTTCTATTCCTCATCGTATTCTCAGCCGTTTTCGGAACTCCTAGGAAGCTTGGGGTTGTCCTGTCTCCACAGGCCAAGTCTTTGCATCCTGCAGTCACCTCGAAGCCAATATACTCTGAAGCGCAGGGGCGGTCAAGATACTGCCTGCACACCGAAGCCATCCCATCGCCCACCATTTCCCGGTTGATTTACCTTCCACCAGCCGGACGATCGTGACAATCCCCCGATACTGGTAATTATCCATGATAACGAGGTGGACACGCTGCCCGCCGATCTTATTCTCCAGTGCCTAATAAACCTCTTCGCCGAACGACTGGCCGGGGTTGTTGGCCATAACCGCTTTCATTAAACGTTAAGTACCCCAACCCAGTTTTGCTGAACTCCTTGACACTGCTGCCTCTAGGGGTGTATGAAGTGAATATATTTTATAAATTCAGGGAGGGGTGATGGGATGCCAGAGTGCAGCTCCAGAGAGCCGCTTGATCAGCTTGGAAGCTGATGGAGCGGTTCTTTGTTTTTCAGGGTTGAAGGCTGTCGTCAACAATTGATGATGAAAGATGAATTTGGTGTACTTCACAAAGAACACCGCAAAACCTTCAATTTTATGGGACCTTTTTCCAGAAGAAAACAAAAGGAGGCAACAATGGATGTCACAACCACGATCACACTTACACAAGATGAAGAAACCGAAATTGCCAGGATTCTCGGATGTACAGTGGGGGCCCTGCAAGCAACAATAAACTTCTATGCCGGTGCAGCGCTTAAAGAGTATCTAACGATGATCAGGGGACAAAAAGTGTTCAAGCGAGGAAGCGATATCCTTGAGTACCGATTATTCCTTCTGATTGAATCCGCATTTCATGGGACCATTCCTGATGAGCAAAAGGTTTGCAGCCTTTTCCAAACTACTCTTACCGAGAGTCGCTCGCTAATTCGGGCCGTAATCTCGAAGTATCAGTATCAATTGAAAGCTTCTATCGAAAACACGATGCGACAAGTGCTCGCAAACGCTAACCGCGAAAATGCAGAAGCAGATTACTCCGTCGTAATAAATAGCCACAACATAGTTGATGAACTAAACAGATTGCTAGCCGAGATCGATGGCAATTTGACGCCGGTTACAAAGAAGAAGGGTAGTGTTTCAACTTACGAAATAAAACCATCTTCATATATTAGACTTAACACAAGACTAGACCCTCAGCATAATCAGTGAGGTCGATAAATGAGTGATTTGCTATCAGCTGCAAGTTTGCTTATGGCTGTTATCGCTATTTTGTACAGCCTATGGTACACGGAGCTTACTAAACTCCTTGAAATACAACCTGCAAAATATAAGGAAGATAACTCTGCCTCGCGGAAACAGGTATATAATACATTTTACAGTAAGTCTCTGCCGCTTTCAATCATGGCAATTATAGTCGCGTTTGTTTTTTGCCCGGATGCAGTGAGAATTTGTATTGAGTCTCTTGCTAAATATCAGTTGAAAGGATGGTCGGCAATCAAAGACTATGATGCAGTACGCACTGCTTATGTCCTTGTTTTTGTTTTTTCTAGCATATTAGCATCTTATATATGTAGACTCTCATGGAAAATATGGAGACTTTTGCTTAAATTGGGGAAATAGTTTTTGGCGAATGGACCTGTTGCGCTTTGCTCGGTGTGATTGTATTATCCCTTGTGTGGAGGCGAGTTGACTGAGGAGCCGGATGCGGTAGACTGTGCGTCCGGGACTGTAAGGGAGGGTACGGCCGAAATTCCTGCCGCAGAGGCGTAAGTTAGATTGAGAGCGCTGACTGTTGGGCAGTGAAAAGGGGGGCAATCATATGCGATTAGTGGAGCTTCGCGTCAAGAACTTCCGTGGCCTGGGTGGCAACCAGAATGCCATCAATTTCAATGGTAGCGATGTCATTTTTCTCATAGGGCAAAACAATACTGGCAAGTCATCATTCTTGCATGCCTATGATTTCTTCGTCACCCCCAAGCAAAAGGCATCTGTGTCGGACTTCTTCAAGTGCGACTTGGGCTCGCCGATTGAGATCGAAGCCGATTTCTTGCGTGAAGCTGATGATGTTGACAACCCCGACTTCTCAAACGAGCCGGAGTGGATAGCTAAGTGGGTACAAGAGGATACCGGGCTGATCACGATCAAGAAAGTGTGGACCGAGCCTGACAAGCTGTTCGATAAGTTCACCAAAGGTAAAAATGGCGACTTTGTGAAAAACGGTTTCGGCGGAAT
>Ga0116115_1001629_pt1 | contig 9415 bp, 12 predicted proteins | sample June2015DPH_10_1_2_FD_89789 | JGI IMG/M metagenome (GOLD analysis project Ga0116115, IMG submission 89789) | Peatland microbial communities from SPRUCE experiment site at the Marcell Experimental Forest, Minnesota, USA - June2015DPH_10_100 | ecosystem: Environmental > Terrestrial > Soil >... | reverse complement strand
GGGAGGTTACAAGCGTCAAGCGAACGGGATTCTGTCCCATGCAATGCATTTCAGACCTCCGCATCGTTGCTGGAGAGTGCTTCCACCCAGACGGTCATAAACCTTTAGTCTGTCGTCTCCAACGTTTTCCGATCGCTGGCGGTAGAGAGCAGGCGCTTCACCAGCCTGAGGATGAGGTCAAATGCTATTGATTCCATACCAACGAACTCTACGCCGATACCCCTGCCCGGCGTGAATGAGCGGACGACGGCGAGTACACGAATCTCACCTTCCGGCACGGAAAAAAGCAATTCAAGGCGAGTCCCTACTGGGATGGGTTCTTCGGTCACAAGCAAAGCACCAGAAACGCTGAAGTCCTGAACGCGCAAAGTGGTGCGACGATCATCGAATTTGCAGGATACCCACAGGCCGGTGGGAGTAGGGATGCGTTGGTTTTTCCTTCTCTCGAATTGGGATCGAGGCCTCATACTCAGGAGAATTCACGCCGAGCGAGTTCTCATTTCAACTTTACTCCGAGCAAGGGTTATATTCCCGGACTAAGGTACGGCGGAACGAGGACGGGTCTGGGGAGCAGCACTAGTATTGGAAGAAGGCTACTATTCCTGACCCCATGGCTCAATTTTAGCGTTCTCGTTGTTTCTTCTTTTCTGTTCCTTTTCTTCTATGTGAAGAGCGTCAGTCCAGCATTTCTGGAGAAGCGAATCGGCCCTTCGGCATATCAGAAATGCACAATCTATCGCCTGGTCTCGTCAATTTTCATGGTCATCGCTGGAGTGAACTACATTCTATATTACTGGTTTCCCCTCAGGGAGTAGCGATCACCTTCAAGTTGTAACTGAAACTGAGGAGGACAGCTTTGTACCAATAACAATATCTCCGGGTAATCCCAGCAAACTGACACGCTCCTTGTACTGTATTCCAAACCCGGCGCCCTTCATCGAATGTTCGACATAGATGGGTCTACAGTCAACATATTGGGGCAGTTTGCGGTGCAACCACTCGTACAATTTCAGTAAGAGCGATGCTCCATCTTCTTTCGACATGCTAATAATCCCAACCCTTCCACTCGTTCTCAAGACGCGCCTGATTTCGGCAAGCACTTTTGGGATTTCGGGTGAATCGAAAAGCTCAAGCGCAAAGCTCGAGAAAACAGCGTCGAATTTGTTGTCCGTGTACGGCATTTTCATCGCATCGTCACAAGTCAATTCAACCCTGTTCCAAAGTCCGGCCTTTTCCAGCCGCCGCTTGCTGGCAGCAAGCATCCCGGAGGATAGATCAATGCCATAGACCTTGCCCCCTTCCCCCACCGCCTCGGCCATTTGTTTCAAGCAGTGGCCAGTTCCGAAACCAACCTCGAGAACGGTCTCGCCCGCCGCGATATTCAATCGCTTCAGCGCCCGATTTCTGTAGTTCCGCTCGAAGATCCCGGCAAAATAGTCATAGAACGGGCTCATTCTGTCGTAACTCTCTTTTGCCTGAGCCTTGGTTCTGGTGACTCGCAATACTGTGTGAGGATCTGAACTCATTTCACCCGGGATTTCCATTTTGAACTTCCCCTTGGCCCGAGAGCCTAGCCCTCCCTCCCGGCCGTGTCAAACGCAAGTGGCCGTGGCTAGTTGGTGGTGGTAGTACGGCTCGTTTGGGCGTAGTGCGGGAATGGTTGAATGCCGATCGCCTTCACCCGGAATCCGCAGTGGATGGGATCATCAAACCGTTAATCACCTTCTGACGACAGAGCGGCAATGAAGTAAGATGAGTTATGTCTTTACTATCCAAAAGCAAGCAGGAGATGAGTCATGAGAATTCTTCTCGCCATCGACGGGTCTAAGTTCTCAGACGCGGCAACAAAGGCCGTGATCGGACAAGCCAGGCCAGGGGACACCGAGGTGCACGTTATGTATGTCATTGACGTGCTTTCCAACCAGCTCCCCGAAATGACGGCCTATTACCCAGGAGTGGAACACGCGCGAGACGCGCAACGCAAGCCGGCAGAAGCCTTAGTTGCAAAAACAGCACAGTTGTTGCGTGCCAAAGGCCTACAGGTGACTACAGCCGTGGAGTTGGGCAGCCCAAAATCTAAAATCATAGACATCGCCGCAGAATGGCATGCCGACTTGATCGTCCTCGGCTCGCACGGACGGACGGGCCTAGACCGGTTCCTGTTGGGAAGCTTGCCGGATTCTGTTTTGCGTCACGCACACTGCTCCGTTGAGCTTGTTAGGCTGCCTCGTCCTGCTAAGGGCTCGAAACGCATAAGCGGAGCAGCGAAAGGCAAAGTCAGGAGAATACTGCTCGCGATTGATGATTCCAAATTTTCAGAAGCAGCGTCGCAGCTGTTGATCGAACAAGTGCGGCCCAATGAGACGGAAGTTCGAGTCTTGCATGTGGTGGAGCCACTGCCATTCTTGGTCGACCGGGGAATAGGCGGCTATGACCCTGCCCTGGACAAGGTGAAGGAGGCTCGAACCAAACAAGCAGAGAATCTGGTTTCCAAGATCGCTGAAACGCTCCGTGCCAAGGGTCTGAAGGTTTCCACAGCCGTTGCAAAAGGTGACCCTAAGTCAAGGATCCTCGACGCGGCAGAACAGTGGAAGGCTGAATTGATTGTTCTGGGCTCGATTGGACAGACCGGTCTCGAACGCTTCTTGATGGGCAGCGTGTCGGATGCCGTAGCACGGCACGCCCGCTGTTCGGTCGAGGTTGTTAGGGTTCGTCCTTCCCACTGAAACGCGAGGTGTAAGCCGTGATGCTGTCTCAGGGTAGTCAAAGAGCGGACCGCAGATTTATCGCCGCTGTTGGCGTGAGGACCGTTCAACATGACGGCATCCAGTGGACGACCCTGTGGAGTCATGAACGACCTGCCGAGTATTCGATTCTCAGGAGCCCGGCTGGCTCGGGAATATGAGGCGTAGCAACAGATCAGGATTAGAACGTAATTGAAAAGGAGGACTTACAATGCGACTTTCCCTCAAAGGGATGACGGTTGCCAGTGGGCTACTCTGGGGCGGCGGTATCCTGTTCGTCGGACTCATCAACCTTGTCAAGCCAACCTACGGTGTTAGCTTTCTCGAAATGATCAGCTCCGTGTATCCGTGGTTTCATGCGTCACGGTCGTTCGTCGATGTCGTGATTGGCACGGTCGACGCATTGATTGACGGAGCGATCGCAGGACTTCTGTTTGCATGGCTCTACAACCTTTCTGCCGGTAACCGGAAGGAAGCCTGAAGCTGGGACCATGCCCGCCGGTCGGTAAGAAAGAACGATGCCGACTCTCAGCGACTCGCTGGAATGCTTGAGGCAATTCTGATGGCCTCACAATCCGATGACAAAAGGAGACTTCGAGCCCGCGAGCGAAATAGCGGTTCGAAAGGAAATTAGGAACCAGTCCTTGGTGCACAAAGCCGATATTCTTGGCAGGACGGAAGGTAGCAAGAATTCTCGTATGCGTTTTTCTTTACCAAAAACTGCCGCCACGGACGCAGGGCGTCCGGACATCATAAGTCTGAAACTGCGCGAAATGAGTCAGCTCTTCAATTCGATGGACCCTTCTCCGTTCATCGAGAAGGATCTCGACGACGACGCGGAAGAATTCATCGTAAGCTGGGCCCAAGAATTCTCCCCTGGCGCTCCGCTCAAACTGCGAATCTACTTAGACCAGTTGCCGGCTGAAGACCCCAAAGAACTGATCAGGACGGCCGTCCACAACCACTTTGCCCACCGTGCCCAGATTACTAACTTGGAGTTCAAGCGCCTCCTGAAGCAAGGCCGTACGAGTCTTTTCATCGGGCTGCTGTTCTTGTCAGCCTGTCTACTTCTCAGCAAGATGGTGTTAGGCCGCGAGGCGGGCACCTGGGCTGCTGTCGTGCGAGAGAGCCTCACGATTGCCGGATGGGTTGCTATGTGGCGACCGATGCAGATCTATCTCTACGATTGGTGGCCCTTGCGCCGTCGGAGCCGAATTTTCGTAAAGCTGAGCCACATGCCTGTGGAGGTTGTCCAACACGGGAAGAGCTGAGGGTTTCTTCGATCAAGGCTTTTGAATTGATTGTCATCTTCATCCTTTCGGTGTGACGAGCAGCGTCAGTCGCGCTTAGCACACATGCGGCTTAGGAGGGCGTTCAAGCAGTCTTCGTTTTTGTTGCCTCATCTTTCCGGATCTCGCGTTCCGCCTCCAGCCAGTCTTGATCTGCCCGGCTTTTGCCCCGGACTCGCTGCTCGTAGAGTTCATAGGCCCTTGTTGCAATCCGCGGTGTAAGGTCGAGCGGCTTCTTGGCCAACAATGGGGCTTTCGTAGGGTCAAAAATACGATACGCGAGCAGTTTCACGCGGTCATTCACGAGGAACCAAGCCAGAGCGTAGCCCCAAACGAACAGTGCCCAGCCCCAGCCAAGAGGGGTCATAAACAGCCCATAAACCGCTATCAACGTCGCCACGATTTGCGTACCGAGCACGGCCGCCCATAGAATCCGCGCGGGGCGTATAGACCAGAACGAGCCACGCGTGCGCGTCAGGAAGATCGTCAGATGTCCGGCCACGGACAGTTTCAGGTACATCAGCGTCTGGATGTGCGCGCGGTCGAAGTGAAAAACGCGCTCGCCAAGATAAAACAGGCCAAACGCGGACACGACCCCGATGAGACCCAGCACCGTAGAGATCCCGAGCACTAGGCGCATGTTCCAGGCCTCGGGCTTATCCTTGTAATGAACGTTGTCATAGGCGATGGACAGGATGGCTCCGTCGTTGAGCAACGCCAGCATCACGATCATCACTGCGGTCAACGGATAGAAGTTAAACGCCAGGATCGCCAGCGTCATGAAGAACAGCACGCGCAGCGTTTCGGCGATGCGGTAGATCGCGTAGCTGTTCATCCGCCGGAAAATTTTCCGGCTCTCCTTGATGGCGTCAATAATCACCGACAGGCCGGACGCCAGCAGCACGATGGACGCCGCCGCGCGCGCCGCGTCTGTCGCGTCCGAAACGGCGATGCCGCAGTCTGCTTTCTTCAGCGCGGGAGCGTCGTTCACCCCGTCGCCGGTCATACCGACGATGTGGCCGCGCTGCTGCAAGACATCCACAATGTGGAACTTATGTTCGGGGAATACCTGGGCGAAACCGTCCGCTTTTTCGATGGCCTCCGCCGACTGCGCCGTCTCGTGATGCTTCGTGTCGCCCAATCCGCTGGCATCCAGGATGTTCGTGCCCAGCCCCAGTTGCCGGGAAGTTTCTCGAGCGATGGCCAGTTGATCGCCCGTAACCATCTTGATCTTCACGCCCATCTGCCGGGCGCTGGCGATGGTTGCTTTGGCCTGCTCGCGCGGCGGATCGAACAATGGCAACACGCCAACAAACTGCCACTTACCTTCCTGATCTGCCCGCGCCACGCCCAATGAACGGAAGCCGCGTCCCGCAAATTCATTGACCGCTTTCTCGACGGCGGGCTTTACCTCACCGGCGTTGGTCGACATCTCCAGAATCACCTGCGGCGCCCCCTTGGCCACATGGAACTGTTTTCCGTCCGCACCTTTGACGGTGGCTTCGGTGCGCTTGTGCACCGGGTCGAAGGGCTGGAAATGGACCACCTGATAGGATTTCAAGGCTTGATCGTTCTTCAGGCCGCCGATCACGGCCAGGTCGATGGTGTCCTTGTCTTCCGCACGCGAAGCGAGTGCAGCCCAGAGAATGACTTGGTCGCCAGGGATACCGTTGACGCTGAATGGATCGCCCAGCGTCAGCTTGTTCTGGGTCAGGGTGCCGGTCTTGTCCGAGCACAGCACGTCCACGCCAGCCAGTTCCTCGATCGCCGAAAGCCGGGTCACAATCGCTTCTTTTTTCGCCAGCAGACGGGCGCCGACCGCCATGGTCACTGACAGTACCGTGGGCATCGCCACGGGAATCGCGGCCACGGTCAGCACCAGGGCGAACTCCAACGTGTTGAGGATCGGGTCGCCACGGAAGATCGCGACGGTAATAATCACCGCCACCAGAGCCACCGCGAGGATGATCAGGTAATCGCCAATCTTCAGCACGGCACGCTGGAAATGGCTGACGGTGTGAGCCTCCTCGACCAGTTGCGCGGTCTTGCCGAAGTAGGTGTTCGTACCGGTGGCGTACACCATCGCTTCGATTTCGCCCTGGCGAATAATCGACCCCGAAAACACCGCCTCGCCAGGTTTGCGCGTGACGGGCAACGATTCGCCTGTCAATGCGGACTGATCCACCTCCACCGGGTCGCCCGCCAGCAAGCGCGCATCTGCCGGCACAATGTCCCCCAGCCGCACACGGATGACGTCGCCCGGCACCAACTCACGCGCCGCCGGGTCGGTCCACTTCCCATCACGCTTCACCTTGGCCTTGATCGCCAGCGTGGCCTTCAGAGCGGCGATGGCGTTGCCCGCCTGACGTTCTTCCCAGAATCCGACCACGGCGTTGGAAACCAGCAAAAGGAGGATGATGAAAAAATCCGGCCAGTGCCGGACCACGCCCGACAGAATCACTGCCGCTTCAATCATCCACGGGATGGGACCCCAAAAATAGGAGAGGAATTTCAGGAGCAGATTGGTTTTCTTTTCCGCGATCTCGTTAGGGCCGTATTGCGCCAGCCGTTTCTGCGCCTCGGCTTGACTGAGGCCGTCCGGCGACGACCCCAACTTTGCCTGCAGTTCCGGCATGGGAAGGGATTTCAGATCGTCCTTGGACTCGGGCTTGGACCCCGGCTTCGCCTCGGGAGCCTTGGGTTTATCTGTATTCGGTTTCACGATGACTACCCTCCTGTTCTTGTTACCTCCACCGAGTCTCGGTCCAGAGGGATCTTGGAAAATCGGCGGACAGGCGCTGTCGAAAACGTCTCATTCACGGTTTTGAATCCCCGAAATCGGGCACGTTACACCTTTGCTTCCGGCGGGTTGGCGACTCCTCCCGGCGGAAGGGAATCCGGCACGTCAAGGCGTGCCACGCCAATCCGATTGTCGACCATCCCATAATAGACGTCGAAGCGGTCCGGTGAGAAGGGCGGCCAAACGCCCGCCGCCCCAGACCCGATACTCATAGATCGGTTCGAATCGCAGGGAATACAGAGGTATTTGACCCATGGTATGTCTCCTTACCCTCATCCATTGCCGACGGGCCCTTGTCACCAGCCATTAGCGCCGGCGCCGTGTTTTTAGAGCTCGCCTCTTCATTTGTGATAATTCCCTGGTTGTGAAAATCCATCGAGCTCGGCTATCTCCCGACGGCGCCTGACAGCGGCTGCTGCGCTTGCCTGTGAGGCCGCAAGGCCAAGTCATCGCTCATGACGTAGATAATCATGGCCGCAAGCATCAAAAACAGGGCGACCCAGAATTTCCAATCATGATGCGCGCGTTTCCAGTAAGGACGCTGGCCTTGATGAACATGGTTGTGATCCTGCTCGCCGTGATGGCGGTGACTGCGCTTATTCTCACTCATGGGTTACCTGCCTTCTCGATCCCATCCCGAATGATCTCGGGGCGGCGTTGTTACTGCCCGGCTCCATCCATTTCCAGTTACGAATCTCCGGCAAGTGTTGGCCGTGCTGGGCGACATCCATTGGACTAGCCATGGGTATACATGTTGTCACGCTCATGTCCTTTCCATCGAGGCATTGTATTCGCCACGGCGCGCAGCCCGGTTGCACCTGGCTCGGCGATACAGAGCTTGCTGTGCCGCCAACGCGAGGGCCTCCTCGCCTTGCCAGATCTCCAGAGCGGGTTGCTGACCGGGACGGTTATGTACGAGCCGGTAATAACGGCCACCGGTTTTAACTCCCATGCAACAACTCCCTGCGAAACAATGGGGTCGGTGAGCAACTATTACAATCAAGGTGTAGTTCAAACTGAGGGGGCTGCCTTTGTGCCAATAACAATATCTCCCGGCAATCCCAGTAAACTAACTCGCTCCTTGTGTTGTATCCCAAACCCAGCATCCTTTATTGACTGTTCGACATAGATCGGCCTACAGTCAACGTATTGGGGAAGTTTCTGGTGCAACCACTCGTACAATTTCAGTAATGGCGAAGCCCCATCTTCTTTCGACATACTAATAATCCCGACCCCCCCATTGGGTCTCAAGGCGCGCCTGATTTCAGCAAGCACCTGTGGGATATCGGGCGAATCGAAAAGCTCAAGCGTAAAGCTCGAGAATACAGCGTCGAATTTGTTGTCCGTGTACGGCATTTTCATTGCATCGTCACAGGTTAATTCAACTCTATTCCAAAGCCCGGCCTTTTCCAGTCTTCGCTTGCTAGTAGCAAGCATTCCAGAGGAAATATCAACGCCAAAGACCCTGCCTTCATCCCCCACCGCTTCAGCTATTTGTTTCAAGCAATTACCAGTTCCAAAACCAATCTCGAGAACGGTTTCGCCCCTTGTGATATTCAATCGCTTCAGTGCCAGGTTTCTATACTTCTGCTCGAATGGTCCGGCAAAATAGTCGTAGAACGGACTCATTCTGTCGTAACTCTCCTTTGACTGAGCCTTGGTTCTTGTTACTCGCAATACTGTGTGAAGATCTGAACTCATTTCACTCCTCCTAACTCTTGTTTTGTCATTGCACGATTCTTTTTAAGAGCAGCAATGACGGGCGCGCCATAACGTTAACAGTCTGCCATGCCGCGAGTTTAGTAAGGGTCACTGTTTTTTTCATATTTAAGTCCCTTCCATCGCGGCACTGTATTCGCCACGGCGCGCAGCCCGGTTGCAGCATGCTCGATGATAAAGAGCTTGCTGTGCCGCCAACACGTGGGCCTGCTGGCCTCGCCAAATCTCTAAAGCCGGTTGCTGGATGGCGCGGGCAAACGAAAACGCCAACGCCCAAGGCAGTCGCGACTTGAATCTGGCATTCATGGCATTCAAGCGGGCCGAGGCCAATTCGCTGGATTGGCCGCCTGACAAGAATGCAACCCCCGGAACGGCGGCGGGGACGGCTCGCAAGAGACACCTCACCGTGGCGTCGGCCACCTCGTCCACATCTTCCACCTCGTCTTGCTGGCGGTCGGTCAATCTCACCTGATACTGCTGTTCGCCGGCTGCCACTTCTTTCACTTCTTCTTGCGGGGGGCAGGTTAATCCCGGAAGCACCATGTTGGGCTTCAGGATCATGCCTTCCAGCATCACCTGTTGTGTATAAAGCTGGTTGAAAACCGTTCGCAGGACTTCCTCCGTTACCTCGCGGCACCGCTCCAGGGTATGATCGCCGTCCATGAGCACTTCCGGCTCGACGACGGGGACCAGTCCTGCTTCCTGGCACAACGCGGCATAGCGAGCCAACGCCTGCGCGTTGGCCTCGATGCAACCCCGGCTGGGAATGCCCTCGCCCACGGCAATCACCGCGCGCCACTTGGCAAAACGGGCGCCCATTTGCGAGTATTCAGCCAGGCGGGTGCGCAATCCGTCCAGACCTT
>Ga0116115_1001609_pt1 | contig 9507 bp, 6 predicted proteins | sample June2015DPH_10_1_2_FD_89789 | JGI IMG/M metagenome (GOLD analysis project Ga0116115, IMG submission 89789) | Peatland microbial communities from SPRUCE experiment site at the Marcell Experimental Forest, Minnesota, USA - June2015DPH_10_100 | ecosystem: Environmental > Terrestrial > Soil > Wetlands... | reverse complement strand
GTGTGCGGGCTGCCAGTCGTGTTGGTGTAGACGGCCGAGCAGGTGGCCTCGCCGCTGGTGTTGAGCACCACGGTGGTGCAGGTGGTGATGGCCGTGCTGCCGTCGTAGAAGGTGACGGTGCCGCTCGGGGTGCCGACGCCGCCGTCGACCATGGCGGTGTAGGTGACGGTGTCGCCGACGTTCGCCGGGTTCTCGCTCGAGGTGACCGAAACGCTGGCGGTGGCCAGGTCCACGTTCTCGGTGACACTGAGCGCGTCGGAGGCATGAAATTCGACGAGGGTCAGCACTGCACCGGCGAGCGCAATGGCAATCGCCAATCGTGCAACAAGTGCGAAGGCACGAAGTCGTCGGAACATGCGATCTTTCTCCTTGGTCCAGAGTGCTGGCCCAAGGCATGGGCCACATTGCGCCCCTGAATCGGTTCAGCTCAGTATTCGTCCAGATTCTATTCGCTGCTACTTGGGAGAGAGCGAGGCGCGCGGGACACGCCGAGCCGCTGTCGAAACGACGGCTCCCCAACGCCAATCCTGCTTTCCATGTCGCGATCGGACAGCCCGCGCTCCCACGCCGACACGACCAAAGCCGCGAGGGCCGCCGCGCGCCTCAAACCGAGGTTGAACAATGCCGAGCAGAAGCGCTCGTCGGTGTCTCTGAGCTTCGGTATGGAGAGCTCGATCTGGCCCGTCGTCGTCTTCACCGCGGCGGGCGTCTGCTAGCCGTTGCGAGAGCCAGCCGGGTGCTCCTCGTTGCGACGTTGATGACGGCTGCGTCCCAAGAACGCATCGACCTTGGCCTCGATCGTTTGCTGCATAAGAAAGCAGACGGCGACGCGCCCGACCTCCTCGAGGACGCCAGCGAGGTCGCGATCGCTGCTGAACAGCGCGTCGATCTCTGCGCGAACGCGCTCGTTGGGGGATACTCGCGGTGCCACGGGTGTAGGTCCTCCTTCGTCAGTTGGTGCCCCTGAAGGAACCTACGCCCGTTGCCCATTTACACCGGAGATGAAACGCGAGCTACATTCTCCCGCGCCCTAGACAAGCGATGATCGTGTCCACGATGCCAGACTTTGTGCCCACAGATGCCGAGTACCAAGGCGATCTTCCTGGTTCAGGAGGACTCGTTCGACCCCGTCGTCGCATCTTCGTGAGTACTTCCGCGATGTTCGTGTCGAACATCGCTATTGCTGCTCTCGGGGCACTCGCGCTCAGGTTAATGACACACCGATTGGGCCCGGACAGCTATGGCGTATTCGTGACCGCGGGGACTTTCGTCTCGACGTGGGAGCTCTTGACCGATCTCGGGATCAATGCCCTGGCAGGGCGCGAGCTAGCACGAAACCCGAACAACGCTGAAAAGATCCTCGGCTACAACCTGGGGCTGCGGCTGTCTCTCAGTGCAATGCTGATCCCAGTTGTCTGGGTGGTCGGAGATGTCGTCTACAGCGGTTCGCCGAGTGACATCCGTTTCGGCATCGTCGTTGTCGCCATCACGGTGCCCTTTGACGCGATCCGGGCTGTCTCGCTCGGTTACTACGTGGCTAGCATCTCCAACCACTGGGTAGCTGCGGTCAATCTGCTTCAGCAGGTCTTATGGGTCAGCGGGTTGGCAACTGCCCTCGCGTTGGGCGCGGGCGTGAAGGGATGCTTCTACGCCTACCTCGGTTCCATGGTGATCGTCGCCTCGGTCGCGTACTCGATTGTCAGACGACGGGTGCCTTTCCGACCGAGGTTTAGCACGACCAGCTGGGTCAGGATTATTCGTCAATCGATCAGCATCGGTGTCATCGGGATCATCAACTACGCCTACCTCAAGGCAGACATCATCCTGCTGAGCCTCATGACCAGCGTGTACCAAGTAGCCCTTTACGGTGTCGCCTATGCGATCATCAACTTCTTCCTCTTCATCCCCGGTGCGTTCATGACAAGCGTCCTGCCTGTCATGACCCGTAGCCGCGCGGATGAGTTGAAATCGGTTGTCGAATGGGCCGTGTCCTATATGGGAGCAGCTTCTTGCTTGGTGGTGGCAGGCATCATCTGTCTCGGATCGCCTGTCATTCACCTTCTCGCCGGGAGCAGGTTCGCTTCCGCTGCGACTCCGCTGTCAATTCTCGCAGTCTCGATCGTGTTCTCCGCCCAGAACAACGTCTTCGGCTACGCGAGCTTCTCGCGGAATCGTCATCAGAAACTTCTCTACGTCAGCCTTGCTTCGCTCGTCCTCAATGTCGTGCTGAACGTGCTTGCGATCCCACGTTGGGGGGTCAAGGGCTCGGCAGGCGCAACGGTCATCTCGGAAGCGTTCGTGTTGGCGGGTACCTACCTCGTCTTTCGTCACGGCGTAGGCGTGCAGGTCGCATTCGTGCGGTCGCTCGTGCGCCCAGCACTTGCTGCTGTGAGCACCATCGTCGTGTTTCGCGTCTGGCTCTGGTCCCCCCGGGCCGGAGCACCGCTGACGCTGCTCTTGGGCATTGGCGTGGTGGGACTCTACGTCGGTGTACTCACAATTCTGCGCGGCCTGCCGCCGGACTTAAACGTCTTCGGAAGACGGGCGCTTAATGTCGTGCTACGCCGCGAGTTGTGACCGTCGAAGCAGCACGTCCGTGATGGACTCGCAGCCGCCGGCTCCACCTGCTATCACGCCACCTCGGCTGACGGCCGAACGTTGCGGGCTCTCGAAGTCGCTCGATCGAGGCACGTTCTGCGAGAGCCATTTGGCCGGATCCGAGACGTCGATCCCGGCGCAAAATTCGCGGCCGAGCGGTCAGGCAGTTGCCTCGTCTCGCAATCCCGCGAGAAAACCGACATCTCCGGCGACATCTTCGAGAAGGCGCACGTACGGATAGAGGATCGGTTCGAGCGTGTGAGTCTCTCTGCACCGGGCCAGCCAGCCGCGGTACAGGAGCGGTGGCAGGAGAGCCACCAACAGAGCGCCGAACTTCGGCCGCCACGCAAAGACGGGCATCGTGATGGCCGCAATGAGGAACGGAATCGGCTGAACCGTTGGAAGGCCCTGTCTGCGTACCCACTGCTGACCGTGTGATCGACCGTATGCACGGGATCGCCGCAAGGAGTCGCCGAGGTTGGCGCGGAAATCATGCGGCATGTTGATCTCAGGAACCAGCTGAACCGTGTCGCAACCAAAGGCTTCCTGTAGACGTCTGCAGAGCGCGTCTTCTTCGCCGCCGAAGTGAATCGCCGGGTCAAATCCCCCGACCTCCCGCACGGCGGACAGTCGCAGCGACATATTGGCGCCAGCTGTACTGAACACAGAGCGCCGGCCGGTCCTGGGGGGCGGTGGAAAGAGAGCGCGGTGGAGCCGCGCAGCGACGCCGGGATTCGGATTGCGTGGGAGTTCCTGAGCAGCGAGTGGTTTTCGGAAGTCGACATAGCGCCGGTTGAAGGTGTCGACGACGAGCGGACTCACGCAACCACCGATGACGGTCACGCTGTGTGGGACCTGCGCCCATGCGTCTGCAAGTTGTTGGATCCAGTTCGGCAAAGGCACGCAGTCGTCGTCCGCCATGGCGAGGAACGCACCCCGCGCCACCTTGATCGCTTCTTGTAGCGCATAGCCGCGTCCGCGGTTCTCATCGAGGCGAATGACGGTCGCCCCTGCCCGTTCCGCGATGTCCGCTGTCTCATCCGTCGAGCCGTCGTCGACGACGACGACTTCGAATGGAACCGTGTGGATCTGTCCAGCCAGAGCTGCGAGTGTGGCGCCGATCCTTGTGGCTCCGTTGTAGGAACAGATCGCCGCGGTGATCATCGGCATTACGGGGCCGACGCCAACCGGTTTGTCCCAGGCGGTATCGACAGTTGGGTTAGTCATGGCAACATCCAGCCCATGATGGGTACGAGGTCCGGCGCGACGTCTTTAGCCACCTTAGATCTCACGACGGGTCGGCTCCGAAGACGATGTCCGTCCTCGAGACGTAGAGTATCGCGCGGGTGCTGCTGAAGTACTCACCTGGGAAGACGAACGATCCTGACGACGACCCAATGGCGGCTCGTGCCGTGTGGTCTGTCACATTCGCGGTGGTTGCTAAGACCCAGGCACTGTTGTCCACGACAATCGGATCCACTGTTGCGATCGTGTTCTTGCGGTCTGCCCCGCCGAAGTCGTTCAGAGCCAGGGTGCTGTACGGGTCGGCCTGGATCACTCGGTTCCCCGCGAAATGACTTATCCAGAATGCCGCGTCCTTGTCAGCAGGTGTCACCGCGAGCTGCTGAATCTGTGTGCCGGAAGCGGCAAGGGCGACGGGAAGATTTGAGTTCGCAACCGCGTAACCGCCAACGCCAAAGGCGAGCGCCACCTGAAACGTCGCCAGAATTCCTAGGAAGACTGGCGCGATTCGTCGGACGCGGGCCCTTAGGTTGTGCACGAGATATGCCGCGACAACGATGAAAACCAGGTACATCTGTGCTTCCACACGGTCGGTGTTGAATTCGAGCGCCAGTGTCCCCGACGTTCGCGCCACGGCGGACATGAAACCTCCGAACAATGCGAGACCGACGACCTCGACATGCTCCCGTCTCTTTATTACCCGCCAAATTCCCCACAAGACGGCGACGACGACGAACAGGAGGATCAGCTGCTTTAGCGTGGCCGTCACGTTCTGCACAATCGGGCCAAGCACTGACACTCCGTGCGAGCCAGGAGTGGCAATTGTCGCGAGGTGGACGGCATTGGCTCGTGGGTCCACGGTCATCCAGGCGTAACCATGGACCCGTGCGGTGCGGTCCAACGCGCGGATCTGGGATGGAGAGATCGACTGTCCAATACCGGCACCACGGAGCCAACGAGACAGGAAGCTTCCCGAACCAGGGAGCAGGTTCAGTCCCGAGTACCGGATCGCGTGTGCGACTTGACGCAAGCGTGGGCCGGTGTCGGCGACGAGAAGCCCCCATATCAATCCGGCGCCTGTGATGCCCGCGGTGGCGCCGGCGGTGAGGACCCGACGCGACCGGTCGGTCCTCAGCGCCACACCGAGCAGCCAGGCGGTGAGTACAGCGCCAATCGTGAGGTATGCGGTCGAGTAATGCGACACCGCCAATCCGATGCCGAGCACGATGGCGACGACTCGAACCCGACGGATTCGAGCCGGCGGGTCCGCGACGAGCAGGATCAAGAGGGTGAACGGGAACAGGGCGACGGACTGACGCATCAGCGCGGGCAGCTCCGTGAGGAACGAGGCCGCCCCGACGACGAGCAGCGCGACAAGAAACGCGGAGTACGTCGGTCCCGCGATCCTCCGTATTGTCACCAGGGTGGTCACGGCACAGGCGGCGAGCATGATGCCGGGGAGCAACACGAGAATGCTCCTCAGTTGCATTCCGTTGAGGAAGTGGAGCTGTGCTGGGAGCACGGTGAGCGAGAGCATCCCTGCGTAAGAATCGTGATTGTGGGGCAGCGGGAATTTGCCCGACGTGATCGTCGCCATCGCCACGGAGAACTCGTGCTGGATGTCCCAACCCCACAGCCAGCCTCCCCGAGTCGGGAGTTGCCAGACGAGCGTGATGACGCCGCTTCCAAGTAGTGCCGCCTGCGCCGGCGCACCTACGCGGTCGCTGAGTGCGACGCTTGCCAAGATGAGGCTGAGTCCGAGCACCGTTGCGACAATTGCTATGTCGTTGGAACCAGTTGCGTTCAGCTGTGTAGCCCCGGCGAGGGCTACGCAGGGAGGAATGGCGAGTGCTGCGCTCCACCCGTAGGCGTGCCGAGGTAAATGCGAGAACGTCTCTCCGACCGGGTCGAGCCGGCGAGTGTGCGCGACCGTCGCGACCGCCCCGAGAATCACAAGCCACAGCACCATGAGGGGAGTCCGACTCAGTGGGTGGGCGACACCGAATGACGGTCCCAAGGCTCCCGCGACAGCTCCGACAAGGCAGAAAATGGTCAGCCCGACACCTGCTGAGACGAGCAGCCGTCGCAGCCCTGTGAGCCCGGAAGGGATGATCAGCGACGTGAGAACCATCCCGGGTAGGAAGATCATCCCCACCGTTGAGATCAACTGCGCCGCGGGATTCGTTGGCACAACAATTGAAGCCGCAACGACGAAGAGGGCCGTGGTCGTTCCGACACCCGGATTTCGCCGAGTCCGTTCCGGTTGTGCTGATGGAGCTGAGATCACGGCTTGACTTCGAGGCGAAGCGGAGCGGCGAGGTGGCCGACCGTTATAGTGGCCCAGGTTCGAGCTACGACGACCGGCAACCGCACTCGAACATCGGCGACACGCCCTGGACCGAGCGCGGCGGTCCCCGATGAGAAGACGATCCCGTCGACCACGTCGGACCAGTGCACCTCGGCTCGGCGATTCGCGGTGACCGCGATCTGGACAATCGCTCCCCCTGTGATCCCCGCGCTCGCCGCAGCCGGGTGCGTGAACCAAGCAGATTCCCGGAACGGCTGTTCACCAATACCGGCGGCGTTCGCGACCAAATGTTCGAGCGGTCCGCTGACGAGAAAGGTGGCGGCAACCGCAAGCAGGCTCGTCGCGACCCGAGAACCGCGCGACGTCACAAGCTGGCGCAGTCCGCGGGTCGGTGTGGCCACATCATTGGGCTCTTTCACTCCCGCTGACGCCCTCAAGGTCGTGACTTCCCCGTCTCACCCGACGTCGGACCGAAGCTATCGCGCTGATCCGAAGCCTTTCTCATACAAACCACAGGTCCTTTGGGAGTAGCGGCTCGTCGCGCCACTGGGCGCAGAGTACCCACATTGCCAGCGTAAATCTCCTAACAGCCGAGGCTGACTAATTGATCTCGATCGTGTGGCAGCTACGGGGAACCTCGGGCGCTCGGTGGTTCATGTTACGAGTGCATGCGCAACGACCGCAGGCGAATTTCTGGATATGGTCCAAGGCTGGCCGAACGGGATGATGCAACAAGCATTGCGGTGTCCGGACCAAGGTCGGAACTTACTGGCCTGTGAAGCATGCCCTGATGGCCTGCTGAGCGAGGGGTTGTATTTCGGCAACGCTGTCCGCGCTCTCGCTGGGGCTCGTGAGGAGCGCGCCTCCTTGCTCGTAGATCGCCGAACCCCAGAAGTAAACGCCACCCATGTCGTGAGACTTGAAGAACCTACAGACGGCGGTAAACCAGTTGGCCTGGATCGCCTGGTTGAACGGATTAGTGGTGAGTGGCAGCGACCACGTGTACGGTTGGGCATAAGCGCCATCTTGCGGCAAGATGCCGGTCTCCGAGATGGTGGCTGAGTTAACAAGAGGGAACGGATTCGTCGTCGCGAGCTCACGGTTCCAGCCGGCCATTATCTGAGCTGGCGTGGCTGTGGTGCCCAATCCGGGCACCGCGGAGTACAGGTCAAGGCCAACACTTGTCCCGGTCCAATGAATCCCGTCGTGTTCGTCGGGCGCCCAGTTCGTGGAGAAAACGAGGTCACGTTTATAGACGCGGCGCGCCTTCGTAATGAGTGCCTGCCAATTCGGCTTGTTTGCCATGCTTTGGAGTTCTGTCGAGATCGCGAAATGTTCGACGTGGTCGGTCTCGGCCATTTGGAGATACGGCAGCATCGTGTTCCAGTAGTTCTTGAACCAGAGGTTCGTGTTCGTCGGATCGATTATGCCGCGCCATGCACCAGCCTTCTCGGTACGCAGGTTTGTCTCGTAGAGAATTGGGCGCAGAAACACCGCGAGCCCCTGGGCATGAGCGATCTCGACAATCGTCGTGAGCTCCGCCGGAGGTGGCGATTGGTACTGAGTGTTGCAAATGTCTTTGGCGAAAAACGCATTCGAGGTGAGCGAGTTCGTGTAGAGCGGGAAGGCCAGCGCTATCGCGTTCGCGCCAAGGTTCTTGAATGCCCGAACCTGCGTCGATGCGTATTGAGACCACACGGTGGTCGACTCGCAGTTGTAGGGAACGAAGGTGTTCATTCCGAACTGCTTCGCGCCGACGTTGGGAAGGGCTCCCGACGCCGCGGCCGATTCGTCCGATGCAGCGCCGAGCAACGCGAGCGAGAGCGCGACGATCACGGTTGCCACGCTACGTCTCAACGGAATCGACACTTAAGCCTCCTGTTCACGACGAGCCCAGCGGCGACTGACGACGATTGTTCTCGGGTCCCTAGTACCAACACCAATTTGCCGCATCTTACCGACGCAACAGTGACCCAGCCACCAAATGTCCGCTTGACTTACGGGTCGAGACCGACTGCGACGCAATGCTCCTCGATCGTAGTCCGGTCGTGGAATGCCGAGTGGAGCGCGCCAAACAGGGCGATTCACTTGCAGGATCGACAGTACGGCTCACGTTCGAAAATCTCACCCGAAAGCGTTGTATGGGTGATTCACCTAAGCGGGGAAGCTCCCAAGCGGTCGACCCGAGTTCTGCGATCTCGTCGATCGTCTGCGCCGGGATTGGCGGTCTCAAATCTGGTGCGAGAGTCGCCCTCCCGTATTCATCCCTACGCTGTGGGGGTCGCACGGACGGTGTTCGACGCGCCATTCAATGTCGGCGCACCTTCTAGCTAAATGCCTGTTGGTATGCGGCAGTCGAAGCTGGAATTGTCGGCCCGAGCGGAGTGATCCCGTCGCAGTCGCAGTCGAAGTAACTCTGGTAGGCAACATCGTTGTTCTCGACAACACCGATGACTCCGTTCATGTACGTGATGTCATCAGTAGTTGTAATCTCCCCCCACTCAGGGATGCTGAGCGGCTTACCCTGGGCTTTGGCAAAGGCGGCGATGTCCGAGAGGCTCGTCTGGACCGAGGGGATGAGGAAGAGGCTGTTCCAGCCCTCTTGGGCAGATGTTTCGCCTGTCGCGCAATCGGCATCATAGAAGTCGGCGCCAATGATGTCGACGTAGGCATTGCCGGGGTAAGCGTCCGCGAGGGGAAAGTCCCCCGTGCAGGTGTTCGGGTTCCAGTCGAACAGGAAGTGCGCCCCCGGCACGGCGCGCATCGCGGTGACCTCCTGAGCGAAGCACTGTGCCCACGCTTGATATTCGGCGGTTGTGTCGCCAAAGTAATCGTTCTCCCAGGAACCGTTGAACTCCTTGCCCAGCCGGATGACCGAATTCCCGGCACCCTCACTTACGAGGTTCTGAGCAAGCTCGGTGGCATAGCTGTTGTAGGCGCCTGTAGCGCACGCTGACTCCCAAACGAGTGGGTCCACGCAAACGGACGTGCACTCGGAGTCCGGTATGAGTTGGAGGCCAAGCACGAGTTGGTGGGACGGATCCGCGGCGAGCCACGCGTCCCAACCGTCCGACACAACTCGGGTTGGCCACGGGTTGACCCAGTCGGACCAGGTCGGATCGGCGTCGGCGAAAATCTCGACGCAGTTGTAATCCACACCCGTCGCATTCTCGACCGATGCGAGTTCGGCGGTAGTGAACACGCCATCGACTGCGTCGATATAGATGCAGTTGGCCCTGGAGTCGCCGGTGGTGATGACACCCGACGTCGTGGGAGATGGAACGGTCGTTGTTGTTGTGGCCGGACGCGGCGGGGACGTCGTCGTGGTCGTTGTCGCCGGAGGCGGCGGGGACGTCGTC
>Ga0116115_1001607_pt1 | contig 9511 bp, 9 predicted proteins | sample June2015DPH_10_1_2_FD_89789 | JGI IMG/M metagenome (GOLD analysis project Ga0116115, IMG submission 89789) | Peatland microbial communities from SPRUCE experiment site at the Marcell Experimental Forest, Minnesota, USA - June2015DPH_10_100 | ecosystem: Environmental > Terrestrial > Soil > Wetlands... | reverse complement strand
GAGAGAGACGGCATCCCGCTTCCCCTGCCGGACCATCAATGCTCGGACATCCATCATCAGGGAGAACCCGGAGGGGGTGCGGCGCCTACTGGCGGCAATAAACGAAGCCAACAGCATCATTGCCAGGGACCCGGCATCGGCGAAGATCCTGGCGATTACCGAACGGTATACCGGATTCCCTGAAAAGGCCGTCAAGCCGGGGATTTCCCAATTCACGTTCAGTGAGAAGATCGATGAACGGAGGATCGACAGACTTGTCGAAGAGATGCTGGCAGCCGGAATCATCCGCGAAAATCCCCGGGAGAGGCTCTATTCGACGGAATTAAAGGGGATTACCTGGGGGAGGAAATAGGGCGTGGCTTTTCAGGAACAGCGGAAAACGGGGGAGAACAATTGCCGGACCTTTTTGTATCTCGGGGTTCTTTCCCTGCTCATAGGGGTAACTGTCGCATTCTGCATTTTGCTGATGGGCTGCCGGGAAAGAGGCCTTGCATCGAAAAGCGCGGCACCTTCCGTAACTACAACCGCCAAACAGAACGCGCCCCTGCGCATCGGCTATGACGGCAGTCCGCTCCTCGCTCCGCTCTATTCGGCATACGGCCGTGAGACCTCGGCAAAGACGGCGCAACCCTGGGAACTTGTCCGTTTCGACAGCGGTGGCGACATCGGCTATTCCCTGATAGCCGGGAAGATCAACGCGGGCTTTGTGGAGACAGCCAAAGCCCTCCGGCTCCTGAAGGCCCCCGGCGGCGAAAAGTTGAAGGTCGCCGGCGCCATCCAGTTCCCCTATGGAGCAACCCTGGTGATTCGCAAAGGTCTGAACATCCGCCTGACGGATCTCCCCGGCCTGACCATTGCGGCCTCGGAGCCGGACTGCGTCCTCCTGCACCAGTTCAGAAAGGATGCCGGGCGCCATGGCGTGGCAGTGGAACGCATCCGTTTTAGCTACATGCCATTTGACGAGATGCTCCCCGCCCTGGAAGCCGGCATGGTTGACGGCATACTGGTGAAGGGCTCATATGCGCTCCTCGCCGAGCACGCAGGCCATGATATCCTCTACCAGAACTGGGACGTGAAGGCCGGCGACGAATGCTGCCCCGCCTCTCTGGCCCAGACAGATTATTTTCTGGTGGTAAGAGAAGAAGCTGCGGAGCCGATAAAGCCGTTTTTGCGGGAGCTGACGGGGACAAGTTCTCTCCCGACCGCGGAACTTCGCCGGGCCGTGAGCAGGCAGCTCGGCTATCCGTCCGCGGCCCTTGAGCAGTTACCTGTGGCAAGCTTCGTAACTATCGGGCCCGAACTGCTGAAGGAACTGGGAGAGCGGAGATGCGTCCTTCTCCGCTGATAGCGGGCCAACGAGCGTCTTGCCGGAAAGGCTTATGGTGGAAAGCTTTGTTTCAAGAGCTGCACGGTTTCATCCGCAGTTCCTTTGGCAGCCTGCTGGCGCCGGAGTCGTTGCGGCTCCTGATTCCTCTTCTTGTCCTCTGGGAAGAATTGCCGCGCCTCGACGTGGTGCCCCGTTCGCTCCTGCCTCCACCATCAGCTCTGGTGACCACGTTATGCTATATGTTTTCCCGGCTGAACCTGGTGTATCATCTGGAAGAGAGCGCCATCCGTTTCACCATCGGTTTCATCCTGGCGGTGATCATGGCAATTCCAATTGGCGTACTTTTGGGATGGAATTCTTTCATCGGCAAACACTGCCTGCCGCTGTTCCAGATGCTGGCGCCGATCCCGCCGTCAGCCTGGGTGCCGGTCACCATCATTTTACTCGGAATCGGTCTGCCGATGCAGGTTTTCCTCATATTCCTGGGGATTTTCTATCCGGTGCTATTTAACACTTATCAAGGGGTGAAGGAGACCGATCCCCGTTACATCGCATCTGCACGGGTTTTCGGCGCCAGTGAATTCACTATTGTCACCCGGGTCCTCTTCTGGCACGCACTTGGCCCCATAGTCATGGGGGTGAGGATCGGCAGCTCCATTGGGTTGATTATGCTGGTTGTGGCCGAGATGCATGCCTGCCAGAGCGGCATCGGTTATCTGCTGCTGCGGGGAAAGGAGTATTTCCAGATCGACCGGATGGTGGTCTGCATGCTGCTCCTCGGTTTTGCGGGTTGGTTCATGAATGAGCAGTTGAAGTACCTTGAGGCGAAGCTAGCTGTTTGGCGAATCGAACGGTGACGCCATGATCGAGGTTAAAGGGATCAGCAAGATATTCCAGACGGATAACGGCAGAGATCAGTTATTGGCTTTGGATTCCGTCTCTCTCACCATCGGCGCCGGAGCTTTTGTCTCTCTGGTGGGGCCGACCGGTTGTGGCAAGTCAACCTTTCTGGAAATCCTGGCCGGTTTGCAGACGCCGACCATCGGAGAGGTCTGCATTGAAGGGAAGCAAGTATTGGAGCCCGTGCCTGACGACGGCGGGGCAGGGGAGCGGCCCCGGCGAAAATACAATTTTCTCCCTCCTTTTGCCAACAGCCTGTTCCGTGACCATCAACGGCATGATGTTGCCATGATTTTCCAGGATTATACAGTATTTCCTTGGATGACCGCACGCCAGAACATACTGTTTACCCTCAAGGTGCGTGGTGTGCCCAAGACTGAGCGGGAAGATATGGTGTGTCACTATCTGAGCCTGGTCGATCTTGAGGGGGCCGCCCATAACTATCCGTCGCGGATGTCCGGAGGTATGCGCCAGCGCTTGGCATTGGCCAGGGCCCTGGCTGTCGAGCCGAAAATCATTCTTATGGATGAGCCTTTCGCCGCGGTTGATGCCTTGACCCGCGAGAAACTCCAGGATGACCTGCTGAAGATCCGGGGGGTTGCTGGCACGACCGTTGTGCTTGTGACCCACGATCTCCGGGAGGCAGCCTACCTCTCTGACGAGATCGTAGTCTTCTCGCCTTCTCCCGGCACCATTCTCCGGCAAGTCCCAGTCCGCATCCCCAGGCCGCGGTTGCGCGTGTCCGATGAGTTGAACGCTGTCAGGGAGGAGGTCCTATCAATTTTTAAGAATAATTAAAATATTAAATCGATAGAGTATATTATATTTATTGTTGACAAATCATCAGAGAGTATGGTATGCAATTAATACAATCAATTAGTCGAGAACAACGGTCAAGTTTGCCGGATTCTCTAATTTGATACGCTTTTATATTCATGACCGACCAGAAAAACTGGAGGTCAGGAAAGGGTGACGTTTATTCCCTGTCCTGACCTCCTTTTTTTATTCTCCGCAGAGGAATCAGCTCCTGAACGGCCTCGACAACCGGATAGCAAAATGTTTGAAATTACACTCGACAATGTTTCATTCGCCTACGGCAGCCAGAACGTGCTGAATAATATCTGCTTCACTGCGGCATCCGGGGATTTCGTCTGCCTTCTCGGTCCTTCCGGTTGCGGCAAAAGCACCCTGCTTCGCCTTCTGGCGGGGCTCGACCTGCCGACAGAAGGGTCGTTGACTCTCAATGGGCGGCCGATAACCGGCCCCGGTCTCGACCGCGGCGTAGTCTTCCAGGACTACAGTCTTTTCCCCTGGATGACCGCCGGACAGAACGTTATTCTCGCCCTTGAACAGGCTTTTCCCGACAAGCCCCGGACGGAGTACCGGCAAATTGCCTCAGAGTACTTGGAAATGGTTGGCCTCAGGGACGCCTTTCACAAGCTACCGGGTGAACTTTCCGGCGGAATGCGGCAGCGGGCTGCCATTGCCAGGGCTTTTGCCCTGAATGCGCCGGTTCTTCTCATGGATGAGCCATTTGGAGCGCTGGACGCCATTACCCGCGCCAGGCTCCAGGACCTGCTCCTCAATCTCTGGCAGCAGAAGGAGGGAGAGAGAAAAACCGTTTTTTTTGTTACCCATGACGTGGAGGAGGCACTCCTGCTGGCCGGCACCGTCGTGATCCTAGGGCTTAATCCCGGCACCATCAGGGGGGTTTTCAGCATCGATCTTCCCCGGCCCCGTATCCGTCAGGAACTCTACCAGAAAGAGCAGTTCCAGATGTTGAGGAACAGCCTGATTAACGTTCTGCACGAGAATATTCTCTCGGAACTCGATGTGGAGAGCACCGTCCATTCCCAGGGCGACGGGATATGAGCATCTGGGTGATGAAACCGAAGGCCTGCATGGCCGCGGCAGCCTTCCTCACTTTTGCTTCGTTCACCTGCAGCGCCGAGGAGGACGGGATTTTCCGTCTCGGATATCTTGCCTACCCCGGCAGCGCCCTCTGTCTGGTTGCCGCCCAAAGTGGCCATTTCCAAGCTGAGGGTCTGCGGATACAAATGGTCGCATTTACTGATTCGGCAAGCGGACTCGCCTCACTTGAGGCAGGTACGATCGACTCCGGAGCCTTCGGAGCTGGCGAATCCCTCAGGGAGATTGCACGAGGGAAGAAACTGCGTATTATTGCCGGCGGAGGCGTCCCTACGGACCCGGAGGCATCGGCGGGAATAGATGGGACTGGAAAAAAGAGGCCCGATAGTTCGGGGATTGTGGTCCTGGTGGCAGGAGATCGGCGGTTCCCTGACAAGGTGACCATCACACGGTTGACCGCCGCCCTGATCCGCGCCCATCAAACTTTGCAGCTGCATACAAAAACTGCCCGGAGTACTGCAGAAGCACAGGTGGACGTCTCCGGCATGGCCTTTGATCCCAACCCCGACTACTGGCGCCTGGAGAAGCTCTGGAGAGAGCTTGGCCTGCAGGATGCAGCCATGCCGAGGGATTTCCTGGCCAGCCATGTCTATGAAGAGATCTACTGTGACGCCCTGGACCGCATACTGGTCGAGAGCGATCTCAACGATCCTGTCATACAGCAGCTATTCATCCAGGCGGTATGCACCCCCAACTGCTGCCCGGCGAACTCGGGAAAGCTTTTTACTACACAACAAGGAGGTAACACGCTGTGAAACAGATCTTTGCCGCAGTTCTGATGCTTGTATGCGCGGTGACAGTTGCGAGCGCCGCTGATCCGGACAGGATGAGGATCGGCTATATCGCCGAACCGGCCCACGGGCTGCACTTCCTAGCCAAGGAAAAGGGGTACTTCAAGGAAGAAGGTATCGACGCCGAACTCTATCAGTTCAGCACAACCGCAGAAGGGCTGACGGCCCTCAAGGCCGGCAGGCTGGATGTGGGGACCTTCGGCACCGCCGCACCGCTCCTCTTCATCTCCAAGGGGTCTGAATTTACCATATTCGGCGGCATGATGATCGGCGGACAGGCAATCATTGCCCGGCCGGAGAATGTGGCCAACCTGAAGAAGTTGGAGAACTACAGGGGGAAGAAGATCGGTATGGCCAAACTGACCACCGGCGACGTCATCTTCCGCAGCGCCTTGTTGAAGGCGGGGATGGACTGGCGCAAAAATGATTACACCGTGGTTGAATTCCCGTCGGTAGGGAACGTGGTGGAGGCAGTCAAGAAGGGAGCGGTGGATGCCGGCATCGTTTTTTCGCCGCATTTCACCCTGGCCGAGAAGCAGGGGCTCAAGGTTGCGCACTTCATCGAGGATTTCTATCCCGACTACACCTGCTGCCGCCTGGACGCCAACACCAAGGATTTCAATGAGCGCAAGGATGCTTTCAAGAGATTCCTGATCGCGGAGATCCGCGCTTATAGATTCTACCGCACCAGTCCCGAAGAGACGGTGCAGATATTCACCAAGGCCCTCAAGATCGACGAGGAGGTGGTCCGCAAGGACACCTACACCAGGAAGGCTTTCGAATGCAATCCGGACCCGCTGAAAAAGGGGACCATCGATTTCTGGCGGCAGATGCGGGCGATCGGTTACATACCCAATGATTATCCCATTGAGAAACATATTAATACCGAAGTTTACCGCCAGGCCCTTGAGACGGTGATCAAGCGGGAGCCGAAGGATAAAATCTACCAGGAGATGCTGGCGTTCTACAAGAAAAACAACCAGTAGGAGAATGCAAAAGGAGAGGTTCAAATGAAAAAATTTATCGTGCTGTTAGTTGCGCTGTTACTGGTCGGAGTGCAGGCCTTTGCCGCCCACGCCGCGTCTGAACTGAAGAAGTTCAAGGTCGGATATCTTCCGACGTCGGGACATCTCCTCTATTTCGTTGCCAAAGAAAAGGGGTATTTCCAGCAGGAGGGGTTGGACGTGGAACTGTTCCGCTTCACCAACTCCGGTGAAGGGCTCACTTCCATCAAAACCGGCAAACTCGACGCCGGATCCTTCGGCACGGCCGCGCCGCTAGTATTTATCTCAAAGGGGGCCGATTTCACTATATTCGGTGGTCAGATGGGCGAGGGGCACGGGTTGGTTGCCAAACCGGAGAATGCCGAGCGCTTCAAGGATCTGAAGAATTACCGCGGCGCCACCATCGGCGCCATTCGCCTGGCGACCGGTGACGTGGTCTTCCGCGCCGCGCTCCACGCGGCCGGCGTCGACTGGAAAAAGGATCTGACCATCAAGGAATTCGATTCACCGCCGGCAGTCCTCGAAGCAATAAAAAAAGGGAGCATCGACGCAGGGCTCCTCTGGATACCCTATCTGACCATGGCCGAGAACCAGGGACTGAAGGTTGTGAAGTACTCGGGAGATGTCATCAAGTCCCATACCTGCTGCCGCCAGGTTGCCCTCACTTCCAGTATAAAGGATCACCAGGACGACTATGTGCGATTCATGACAGCCCTTTTGCGGGCTTATAAATTCTATGCGGAAGACCATCCGGGGACGGTGGACGCCGTGGCCAAGTATGTGACAATCGACAAGGCATCTCTTACCAAGGATATCTACGGCGGACACCTCCTGATCAGCCCCAACCCGCATAAGAAATCGGTCCTCCAGTTCTGGGAATTCATGAAGGAAGCCGAATACGTGACTTCCAACGAATCGATCGAAAACAGGGTAAATACCAGGATATACCAGACCGCCCTGGCGAACATCAGCAAAAGAGAGCCGAAGGACAAGATCTACCTGGGTCTCAGGAAGGAATTCTCCGGTGGCGACGCCGAGCTCCATATGCCTGCTCGCTATCCCAAATGGGTAATGGTATAACAGAGAACATGTCACTACCCGGAGGTTTTCGCCTGCATGAATCCTGAATTGTTGTTCGGCATTGCTCTTGGTATTAACCCCCCTTGGGAGGTTGAAGGAATCGAGTTTAGCAAAGAAGCCAAGCGTCTTGACATCAAGATTGGCTTTCAGCGTGGCGCTACCTTTGATTGTCCAGTCTGCGGTGCGCCCGCGCCGGCCTACGACACAAGCGAGAAAACGTGGCGTCATCTGAACTTCTTTCAGTATGAGGCATACCTGACCGCCCGCGTCCCTCGGGTGAAATGTCTTAATGCCGGCTGCGGAGTGAAGCAGGTTCAGGTTCCCTGGGCGCGATCCGGTTCCGGCTTTACGCTCCTTTTCGAGGCACTGGTTATGTTCTTGGTTCGCGAGATGCCCGTCAAAGTGGCGGCAGCCCTTTTGGGCGAACACGACACCCGCATCTGGCGAGTTCTTGACTATTACGTACAGAGTGCACGTGCTCAAGCCGATTACTCGGAAGTCAAGCGCGTCGGTATCGATGAGACCTCTGCCCGCAGAGGGCAGGATTACATTTCACTCTTCTTCGATCTGGACCAGCGACGCCTTCTGTTCGGGACAGGTGGAAAAGATCATGAGACAGTTAAAGCCTTCACTGAGGATCTCAAGGCCCATGGTGGCATGCCTGAGAACGTAACCGCTGCCTGCATCGACATGTCGAAGGCGTTCATCAAAGGGGTCAAAGAAGCCCTGCCCAACGCCGAGATCACCTTTGACCCGTTCCACCTGATTCAGCATATGAACGATGCATTGGGCAAGGTCCGGGCGGAAGAGGCCCGGCTCTTCCCGGAGCTTTTGCACGGAAGCCGCTATGCCTTTCTGAAGAACCCCGAGAATCTGACCGAGAAACAGGACGAAACCCTGACCAAGCTCAGCCGCTACCGCCTCAAGACCGCCAAGGCCTATCTAATCAAACTGGCCCTACAGGATGTCTATTTCGCCCCCACCCGCGAGGATGCGGTAGCGCTTCTCAAAAGCTGGTACAACTGGGCGATCCGCTGCCAGATTGAACAAGTAAAAAAGGTTGCAAGAACTGTCAAAGATCATTGGAACGGGATACTTGCCTGGTTCGACAGCAAACTCTCCAACGGCTTCCTGGAAGCGGTCAATGGCCTTATCCAGGCTGCAAAGAGAAGAGCCAGAGGTTACCGCTCTACGAAGAACCTCATCAATATGGCTTACCTCATTGCAGCAAAGCTCGATTTCAGGCTACCCACTTGAAACAGCGAGGACCCCTCCATATCAAGGGGCATTAGCGATTCAACTATGTCAAGGAATGAGATGCTGTATGAGGAATATATTCAATTGGGCTAATCTACTGTTTGTTGCACTTCTGGCTGCGCTCTTCTGGCCCGGGGCCGGGACGGAGCATCCGTACAGGCTCTTGGTCCTTGTATGCGTCATCGAAACGATCTGCCTCGTAAACGGCAGGATCAGGCGGGAGAGCGCGGCCCGGGCGAGTGTCAATGACGTAGCGGCCATCGTCTTTGCGTTCCTCCTTCTCTGGCATCTGGCGACCGCCCGTTTCGGGATGCTGGACAAAATGCTGTTCCCGACCCCGGAATCGGTGTTCACCCTTTTTATCAAGGAGATCCCTGATCTCTTCAAGGGCCTGGTGAGTTCGCTTATCCTGCTTGTGAGCGGCTACCTTCTGGCCCTTATCACGGCTGTCCCCCTGGGGTTGATAGTTGGCTGGCGCAAACGCCTGTTTCATGCGGTAAACCCCTTCACCAAGGTGCTCGGGCCGATACCGCCCATTGTCTATATTCCATATGCCATCGCCCTGTTGCCGTCATTCAGGCTGGCCTCGATCTTTGTTATCTTTGTCGGGGCTTTCTGGCCGCTCTTCATCAATACCTTGAATGGTGTTTTCAATATTCCACGGGGACTTATAGATTCGGCACGGGTGCTTGCCCTCAAGGAATCGACCATTCTTATCCGGGTGATTCTGCCGGGAGCCATGCCCTCCATCTGCAGCGGTGCAACCCTGGCGCTGGTTTTCTCATTCGTGCTTCTGACCGCCGCGGAACTCATCGGCGCAACATCGGGGATAGGGTGGTACGTGAAGAATTTTTCCGATTTTGCCGACTACCAGCGTGTCATTGTCGGGATCATATTCATCGGTTTCGTGGTAACCGGCATAACATTCGTTACCGAGAGGATTGAGAAGCGGCTTCTCAGGTGGAGGAACTAGAGATAAAAGAAGATGACATGGCTGTCTCATTGCCTGACATGCAAGGTGGAGGAACTATGACGAAAAAGGCGAGCAGCACGCCAAGCTGCAACGACTGCGGGACCCTCAACTGCTACCGGCAGGCGGCCGACTTCCCGCCGTTCTGCCTGACCGGCGCAACGGATGACAGTGTGATCGAGGAGGTAAACGAGATTTACCGGCATGATCCGCTGGTGGGGAAGATGGCGCTGGCTGCCGCCGAGATCGAGGG
>Ga0116115_1001601_pt1 | contig 9535 bp, 10 predicted proteins | sample June2015DPH_10_1_2_FD_89789 | JGI IMG/M metagenome (GOLD analysis project Ga0116115, IMG submission 89789) | Peatland microbial communities from SPRUCE experiment site at the Marcell Experimental Forest, Minnesota, USA - June2015DPH_10_100 | ecosystem: Environmental > Terrestrial > Soil >... | reverse complement strand
TGATGATTCCCGGTATCTTGCAGAGGAAAAACAGGCCAATATATCTGATCTCCGCCTGAGCGTTAGTAAAGGCTCTGATTTTTTCCATGAAGTCGATAATGAGGTAAACGGCAACGAACGCGCCGATGCACAAACCCAGGATCTTCAGGTATGTGGAAGCGATATAGCGGCCCAGTATTCTCACCGCTGTTCCCTCCGCATGTCGAACTTGCAGCGTGCCCAGCCGATAAGGGCAGGGATGATTTCAAACAGGGGAATTCTCTTTTCTGCAGCGGTTTTTCCGAACAGGTAAGCCCCGAGAGCAAGGAGGATAAGGTTCGGCGCCCAGACGGCCACCGCCGGATGGGCCAGGCCTCTTTCACCGAGGGTCTTGCCGGCGGAGAGAATGATGTAGTAGATGAGAATTACGCCGATGCTTAAGGAGAAACCGGTGGCCTTGCCGGAACGCTGGTTCTGGATGCCGAGAGGGACTCCTACCATGGCGAATACGAAGCAGGCAAAGGGGAGTGCGAAGCGGCGGTGGAATTCCAGCCGCATATCCCACAGAATTTGCGGGGGCGTCCGGGGGGATCGTATCCCCTCACGCAGTTCGGCAAAGGTCAAGTCCATTTCGTTTTTCACCATTTCCTTGGGGGCCTGACTCAGGTCGATGCTCAGGATGTAGTCCTGGAATTCGATCAGGCGATAGCCCGTCTTGCCGGAGAGCCTGTGAATCCCGCCGTTTTTCAAATCCACGCGCAGTATCTTGGAAACAGGGTCCGCGACGATTATGCCGCTGCCGGCAAAGATGGTGGATGGCTCTGCGGGGTCTCTTTCGTCATGGATGAGAATTCCAGTCATGGTATGTTTTTGATTGTCATAGATGTCGGAATAGATGACCAGCCCGGGAAAATCGTCGTTGAAAACCTTTTCCCTGATGCTCAGCGTGACGCGTGACTCGACGATGTCGAACAGGAGCTTTTTGAACGAGATGTTCCCCCATGGCAGGGCGTAAATAGTAATGAAAGTGGTGGCCAGGTAAGCGAGCAACGCAAAGAGCATTACCGGCGGCAGTAGACCATAGAGGCTGACGCCGCACGCTTTCATGGCGGTTATCTCGCTGTCCGAGGATAGTCTGCCGAACGCGAGGAGAAGGGCCAGGAGAAACGCCATCGGGATGGTGAACAGGCAGAAAGAGGGGATGAGATAAAGAATCATCCGCAGAATATCGGTCAACGGCACCCCTTTTGCTACTACCAGGTCAGCCAGTTTCACGAGTCGTCCCATCAACAGCACGGAAGTAAAGGCCGCCATGCCGAGGAGAAAAGGGACGGTTATTTCCCTGAAGAGGTAATAGTTGAGGGTTTTTTTCATAGCTGATTATGATACATGAGATAGGGGGGGAAGTAAAGGGCCGGTGAGTCGTTTGAATGCTTTGGCCAAATTCCTCTTGCCAAAACGTGAGTCCTGTGTTATATAAATTCGCTATTTGTAAATTCGCACGCCCTCATTTTACCCCGGTGGTGTCCGTAACTGGTACGGATTCCGGGTCTGTATCGGGGGGCGGAGGCACAACCACAAGGAGAAAGTAATGTCGAATATCACCATGAAGGAACTGCTGGAGGCCGGCGTTCATTTCGGCCACCAGACCAAAAGATGGAACCCGAAGATGAAACCCTATATCTTCGGTGCACGGAACGGTATTTACATCATCGACCTGCAGAAGACGGTCCGTCTTTTCAAGAACGCCTACAATTATGTCGTTGATGCTGCCAGGGCAGGGGAAACCGTCCTTTTCGTAGGGACCAAGAAGCAGGCCCAGGATTCGGTGGCCGAGGAGGCGCAACGTTGCGGCATGTTCTACGTGAACCAGCGCTGGCTGGGGGGGATGCTGACCAATTTTACGACCGTAAAGCAGAGCATCGACCGGCTCAAGAGACTGGACACCATGTTTGCCGACGGTTCCATCGAGGGTTATACAAAGAAGGAAGCGCTCAAGTTGGGAAAGGAACGCCAAAAGCTGGAAAAGAACCTTGGCGGCATCAAGGGGATGACCAGGCCTCCCGGCGTACTGTTCGTGATCGACCCGAAAAACGAGGAAATTGCCGTATGTGAGGCGAAAAAGCTGGGGACGCAGGTGGTGGCCATCGTTGACACCAACTGCGACCCGGATAACATCGATTATGTGATACCGGGCAATGACGATGCTATTCGTGCCATCAGACTCCTAACCAGTAAGATCGCCGATGCGGTCATCGAGGGAGGGCAGGCCAGAGACAGGCAGCTACAAACAGAGAGCGAAGGCGAGGAGCCGGTTGCGACAGCCGCTGAAGTGGTTGTAGCGGCTGAAGAGGCCGGTGCCGACACGGAAGAGCTGTAAAACTAGATTCAGGTTGAGGTTCAGGTTCGGTTTATATTTATAGATCTTATCCTGAACCTTCGAATACAAGAGTCGCGACTGTTACTCGAAAAATCAATAACATGGCCCTGCTTTAAGCGGTGGTCGTCATCCGGAGGATAAAGTGAGCATTACAGCCGCACAGGTAAATGAACTGAGAAAGGCCACCGGCGCAGGACTTATGGATTGTAAGAAGGCCCTGACTGAAACCGCCGGAGACATGGAAAAGTCTATCGACTATCTGCGGAAGAAGGGGCTTGCCGCTGCCTCGAAAAAGGCAGGGCGGATTGCCACCGAGGGAGTCGTGGGTTCTTACATCCATGCCGGCGGCAAGATCGGTGTGTTGGTGGAAGTGAACTGCGAGACCGATTTCGTGGCCAAGAATGAAACCTTCAAGTCTTTTGTAAAGGACGTTGCCATGCATATCGCCGCTGCCTACCCGCAGTATGTGCGCCGCGAGGAAGTCCCTGATGCCGTGATCGAGCGCGAGAAAGAGATTTACCGGGACAAGGCCCGGGAAACCGGAAAACCTGACAACATCATCGAGAAGATCATAGAGGGGCAGATCACCAAGTTTTATGCGGAAATATGCCTTCTGGAACAACCTTTCGTGAAAGATACGGACAAAACGGTCCAGATATATCTCAACGAGACCATCGCAACCATAGGTGAAAATATTTCCATTCGTCGTTTTGCCAGGTTCGTTCTTGGCGAGGGTCTGGCCAAAAAGGAAAGTGACTTCGCCGCAGAGGTTGCTGCTGCGGTCGGCGTCTGACGGTGCCAGAGCCGGCCATTGCGATGGCCGGCTTTTTTTGTGCCGTCTTTTCTCATCCGGAGTTTCCGGAAGAAACTAATTAGCTGTTCTGATTCACCATAATTTTATGAGGTGGATGCAAATATGGACGAGCCGTACTATAAGCGGGTTTTATTGAAACTTTCCGGTGAGGCGCTGGCAGGCGAACAGGGTTATGGCATTGATCCCCAGACCATCACCAAAATTGCCAATGAAATCAAAGAAGTGGTCGAATGCGGGGTGGAATTGGCAATCGTAATCGGCGGCGGTAATATTTTCCGCGGCCTGGCCGCTTCTTCCAAGGGGATGGACCGGGCCAGCGCCGACTATATGGGGATGCTCGCCACCATGATAAACTCGCTTGCCTTGCAGGATGCTCTGGAACAGATCGGCGTATTCACACGGGTCCAGTCAGCCATTGCCATGCAGGAGGTAGCGGAGCCTTATATCCGCCGCCGTGCCATCAGACATCTGGAAAAGGGGAGGGTGGTCATTTTCGGCGCAGGCACCGGTAATCCCTATTTCACTACCGACACTGCCGCAAGCCTCCGGGCCATGGAGATCGGCGCCGACGTGATTTTGAAGGGAACCAAGGTGGACGGGGTCTACACCGCCGACCCGAAAAAAGATCCGAACGCCGTCAAGTTTTCCCGTCTTACCTACATCGACGTGCTGAAAAAAGGTCTGCAGGTAATGGATGCCACCTCTACGTCGCTCTGCATGGATAACAACCTCCCTATCATCGTGTTTGACGTTACCACTTGCGGAAATGTGAAAAAAGTGGTTTTCGGCGAGGAAATCGGCACCATCGTGAAAGGAGAGTGACATGACGAAAGAAGTCATCACGCTTATGAAAATACATATGGACAAGACCGTCGAAGCGCTGCGCCGTGATTATCAGAAAATACGCACCGGCAGGGCAAATCTCGGGCTTCTGGACGATATCCGAATAGATTATTACGGAACTCCTTCTCCCTTAAGCCAGGTGGCGACGCTGTCGGTACCCGAGCCGCGAACCATAAATCTGCAGCCATGGGAAACCAAGATGATCCCGGTTATCGAAAAGGCGATCATGAATGCAAACCTGGGTATTACCCCTGCCAATGACGGCAAGGTGATCCGCCTCAATCTTCCCGCCCTTACCGAAGAGAGGCGGAAAGATATCGTCAAACAACTCAAGAAAATGGCGGAAGAGGCCAAGGTTGCCGCAAGGAATAACCGGCGTGACGCCATCGATGAACTGAAAAAGCTGGAAAAGAACAAAAAGATTTCCGAAGACGACCTGAAACGGACAGAAAAAGAGGTTCAGGATGTGACAAACAGTTATGTGTCCAAGATTGATGAAGTACTGGCCCATAAGGAAAAAGAGGTAATGGAGGTCTAGCTTTAGATCACGCCGGTCCGGCAAAGGGGAAAGAGAGACTCTTTCCCCATATTTTTTGCTTGCGTAGTTGGTCATTTTATGATTAAATCCACCCAACCCCTGAATTAAAGGGGGTTTTTTGTTTTTGGGGTAAAATTGTAGTATCTTGTCTCATTACATTTCAGGCAAAATGCAGTTATCAGCACGCAGAATGATTAATTAAAGCGCGAGTTGTCATGCATAAATTACAAAGGGAAAAGCTCCCCCGGCACATGGCCATCATAATGGATGGAAATGGCCGCTGGGCCCAGGAACGGATGCTGAGAAGGATAATCGGCCACCAGAAGGGGGTGGAGACCGCCAGAATGGTCGTTGAAGAGTGCTCCAAGCTGGGCATCGCCTATTTGACTTTATTTGCCTTTTCCGCGGAAAACTGGCTGCGCCCGAAAACCGAAGTAAAGGCACTGATGGCGCTCCTGAAGAAGTATATCAAAACTGAAACCCCCCGGATGATGCAGAACAATATCCGTTTTAACGTGATCGGCAACAGGGATGACCTTCCGGGGGATGTGAATGGTGTCGTGGATGAAACCCTTTTAAAGACCTCGGCAAACACCGGCATGGTGCTGACCCTGGCGCTCTCTTACGGCGCGCGTCAGGAAATCGTCCGGGCCGCCAGGCTGATGGCCGTTGATATCGCCGCAGGAAAGGCCACGGCTGATGATGAGACACTTTTCGCCGGTCACCTTTATACAGCGGATTTGCCCGAACCTGATTTCCTCCTGAGAACCAGCGGTGAGATGCGGATCAGCAACTTTCTCCTTTGGCAGCTTGCGTATACGGAACTCTATTTTGCCGACGTAAACTGGCCCGATTTCGATAGTGATCAGCTTTATCAGGCCTTAAGCGTATATCAGGCCAGGGAAAGACGTTTCGGACGCACCAGCGGCCAGTTGAACAACAGGAACTGAAAATGGCGGGACAGACAGCTTCCCGGTATTTGCCGGATGGAAAGCCACGAAAGATCTGCCTTCCCGTCATCATATAGGAGCCGACCATCAAAAGAGTGCTAACGGCAGCCATAGCGCTGCCACTGCTCATTTTGCTGATTCTCAAGGGGAGCTTTTTCCTGTTTGACGGTTTTCTGCTCCTTCTAACCCTTTTGGGACTCTTCGAGTTCTACCGGATGGCACTGCCTGAAAGGAGAGGGGTGGGGCTTGCGGCCTCCTTTGCCGGCGCCCTGCTGCTGCTGGCATTCCTTTCCCCGGACAGTACCGTCCTCCTTCCGGCACTGACTATAGCGGTTATTTTCTTCGGACTGGTCTTCCTCTTCACATTCAGGAATATCAAGACAGCAGCCGGGGAGGTGGCACTGCTTTTCATGGGTTTCCTCTATGTGCCGTTACTTCTTGGTCACCTGCTGCTGCTCAGGGGCTTGCCCGACGGAATCCAGTGGATTTTTCTCCTGATGCTTATCGTCATGGCCGGGGACAGCGGCGCTTACTATGTCGGCTGCAATTTCGGCAGGAGAAAACTCTATCAGGTCGTAAGTCCCAACAAGAGCGTGGAAGGCGCGGTTGGCGGTCTGGCCGGCAGTGTCATCGGCGCATTCATTGCCCAGGCCACATTTTTCCCCGCTCTTTCCGTTTTTGATTCTCTGGCGACAGCGCTCTTGCTGGGAATCTTCGGGCAGCTGGGAGATCTGTTCGAATCGTTTTTGAAACGAAGCTTCGGTGTAAAGGATTCCGGCACGATCTTCCCGGGTCACGGCGGTGTCCTCGATCGGTTGGACAGTATACTTTTTGCCGCTCCAGCGGCTTTTTACTATGCCTGCTTTGTCTTTATGCAGAGGTAGCGGATGCACTGCGTGATGCTTTTCCCCGTTTTTAAGCGGGGAAAACCGGTTTCTGTAGAATAGATCGACGTCGTTAAAGTAGAGGATATATGAAAAAAATCAGTATACTCGGTTCCACCGGTTCCATCGGTGTCAGTACCCTGGAAATAGTTGCCGCTCATCCCGACAGGTTCAAGGTGGTTGCGCTCAGCGCGGGGAGTAATCTGGAGCTGTTACGCAAGCAGATTGAGAAATTTTCGCCGCAACTGGTGGCGGTCATTACCGAAGAATCGGCCAGGGAACTGCGGACCATGCTGACCGGCAAAAAACCGGAAATAATGCACGGGGTACCGGGCATGATCGCAGTGGCGACCGCGGCCGAGGCGGAGATGGTGGTCGCTGCTATAGTCGGGGCCGCCGGACTGGTGCCTACCGCTGCAGCCGTAAGAGCAGGTAAGGATCTTGCCCTGGCCAACAAGGAGACACTGGTGACCGCTGGCCATCTCATCATGGGAATGGTGAAAGAGAATGGGGTAAGACTTTATCCGGTTGACAGCGAACACAGCGCGGTCTTCCAGTCGCTTCAGGGGCACCGCCGGGAGGATGTAAGGCGGATTATCCTGACAGCGTCGGGAGGGCCGTTCATCAACTATCCGTTGGAGAAACTGGCGAAGGTTTCCATAGCCGATGCACTGAACCATCCGAACTGGAGCATGGGACGGAAGATCACCATCGATTCGGCGACGATGATGAATAAGGGGCTGGAGGTGATCGAGGCCAGATGGCTGTTCGATATGCCGGCGGAAAATATCTCGGTGAACATCCATCCTCAGAGCATTGTCCATTCCATGGTGGAGTACCTGGACGGCTGCGTAATGGCCCAACTGGGTGTCCCCGATATGAAAGCCCCGATAGCCTACGCCCTCTCCTTTCCGGAAAGGGTCACAACAGGGGTACGGCCGCTGGACCTGACCGCACTTTCCGGGTTGACCTTTCTTAATCCCGATCACGCCAGGTTCCCTGCGCTCAGGCTTGCCTACCAGGCCCTGGGCGCGGGAGAGAGCATGCCGACCGTTCTCAATGCCGCCAACGAAGTGGCTGTGGAGGCGTTTCTCGACGGCCGGATAAAGTTCACCGACATTCCCGTTGTCATTGAAAAGGCGATGGATGCCCACCAGGCGCATCCGCTCACATCCATCGAAGAGGTGCTGCTGGTCGATCGCTGGGGTCGTGAAAAGTGCCGGGAACTTCTGGGGACTTTCTAGGTCAGGATTACATTTCAGTAAGCCTGACGTGACGCCTTGCCGCAGCAAGAACCGCATGTAACAAGAACAAGAGGAAGTTAATGGTAAGTATCCTGTCTTTTATAGTCGTCCTGGGGGTCCTGATTTTTGTTCATGAACTGGGACATTTTATCTTTGCCAAGCTTTTAGGGGTCGGGGTAGAGAAATTTTCTCTCGGGTTCGGCCCAAAGCTGTTCGGGCGTAAGATTGGTCAAACCGAGTATCTGATCTCCGCTCTTCCGCTCGGCGGTTATGTCAAAATGGTCGGCGAAGGGGATGAAGCCGAACTGAGCGTGGAGGAGAAGGCCCTCTCCTTTGCGGGAAAGCCGCCGCTCAAGCGGATCGCCATTGTCGTTGCCGGTCCGCTGTTCAACCTTCTTTTCGCCATGCTGATCTATATAACGGTCTTCATGGTCGGGGTGCCCGTACCGACGGCGCGAATCGGCGAGGTGGTCAAGGACAAACCGGCGGCCCGGGCCGGTTTGAAGGTCAATGACCTGGTAACGGCCATCAACGGCAAGCAGGTCAAGAAATGGGAAGATTTTGCCGCTGTCGTTCTGGATGGCAAGGGAGAGCCGGTTGACCTGCAGGTGAGACGCGGCACGGCCACCCTATCGTTTCGTGTTGTACCGGAATCACAAACCGTCAAGAACCTGTTTGGCGAGTCCGTCAGCTCCCCTCTGATAGGGGTCAAGTCCTCCAGCGAGACCTACATTGAACGGCTCGGTCCTTTCGCTGCAGTGATTAACGGGGGCAAACAAACCTGGTTCTATATCAAGCTGACGGTTCTATCTTTGATCAAGATATTTGAACGGGTTATTTCTTTCGATACCCTGGGTGGACCCATTATGATCGCTGTCCTGTCCGGTCAGCAGGCTGCAGCCGGCGCCGTCAGTTTCTTTGCCTTTATGGCGCTTTTGAGTGTGAACCTGGGTGTGCTGAATCTTTTGCCGATACCGATTCTGGATGGCGGACACCTGTTTTTCTATATGTATGAACTGATTTTCAGAAAGCCTATGGGAACAAAGACAAGGGAAGTGGCCCAGCAGGTCGGCATGGTGCTTTTGATAAGTCTGATGGTTTTTGCGACTTATAACGATCTGAACAGATATTGGAACGATATCGTTAAATTTATCCTCAGAATTTTCTGAAATGGCGGCAGGTAGTTCCCGGGCAGGTGTAAGTGAAGCTTCTGACCATCGATACATCCACTTCAACATGCAGCGTAGCACTGACCATCGGCGAAAGGCTGGTATCCGAATTTCTCCTCGACCTGGAGAGAACCCTTTCTGCACGCCTGCTCCGCTCAGTGGACGCTACCCTGCGCGAAGCGGGTCTCAGTGTAACCGATCTGGACGGAATCGGCGTGTCATTGGGCCCCGGCTCTTTTACCGGGCTCCGTATCGGGGCCGCTACCGTCAAGGGGCTGGCGCTGGCCGCCGGCAAGCCGGTAACCGGCTTTTCCTCGCTGGCGATGCTGGCGATGAACCTTCCCTGGGCTGCCTACCCGGTTTGCCCCATGTTCGATGCGAAAAAGAGAGAGGTCTATACCGCGCTGTATGACTGCCGGGATCTGCCCGTGCCGCTCATTGCCGATTGTGTCGTCCCTCCCGGAGATTTTCTTGAGAGACTTGAAGGGGTCACCATTTTTGTCGGAGAAGGTGCCGTTGCATATCGGGAGTTAATCATTGCCCGACTGGGGGATAAGGCCCTGTTTGCCCCTCCATCCGCCCATCAGCCCCGCGCCTCTTATGGGGCGGTTCTGGCCAGGGGGGCTTTTGAAAGAGGAGAAGCGATTCCCCTTGCCGCCCTGGTTCCCCGATATATAAGGGCTTCCGAGGCGGAAATGGCAAAAATGAAAAGGGAAATTATATAACACCATTCC
>Ga0116115_1001593_pt1 | contig 9554 bp, 7 predicted proteins | sample June2015DPH_10_1_2_FD_89789 | JGI IMG/M metagenome (GOLD analysis project Ga0116115, IMG submission 89789) | Peatland microbial communities from SPRUCE experiment site at the Marcell Experimental Forest, Minnesota, USA - June2015DPH_10_100 | ecosystem: Environmental > Terrestrial > Soil > Wetlands... | reverse complement strand
TGGAACAGGCGAGAGCAACGCTGGTGGATCTGGCGGAAGATGGCATGGCGGTGAACTTTGGCAAGAAATTGCCGCCGACCTGCAAAGTTTATTTTCAGTTTCAACTGCCGGGACAAACGGCGAGCGTGCGGCTATCAGGCCAAGTGGTGTGGCAGGATTGGAATGGACGCGCGGGAATCCAGTTTGTGGATGTGCCGCAAGCTTCGCGACGGGTTCTGCGGGAATGGTTGCAGATGAATCTGTCAGACGCAACGAGGCAGCAATTGGCTTCAGAGGATGTGCAGGTGGAGCACTCTATCCGGCCGAGTGACGACGGGGCGTTAACTAATGCGCGCGGGAAGAAGCAGGATGTAATAAGCAAGACCAGCGATGGAGAAGCAGCGGCCCGGCTGCGTAGTGAGCCGAGCAACCGCCGTGGTCAAACACGATATGCGTGCCGTCTGGGGGCGGAGGTTTACCAGAAGGGAAGCTCGGTGCGAAACTACTGCCATCTGAGCGATCTGAGTCCCGGGGGATGTTATCTCGAGATGCCGCTGGCTTTCGCAGCGGGGTCGGCGGTGGAAATTGTCGTACGCACACATGAGATGAAGTTGCGGTTAAGCGGTGAAGTGAAATCCTCGCATCCTGGCTACGGGATGGGAGTCTCGTTTCATCTGAACACCAAGGATGAACGGCACGGCGTGCAGCAGTTGATTGATTTTGTTGCGGCTGCGGCACAGAGCAGCGAGTAGTTAGGGCGTGGTGGTGGTTTCTTCTGCAACGGCCTTCCTGAAATAATCCAGCGACATTCGCAGGCCTGTTTCCAAATCAATCTTTGGCTCCCAGCCGAGCAGTTGGCGGGCCTTGGTAATGTCGGGACGGCGCTGTTTGGGATCGTCCTGGGGCAGGGGTTCGTAGCTGATTCTGCTTTTCGATCCCGTCACTTTGATTACGTGCTGCGCGCATTCGAGGATGGTGAACTCGTTCGGGTTGCCGATGTTTACCGGCAAATGTTCCGAGGATTTCGCGAGGCGAATGAAGCCGCCGATCTCGTCGCTGACATAGCAAAAGCTGCGAGTCTGGCTGCCATCGCCGTAGACGGTGAGGTCCTCGCCGCGCAGAGCCTGCTTCATAAAGTTGGGAACGACACGGCCGTCATTGAGCTGCATGCGCGGGCCATAGGTGTTGAAGATGCGAACAATGCGCGTGTCCACTTTGTGATAGCGGTGATAGGCCATGGTGACGGCTTCGGTGAAGCGCTTGGCTTCGTCGTAGACCGAGCGCGGGCCGATAGAATTCACGTTGCCCCAGTATGTTTCTTTCTGGGGATGCTCGAGCGGATCGCCGTAGCACTCTGAGGTAGATGACACGAGATACTTGGCGCCGTATTTGTAGGCAACGTCGAGGGCGTGAAAAGTTCCGAGCGATCCGACTTTCAGCGTGGGGATGCCGTGGATGGTGTAATCCACTGGGCTGGCGGGGCTGGCGAAGTGGAAGACGTAGTCGATCTTGCCGACGTCGAAGGGTTCGCAGATGTCTTTTTCTACAAACTCGAAACGAGGCTCGTTGTTTAGATGAGCGAGGTTGGAGCGGCGGCCGGTGAGCAGGTTGTCGACGACAACTACGCTCCAGCTTTCGCGGAGCAGAGCATCGCAGAGATGAGATCCGAGGAAACCGGCACCACCGGTCACCAGGGCGCGTTGTTGGCTCATGCTTTTTTCGCGGTGTTCTTCATCGCGGCGGCGGGAACGCCGTCTGGATGCGCGGCCGCGCGTCCGACGCTGTAATAGGTGAAACCGTTAGCTGCCATCACTTCGGGATCATACAGGTTGCGGCCGTCGATCACGATGGGATATTTGAGTTCCTGATTGAGGCGTTGAAGATCGAGGTTGGCAAACTCTTCCCACTCGGTGAGGATGAGAAGCGCGTCGGCGCCAGTCGCTGCTTCGTAGGCGGAGTTGGCGAACTTGAGGCCGGAGGTCATCATTTCCTGTGTGCGTTCCATGGCGGCTGGGTCGAAGGCAGTGACGTTGCAGCCTTCCTGCAAAAGCGCCTGCACAATGAGTATCGCAGGGGATTCGCGAATGTCGTCAGTGCCGCCTTTGAAGGCAAGGCCGAGGACGCCGACGTGCTTGCCGCGAAGCGTCCATAGGGCGCTACGGACTTTGCGCAGGAAGCGGTCGCGCTGGTCTTCATTGATGCGCATGACTTCGTCGAGCAGGCGGAAATCATAGCCGCATTCGCGGGCCACAGCGCGGAAGGCCATGACATCTTTCGGGAAGCAGGAGCCGCCGTAGCCGATGCCGGGATTCAAGAAGCGCGGTCCGATACGGGAGTCGGTGCCGATGCCGTGGCAGACTTGATTTACGTTGGCTCCGACGGACTCGCACATGGACGCGACCGCGTTGATGAAGGAAATCTTCATGGCAAGGAATGCGTTGGAGGCGTGCTTGATGAGTTCCGCGCTCTTGGTGCTGGTCACGATGATGGGAGCGGGAATGGTAGTGCGGTCGGGTTGCGGGATGGCGTCAGTGCGTTCGTAATAGCTGCCGCTGGTGAGCGGTGCATAGACTTGGCGGAGAACGTTGGCGCAGCGGTCATTGTCGCAGCCGACGACAATGCGATCGGGGAAAAGGAAGTCGGTGACGGCGGTGCCTTCGCGCAGGAATTCAGGATTGGAGGCAACGTCGAAAGAGTCGGGGTCGGCGCCGTTGCGCAGGATGATCTTGCGGATCCACTCGCTCGTATAGACCGGAACAGTGCTCTTCTCGACAATGACTTTGTAGTGGTCAACGGCGCCGGTGATTTCGCGGGCCACCGATTCGACGTAAGAGAGATCGGCTTCACCCCGCTCGGTGGGCGGCGTGCCTACGGCGATAAAAATGGCCGCGCTGGCGCCGACAGCTTCGCGCAGGTCGCCAGAAAAAGTGAGCCGGTGGCCGCGATGGCGGCTCAGCAATTCGGGCAGATAATTTTCGTGGATGGGAACTTGGCCGTTCTTGAGCGCAGCCAATTTGCTCTCATCATTATCCACCAGAATAACGTCGTGGCCGAGGTCGGCGAAGCAGGCGCCTGCAACCAACCCCACGTATCCGGAACCAACGACAGCGACGCGCATGTTCAAACTCCTTGGAGAAGATCCTCGAACGTTCTTAGATGTCTCACGGAGAAACCAAGGGGAGAATGCGACTGGAGCAATGCAAATCGGCCCCAAGTATTGGCTGATTCTAGCATTTCCTGCACGATGGGGAGGACCCAAAAAACTCTAACGCGCAGGTTTTATGTTCTATTTCGCCATTTTGGGACGCAGGGGGAGAGAGGGAGTGTATTCGAGACGCGGCTACAAGAACTAGGGTCTCGCATGGAGTAAACAGAGTTCCGCTGAGGTTCCGTCCTTCCATATTGACAAGGTTGCGCTTTAGGGGGAAACTCCGCTACAGAAGTTGATCTTCTGTAAAAGTGCACCTCCCTATGACTCATCACCCCATGTGGCGGCCTGATTCTACAAAGCCCGTTGCATCTGATGTTGTCCCGTCTGCGACAGCGCCGCCGGAAGCGGCGCCGTCCACGGCAGGTCCCTCCAAGGCTGATAACTTAGAAGCTGCGAGGCGGGAATTTGATTTTGCCGAGTTGGCCGCGAAGTTCGCGGCACCCGGGGGCGGCAACATGCCGGCAGACGTTTCGGGGGAGTTGGCGCTGGATATTGTGCTCAATGAGATCGTAGAACAAGCTTGCCTCGCTACCGGTGCGACCGGGGCGGCGATTGCGCTGGCCCACGGCGAAGAGATGATTTGCCGTGCCAGCACCGGAGGCAGCGCTCCAGAGTTAGGCACTCGGCTAAATATGAATTCGGGCCTCGCGGGGGCATGCGCGCGCACCCGGCAGATTCAGTGCTTTGACGATGCTTTGAGCGATCCCAGCGGCGACTCTGAGACTTCGCGGCAGCTGGGAGTGCGGTCCGTGGTCGTGCTGCCACTCTTGCGCGATGAGGAACTGATCGGCATTTTCGAGATTTTTTCATCGCGGCCGCATGCATTTGGCGATCGTGATCTGCGGACGCTTGAAATATTGGCCGAGCGCATCCTCAAGAATGTTCAATCGCGCCAGTCTTCGTCGGTCGCGTTCGGACTTGGTCGCACGAATTTAATCGTCGGTACGTCGCAACCGGACGCGGCGGAAAATATTGAGGAACCGTTGAAGACAGAGATGGCATCTGCATCAGCGGCTGGCTATAGCCCAAGCTTTTTGCTACCGGCACAGAACCACCGCGATGCAACAGAAGCCCGTCCTGCGCAGGGGTTCGATTGGCTTACGGGGGTGATGGGCGCGATACTCCTCTGCGTCGCGATCCTGATGGGAGCGGGTTTTGGGATGCGTTTGGGATGGCTGAAAGCCAGGGGCCACCCCAGTGCTTCCCGCGCGGCGACGGCTCTATCCTCCGCGACGCTGACAGCTGCCCCCAACAAAGAGACGAATGTAAGCCCTGCGGTGGAAGCCGCACCTGCGGGGAAAAAATCTGCAAACGCGCAAGCCGAGTCCCGAGCGGAGAATGCCCGCGTTCCCGAAGGCGGCTTGCGGGTCTATGAGAACGGCAAAGAAATTTTCCGGGTTCCGCCCGCGGAAGTCGATGCTACTGCGAATTCGACAGAGAATGGAGGAACGGCGGAGCGGCCGCTGCAGCCGGCGGGACTCATCGAGTTGTCGGCCGATGCAGCGGAGGGCATCCTGGTGCATCGCGTGGAACCGGAATATCCGGAGCAGGCGCGGATGCAGCACGTTCAGGGACCAGTTCTGCTTGACGTGCACATGGATCGCGAGGGCGCAGTGCAGGACGTCAAACTGGTGGGCGGGGACCCACTTCTGGGAGAAGCAGCCATTGCAGCAGTGCGTCAATGGCGATTCAAGCCGCAGATGGTGAACGGCCGCGCGGTGGAGATGGAGACCAAGATTACGCTAAGATTCACTCTTCCTCCGAGCTAAGGTCCGGAACCCTTTCCCGAATTTGCGGCTGGAGGCTGGCGGGGAAGTGTTCGCCGAAGAGCAGTCTCAACTTGTGCAACAGTGTGCGGGCAATACTCTGGCTAAGCTGGGCTATCCTGCGATAGAGTCTCTGGATGGGAAGAGTCGTATGAGTGTCGAAAAAACGATGGTCGAAAAGAACAGCCAATCTACATCTTCGCAGACGGAGAAGAAGCCTGCGGCCCGCGCGGGCGGAGTGCAATGCCTTCGTTGCCATAACGAACTCGATAGCTACGTCTTCACCCGGCTTACGTTTCTGCCATACGGTAGTGCCGCGGGCAATGTTGTTTTGGAGTGCCCCAAGTGTGGTCACATTGAGTTCATGTCGCAGAATAGCCCGCTGCTGCGGCGGCTGAATGCCAAGCCCGTGGCTGTGGGCGACGGCGATTAGCAGTTTCCCGCCGAGGGTCTTCCAATCGGATTTTCAAAAGCAGCATTGAACGGGCGTACGCTCGATATCCACCACGCTCGTCAATCCGGTTTCAGGACGAACCTGGCAGCCCATCGCGAGATTCTTGCGAACCCCGGTTGCGAACCGAATGAAGGAAGCCGGAGAATGGTAACAACCGGTAACGGAGAGGAAACGTCTTGGTGATTCTGGTAGTGGGTGGAGCGGGATACATAGGAAGCCATGCGGCGCGAACCCTGCGGCGTCACGGATATGAGGTTGTTATCTATGACAACTTGTCTCGCGGGCACGACTTCCTGGTCGAGGGTTTCGAGTTGGTGGTGGCGGATATTGCGGATCACAAGCGGCTGACCCAGGTCATGAAGGGCGTGGACGCCGTTATGCATTTTGCCGCTCATTCCCAGGTCGGTGAATCCGTCCAGAACCCGCGGATCTATTTCCAAAACAACGCCGAAGGTGGACTCACGCTGTTGAATACCGCGTTGGATGCGGGAGTCCGGAAGTTCATTTTTTCCTCGACGTGTGCAGTCTACGGAGTGCCCGAGAAGGTGCCCATCACCGAAGACACCCCGCGGCAGCCCGTGAACCCTTACGGGACTTCCAAGCTCTTCTTCGAGAATGCGCTGGAAGCCTATGACCGGGCATACGGATTGCGCTACATGAGCTTGCGTTACTTCAACGCTGCCGGAGCCGACGAGAGTGGAGAGATTGGAGAACTCCACGATCCGGAAACGCACCTGATTCCCGCCGCGCTAAAGGCCGTGACTGGAGAACGGGGAGAGCTGGAATTGTTCGGCTCGGACTATCCCACGCCCGATGGCACCTGCGTTCGCGATTACGTTCACGTAAACGACCTCGCCGACGCGCATGTGCTCGCCCTTAAGAAGATTGAAGCAGGAAGCGGTTCCGCAGCGTTAAACTTGGGAACCGGCCTAGGCTGTTCCGTGAAAGAAGTGATCACGATGGTGGAAGAGGTGACCGGTGCCAAGGTTCCGCGACGTGTGGCGCCGCGTCGACCAGGGGATCCGCCCACGCTCGTCGCCGATCCGTCGCGCGCACAGAACTCGCTCCAATGGAAAGCAACGCGCTCTCTCCGGGAGATCGTGCAAACAGCTTGGCAGTGGGAGCGAGGCGGCCGCCAGAAAGCGCGGAAGGCTTAGCGGCTCTGAGCTTCGTGGGGCACGCGCGAAAACCGTTACAATCACACTACAGGGATCGTTACTGGGCACGGCTCTGGCCGCGCAGGACGGAGGCAATCAGCTATGGGGAACAATCTTTCAGGCAAAAAAGTGGCGGTGCTGGGCGCGGGGAAAATGGGTGGCATTCTGCTCCAGGCGCTACTAAAGAACGGCCTCCTGGCGCCCGAGCTCACGACTGCCACTGTCGCGCATGAGGAACGCGCACGGGAAATCAGCACAAAGCTGGGCATACCAGTAGGCACTAATAATTTGCAAGCTGCCAAAGATGCTGACGTGATTCTGATTGCTGTGAAGCCGCAGGTGGTTGAGGAAGTTATGGCCGAGCTTCGCGGCCACGTCTCACCCCGGCAGCTAGTCATCTCGGTGGCTGCCTCGGTACCCAACAGTCTAATCGAGAAGACTCTGGATTCCGCCGTGCCCGTGATCCGCGCCATGCCCAACACGCCTTGCCTGCTGTGCTGTGGCATGACCGCTCTGGCCAAAGGAAAATATGCCGATGCCCGCCACGTCGAGACTGCTACGACCATGTTCGACGTCGTAGGCCGCACCGTGGTGGTGGATGAAAAGCATATGGACGCCGTGACCGGACTTTCCGCCAGCGGACCCGCTTACATCTACATCATTATCGAATCGCTCGCGGAAGCGGGCGTCAAGGTGGGATTGCCGCGTGACATTGCGACTTTGCTCGCGGCTCAAACGACCATGGGAGCAGCTCGCGTCGTCCTTGAAACTGGAGACCACCCGGCCCTACTCAAAGATGCTGTCACCACTCCAGCCGGCTGCACCGTGGACGGCATCATGGAACTGGAAGAAGGCAAGCTGCGCGTAACGCTGATTAAAGCTGTGGTGAAAGCGGCGCAACGGGCCAAAGAACTTGCGTTTTCCGGACACTGAACTTGGCACTGCTTTGTGCGGGCGGCTTCATCACTAAAGTACCGTTTACCGTTAACAGGTGCGGGAATAATTTACAAAAGGCTCCGAAGGACGCCCGCGGTGAGCGACAACTGTATCGAACCCAGGGAAGATAGGCCGCTCATCCGAGTGTTGGTTGCCGACAGCACGCGCGTGAAGAGCCAAATATTGTCTGATGTGTTGGCTCGAGACAAGCACTTCCAAGTGCTCGAAACCGAGCTCTCCGTCGCAGCCATCCTGGCAGTTGCGGCAAGTGAGAAGCCTGATGTGGTGCTGATCAGTGTGCTCCTCGAAAATGATCCTAAGCTGGGGTTCCAGGTCGCCCGTCAGTTGCGAGCCGCACATCCCGCAACCCGGCTAGTCATGTTGCTGGATCGTTCCGAGCGCAGTTCTGCCGTAGATGCCTTTCGCGCCGGCGCCAGTGGCATTCTCTGCCGCAGCGAATCTCTGAAGTTCCTGCCCAGATGCATTTCCTGTGTTCACGCTGGCCAGGTGTGGGCGAATAGCCGCGAACTCAAGTATCTCCTCGATGCCCTTTCGGAATCGATGTCTGCGCGCGGTACAGCGAATGCGAGTGATGCTTCTATTCTTTCCAAGCGCGAGCAGGACGTGGTCACAGGCGTGGTAGATGGATTGTCCAACCGCGAGATCGCCCATCGTCTGAAGTTGACTGAGCATACGGTAAAGAACTATCTCTTCCGTATTTTCGATAAGTTGGGAGTTTCCAGTCGCGTAGAAGTAGTGCTGTACGCCTTCGGTGTGGTCAGTACGGTTCCACGCGTATCAGTTACGAAACCTTCCCTTGGACAGACCTCCCCGGCCAAGCGAGCCAACAAGGTTCGCCAAGGTCCCGTCCGCGCGCGACGTCAGGCCGACGACGCAACACCAAACGAGCAAGACTCGCAAAAAGTCTTGCCTATTTAGGGACTGGAGCGATTGCTGGCTCGGCCGCTACCGTAGTCCCAATCCGTCCGCGGCCGTGCTCACGATGGTGCGACCGATCAGCAGTGAGGCCGTTGCTGCAGGCGAAGGGACGTTGAGCACGTGCAGCATCCTGCCCGAAGGCACAAACTGAAAATCATCGACCAGAGCACCCTCGCGCGTAAGGGCCTGGGCGCGAACCCCGGACCCACCTGGCACCAAGTCCTCGTCGCCCACCTCGGGAACCAGACGCTGCAACGCGCGGACGAACGCAGGCTTGGAAAACGAACGGTGGAATTCGTCCAGCCCGCTGCGCCAATTTTTCGCCGCCATCCGCCAGAATCCGGGAAAGATGAGGGATGAACCCAAGTCGCGCAGGTTGAAGTCAGTGCGCTTGTATCCTTCGCGACGAAACGCAAGTACGGCGTTCGGTCCGGCGTCCACACTGCCACTGATGCGACGTGTGAAATGAACCCCGAGAAAAGGAAACCGCGGATCGGGCACGGGATAGATAAGAGAACGCACCAGCGACGAGCGCTCGGGGATAAGGTCGTAGTACTCGCCGCGAAAGGGAACAATCATTACTTGCGGGTCGTCCCCTGCCATGCGACTGATGCGATCACTGAATAGTCCTGCGCAGTTGATGAGCGACTTGCCGGAGAATGCGCCTCTACTTGTTTCGACTGTAATTTCATCCCCATGCCGCTTGATTCCGGTGACCTCAGTCGAAGTGAGTATGGTTTCGCCGCGCGCGGTAATGATCTCTGCATATTTATCGCAGACTGCCGCGTAGTCAGTGATTCCAGTAGCCGGAACTACCAGCGCCCGCAGCCCACTGGCGTTGGGCTCGATCTCGCGCAATTCTTCTGGCCCTATGGACTGGAGACCGGTCAGCCCATTGGCCTCTCCGCGCCGGCGCAGCTCTTCAAGGCGCGGGAACTCCTCTTCGTGAGTGGCGACAATCACTTTACCGCAAACCTGATGAGGGATGCCGTGTTCGCGGCAGAATTCCACCATCGCGGCCGCGCCGGTTACGCACAATTTCGCTTTCAGCGAGCCCGGTTTGTAGTAGACGCCGGAATGGATGACGCCGCTGTTGTGGCCGCTCTGATGCC
>Ga0116115_1001589_pt1 | contig 9567 bp, 6 predicted proteins | sample June2015DPH_10_1_2_FD_89789 | JGI IMG/M metagenome (GOLD analysis project Ga0116115, IMG submission 89789) | Peatland microbial communities from SPRUCE experiment site at the Marcell Experimental Forest, Minnesota, USA - June2015DPH_10_100 | ecosystem: Environmental > Terrestrial > Soil > Wetlands... | reverse complement strand
AAGCAAAACCACAGCACCGAGCCACCCAAACGAATCTGGGAACAGGGGCATGTGCACCCCACAATTATAATTACAATAGTTAGAGCCCCAATATCGACGTTTTGGGCTTTTCTATTCTAAATCATGCTCATGCCAAGAATCTTAACTATTACTTATTTTTGTCTAAAGGCCAATAGTGCTTTTTCAAAGATTTTTTCCATTTGTTGAGCATATTTTTCCCATGACAGATGGCTTTTTACATATTCATAAGCATGTTCCCCAAGTTTTTTGCGCAGGTCGGCATTGTTTATTAACAGTTCTACCTGTTTTGTTATCTCTTCTGGTTTTGAATGGTCAAAGACTATGCCGTTTACTTTGGATTGAATAATTTCTGATGCTCCACATTTGTTGGAGACTATGACGGGTTTTGAGGCAGCCATTGCCTCGATTACCGCTAAGCCCCATGTTATCTGTGCTTGAAAAAGGAACACATCACACGCAGCGTAAACCTTTGCAAGCTCTTCGTCATCGTTAGTGTGCAGAAATAGCACTTTGTCTTTTACGCCAAGTTTTTCGCTTAATCTTACTAGCTCTTCTTTTCGACCGCCACCGTCAAGGATCAGCTTGATTCGATCATAGTTCTTAGAAAGATGATAAAGTACTCTTATAGAATCAGCTTGGCCTTTATTGAGTTGGAAGTTGCCGACCTGTAGCAAGACAAAGTCTTTACCCAACCCGTATTTCTCTCTGATGCTTGTTCCTGAAGCGTTATGAAAAAGTTCAATATCTATACCACTTCTCACAACCGTCGATGATCTGTGGTAAGCTCTATTTACGTATCCCTGAGCAATTTTCGACAAAACTAAAATCTCATCGATGTACTTTGAAGCAGTTTTATCCAGTATTTCATAAATTGGCCAGTTAATCTTGCGTAAGCCTTTTCTAAATTCGGAAATAAAAAACCAATCTGGCGGTTCGTTGCACATCCACACAACGGGGACATTTAATCTTTTTTTCGCGAAAAAAGCTGCCCATTCAGACGGAAAGTTATGATTATTGATTATGTCGAATCCTTTAGGTATTTTCCTTCCTATGTTAACCATGGATGGAAGTTGGTATGGAATGGTGTAAAATTGTCGTCCCATGGCTCTTCGCATCCAAATTCGTAAAGACGAAGATTCTGCAGCTTCAGTATCGTTCGCACTTTGCAGGGTCTCAGAAGGAATAAACCATTTTGGCATCTTATTTTCTAGAGGATGCGGAATCACGTTTACCGTGAGTTTTTCTATCATATCAGGATAACATTTTTCCTTGTTAACTGCACTTGTAAAAATCTCCACTTCATGCCCGAACCTTTGAAGTTCAAAAGCTAATTTCAAGATTTGCCTTTGTCCGCCACCACGTCCTACCAACGGAGTGTGAATCATAGCGACCTTCATAGGTTCTGCATTCCAATTACGCTTAGAGCATTATTTAGTCCTTATAAATTTGTCTCTTCAAATAAATTAGGAATTATTGCAGAATATCCCCGAGAGTAGCGGATAAGAGGCGTTTCTGCACGATTATCAGTCTATCACTAAAACCTTAGAAACTACCGTCATTTACCTTCATATGTGTCGACATCCAGTTTCTGAAATACATAACAGTCTTGTCAATTAGTTTGGCAATTTTTTTTCGAAAATGGTTCAACAAACTTTCTTGCATAAATCAAGTTTCTTTTGGCAGCTATTTGTCTCCGCTTTTTCGAAAATAAGAAATTACTCTGTCAATTCCCTCGGCAAGAGATACCGTTGGCTTCCAACCAAGTTCTTTCCTTATTTTCGTAGAATCCAGAACTATTGATGTCTGGTCGGAAATTAACGGCCTATAGGGGTAGCCAGGCGGATATGAACCGAAAACAAGGTTCTTCTCGTCAAATCCTACCTTGTTAGCGATCATAATAGCAAGCTCCTTGTTGCTCACACCAATACCAGTTCCAACATTGTAAACTTGACCATTAGCGTTTGCATTTGTCATTGATAGCATATAACTGTTCACGTGGTCATCGACGTACATGTAATCCCTTACCGAATCAGGAGAGCCTATGTATACTTTCTGGCCCTTCAACATTTGAGTAACTGTATATTCTACTATGAAGCTTGTGTCGAATTTCCTGCCGTATGAGTTTGTGGGCCGCAATATGGTGCCGTTCAAGCTGAAAGAATTAAACATCATTCGCAAGTAGAGGTCGGCTGCAGCCTTGCTCACTGCGTACGGACTGGAAGGGTGCAAAGGCAAGTTTTCTTTTAATGGTACGTTCGGTTGTATGCCATATACCTCAGCCGTTGACGCGGCTATAAGCTTTCTAGTCTGTGGATCTTGAAGCTCAAGCAGCGAATGCGCAATGTTCATGGTTCCAATATAGTTGGCGTGCTGGTATTCAAAAGGGCGCTCGAACGAATCTCGCACGGGTGAAAGTGCCGCTAAATGGAAAATCACGTCAGGATTAGCTGTCTTAACAGCGTTCAGAATAGAAACATAATCCGAAATGTCGCCTGAAATTAGAGTAGTGTCCTGCAATAAATTGTGAATTACGTCCATGTTTCGACTAGCTACTCTTCGGACGACACCGTACACTTCAACGTTCTCATCGACGAGTTTCTGGGCTAAGTGGCTACCTATGAAACCCATTATTCCAGTTATTAACACTCTGGTCATGCTTGGAATCTCCGTAACATAGCGAACTCTTTTTCTGCAACAGATAAGTCCTTAACGCTATTAATAGTTAACCATAACTCCTCCGGTTTGAGTCTACACGCTTTCAAAGCTCGCTTCTTAGCAAGCAACGGAAAGACCATTTTTTCGATGGAACCAATCTCTGGGATGTAATCGAGTATTTTTTGGTTGAAAATATACACACCAATACTGACGAACATGTTTTCAACCAAAGGTTTCTCCTTGAAAGACACAATGTCATCACCTTCAAGTTCAAGTATCCCGAAAGGTGAACGCATGGGTGCAACAGAAATCGTAGCTACAGGTTTATTCATCAAATGTAACTCTTCGAGGCGCTCCAAGTTCAAACTAGTGATTTCATCTCCATTCATAGCCAAGAAATCATTGTCCTTCACGAACCTGCTTATGGCAAGGCGGAATCCTTCCGCAGTTTCGCCTTCAACTGTGTGCTCGCTAAAATCTATTTTCAAACCTTGTGAGTTGTCTTTCAAATAATTAATGACTACTTCTTTGCGGTAAGCAACACCCATCACGGCGTGTTTGAAACCGTAGCTTTTCAGCCAAGATATTATCCAGTGGATTAGGGGTTTTCCCTTAAGTGGGACCATGCATTTAGGCATGTCTTCGGTGAAAGGTCGCATACGAAAACCTGCGCCTCCAACTAATATGACGGCAGTTTTGATCTTCCTCACTTTTAACCCTCGCAAAAACTGAGTTGATACTAAAAGTACAAATATATAAGCTTAAACTATCCTCATAAAACACAACTTGTGAAACAGCCATGAAAATTGCAATGGTTCATACAGCATTATGGGGGCGTGGCGGTGCAGAAAGACAACTTTTAAAGTTGGCTATTGAGCTCCAAAAACTTGGAAACGAAGTGGAAATATTCACGACTGGGGTTAACGAAAATACTTGTTATCCTGAGTTGCTGAAGCAAGTAACCATTAACATTATGCGACGTAATCGCTTTGTTCCGTTTAAGTATGATAACGATTTACCTGTATCATCTTTTGATAAAGTCGGAAAGATTACAAATGTTAGGAATCAACTTCAACGAATTTTAGTACATCAGTTTTACACGTCTGGGCTTCCAGCTATGCTTAGTTTGGGAAGAATAATACCTAAAGGGTTTGACGTAATCAACAACCACAACCCGCCTACAGAGTGGGCAGCCTTTACTGCAAAAAGAAGATTAAAAGTTCCAGTCGTATGGATGTGTAATGAGCCTCCATCATGGTTCTACTTAAAAGGAAGAGGAATAAGAAAAAAAATTAACTGGCCACTATTTGGGATATGGGACAAAATTTCAGTAAAATACGTCGACAGAATAATTGTCTTATCGCGTGTTGCAGAGAGTATGGTCAGAAACGCTTACAATAGGTCATCTATAGTTGTAAGAACGGGATTAGACGTCGAAAAGTTTTACAATATTTCTGGAGAGAAAATAAGAAAGAAATATGGATTGGAAAACGATTTTATTCTACTTCAAGTTGCCAACTTGGCTCCTAAACGGCAATCTGATTCTATCAAGGCACTTTATTATTTGTCTAAAAACCACAGTAACATCAAGCTTATTCTAGATGGCGCAGGTCCCCAAGGAGAGCTGAAAAAACTTAGTGAAAAACTTGGCGTAAAAGACAAGGTGCTTTTTTGGCATACCAAATGTGACAAAGACTTAGCTAAAGTGTATGCGGCTTGTGACGTGTTCGTTTTTCCTCATCAAATAACATGGGGATTAGCAGTGGTTGAGGCAATGGCATCTGCAAAAACTGTGATAGTTTCTAAAGGATGCGGGGCAGCAGAGATTATTCAGAATAATGTAAATGGAATGCTTGTTGAAAATTCAAAGCCGGAAGAGATAGCAAAAAAGGTTGAGAATCTAATAACTAATCCAAGTTTACGCAAGAAAATAGGAAAAAACGCCTACGAATACGTTAAAGAGAATTTATCATGGGAAAATTATGCTCAACAAATGGAAAAAATCTTTGAAAAAGCAATTCGAAACAATTGAAAAAACTCACAGGTCAGCAAGTCAAACTTGAAATTTCGCGTAATTCTCAGCGTCATAATTGCGGCAAAAAGCTCTTTAAAGCTTAAAATGTTGTTACAACATCATAATTCTTTAATCCAATTAAGCGCTTGAATAAAGCGCTTGAATAAGAAAAGAGCAAAACTGAGACAAACATGATAAATCTAAGACTAGATGTGGATTATCCTTACCCATCGAGGGCTAAAAGCTTTGTATACATAGCTTTAGGAATTAAAAACAGAAAAAGCAAAGATTACTTGAAAAACGCTCGAGTCATTGCTAAGATGGTTAACGAGTCGCCAAAAAAAGTTATGGCTTACTGGTTCTTTACACCATACACAATCCCAGACAAAAAACTGCTTAATTTGCTAAATCCGGACAGACATGAGGTAGCTCTACACGTTGCAAACAACCCCTATCGGGAATGGAAAATATTAGAAAATGAAACCGAACGAAAAGTAAATTACTATACCATTCATGGAACCTCACGATTACTTGCCCAGTTATTGTGGAGACGAAAACTTGGAGAAAGGCAAGCTAATGTTCCCAGCGACTTCCCGTTAAAATCCTTCCATGATTTTCCCACTACTTGTTTGGACACTGTTTGCTACGCCAATCCTAACGCCCGAGCAATAGAAGTCGCGGAAAAAAGCCTTAGTGAGGGAAAAGTATTGGAAATTCACCCAGAATGGCTTTTCCAAAGAGGAACAATAAATCACAGAGGACCATACTACGAGGCTCTGAAGAAAATACTTGATGTTGACAAGGATATTGAAAAACTGGCAATCCGGAAAAAAGCTTTCGTGAGGATAGCCAACGACCCAAAAGAGTACGAAAAAAGCGTAATTCCTGACTCCACTCTCCTGCAGAAGTTTTCAGAAAGAGGAGTAGATATCTTCAGCTTCGTCGAAAGAAGCTGGATCTTAAAAATTCCCAACCCACCGAGCAATTGGTTGAAGACAGAAGACAACGTTGCACTCCTTCAAGTAATTGATTATAAAGACTGGTGGGAAACCGTTGGAAAGAAAACCCGCAATATGGTTCGCAGAGCGGAAAAAGCTGGAATAGAAACCAAAGTGACAGAACCCGACGAGAATTTCGTCGAGGGTGTATGGAATATCTATAATGAAACTCCAATACGACAAGAGAGACCTTTTCCATACTACGGAATAACGAAACAATCCACAGAAGACATTCTCAAGTTAACTCCTGGAGCAACGTTCATAGGCGCATTTTTTCAAGGTGAGGTCGTAGGATTCCTCCAACTTATCCAAGGTGATAACATCAAGATCGTGGGCCAGATCCTTTCCATGCAGAAGTTCTGGGACAAAGCAATAAACAACTCACTTTTGGCCAAAGCCATAGAAGTAACCGCTGAAACGAAAGGAAGATGGCTGATGTATGGAAGAATGGGAAATCACCCGTCACTTGATAGGTTTAAAGAAAGCAATGGCTTTGTTAAATTTCCGATAACACGTTACTACGTGCCTGTGACAGGGAAAGGCAGAGTAGCTATACGCTTGGGTTTGCATAGGGAGTTTAAAGATGCCTTGCCGCAATCTCTCAAGTATCCGCTTATTCCAGTTTTTAACTGGGTAAGCAGAAATAAGATGCGATTGAAGCTTCGCTTAGCCAAACAAGTTAAAAGTTGAGCTGCGTTGGCGCTTAAAGCAGGACGTTGGCAAGAAGCTTATCGGTAACATGTTTTGGCCTGAGCAGTAGAGGATAACGGTTTGGTTGGCTATTGGTTTGTTGTCCAGGCTGGTCAGTGTGCGTTTATGTTGATTTCATAGCCCAGTGTCGTGAGGCTGTTTCAGTCGTGACTGAGAGTTTTGAGGGCTGCAGGAGCGATATGTAGTCCACTTTGAGGCTCAACCATTGCCACCCATTCAGTTTTAGCTCTTAAGACGGCTCTTTTTCGCGCTATGCTGAGTGGTCGTTCTCTTGTGATTATTATTTGTCCAGTGCATGGCATATGCTCTAGAACGTGAATCAAGGTGTCGTTTGGTTTGTCTCTTGTGGGGATAACAAAATCGACTTTTATGTTTGCATCTGAGCATAATAGCATAGTGCATAATGCATTTTTCGGCAGATAAATAATTTTTCGCGTTGTTGCCTTCCCAATGCTAAACGTGGCTTGAGCAAAATTTGACCTTTGCCAAACAAGAACAATGGGATTTAGTGCTGAAGCCTATGAGAAAGCTTATTTGAGTCTCTTAGATTTGAAGCAAGTTGATAGGCAGCGAAGGTTATATGGCAACAGTTGCACCTTGTTGTGAAGCTTCAAAGAATCTCCTTTATGGCAATTGGGAAGGATATCAGACTATAGATAACGTCTTATATTTATATTCAAGATTCACTTAGCTAGGTAATTAATTACTAGTTTCAATATTTTCACTAAGCAATTTCTTTCCATAGCTTTAAATCAAGCTGTGGCTATTAGAATTTAATGATTGGCTCCAAGCGATGGAGTGTTAACTCCGATGGAGAAGAGAATTACCACTTACCGAAACCGAAACAATCCTGTCAGAGCGATGCAAGGGTTGGTTAATTACAAAAAAGTTTGCTCTTTTCTGGGCGTTAGGTTTGTTTCTTTGCAGGCTTCTCTTGAGGCTGAGCGTAAAAAAGGTTTTTTTAAGCAGAATCGTTGGCGATTTAGCAGGAAGGCAAAGGGTCTGATAGTGTTTGCGATTATAACTGTTATGTTGATTTCTATTTTTGCATTTTTGCCAAAACTGAACAATAGCACGCCTAATAACCCAACAGCTTCTCCATTCGACACGTCTCAAGGGACCAATAATCAAACTAGCAGCTCTAACGCACTTTCAGCTTTGGTCCAAGCTATCAGTAACGTGGTTGGAAGTGCAGCGCAAGCTTTTTCTCCGCCTAAGGCTCCTGGCGTGATAGCGTCTGCTCAAACTATCAATAGTACTGTCTGGAGGGCGGTGGCAGCGAATGCTTGGCAACATTTCCAGCCTGGTGTAGGTGTAGATTCCACAACTGGGCTTCCTTTGACCTATTTTACTGATTGGGATTTAGGTGTTTATATTCAAGCTGTTATTGATGCACAGAATTTAAATTTGACCACCACTGATGGCGCTTGGGGTTCTTATGCAAGACTGGATAAGGTTTTAACGTGGTTGGAAACTCGGGAGCTTAATGCTACTACTAGTTATCCATACTGGTTCTACCAAGCGACAGATGGAAAAGACTATCATGCAGATTCAGATAAGGCTACGGTGCCTGTTGATGTTGTTGATACTGGGAGGTTGTTTGTTGCTCTTAACAATCTTAGAAATTTCAATAATACTTTGATGACACGTATAAATAACATAACTCTTTATGGGCAGCTTTATGGGAGATCTAACTATACTGCTTTAGTGGGTGGCATCGCGAGTAGCGCTACTTCGAATAGTATTTATGCTTACTATGTCTGTAGCGGTTTTGCAAGCTTTTGGCCCAATCAACTCGCTAATGTTACGGATACAATACTGAATAATATCTTTAATTCTGGAAATGTTACATCTCCTTATGGTAATGTTTCATTGCCTAATGCTCCAATTTCTTGTGAGCCGTTGCTTTGTTCAGTTTTTGAACTTAATAATACTGATAGTAGTAGGTTAATGGGTTTAATGAGTCAGGTTTATCTGGCTCATGAAGCCTATTATAATGCTACAGGGCAATATGTGGCTTTTAGTGAAGGAAATAGTCCAAACGGTTTCGTATGGGAGTGGGTGGCTACAGGCAGCGGCGATACATGGAAAATAACGCAATCTGGGAGCAGTTCATATTTGGATATGAAACCTGTTGTTTATAATAAGGTGGCATTTAGTTTTTTGGCGCTTTACAACACGACGTTTGCCCGCAATATGGTTGTTTATCTTGAGCAAAGCCTTCCTGACCCTACAAACGGTTACTCTGACGGTGCTGATAATAGTGGGAATTTGGTTTCATCGGTTGGCAGTAACACGAATGGTTTAATCTTAGACGCCGCACTGTACGCTATACAGAATAATCCATAACTCATGGTTATCGTAGATTGAGCAGTCAGTGAATTCCTATCTTTAGGATTCTGGCATTTTTTCCATATCTATCTTTTTACAAGCGCCAAGCATTTAGAATGGCAATCAACACTTTAATACATCTACGTCTATAATGCCCTTAACTTTGGAGAATAAAAAGTGACTAAAGCTCGTAATCCTGTAAAAGGTTGGATTACCCAAAATCGGAATATTATTTTTCCCTTTCTGGCATTTGTCGTACCGTTAGTTGTGAGGGCTATACCTGAGATTTTAATGGGTCCCTATATCGTCGGTTTTGATACCTTGGGCTTTTATGTTCCAAACACTCTGCTATGGCTACATAATGGCATAAACCTATGGGGCTTCCTTGCAACTGCGCCACTATTCTACACGATCTTTATGTCAGTAGTTGCTGCTGGCGGGTCACCAGTTTTTGTGCTTAAGATAATTTCGCCGTTGCTTCTGGGTTTCTTGGGGCTATCAATATTTGCATACGCTAAGAGAGGCTTGGGCTGGTCGCCATCTAAAAGTACGTTTGTTGCTCTTTTAGGGACTGTTTATTTTGTGGCTTTAAGAGCCTCTTGGGATCAACTTCGAGAAGAGATTGGTTTGGTTTTCTTTTTTGTTGTCCTTATGTTACTGCTTATCAACCGAAAGGATAGTTCGTGGAAACGTTATGTTGTTCTTTCTTTAGCGATGATGGTCGTGGTGTTATCTCATCAACTTGTATCGGTACTTATGTTTGGGGTTATTGTTTTTACAGTTGCCTATAACTTGTTCCGTAAAGATTTTATTGGGTCAATTAATCTGATTGTGGTT
>Ga0116115_1001581_pt1 | contig 9578 bp, 9 predicted proteins | sample June2015DPH_10_1_2_FD_89789 | JGI IMG/M metagenome (GOLD analysis project Ga0116115, IMG submission 89789) | Peatland microbial communities from SPRUCE experiment site at the Marcell Experimental Forest, Minnesota, USA - June2015DPH_10_100 | ecosystem: Environmental > Terrestrial > Soil > Wetlands... | reverse complement strand
GTTTTTTAACCCCCCTTTGAAAAAGCACCGGGGAGTACGTCTCACTTACCGATCCGGCCATTCATACCAACACCGTAGAGGGCTTTTTTTCCATCTTCAAACGTGTTATAAAGAAGGGTATGCACTAGCATTGCAAAAAACAGCACCTTCACCGCTATCTGGCTGAGTTTGATTTCCGCTATAACAAGCGCATGGCCAAGGGTATTGATGATCCTGAACGCGCCAAAAAACTACTGCAAGGGGTGAAGGGCAAGAGGCTCACTTATCAAACGACTCATTGCTAACCCGGAAGGGAAGAGCACCTCTTGTTAAAATCGTGTGACTAACGTAGAATCCTTTCTGGATTCTTCGCTTAATGGGGATAAGAATGGCCGTGTGCTGGCTTTGGCGGCGGGCTTGCGGTCCAAACCTATCCCATATTGCTTGCCTTCCTCTATGGTCAGTATATACACCATGATGAAGGGGAGGTCAATTATGTCCTTAGCTACCGAACAGGAATATTGCGCCGCCTTAACCTATGAAGAAAGGGGATATCTAATGATCGAGAAGCTACGGATTGAAAATTTTCGCTGCTTCAAATCGGTCTCCATAGAAAAATTGAGGCGTGTAAACATCATCGTAGGCAAGAATGCCAGCGGCAAGACGGTCCTCCTTGAATCAATTAAACTCGGGCTTGATGGGCTACCCGATAAATTGCCGTGGCTCAATCAACTACGGAACATGCCAATGTTCCTCCCCCAAAATCCGACTCAAGAACAGTTCCAGTCGCCTTTGGTCGATCTTTTTCATCTGTTTGAAAGCCAGGGGGAGATAGTAATTTCAATTGAGGATTCTCAGCATAGAATCTCCAAAGTGCGCGTCCATTTTGATCCATCGAAAGCTACTACGATACAACCGCAAGTAGGGTTTCAACTTCCACAAATGGTTCCTTCCGCTCCGACAACTACCATAATACCATTGGCATTTGACAGGAGCGATTTTCAAGGTCGCAAGGATACTCTCTTGGTTACTTTGAATCCCCAAGGTCTACTGTTTTTTCAACCAGGAAAGCCGATGGGAATCGTTTCTGGACTGATCTCCATTCTTTACTTCGGCGGCCCTGGGGAAAACGCCACGATATTATCACAACTGGATATAGAAAAGCGTAGTGAGGAAGTTAAACAAGCCATTCGGAGACACTTTCCCTTTATTTCTGATGTGACATCAGAAACTCCAGCACCTGGAATGGGAATAGTGTACGCAGACCTACCAAGTCTTCCTCGAAAGATTCCACTCTCGCTGCTCTCTGGTGGAATAAGCAGATTGTTTACCATGATACTCTGTATCATCCAATACAAGGGAGGCGCCGTCCTTGTTGATGAAATTGAGAACGGAATCTATTTTGAACAATATCCGATGGTTTGGAAGACATTGGTCGATTTAGCTAACCATTACGACACACAGCTATTCATTACGACACACAGCCTCGAATGCTTGCGCGGGTCCTTGGACACAATCAAGGCCAATGAAGGAGACTTTCTTTTGCTGCGGATTGAGAAGGAGGATGGTTCATCTAAAATTACGCCAATTGAGGCCAAATTTATCGAAGCCGCCATAGAGCAGGGTTTCGATGTCCGCTGAATATCTGCTACCCAAAGATGGTCGAGGTATTTTGCGTCCCTTTCTCATTGTTTGTGAGGGAATGAGTGATGCGCGTTTTGTGTGTTCGCTTTTAGAACACAAAGGCATCACCACATGTAACGTTGGGTGTCCAAGCAGGGAGGGGCTTGGTGGGGGAAGTGGTTTGGATGCGATTCCAAACTATTTGCTTGGTATTCAAGGTATTACCAGGGGAAAAGAGACCCTTCGCGGAATTCTTATTATGATAGACGCGAACACTAACCCAACTCAACGCTTCTCTAGCATGAAAAAAGCTCTGTTAGCTGCTGAGTTCCCGGCACCGACGAAAGCTTTCACGGTTGAAGGCGCCCCCTTTCGAGTCGCGATTTTTCTAATACCTAGAGAAGGAGAAAATGGCACTTTAGACGGCCTTCTCTTGGAAGCAGCACTCAAAAAAACCCCGAGAATGCGGCTCTGTCTAGATAATTTTTGTGATTGCACTAGCGCGGTAAAATCATGGACACAAAATCAACAATCCAAAATGCGGTTATCAGCCCTCGTGGCTGCATCTTGCCAGAATAATCCGTGGGCCTCTGCTGCAATAATATGGAGTGAAAAAGGAAATCCTGTGCCTATCGAAAGTGAATGTTTTAATCACATTGGTGAATTTCTTATGACTTTTGTAGGCCCATAGCGGGAGTCTATATGGGCAGGAAAAAACGATCTGAAACAGACGACAAAGAGCAATATGCCCGGTTTATCGAGGCTGCCAAGCGGATTGAGAACCCTGATGCAAAAAAAGCATTTGAAGAGGCGTTTAGCAAGATCATCAAAAAGAAACGATCCCCCAAGGCTCAGACTCAGTAATTTTCTCTGAAAGGTCCCTGAGAAACATCCTATTCCCTTTATGGGTTTGTCAAATATAACTTCCCGTTTCGAAAGGGGGACTTTAATACCCTTGGAACTTAGGTTTTCACTTGATTTAAGGCCATACTATTTACGAAGCACAACAATAGTTCGCTCCGATCTCCTTATGGGTCTCAGGCCGCCGTCTTCCCCCCCTTTTTGGGTGCGGCAGACGCGGCCGGCGTCCTGGCAGGCGGCAGGGGAGAGATATTATGACCAAGATCAGAAAAATCAAAAAAGTCTGGCAAAGCAAGCCCACGCTGGAGGGGGCGGGGGTCCGCCTGCGACGGGCCTTCGGGTACTCCCAGGTTCCCCAATTCGACCCCTTCCTCCTCCTGGACGATTTTCGCGCTGATGATCCCGCCGACTATCTCAAGGGCTTCCCCTGGCATCCTCACCGGGGGATGGAAACCATCACCTATGTCCTGGCGGGGGAAGTGAAACACGGCGACAGCATGGGCAATCAGGGGGTAATCACCCCGGGAGACGTCCAGTGGATGACGGCCGGAAGCGGCATCATCCATCAGGAGATGCCCCGGGGCGACGATCAGGGGCGCATGTACGGTTTTCAACTCTGGGCAAATCTCCCGGCCTCCCACAAGATGATGGAGCCCCGCTATCGGGACGTGAAGCGCCTCCAGATTCCGGAGGTCTCTCTTGCCCAAGGCGTCCGGGTAAAGATCATTTGCGGCCGGGTTAACGGAGCCGAGGGACCCGTCCGGGATATCGTCACCGACCCGGAATACCTCGATGTGTCGGTCCCTGCCGGGGCCGAGTTCCATCATCCCATCCAGCGCGTCCACACGGCCTTTGCCTATGTCATTGAGGGGGAAGGCTACTTCGACCCGGAGCGGGACGCCTACGCCCACGAGGTCATCGGGGCCAACTATTTTGATTTCGACCGCCGATGCGTCTGTGGCAACAGGACCATTGTCCTTTATGGGGATGGCGACGGGGTGGTGGTCTCCGCGACCGCCAGCCCGGTTCGCTTCCTCCTCATCTCAGGCCTTCCCATCGGGGAGCCCATTGCCTGGTACGGCCCCATCGTCATGAATACCCGGGAAGAGTTGCGCCTGGCCTTCGAGGAATATCAGCAGGGCGCTTTCATCAAACACGCCACCCCGTGAGCCGCTCAAAGGCCGCGTCTTAGTCGCCTTTGGGGTGCGTCAGTGAGACGCTCGCCTACGGCCCCCCTAACAAAAAAACAAAAAAACGAAAAAGTCTCAGGCGTGGTATCGCAGCTTCAGTTCCAGGGGGTGGGGGTGCAGGTAGCTTTCTTGCAGGGAGCCCTGCCGATATTTATCGGCATAGTGATTGATCAGGGTAACCGGCACTATCAGGGGCGTCTCTCCCCGGCGGTAGGAGTCCACGGCCCGCCGCAATTCCTCCCGCTCCTGGCGGCTCAGCGTTTGCTTGAGCCGGCCCAGCAGGTGATCCAGGATCCTTAAGTTTTTCCGGGAGGTGGCCGGGAGCTTAAGCGCCGCCAGGGCCAGGGTCTGGTAGGCGCTGAGCGCCTCCGGCAGGGGCAAGGTCTCCGAAGCCAGCAACTGCTCCAGCCGGCGGCCATGCCCGGGGCTGTGGGCCAGAATCTGGAGGCGGTGCCGGTCATGGAAGGCCGCCAGTTGTCCCTTATCCGGCCGTTGCCCCAAAAACTCCCGCCAGCGCCGCTGGAAAAAGAGACGTTCTATGAAGTTCTCCCGAAGTTCCGGGTCGTGCAACTGCTCCTCGTCCACCACCGGCACCAGGGGTAAATGGGCCATAAAGACCCGGGCGAAGAGCCCCGGGCCGGTGGCCGGCGGCGCCCCCCCCTCGTTGTGGACCTTAACCCGGGCCGGGCCGCAACTGGGGGAGGCGCTCTTAAAGATGAAGCCGGAGAGGTCCTCCCGGGCCAACTCCCCAACTCGCCGGCGGGCCCAGACCAGCAGACGCCGGGTCAGGTCCCGGCCGCTGTGCACCGTGAGGAGACGGGGAGGAGAGTCGGTCCGGCCCACCAGGCGCATGGGCTCCCGGGGCACCCCCAGACCGCACTCCACTTCCGGGCACACCGGGGTGAACTCCAGGTATTGCCCCAGGCTGCCGGGGATCAAGGGCTCTAAGCGGTGCCCGCCGTCGTAGCGCACCTTTTCTCCCCCGAGGCAGGCGCTGAGACCCAACCTGATGTTGGACACAGGTTTTTTTCTCCTGACATGAGTATATAATAAGACCTCCTAAATTCTCCAGGTCCCGATAAGTTCCGACCGGGTGAAATGTGGCCCATCAGCGAGATTCGGCAGCGCCAGAACTTGCAGGGGTGAGCGAATCGCCGGTTCCGGTTGGCCCGCCAGGATTATGGCCTCCCTCCCGCCATCTCCGCCCGGTAAAACTGCAGGGCTGCGGGGTCACCCTTAGAGCCCGGGTACCTCACCGGTGGGTCTTAAGAAACCCGGGGCCACACTCCCCTCGGGGCCTGGCGTTTAGTGACAAAAAAGGGCGGTTCACGAACCGCCCTGCTTAAAAGACTCGAAACTAAAAACTAAAAACTGGGCGACCCAGCGGGTCGCCCCTACAACTAAATCCCCAGGTAGGTGCGCCTGATCTCGTCGTTCTTCATGAGGGCCCGGGCCTCCCCTTCCAGGTGCACCCGGCCCTCAGCCAGGACATAGGCGAAGTCGCTCACCGCCAGGGCCATGGTGACGTTTTGTTCCACCAGGAGCATGGTGAGCCCGGTCTTCTTCAAGCGGGTGAGGGATTCGAACAGGGTGAGGGCCAGCAAGGGGGAGAGGCCCAAAGAGACCTCATCCAGCATCAGGACTTCCGGCTCGGCCATCAGACCCCGGGCCACCGCCACCATCTGCTGCTCGCCGCCACTCAGGGTGCCGGCCTTCTGCCGGGCCCGCTCTTTGAGGCGGGGGAAAAGCTCGAAGACCTTCTCCAGATTTTGCTGAAAGGACGGCCGGGCCCGCCGGGAAAAAGCGCCCATCTCCAGGTTTTCCATAATCGTCATTTCCGTGAAGAGCTGGCGCCCTTCCGGGACCAGGACCATGCCGGCCTTGGCCCGGGCGTGGGCCGACCACTGGCTGACATCCCGGCCGCCAAAGGTGACGGCGCCCTGCCAGGGGCGCAGGAGCCCCATCATGGTTTTCAACAGGGTAGTTTTGCCCACCCCGTTGGAGCCCACCAGGGTGGTGAGCTTCCCCTGCTCCAGACGCAGGTTCACCCCCCAGAGGATCTGGACCCCTTCGTAGCCCGAAGTGATATCCTTGACTTCTAAGAGATTCATGTAGTTAGTTTAGCCTTTGCCTTTAACTGAAAAACACCAACTGCCACCGAAAACCGCCTCACTCGGCCAGAAGCCGCGCCGTCATTTCCGGATCCCCCAGGTAAGCCTCGATGACCTGGGGGCTGCCGGCCACTTCCTCGGGGCTGCCCCTGGCGATGAGCCGCCCATAGTCCAGGACGATGATCTGGTCCGAAATACTCATCACCGCCTGCATGACGTGCTCGATCATCAGGATGGAGTAGCCCTGGCCCCGAATCTCCCGGATGGTCTGCATCATGTTGGCGATCTCCGAGGGGTTGAGGCCGGCCAGGACCTCGTCCAACAGCAGCAGATAAGGCCGGGCCGCCAGGGCCCGGGCCAGCTCCAGGCGTTTCTTTTGCGCCACGTTGAGGCCGCCCGCCAATCGCTGGGCCCGGTCCGCCAGGCCCACCTGCGCCAGGGCCTGTTCCGCCTGGGAGGCGGCCCGGCCCAGGGAGTGGCGTTCCCGGCCGAAACAGGCCCCCACCATGACATTTTCCAGGACGGTGAGATCGTTCAGGGGGCGGACCACCTGGTGGGCCCGGGCCAGACCCCGCCGGGCCACCTCGTAGGAGGGCAGGCCGGTAATCTTTTCCCCCCGGAAGATCACCTGGCCGCTGCTGGGGGGATAGACCCCGTTGATCACGTTGAACAGGGTGGTCTTGCCCGCGCCGTTGGGACCGATGAGCCCCAGGATCTGCCCCTCGGACAGCTCAAAGCTCACGTCCAGCAGGGCCTGCAGGCCGCCAAATTTCTTGGAGACTTCCTGAACCTGGAGGATCATTCCAGCCACCTCCGCAACCCCGGAAAGCGCTTCCTAAGCCAGCCCACCCCGCCCCCGGGGACAAAGAGGACGATGAGCAGGAGAATCAAGCCCGAGGTGGCCAGATGCAGGTTCTTAAAGATAACGCTGGTGAGGAGGTAACCCCGCAGCCGCTCATAGGCGAAGGCCCCCAGCACCGGCCCCAGCAGCGTGCCCATACCTCCCAGCATCACCATCACCAGGACCTCCAGGGACATTTGAAACCTGAAGGCGTCTTCGGGCTCCACGTTGCCATTCTTAAAGAAATAGAGGGTGCCGATGAGGCCGGGGAAAAAGGCGGAGATCAAAAAGGCCTTGGTCTTGTCCCGGGGAGCCTTGACTCCCATGACCATGGCGGTGTCCTCATCTTCCCGGATGGCGATGAGGCCCAGGCCGAAGCGGGAACGTTTCACCAGGTAACTCACCACCAGCACCGCCAGGGTGACCAGCCACAGGAGGATGAAGGTGAGCCACAGGGCCTGGCTGGCGCCACCGTAGCGTTCATAGGCCGAGAAATTGATGGACAGGCCGGTGGAGGCGCCGAAGGGCTCAAAATTGGTGACAAAGGCCCGGGCCGCTTCATTGATCCCGATGGTGGCCAGGGCAAAGTAGGCCCCCCGCAGTCGCAGAACCGCGGCGCCGATGATGAAGGCGATGACCATGGCCAGGACCCCGCCGCCCAGGGCGGCCAGGTAAAGGGGCCATTCCAGTTCGCTTAACAGATAGAAGCCGAAATAGCCGCCCAGGCCGAAAAAGACGATATGGCCGAAATTGACGTAGCCGGTGTAGCCCATGAGGATGTTCAGGCTGGAGGCCAGGGCGATGAACATCAGGACCGTGAAGGCCGTTTCCCGTAAGGTGTCCTGCCGCAAGGCCAGGACCGCCAGGCCGCCCAGGAATACCAGGAGGAAACTGGGCCAGAACCCGGATTGCCGGAAAAGGTTCATCTATTTGGACCCCAGCAGCCCGGTGGGGCGGACCACCAGGACCAGAACAAACAGAACAAACTCCACCACCGGTACCCAGCTCACCGGCATAAAGATGGGGACCACTCCTTCCAGACCTCCCAGAAACAGCCCCCCCAGCAGGGCCCCCAGGGGGTTGCCCAGACCCCCCAGGACGCAAATGACGAAGGCCTTCAGTTGGTAGCTGGCACCGCTCAAAATGGTGAAGGGAAAGAAGGTGGAGGTAAGCCCCCCGGCCACCGCGGCCAGCATGGTCCCCAGGCCGAAGCTCAGGGCCAGGACCTGGGACGAGGAGATCCCCATCAGCTCCGCCGCTGCCTGGTTGTCGGACACGGCCCGGATGGACTTCCCCGGCCGGGTGAAATAGAGAAAGAGATAGAGGGCGCTGGTGATCACCACTGCGGCCAGGGCCGCTAACAGCCGGGTGCCTTGCAAAATAATCCCGCCAATGGTGAAGGAGCCCGCGGAAAAGTCGATATTTCGAGGCGAGGTGGTGAAGACCGCGGTGCCCACCCCGATGATGATCATATTCACCGCGAAGGTGGCCAGCAGGGTGGACAAATAACCCGCCTGGATCACCCGCTGCAGGGCCACCCCGTAGATCAAAAAGCCGAAGAGCAGGGACAGGACCACCACCGCCACCAGGGCCAGGTAAGGATTTACCGCCAGATCGGAGAACAACAGGTAGGTGGTGAACATCCCCAGGGCCATGGTGGCCCCGTGGCTCAGGTTGATGACCCGCATCACCCCCCAGATCAGGGTCAGGCCCATGGCAGCCACGCCGTACACGAAGCCAATGAGCAGGCCGTCGATTATCGAAGACAGCATTTGGGTCACTGGGGTGCTCCTGGAGCTACAAAATCTTCATCCCGGGAAGGGCCAGGCCAGTTGCAGGTCAGGGGCCCGCTCGCCTTTTCCCGGTAACCGTCCCCTCTTTAGATAAGGGAACTATGTACTTAACGCACATTTTCCTGATTAGTTCAAGGTTCAAAGTTCAAAGTTCAAAGTTGAACATAGGCGTATTTAACATTGAACCTTGAACTTTGAACTAAAAGCAAATGTGTGCATGAAGTATATAATCCCTTTAGATAAAGGATATCCGGACCGCCGGGCGGCTGCTAGCGGACGATTTCCGATTCTCTTGTAGCAAGTTTGCCTAACGCAGAAAGGTTTCCCAGAAAATGCCGGCCCGTCTTTTCCGGCGGGCCGCTCGCCTTGGCGCCCTTCCACCAGAAGCGAGGGAACACGGCCTGCCATGCCCTCCTCTCAGCAGACCTTCAAGTCCAGGCTAATGCACCGGACAAACGATGGCTTCCTTATTGGCGGCGGCCGGCGGCCACACCGCCACTTTCTCCGGCTTGCCCTGGGCATCCTTCTGCCACTGGATGATAATCATCTGGTGGCCGAGCTGCAAGCCGTGGGCCTTGGGGGTGGTGTCAAACTGAATGCGGCCGTAAAAAGTGAACATGTTTTCCTGATCGATGGCCGCCTTGACCTTGTCCGTGTCAGTGGAGCCGGCGTTTTCCATGGCCTTCTGCAAGATCAGGCCGGCGGCGTAGCCCCCGGCGCTGTGGTAGGAGGGATCTTCATGGTACTTGGCCTTATACGCCTGGACAAATTCCGGCACCGTGAGGCCGAACCACTCCACACCTTCCGCCTTAGCCGCCTCCGGGCTGTATTTGGCCACCGGTTCCCACTGGGATGATCCCACCACCGCGATGCAGGCCTCGCCCAGTTCGCCGAACTTGGGCTCCGGCGGGGCCACCAGCAGGGCGATCATCTTGGTCTTGACCTTCTTTTCATAGAGCTGCCGCGTGAAGGTGGTGGTATCAGAGAAGTGGCCGCCGCCCATCACTGCGTCCACCCCGGCGGGGATCTTGTTGATGAAGGGGGCGAAATCGGTGGTGGCGCTGTCATAGCCTTCAAACATCACTATTTGATAGCCTTTGCCTTCGGCGTATTTCCGCAGGCCGTTCACCGAATCGGTGGAGAATTTGTCATTTTCATGAATGATGGCGATCTTCTTGGC
>Ga0116115_1001575_pt1 | contig 9597 bp, 6 predicted proteins | sample June2015DPH_10_1_2_FD_89789 | JGI IMG/M metagenome (GOLD analysis project Ga0116115, IMG submission 89789) | Peatland microbial communities from SPRUCE experiment site at the Marcell Experimental Forest, Minnesota, USA - June2015DPH_10_100 | ecosystem: Environmental > Terrestrial > Soil > Wetlands... | reverse complement strand
CCATAGACTTTTCGCGCGCTCGCCAAAAGTTTAGCGGGATCGATCAGGTGTTTTGCCGCACGTGGATGGGCCAATACCGTTGCTTCGGGACATGCATTAAGAAGCGCAAACGCGCCTCCGGCATGATCCAAATGAGCATGGGTGACCGCGATCCATCTTACCGCTTCACGTTCGATTCCCTCTTCCTCGAGGGCCTTCAGCAAAAGGGGAACGGCGTGTAATGTATTGGTTTCGACAAAATAGGCTTCCCCTTCCTCGTGAACGAGAAAAGATGCCGCAAACCGGGGCTGGATATAGTGACAATCGATGGTTCTGATACGACGGTTCATAGGGAGTCGCTCCATTCTCGAATTGAACTGGCGACAAATCATGTAGGTCGAGTACGGTTTTTTGCCTGCTCACCGGTGATCGCCATGTCGGCGCTGCACAAATTGGTTACGACTGACTTTTTGCAATACATCAAAATCTTTAATAAAGAGAACCTCCGCATTGATTACTAATGAACTTTCAGCGGGCTGGTGTGTATCCGAGAAACGCCTTTACCTCGAGAAAAGCCTCGAATCCATGGTCGCCGCATTCGCGACCGTTGCCGGACATCTTGAAACCGCCGAACGGCAGGGTCGGATCGAGGATATCCATATCGCCATTCAGGTAGACTTGGCCTGCCCGGATACGTGCCCCGACTTCCCGCGCCTTCTCTATGCAGCCGGCATTGACATAGGCGGCCAAGCCGTATGGGGTGTCGTTCGCTATCCTGATCGCGTCCTCGACATCGTCATAGCCGAGAATCACAAGAACGGGCCCGAAGATCTCCTCGCGTGCGATTGTCATGCCGTTATTGACGTCGGCAAAGATCGTCGGCTTCACATAGTAGCCCCTGTCCAGACCAGCGGGCTTGCCCGTTCCGCCGGTGACCAGCGTGGCGCCTTCCTCGATGCCTTTGCGGATCAGCCCCTGTATCCTGTTCCATTGCGACTCATTGACCACCGGCCCAAGATATGCTCCACTCTCCGGTGGCCCGACGGTGATGCCTTCAGCCACCGCTTTTGCAATCGCAACCACTTCGGCGATCAGTGACCTGGGAGCCAGCATGCGCGAGGGCGCCAGGCAGTTCTGGCCGGAGTTCAGCATGAAAAAATGCACGCTGGAGTTGACCGCTTTCTCCAGATCAGCATCCTCCAGCATGATGTTCGGACTCTTCCCCCCCAGTTCCTGATGAACACGCTTCACGGTCGCAGCGGCATTGGCCGCCACCTCTTTTCCCGCTCGGGTCGAACCGGTGATGGAGACCATGTCGACGTCCGGATGACTGGAGAGCGCCGCACCGACCGTCGGTCCATCGCCGTTCACTAGGTTGAATACGCCGGGCGCCACCCCCGCCGCATCCATGATCTCGGCAATGATCAAGGCGGAAAAGGGAGAATATTCGGACGGCTTCAGCACCACCGTGCAGCCTGTGGCAAGTGCCGGCATCACCTTGGTGATAACCGTTAAAAGAGGCCAGTTCCATGGAGAAATCAGCGCGCAGACGCCGATCGGTTCCTTGCGTATCATTGAATTGTTGCGCAGCTCATCAAAATGGTACTTCCTGAGCACGTCAATCACGATGTTTATTTGGGCGAGTGGAAGCGGGATCTGCGCTTTCTGAGCAAGCCATGCTGGGCAGCCCATTTCCCTGGTCATGGCTGCGGCCAGATCCGGCACTCGTGCCTGGAATCCCGCTGCAATTCGCTCAAGCAGGGCAATCCGCTCTTCCCGTGTTGTCCGTGAATAGCTTGCGAATGCCTTACGCGCTGCCGCTACAGCGCGATCCACATCCTCCTTTTCCCCCAAACTGATCCGTCCGGCAATCTCTTCCGTGGCCGGATTGATGACGTCCCGGACGCGGGTCCCCGTAGGCTCAACCCATTGCCCGTCAATATAAAATTTGAGATAATTGTTCATGGCTGTATCCTTTCCAATATAAGTTCGGTATAGACTTCTCTACGGTGAAGATTCCATACTTTTACGGGCAATCTTATCCACCACGCAGTAAATTCCTCCCTCTTTCAGCCCCGGTTTGAAGCAGCCGTTGCAGGAGATGCAGGTGACGGGTGTCCGGTCGCCGCTCTGCCAGCGTATTGCCAGACCGGGCTCGCGGATGAAGGGGCGGGACAAGGATATGTAGTCGGCATCCTCTTTGCGGAGTATCTCTTCCGCAACCTCGATCGACCTGATTCCTCCAACCGTCAAGACCGGACAGCTTACAGCTTTTTTGATTACGCCGGCAAGCGAAAGATTGAAGGCCTCCTGCTTCCCGGCGACACTCCCCGCTCGAATCGGTGAGAGATCACCCGAGGCTGGTGTGCCGGCGCTCACCTCAATGGCGTCTATCCCTTCCTTATCCAGAACCATTGCCGCATGCAGGGCATCTGCCGGTCCCAGCCCTCCTTCCAGATTGTCCGTGGCGTTGAGCTTGACCAGCACCGGGTAGTCTTTCCCCACGACACCCCTGACACCCCGGTAGATCTCCATGAGGAAACGGCACCGGTTCTCCACGCTTCCGCCGTAAATATCGCTTCTCCGGTTGGTAAGCGGGGAGAGGAACTGGTTGATCAGGTAGCCGTGAGCGGCATGGAGCTGAACGGCATCGAAACCATATTCCCTGGCCCGCTTTGCCCCCGCGCTGAATAGCGCGACTAGCCCGGCGATATCCTTAACGGAAAGTTCTGCCGGGCTTTCCGAGAACTGCGCGACTGCCACTGCGGAAGGGGCCACCGGTCGGCTGCCGATGGTTGCGGCGCTCGTCTGGCCTCCGGCATGGTGCAGTTGCATGCAGATATTACCCCCCTGGTCATGGACAGATGCGGTCAGGGCATTCATATCAGCAGCAAAGACGTCGGTATGGATTCCCATCTGTCCCGGAAAACCCTTCCCGTCCGTGCAGACAAAGGTGCAACCGCTGATCAGCAGGCCGACTCCTCCCCTTGCCAGGTCAGCATAACACTCTCTCAGCTTTGGCGTCGGCCGTCCGTCCGGCTCGCACATCCCCTCCCAGGTGGCGGAGCGCACCAGGCGGTTCTTCAAGGTCATGCCGTTAATTCGCGTTTCTTCAAATAGCCTGCGCATAACTATCCTCCATTTAACGATAAATTGTAAGTATAATACTATGTCCGAATTGAGAACCAAACAATACACAATCCACCTGAACTCTTGCCTGTTTCTGTCGAATGTCGTAAATTAAGGTGATTATTGTCCCGGAAACTGATATATTTTTTGCAGGCGCAATGAGCAATGTGCAACATGTACCGGAGGACTTTTAGATGATGAATGAGGCGGAAGCCACAGAAAAGGGAAATTTGGTGAAATTACTGGGAGACCTGGCAATAAAGGAAGGGTTTTCCTCATCCAACCTGAGAGGAGTGATGTTCATCCGTTCGAATAAGCCTTTTCCCCGCATGCCCGTAGTATATGAACCGAGTATCGTTATTGTCGGGCAGGGGAAAAAGATTGGTTATCTGGGAGATCATGTCTATGTCTATGACCCCTTTAACTACCTGGTGCTCTCGGTGCCGCTCCCCTTCGAGTGCGAGACGCAGGCCACCCCTGAAGAACCTTATTTGGCCGTATCAGTGCGGATTGATCCGGTAACGGTAGGAGAGTTGCTGATTGAGATGGATGACGGTAGTGGAGTAGGCAGAGAAATGCCGCAAGGGATTTGCTCCACACCGCTGACAAATGAGCTGATCAGCGCCACGGTCCGGCTGTTGGAGTGCCTGAAGACACCGCTTGACAGTCGTATCCTGGGGCCTCATATCGTGCGGGAAATCATCTACCGTGTCCTCTATGGTGAACAAGGAGGAGCGCTACGGGCGCTGGCTGTTCGGCACGGCCGTTTCAGCCAGATCGCCAGGGTGCTGCGCCGGATTCACACGGAATATGACAAAGAACTCGACATCGTCTTCCTGGCCGGAGAGGCCAACATGAGCATCTCCACCTTCCACCACAACTTCAAAGCGGTTACCTCCTCTTCACCCTTACAGTATCTAAAAAATATCCGTCTGCACAAGGCACTCATGCTGATGATTCGCGACGGCCTAAATGCAAGCACCGCTGCGGGGAAAGTCGGCTACGAAAGTCCTTCACAGTTCAGTCGCGAATTCAAGCGATATTTCGGCAATACCCCCGCGGATGAAGCGGCTAGGCTACGTTCTATGACAGTTTAATAGTGTTCAAAAGTTTGTTTCTACAATAAAAGTACTTTCGGGATTTGTGAATCCTCGGCGGCTACCCAACGAGTTCGGGCGTGCCAAGATAGGGCGAAGCTGGTGACATGGGGTGTTTCACCCTCCCAAACGGAATAAACTCTTTTCATAGAAATAAAACGAGCGATCAAAGCGTGACCTTTCATTTCATTTGTGTTCAGTTTTTCTAAAGCTTTGCAAATAAATCTGCGCAGCAACTTATTTACGCAAGAATTAAAGTAAAAGGGACAGTCCTCAACGGCCAAGCGTATACTGAATCGTTCCAAGAAGCGCCGACGCGCTTCCTGCCCCACTGTCGAAAGGGTCCATCGCAAGTGCGGTCACGTTTAGATAGAGAAGTTCGGCCATGCACCGGCAAACGAAAATGAGAGTGGCCTGCACAAGAAGGCCGCCAATTCCGTGGCTGTAAGCAGAAGGGCTGTCGCCGCATTGACGGGGCGAGCGGCTAGTTCATGATTCGCTGGGCGCTGAAGTGGTGCAGAAGTCTGTGGTTGACCTGCGACGCTCCAATCAGACTGCAGGCATTAGCGCCAAAGAAAAAGCCGAAGTGTTGCGGAGACACTCTGCGCAGCTCGATAAACGGGGGTATTTGTCGAGGACATTTTGGAATTTTAAACATTATATATCCTGTTATTACAGCATGTTGCAACAGCAATGTGATGCCTATATAAAAATGTGAACCATGGTCAATCAAAACTGGCACTGATGGTCAGAAATAATCGGCGGTTCCAGAGGTTGGATTGATCTTCCAAATACGGCTGCGTTGGGAAGAACTCCTGCAGGCCCATGGACCACGCACTCTCGGTCTTTGCGCCGGGGCGGGCATGCATAATACTCATTATTCAGGTATCTAGGGCGTCAAAATACACGGTTGTTAGAAGAAATTTATTTTAAACTTGCCTACCGGGTGCGCAAATAATGTTGTCTGGCACACACTTCTCCCTGAATAGTCTCCCCCAAAACCCTCTCTCCTGCGGTTCCACATGAAAATTTGTGGTACCCTTATGCAGGTATTAGAGAGAGGAAAACCCTTCCCGAATGGCATATTTGGTTAATTCGGCAACATTAGTTAGTTTGAGCTTCTGCATGATCTGCCGGCGATGGGTTTCAACGGTTTTTGGACTGACATTAAGGGTAAAAGCAATATCCCTGGTGTTTTTCCCATTCGTTATCATCTGGAGTACCTCCCGCTCACGGGATGAAAGCGGAGATTGCTTGAGGGGAACGCTCGGTTCATTCAGATGCGCGTTGTAATCCTCTAACACTATCCCGGTGATTATCGGATCAAGGAATCCGTTATTTTCCTGCACGCTGCGGATCGCCCCTACCAGCGTCTTGAATGCGCTCATTTTCGGGATGTACCCTTTGGCCCCCGATCTGAGAGCTTCAACCACATACTCTCTTTCCGAATGCATCGAAAGGACGATTATTTTGCTTTCTGGAGTTTCCGCCATAATACGGCGGCAGGCTTCAAGACCATTCATTACCGGCATGGTCACATCCATGACAATTATATCCGGCCTTACTTCCCTTGCCATAGAAATTGCTTCCATGCCGTTGTCTGCAATTGCCACGACTTCCATGTCTGGTTCTTTAGCGAGAAGTGCGCTTAATACTTCGTTAACCATCTTGTGATCATCGACAAGCATGATTTTTATTTTCATAACTTTCCACTTTTTTTGGGTTATAAAACTTAAACATTGACTGCTGTGAATGGATCAAATGTTCTCAACCCTCGACCGGTCCAACACATCCCGGACCTTCGCAAGTGGTATCGTTCATTCATCTTGAGTCAAGATAAAATAGTCTATTAAGTCAACGTTTCTTACATGCGGATTGATGTGGGGACAATCCGTTACCCGCTCTTTTCAAGGTTTCGCGATTAGAGAAATCCTGAAGCGGGGTATATTCACACAACAATTTTTATTTATAGGGCAAAATTAGCCATTATTCCAGTGTTATTATAATAAAGAGAATTTATACTTCGTGAAACACGGCAATATTTTCATTGGTTCTTCATGAAGGTAGTTCTTATATTTCTATAATTTTTTTATATAATTAGTTATATAACACCATTCTGCAAAAAAACGACAGCATCGTTGATGTCCCCCCATTACAATTCATCTTACGCCGATGATCACGCTAGATGACTTGAAGAGGGCACAGGCGTGATCGCCGCCTTTCAGTCCAAGCCGGCAAGAGATTTTGACTCATCTTGCCGCGCAGGACTATGATCAAACCCGTTTATGTCACTTATGCCGCCTGATCGATTTCCACCAGTTCTTTCTTCCCCACCAACTCTTCGGCGTTGAGGATGATCAGCAGCTTATCACCGACCTGCCCGATTCCGCCGATATAATCCTGGTTATCTTCCTTCAGAAGTTCGGGGGGGGGAGATATTTGACCGGCATCGAGCTTCACCACATGTGTAACCTTGTCCACGATGAGTCCGATGGTTCTATCTCTTATGACAACAACAACGATCCGCCTGTCACCCTCTTTGCATTCTCCCTCATCGCCGATGCAAAAGCGTTTTTTGAAGTCGATCACCGGGATAACCAAGCCGCGCAGGCTTATTATCCCTTCCACAAAGCCGGGGGCATTAGGTATCAGAGTGATATCAACCATCCTGATAATTTCCCTCACCTTCATGATATCCACACCGAATTCTTCTTTGCCGACGGTGAAACCCACCATATGGTTAATGTCTGCTCCTTTTACTGCTACTTCAGTTGACATGGGCTCCTCCATATTTTGAATTTGCTTTTCCCGGATAGTACACGTCCTTATGCCGCCAGCCTGAAATGGCTGACAAGCGCATTCAGAGCCTCCGCCAGGTGGGCCAGTTGGCTGGCGGCCTGTGCCGTTTCCTGGGCCCCTTTGGCGGTCTCTCCCACCACGCCGGTAATCTGTTGGATATTGTTGCTTATTTCGCTGTTCGTGACCGTCTGCTCCTCAGCCGCGGTGGCAATCTGGCTTACCTGCATGGAGACCTCGCCGATCTGTCTGAGAATCTCAGCAAGGGCATGGTCAGACTTGACCGCTTCGGCGGCCCCCCTTTCCGCTTCGGATACCCCCTGATTCATGGCTTCGACCGCGTTTTTCGTTTCGCTCTGGATCGACTTGATCATGCTGCCGATCTCCTTGGTCGCCTTGGTTGTCCGCTCCGCCAGGGCTCGTACCTCGTCGGCGACCACGGCAAAGCCCCGCCCCTGCTCCCCGGCCCGCGCCGCTTCGATGGCCGCATTGAGGGCCAGTAGGTTGGTCTGGTCGGCGATGTCCTCGATGGTGCCGACGATCTCGCCAATCTGATCGCTCCGCTCGCCAAGGTTTTCCACCGCGCTGGCCGACTCCTTGACCCGCTGGGCAATCAACTGGATCCCCTGGATCGTCTCCTGCACCACTGCTGAGCCGGTAACGGCGAGATCGTTGGCTTGCTTCGCCCCATCCGCCGCATGGCTGGAATTCCGGGCGATGTCAGTGGCGGTTGCCGCCATCTCTTCTCCGGCAGTGGCTACGGCTTCGGACTGGGCCGCCACCTCTTCGGCTCCGGTTGCCATCTGTTCGGAAGTTGAATGAAGCTGCTCGGCGGCCGACGCAACCTGATCGGCGGTGCTCTTGATGGAGAGGACCGTTCCGTTCAGTGAGTCGAGCATACGGTTGATACTTTTGCCTAGGTCGCCGATTTCATCATTGCCATAGATGCGGATTTTGGTAGATAAATCACCGTCCGCCACAACCCCCATGGCCTTAGTCACCCGGCCAAGCCGCGTTGCGATATTCCTGGCCACATACACGCCGAAGGCTGCCACAAGGAGCGCGGCAAGAATGGAACAGACCATGAGGACGAAGATTTTCCCCTCCGTAGCTTGCCTAACTTCCACCCTGGCCGTATCATAATTCTTTGTGGCTACCTTCTCCATCTCTTCCAGCGCAGTTCCCAGGGGACGGTCTACTCCCTTAACTGCCCTGTCCACAGCCGCGATATCATCACTCTTTGCACGAGCCGCCACCATGACATCAATGGATTTCTTATAGCCATCCAGGCACTCGCTGGTTTTTTTCACAAGGCCGCGTTCGTCATCCCTGATAGATAAATCTAGGTACTCCTTTACCGAACCTTCAATCTCCTTTACGTTCTCGTTGAATTCCGTAACGTACTTGTTATCCTTGCGGAGAAGATAATCCTTATATGCATGGATCGCTTTTCCCAGATGGTCTTCCGCCGCCAAGCTCAGGGTCACCTTATGCGCATCCTCTCTGGCAATCTTCTCCATCTTGTCTGACAAGGTTTTGACCTGATAGAAGGACAATACCCCCAATGCCACCAAAACAAAAGATGCAATACCAACGGTGCAATACAACTTCTTCGCGATCGAAAAAATTCTCATGACTTTCCTCCTTGAATGTTCTTAACAAGATTCGCTTCAGTTAGCGTTGGACTCGCTAATCTTATTTTGTCTTTCAGACAAGAATCGTAAAGAGTAATTTTTAATCTTCTTATCGGCACCCTAAGGAATAACCTTAGGGATAAGTTCCAAACTCTTAGCCTTCGGTAAGGAATATCCTAAAATTACTTGATAACGCTTGGCTAATGTGATTAAATACATGACGATTTTTATGCCCCCGTATTACTGAAACGGGGGAGATCGCTTAGCTTAGCGCGCCGGATTTCGTCATTCGCCTAGTTGAACTTCCAATTTATGTGGAAGCAGTTGAGGATGTTCTGCAAACAAACTATAAATAAAAGACATCCGGTTGGCGACCTTACCTCACCTTGTGCAGCATTATAATATATCTATCGGGAAAAAGTTCTTGCATTAGAAGACAAACGGTCATATAAATAGTTCCGTGGCGAGACCGAGACGAAGTGAACATATCCAGGAGCGGCTGCTCGACGTGGGGCTGACTTTATTTGCAAAGCAGGGATATCACGGTACGGGCATCAAGGAAATTGTCGAAGCCGCCGGTGTGCCGAAGGGATCATTCTATAATTATTTCAGTAGCAAGGAGGTCTTTGCCGAAGCGATAATTCGGCATTACGCAGCAGGCTACTGGTGCGAATGGTCCTCATATTTTGCCTCTGGACCCGTAGACGATCCATTCGCAGCCCTGCGCTACAGTTTTGAGATGATGCTTTCGAAACACCAGGAATCCGAAGTGAAGATCGGCTGCGTAGTGTTCAATCTGGCGGCGGAGATCAGTGAGTCGAGCGAGCTGTGCCGCAATACGATGCAGAGTGTCATCATTGAGTGGCGGGAACGTTTCTCGAAATATGTACGAAGTGCCCAGGAGCATGGGACCGTGAGGAGCGACATGACCGCTGAGGATTTGGCGGATATTTTCTGTAATG
>Ga0116115_1001571_pt1 | contig 9611 bp, 9 predicted proteins | sample June2015DPH_10_1_2_FD_89789 | JGI IMG/M metagenome (GOLD analysis project Ga0116115, IMG submission 89789) | Peatland microbial communities from SPRUCE experiment site at the Marcell Experimental Forest, Minnesota, USA - June2015DPH_10_100 | ecosystem: Environmental > Terrestrial > Soil > Wetlands... | reverse complement strand
CGCCAAACCAGCCGCGTGTGCAAATCCATCAGCGAAGCAAGGGCGCCGCTCTCGTGGACCACTGGGAGGAGCGCCGTGGGGCTCACACGCAGCACACGGGCGTTCACCGTCAGGGCTTTTCCGTCGGAGGTGAAATTGCCATACACCACAAAATCCGCATCGAGATCCTGCGCGATGTGCAGCATGGTCGCCCGGCTCAGTTTTGCCGAAGCCGGCAAACCGTAACGGTCCATGTCGTCCAGGCGGCCTCTGCGAGAAAAGACTTGCTGGCCCGCGGCAGAAAGACGCTGGATCGTCAATTCCTCCAGACCCTCGCCAATCCAGTCGAGCCGCGCCTGGGCGGCCACATTCTCAAATGGGAATACCAGGTAAATGCCTTCCTGCGGGAGGGAATGCGCAGCGGGATGAGAAAGGGGAGCGACCTGCTGGGCAGCGATGGCGCTCGCCAAGAAAAAAAAGAGCATGGCGAGAACAAGCCGGGAGAGATGGCAGGATGCTGACTGCAGCGTCTTCATCTGGCCTGTATTCTAGCCCGGATTTCGCAGCAAGGCGCGGTAAAAGAAAAGATGGAAGCGCTCAAGCAGAAAGCGGCGGGCGGATGGAGGAATTGTGGTTTGTTGGCTGGCATGCAGCCGTAAAAGCGGCGGCGAGCCGCCGCACTCCAAAGGCAAACTTAAGCGCACAATCCCTACGAGGCTCAGGGTAAAAAGGAGGGCCTGCTCAGGGCTGCGCGGTTTGGCGGTGGCCCGGTCAGGAAAATCTTGGACGATTCTGTGTGCCCCACACTCGGTTTTTAAGGGTGGGCTCTTGGGTTGCGCTCGAGCATTCTACGCTGACGACCCTTCGAGGCGGGTGCCATTTTCCTGCCTCCGGGGGATCAAATCTTGCCCGTGCCCTTCTATTGCATCCACTGCCGATCCCCGATAGCATAACCACATGGCCAAGGCTAAGGAATTTGAGTTCGAAAAACCGGCTCCCGTGATCGAGGAAGAGGACGAAACCACCCTCGCCGCGATCGACGAGGGAATCCGAGACGCCAAAGCTGGCCGTACGGTAGCCCTGGAAAAAGTGCGGAAACTTCTGCCCAAGTGGATTACCGCCTCCTCATCACGCAAAGAGCGCTAGACGATCTCGCTGAGATCATCGGCCACATTGCAGAAGACGACAGTGATGCTGCCTCGCGCTTCGGGAATACGTTGCTCGATCACAAAGAATTGCTTAGTCGCTTTCCGCGCATGGGCAGCACCATCCGCGAGAGGTCGCAAGTGCGCAAACTCTCGCACAGCCCCATTGTGGTGTACTACCAAATCCGCAAGGACAAACACCTCGTGGAGATCCTCCACCTCCGGCACGCGTCGCGCAAAGAACCACAATTGTGAAGTTGCTGTGCAGGCTGGCCCAATCGCGAAAATCTTGAACGGTTTTGGGTGCCCCACTCTCGCTTCTTGAGGGTGGGCTCATGGGTTACGCTTGAGCAGTTTACACGTACGACCCTACGAAGCTCCCTTCGAAGCTCAGGGCAAGCAGGGTAAACCCTTCGAGGCTCAGGGTAAACAGGCGCGCCCGCTCAGGGCTGCGCGGTTGGCGGCGGCGCGGGCTCGAGTATTTCCTGGATGGCAGGGTCCTTCAAGACTCCCGCAAAGGCCGGATCGGATTTCGCGGCATCCATGTTCTTATAGCCTTCGTCGCGGGCTTTGCGGAGATAGATGACGCAGCGTTCCACATTGCCGGCTTGGGCGAAGGATTTTGCGAGCAGAAAATAGAAGAGTCCACGGTCCGCGCCGAGCGACCTGTCCTGTACGACTGTCCCAGTCCGGGAACTGGCCTGGTCAAACGCTTGCGGATCGAGTTGCAGGACCTTGTGGAAGGAAGCGATGGATTCTTCGTACTTCTTGTCTGCAAAGTAAGCGTACCCAAGGTTCATGTAGAAAGAGGCAAAATCATCCTTGATGCCGATAGCCCGTTTGTAGGCCCGGATGGCCTTGGAATACTTTTCCCGCTCGTACCACACGGTGCCGATATTGTTCACGGGATCGGCGTAGTGAGAGTCCAGCTTCGCCGACCTTGCGTAGCACTTCATCGCGGGGTCCAACTCCGCCTGGTTGTGCATTGTAATCCCAAGTTCATTCCAGTAGACCGCATTCTTTGGCTGCTCTTGGGTCAGCTTGCGAAACAACACTTCCGCGGCAGCAAACTCTTTGCGGATCAAATAGAGTTTGGCCAAATCTTCAGTGGAAACTGGGGCAGGCTGAGCGGGCTTAGCGGAGGTGCTGGGAGGGGGGGGCGGCGTGTCTGGAGTTGTTTGAGCAAGGGAAGGGGAAAGCAGCGAGCAGAACAGGAAAGTAATGCCTGGAATCGCCAAGAGAAACCGAGTCATGGCGAATCTCCTTTGTCCCGATCAGGTTTGTCGGGCTCTTTCTTCTTCTTGTCCCCAAAGATACCAAAAATCTTCTGCAAAGGGCCTTTTTTCTTCTCGGTGGCCTTGGTGTCGGTGGCGGGCGGCGTTCCGTCTTGCGCCGTGGCTTTTTTGTCCGGCTGATCCGAGGATGTGTTTGGATCGCCCGGGGATTGTGGAGGTTTTGACGAGCCGCCGCCAAACATATGCGAGAGGAAGGATCCCACGGCCGAGGCGGGCCCATGTCCGCCGTGAAGCTCACACAGTTGGGTGGGCGCGGAGCCGGTGATGTAAACCTCCTCGCGCGTCACCGGACAGTTTGGGGTGGCCAATTGGAGAGTGTCAGCATCAATGACCGCGGTTTCCACTCCCTCGGGCTTGTCAAAATCCTTGACGTCGCGATAGGCGGGCATGGAAGTCGCGTGAATCATGAAGTCCGCCCAGATCGGCGCGGCGGTTGCGCCGCCCGCCAGGCCGAGATCGTGATTATCGTCAAAGCCGATCCAGATGACGCAGACCAGATTGTTGGTGAAGCCCGCAAACCAGCCGTCTCGCGATGTGCCGGTTTTCCCGGCAGCGGGGAGTGTGAATCCCCTGGCGCGCACCGCCGCGCCCGTGCCTTTGTTCAGGACGTCCTGCAAAATGCTGTCCACCAGGTAGGCCACCCTGGGATCCAACACCAGCTTGTTCGTGGGCGCGTAGTTCTCCAGAGCAGTGCCGCCCGCACTGACCACACTTTTCAGGAAGAACGGATCGGCGCGCGTGCCCATGGTCGCGAAGGCCGTGTAGGCCCCCGCCACTTCCACGGGTGTCAATTCGTAAGCGCCCAGAGCCACCGCCGGCGTGGGCCGGATGTTGGAGGGAAGCCCCATCTGCCTGGCAATCTGCACGACGCGGCCGTAGCCGACAAGTTCCGCCACCTTCACGGTGGCGACGTTGAGGGAGTTGGTGAGCGCCTGTCGTAGGGTCACTTTGCCCATGAAGTGTTCGCCGTAATTGTTGGGAGTGTATTCCTGGCCGTCGAACTCGAAGACGGTGGGCTCATCATCCACGGTGGTCGCGGGCGTGACCACGGGCTGCGCGCCGTCCACGGCGTTGTTGAAGGCGGCCGCGTACACGAAGGGTTTGAACACCGAGCCCGGCTGGCGGTGGGCCAGCGCGTGGTTTAACTGGCTCTGGCCATAGTCTCGCCCGCCGATCAGCGCCTTGATCTCTCCCGTGCGGGGATCGAGGGCCACGAGGGCCACCTGTGCCTGCGGCACGGGCTCACTGGGGGCGTTTTTGCCCTTGGGCTTCTTCACCTTCTCGTACTTCTTGGCGATCAGCGCGTCCACGTTCTTCATGCCAATGTCAACCGCGGCGGCCGCGGCGCGCTGCAATTGCGGATCGAGAGTGGTGTAGACGCGATAGTTCTGGCTGAGGAGGTCCAGCTCGGAATAATTGTCCAGGAGATGGTCCTTGACCATATCCACGAAGTACGGTGCTTCGTTCCCCGCCACGGCGGTGCGCACGATTTTAGGGGGGACACGTTTGGCGTCCTGCACATCGGCTTCGTTGATGTACTTGTTTTCGAGCATCTGGGTGAGCACGCGGTCTCGCGCTTGACCCGCGCGTTCCGGATGGCGGTCGGAAGCGGAGTAGTAATTGGGCGCGCGAATGAGTCCCGCCAGGAAAGTGCACTCCGGCAGGGTCAACTGCCGCAGATCCTTCCCGAAGTAGGCCTCGCTGGCTTCCGCAAACCCGCGAATCCCGAAGCTGCCGCGGTTGCCGAGGTAAATTTCATTGGCGTAGAGCTCGAAAATCTGTTGCTTGTTGAAGCGCTGCTCGAGTTCAAAGGAGAGCATGGCCTCCGCCAGCTTGCGGCGCCAGGTGCGGTCGGTGGAGAGGAAGAAGGTGCGCGCCACCTGCATGGTGATGGTGCTGGCGCCCTGCAAGTGCTGGCTGTGGCGAACGTCCGCCCAGGCCGCGCCGAAGATGCGGATGAAGTCGAAGCCCGGATGCTCAAAGAAGCGCTTGTCTTCCGCGGAAAGGATGGCCTGCACAAGAAGGGGAGGCAGATCCTCATAGCGGACGGGCCGCCGCTTCTCTCGCGCGCTATCGAACAAATTGGTGATGAGCTCCGGCTCGAGTTCCGCACTGCCCAAATCCGCGCCACCGGCAAGCGGCCGAATGGAGCGCACTACCTTGCCGCTGAACTGCACGGCAATGGCGTTGGCCCCGCCGAAAAAGGACAACTTCGACGGGCGTATGTCCACCGTAGCGCCGTCAACCGTGTATTGTCCGAGCGAATTCTCATCCGTATCGGGACGATAGCCGGCACGCTGCAGGTACATGACCAGGTCGGCTACACCCCATGGCTGGCCATCGGAGATGCGTTCTGGCGCCGAGAAAATCTGCGTGCTGTTCTGCAGCACGTGCCCGGACAGCCGCGCATCAATCATCCGGGAATATTTGATGTAGAAGTAGGTGAAGACGCTGGCGGTGAGGAGAAAGCACAGGGCCACCACGGCCAGCAGTCCAAGACCAAATGCGGAAGTCCAGAAACCCTTTTGCAGGCGGAATCGCAATAGCTCACTCCCTTAGGGTGGACACTTTCATTGTGACGCATCTGCAGGCAGGAGGGAAGCCGAGGCGGTTCCCGTGCCTGGCGATTGCGGATTTACTTCATGATGTCCAGACCTTCGCTTTTGGGAGAAAAGGTGATGTCGGTCTTGTACACCAAGAAATCCACGGGAACGGTATAGCTGACGCTGATGGATACGCCGTGGTTGGTGCTGGCCATCTTGATGTCATCGCGTGTCGCCGGAATATCCAAGTCCTGGATGACTTTGAAGAGGATGTCGCGAATCTGGTCTTCCGAGTAACGGTTGACGACCGCGAACTTGGCCTGCTCATTCATCTTGTCCTGGAGTTGGTACTCCGCTACATAGGGCGGCACCAGCTTGATCGCCAGGAATACCGCAGTCACCAGGATGACCGTGTAGATAATCGCTCTTAATCTGCCTTCCCCGCGCTGGGAACGCTGGGAGGATTGCAATGGCAAGCTCACGAAGAAACGCTCCAATGGGCCGCCCCGTCACTTGCGGCGGCGCAGAATTATCCCTCTATTTGATGACGCTACCATCGGGGTAGGGCGGTGTCGAGACTCCCGCAAGTGCGGTGTGCTCTAGGCGCAACGCCCGCGGCTTAGTACGCGCGGGCAAAAATGGCCCGGTGGGCGGCCGGCTTGCCGCAGTAGACACAGGCGCCACTGCCGCTTGCTGAGCTGTGGCCCAGGACGGCGTCGGGGTCGAGAGGGATGCAACGCATGGTGGCCCGCGTCTCTTCCTTGATGCTGGCTTCGCAATCGCCACTGCCACACCAGAAAGCAAAGGCGAACCCCGTTTCTACGGCCTTCTTGAAGTCGTCGTAACGCAAGGTTTCGTGGGTGTTGGCGCGGCGGAAGGCCAAAGCCTTGTCAAAGAGGGATTGGTGAATCTCCGCCAGGAGCTTTTCGATGGTGGCGGGCAAATCGGCGAGGGAAGCGCTGAACTTCCCTTCCCTGCCCGGTTTGTCGCGGCGCGCCAGCATGGCCGCTTGTTTGGCCACATCCTTGGGTCCCAGCTCCACGCGCACGGGCACGCCGCGCATCTCCCAATCATTGAATTTCCAACCGGGGCTGAAGCCTTCGCGCTCGTCGAGCGCCACGCGGAGATTCGCTTTCACGAGCTGCGCCTTTAGTTCCTTCGCGGTTTGCAGCACGGAGGCCTTCTCTTCGTCGGTTTTGAAGATGGGAACGATCACCACCTGAGTGGGCGCCAGTTTTGGCGGCATGACTAAACCCTGATCATCACCATGCACCATGATGATGGCGCCGATGAAGCGCGTGGACAGACCCCAGGAGGTGGTCCAGCAGTGTTGGAGCTGGCCGTTCTGGTCGAGGTATTTCACATCGAAGGCTTGGGCAAAATTCTGGCCGAGGAAGTGGGAGGTGCCGGATTGCAGGGCCTTGCCGTCGCCCATGAGCGCTTCGATGGAATAAGTGACATCGGCGCCGGCGAATTTTTCGGCGTCGGACTTGGCGCCGGGAATCACCGGGATAGCGGCATCGTTAACGGCGAAATCGGTGTACACGTCGAGCATCTGCTTGGTTTCCTCGACGGCTTCTTCGCGTGTGGCGTGGGCCGTGTGGCCTTCCTGCCAGTAAAATTCGAGTGTGCGGAGAAAGAGCTTCGTGCGGAGTTCCCAGCGCACTACGCTGTTCCACTGATTCATGAGCACGGGGAGGTCGCGGTAGGACTGAATCCACTTGGACCACATGTGGCCGATGATGGTTTCCGAGGTCGGGCGGACGACGAGCGGCTCGGCCAGTATTTCGCCGCCGCCAATGGTGACGACCGCGAGTTCGGGGGAGAAGCCTTCGACGTGGTGCTTTTCTTTTTCGATGAAGCTTTTGGGAATGAGCAGCGGGAACGCGACGTTTTGGTGGCCGGTGGCTTTGAAGCGGCGGTCCAGCGCGCTTTGAATGTTTTCCCACAGCGCCCAACCATAAGGGCGCACAATCATGCAGCCGCGCACGGGGGCGTAGTCGGCGAGCTGCGCCTTCAATACTAGTTGGTTGTACCATTCGGAAAAATCCTGGGCCCGTGTTGGTAGCTTGTCTTCAGCCATGCTTCTCCCTGTCGGTTTGTGCACAATCAGCTAAACATTCGAGCGTAGCGGACACGCTTCCCCACTGTCAACGCAAGGTGCGAGCAACTTCTCTTTGCGTTGTGCAGTACGGGGAGTGCTGAGTTCCTTCGCGTTGCTGTTTTTAAGCAACTGGCTAGATTGAGCTGCCGAGAAACCAGTCTTCGTCGCTGCCGCGGGTGTGGCTGCGAATGAGCAGCTCCGGATCCTTGACGGTGACGCGGCTGTAGGGAGCGATCGAGTGCGTGAGCCAGACATTGCCGCCGATGATGCTGTGGTGGCCGATGCGCGTATCGCCGCCGAGAATCGTCGCGCCCGGATAGATGGTCACACTGTCTTCGATGTCGGGGTGGCGTTTGTTCGCCGGGCCACGCACCAAGTCACCGTCGGCATCGCGCTGGCTGGTGGGATTGAAGGCCCCGAGAGTCACGCCGTGATAGAGGGTCACGTGCTTGCCGATGGTGGCCGTCTCTCCAATCACCACGCCGGTGCCGTGATCGATGAAAAAGGATTCGTCGATGGCGGCGCCGGGATGAATGTCAATCCCCGTATGGCTGTGGGCAATTTCGGTCATGATGCGGGGCAGGTAGGGGACCTTTAGCTGGTACAACTCATGGGCCAGCCGCTGCACGGTGATGGCTTCAATCCCGGGATAGCTCAGGAGAATTTCTTCCAGGCCGCTTGCCGCCGGATCATTTTTTAGTGCCGCCTGCAGATCGGTGGCCTGCAAGTGCGCCAGCTTCGGCAGTGTTTCGCGAATCTTGCTGACAAGCTCTTCCGCCGTGCGCGCGAGATTCGCCGGAGTCTTCTTCCGGCGGCAACTGCAATCAAACCGGATGGCGCAGACAATCTGTTCCGCCAGCAGCAACTCGAGCTCTTCCACGAAGTGCGAAGCTTGCGGGCTGCTGGACACTTCGGGCGCGTGATGCAGCGGGAAAAGCGAATCGAGATAGCGCCGGCAAAACGTCGCTACATCTTCCTTCGACGGCAGCCGGTATTCCCCCGCGGGATCACCCGACAGGCGTGCCTCTAGCGCGGAGCGGAATTCGCGAGCCAAGCATTTCAACTCATCCATCTTTGTGCTCTTCCTTTTTTCCTGCCAAATGCGTGGCCGGTCGCCGAAAAACATCAAATAGGAGTTTCTTCAGGGGCTAAAGCCCAATCGTTCTACGGGCTTTACGCCGGGGCTGAAGCCCCGGCCTCCAAATGAAAAAGGCTTCTTCAGCAGTATGTTAGATGCACGCCGCGGGTGCAGGGGCGCAGCGTGCTGCGCCCCTTCCCGGAAAGTGTTGAGCCGCTGTTATGAAGTGCGTTCCGTTCTGACGGTTGCTGCGTCCCTCAGCCAATTCCTTCAAAGAGAATTGTCGAGAGGTAGCGCTCGCCGCCGTCGGGGAGAACCGTGACGATGGTTTTTCCCGCAAACTCCGGCAACTTGGCGAGCCGCACGGCTGCGGCGGTTGCGGCGCCACAGGAAATGCCGGAGAGGATACCCTCCTCGCGCGCCAAGCGACGTGCCATCTCCACGGATTCTTCGTTGGTTACCAGTTCCACGCGGTCGATTACGGTCAGGTCCAGATTCTTCGGCACGAATCCCGCGCCGATTCCCTGAATCTTGTGCGGTCCCGGCACGGGAGGCTGTCCCGCGCGGGTCTGTGTGATCACCGGGCTGACGGTCGGCTCCACGGCGACGGAAAGGATATTCTTCTTCTTCGTGTTCTTGATGTAGCGCGAAACGCCGGTAATCGTTCCTCCGGTGCCCACGCCGCTCACGAAGACGTCGACGGCGCCGTCGGTGTCGTTAGATTTCCGGCCCCGTGGTTTTCTCGTGAATATCCGGGTTGGCCGGATTATCGAACTGCTGCGGGAGAAAATAATGCTGCTTGTCCGAGTTGTAAATCTCGGTGGCTTTGTTGATCGCGCCCTTCATGCCTTCCGGTCCGGGAGTGAGGATGAGTTTTGCGCCAAAGGCCGCGAGGACGCGGCGGCGTTCCAGCGACATCGTTTCCGGCATGGTCAAGGTAATCGCGTAGCCGCGCGCGGCCGCAACGTAGGCCAGTGCAATCCCCGTATTTCCGCTGGTCGGCTCGACGATTTCAATTCCTGGCTTGAGCACACCGCGCTTCTCCGCATCCCAAATCATGGCAGCCCCGATACGACACTTCACCGAGTACGCTGGATTTCTCCCCTCGATCTTGGCGAGCACCGTGGCCTTCGCGCCATCGGTCACTCGATTGAGTTTGATCAGAGGGGTTCTGCCAATGCTTAAGGAATTATCCGCGTAAACGTTAGACATAGTGCACTCCTGTGAAGTGAATTTGCCGTATCGGGACGGCCCTTAAAGTATAGGTCGGCACCGCGGGAAAAGGGGAGAATCGCATGTATGCAAAACTCGAATCGCTGCGATTCATTTTGCTGATAACCTTATGGCGTTCCCCTGGGTGCCGCGGTATCCCGCATTGCGGTGATTCTCTTAGTCCGATAGAATCCGGCTCGGGAGGCTCCCATGACGGAACTCTCACCGAAGCCGCGGATTGCCCTGGGCGCCGAT
>Ga0116115_1001554_pt1 | contig 9689 bp, 7 predicted proteins | sample June2015DPH_10_1_2_FD_89789 | JGI IMG/M metagenome (GOLD analysis project Ga0116115, IMG submission 89789) | Peatland microbial communities from SPRUCE experiment site at the Marcell Experimental Forest, Minnesota, USA - June2015DPH_10_100 | ecosystem: Environmental > Terrestrial > Soil > Wetlands... | reverse complement strand
GTGGGCCGACTATTACGCAGTCCAGAATAAATTAGGCGAAGCGCTGCACGAAATGCAGAAAGCTATTGCCGCCGATCCCAACCGTTCAGAGTCTTACTTGAATCTGGCGTTCCTTCAACTCCGTTCCACCCTTGCCGACCAAGCCGAAGTTAGTTTCAAGAAAGCCGTCGAGCTTGACCCGAAGGCCATGAACGCTCAACTGGCTCTCGGAAGCTTCTACCAGTCACGCAACCGCATGCCCGAAGCCGAGCAGCAGTTCAAGCGCGCTGTCGAACTTGCTCCCAAGGATCCCGCACCCCGCGAAGCACTGGTGCGCTTGTACATGACGGAAGGTAAGAAAACGGAAGCCGAGGCGTTACTGAAACAGGCTAAAAGCGACCTCTCGGACAATCCCGAAGGCTACCGCATGCTTGGCGATTTTTATTTCGCCAGTGGCGACTTGGACAAAGCCACGGCGGAGTACTCCTCGCTCTACCGCGACCATCCCAGGGACACTCAGGTCAAGAAAAACTACGTCCAGCTTCTGATCCTGAAGAACCGCCTGGAGGAAGCCACCAAGCTGAACAATGAAGTGCTGAAAGCAAATCCGCATGACGTGGACGCGCTGGTCTATCGGGGCCAGATTCAGCTCCGCCAAAACGACGCTGCCGGTGCCGTGGATTCCCTCCAGCAGGCGCTCAAGAACGATTCCAACAATGCCGTGGCCCACTATCAACTCGGCATCGCTTTTGATATGCAGCACGACGATGCCCGCGCCGAATCGGAGTGGCGCGCTGCCGTGGGATTGCGTCCCGATCTCACGGAGGCGCATCGGGCTCTGGCTGCGCTGGAATTGCGCCGCGGCGACCTCGATGCTCTCACACAAACCGCGCAGCAAATTATCACGGGGGCGCCCTACGCACCTGATGGTTACATGATGCGCGCGCTGGCGGAGATGAATCGGCAGAAATTTTCCGACGCGCAGCAGGACCTGACCAAAGCGATGGGGCTGGCTCCGGGGAGTCCGACGCCATACGTGCAGATGGGCAACCTTTACCAGTTGCAGAAGCAGTACGCGGAGGCGATCAAGTTTTATGAGCAGGCCCTCGATAAGGATGCGGCGTCCACCGACGCGCTGCAGGGAATCATGAATGTCGATCTGGCACAGAAGCAGCCCGATCAGGCCATCGCGGCGGCGCGGGCACGGATCGCCAAGTCGCCCAATACTGGCGGCTTCTACGATTTGCTGGGCACCGCGCTGTTTCAAAAGAAAGATCTGAGTGGCGCCGATGCCGCGCTGCGTAAGGCAATCGAGCTTGACAAGAATAATTCCGACGCACTTTTGAAGTTGGGGCAGGTGCAGGCGGCGCAAGGATCGGTGAGCGACGCGCTGGCCACGTATCAGCAGTCCATCAAGGATTACCCCCGCGAGATTGGGTTCTACATTCTTGCCGGCGAGATGTATGAATCACAGAGCAACTGGGACCAGGCGAAGGCGATGTATCAGAAAGCGCTGGAAATTCAGCCGAATCAGCCAGTGGCTTCAAACAATCTCGCCTACGTGATGTTGCAGCAGGGCGGCAATGTCGATGTCGCCCTGGCGTTGGCGCAGACGGGGCGCCGCGGCATGCCGGACTCCTCGAACGCAGCCGATACTTTGGGTTGGGCATATTACAAGAAGGGCGTCTATCAATCCGCGATCGATATGTTCCAGGAGTCATTGCGGCTTAGCGAAAAACGAGGCGCGGCGGACGATCCGACGGTCCACTATCATCTGGCGCTCGCTTATCAAAAAGTGAATCAGCCGGCCCAGGCGCGCCAGCAACTGGAGCGCGTGTTGAAGATCAATCCAAATCACAGTGACGCACGCAAGGCGCTGTCAGAGCTGCGCGGATAGGCTGCTTCCGCCGGAACATCGCGGCTCACTGAACCATAGAGCGGTTTTGCCGTAATGCTGCGGACATCTCGTAAAATCATCTTACAGCTATACCGATAGCACCTCTCTACAGGCCCGATGTAGCCACTCTACCGAACCGCTTGCATCTCATAATAAGTGGCCAGTCACCGCCAACTGAATCAGTTCTGTCGCCCATCCGCCGAACCAAGCCTATCCACAGCGAGCTGACGCATAATCGCTGCTCGAAAAGGAGGTGCGTCATGATTCTGGGGATGACGACATCTACGTTCACGTTCGTGCATGTATTGCTAAGCCTCGTGGGGATCGGCACGGGATTTGTGGTCATGTATGGACTACTGACGGCGAAACGGCTCGACGGCTGGACTGCCATCTTTCTGGCGAGCACGGTGGCGACAAGCGCGACCGGGTTCGCCTTCCCGGTCGAACACCTTTTGCCGTCCCATATTATCGGGATGATTTCGCTGGTAATATTGGCGGTAGCAATCCCGGCACGCTACGTATTTCATCTCACGGGGGCGTGGCGTTGGATCTTCGTGGCCAGCGCCGCTGTGGCTCTCTATCTCAATGTGTTCGTCGCCGTGGTGCAAGCCTTCATGAAAGTTCCGGCATTGAAGGCGCTGGCCCCGACACAAAAAGAGCCGCCATTCTTGGTGGCACAGCTGATCGTGCTTGCGGTCTTTGTGGTGCTTACGATTCTCGCGATGAAGAGGTTCCGCAGCCAGCCGGTCCGCACCGCTTAGACCAATTCCCTGTTTGGCCAATTTCCGGTTTATTCATGCAGTTTGCAGCAGTGAAGAACAACTGAGGAGGGCACTTATGCCTACGATTACGACAAAGGAGGGAACGCAGATTTATTACAAAGACTGGGGCGCGGGACAACCGGTGGTATTTAGCCATGGCTGGCCACTGAGCGCGGATGCGTTTGAAGACCAGATGCTATTTCTGGCGGCGCGCGGATATCGCTGCATTGCGCACGATCGACGCGGGCATGGACGGTCGAGCCAACCGTGGGATGGCAATGACATGGACACCTACGCTGACGATCTGGCGACGCTAGTCGAAAAGCTGGACTTGAGGGACGCGATCCACGTCGGGCATTCTACGGGCGGCGGCGAAGTTGCACGCTATATCGGCCGCCACGGCACGGGACGAGTGGCCAAGGCAGTGCTGATCGGGGCGGTGCCGCCGCTGATGTTGAAGACAGCGGCAAATCCCGGCGGTTTGCCGATGGAGGCGTTCGATGGCATCCGCGCTGGGGTGCTCAGCGATCGTTCTCAGTTTTTCAAAGATCTGAGCGCGCCGTTCTATGGGGCGAATCGGCCGGGGGCGAAGGTATCGCACGGGCTGCGGGACTCGTTCTGGCTGCAGGGAATGCTATGCGGATTCAATGCCGCGTATGACTGCATCAAGGCGTTCTCCGAGACCGACTTCACCGAAGATCTGAGGAAGTTCGATGTGCCAACGCTCATTTTGCACGGTGACGACGACCAAATCGTTCCGATCGGCGCATCGGCACTGCTGTCTTCCAAGCTGGTGAAGGGGGCAACGCTGAAAGTCTATCCGGGCTTGCCGCACGGCATGTGCTCAACGCATAAGGAACAGATCAACGGGGACTTGCTGGGTTTTCTCCAGCGGAGTGAGCAAGCGGCGGCTTGAAAAACAGATCGCAGAGGTGGGGCGCGGCGGGGTTCGGGATGGATGGAAGGAAGTGGATTAGCTGAGTTTGATCTTGCAGCGGATCACGCCAGCTAGACCCAGCAGGCCGGTTCCGAGCAAGCCCAGCGAGCCAGGCTCGGGAACCACGACGGTGGTGTAACCGCTGGAAATGCGGGTGCGGCCGCTGAAGTAACCTTTGCCGGTGTTGATGGCCAATTGGACGACGCCGTTGGTGTTGTAACCGCTCGCAAAAGCGCCCGTGAGCACACCGGTCAAGGTATACTTATGGGTTCCATTGGGCAAAGTTAGCAGGGTCCAAGTAGCGCTGCTGAATGTGCCGGAGAACAGCACGCCATTCGGCAATCCGGTGCTGCCGTTGCTGGTGATAGTGAAGGATCCGCCAGGGTCGAATGTTCCGCCCATTTTCAACGAACCGGTCGCCAGCGCGGCGGTGCTAAAGGTCAAGCTACCCAGGTTCGATCCCGTAATGAGACCGTTTCCTTCATAACCATTGACAGCAACCAGAGTCGAGCCCGTGAGCGAGAGACCGCTGCTGGTTCCTGACAAGATGCCCCCGCTATTGCTGAAATCCACGCTGTTGCTCGCAAAAGCCGCCAATGGCAGGGCAAGCGCCAAGACGACCAACGTAACAATTTTCTTCATTTTCCTCTCCTGGGAACGTTCCGCCGCTAGCCTTTAGGAGAAAGATATCACGGGTTATGCCCGGTAGCGTTAAAGGTAGTTGCGCAACACGAAGCACTCCTCATGCCAAAGGATGGTGCTCTCTATCTTCCTTGATCTCAATTATTTGAACAGATTATGCGTCCGCTGGGCAGAGATTCGGTGAAAATGTCTGCGCATTTTGAGTGGAACCGAAGAGTGGTGAGGAAATGACAATTAAGACGAGCAGGTTTGGAGTCAGTCAGCGGCGACGTCGTGGTTCTCCGGGCCACCGGCTTGAGGACGGCGAGCGGCACGGTTGGAAGGCAGACCGGCGTCGCGAATTTTATACAGCAGCGCCCGATAGCTGATATTGAGGGCGCGAGCGGCCTGCTTGCGGTTCCAGTGGTGGTGCTGCAGCACCTTGAGGATGATCTTGCGCTCCAATTCATGGACGGCTTGGCGAGTGATTTTCTTCAGCGAAATCGGTCCGTCGACGGCAATGTCGGCGCTGAAGAAATCGGGCTGTTGCGGCCGCAGATCGCCGGAGATGGCCTCTTCGGTGCCTAAGATGACGTAGCGCTTTATCAGGTTTTCCAGCTCGCGCACGTTGCCGGGCCAGTGATACTTCTTCAGGGCGTTCATCAAATCGGCAGAGAGTGGTTTCGCGCGTGAGTTGAATTTCCGGTTGTAGCAATCTAGGAAATAGGCGATGAGGTCCGGCAGATCGGAAACCCGCTCACGCAACGCTGGCATGCGCAGATTGACGACGTTGATGCGGTAGAAAAGGTCTGCCCGGAAAGTGCCGTTCGCAATTTCCTCTTCCAGCTTTCGATTGGTGGCGCATACGACGCGCACTTCCACCTTCTTGTCTTCCTGGGCGCCGATGCGGCAGAACTGGCCGTCCTGGAGCAGCTGCAACAATTTCGACTGCAAACTCAGGTCGAGTTCGGAGATTTCATCCAGAAACAACGTACCGCGATGCGCCATCTCGACGCGGCCGGGTTTGGTGCCAAAGGCGCCGGTGAAGGCTCCTTTTTCGTAGCCAAACAGTTCACTCTCAAGGAGCGTTCCGGGAATCGCAGGACAATTCACCTTTACCCACGGCCCGCTTTTCCAAGGCGAAGCAGCGTGGATCATGCGCGCGATGATGTCTTTGCCGGTGCCACTCTCTCCTTGGATCAGCACAGGGACGTTCGCTCCGGCTATTTTTGCGAGCCGTTCGCGCAGAGCTTGCATGGCATCGGTGCCCCCAAAAACGACCGCCTCTGGAGGCATCTCACCAAGGGGCTGGACCAGAGGACTGACTGAGTTTGCAGTGCTCATAGGGCTTTACCGGCTCGGCGGCACAGGCTATCGTGCGCGTGCATCCGGAGAACCAAACGCAAGCGAACGGGCTGGTACAGATTAAGGCTAGTCTATCTAGTTGATGAAAAGCAACTTACTAAAGATTCCAGGAGGACACGACTAGTAATCGAGGGGGCGCCTAGGCACAGGAGACTACGAGGACAATAAGAGAAAAGTTTTTCACACGAAAGAACCCTGCTTCCTCAGTGACGCCGTGACCTTGTCGCCGGCGTTGACCAGCGGCCGGGAAAACTTCAGGCCAACCAGGTTATAGGCCTCGGCGTGCTCGGTTCGGAGTACCTTGGCGCGCAGGGTGCGTGAGGCTCTTGGCAGAGCGGCCAGCGCAGCCAACGGTGCGCTGGGAATTTCCAGCGAAACCTCCGCCATTGAAGGGAGAGAGCGGCGCACCGCTACGAGCATGCCGCCTGCGGAGACGTTGAGAGCGGTTGCAAATTCCAGGAACTCTTTGTCGTGCTCAAGCCGAGTTCTAACAAAGACGGGAATGGCCAAGGGCAAGCGCGGCCATCGCCGACGCTCTACCGTTGGAGTCTTTGGATTCACGCACACCCCTTCCGTCGCTGATTTACGCAACATTTCAAGCACCTCAGGGGCCAAATCAAGCGTAAAGGGCAATACGCTCCGAGCCAGGCCTACGAAAGCCATAAGTGTTCGGTTGTCTTCGCCCGCCCAAACCGCCAGAAGCTGGACAAAGCACTGTCTTTCCATGATCTTCCGCGTAGCTTCATTCTCTGCGACGGGCTTCCTAGGCAGCGGCTTGAAACGGTCTAGAAGTGCAAGCTTTTGCTACACTTGGGTAATCAGCTTTCATTTTTCGTTGACAACGAAAAGTAACCTAGCATACGATTTTGATACAGCATTCTTCCTTAAACGGTGGAATGCCTCCTCCCTTCTGTGCTACACCGTCGTGCTCCTTATGGCCACTGGGCAAAAGAATATGTGCGTTTCCAGGCAGGGCGAAGGAAAGACGAATGCGTCAGTGTCTCAGGGTCCGGGGACAGGGATGCCCAACCCGGCGGATCTTCCGCAAGCGTATTCCGAGTTGCAACAGCGATTTCAGCGTACGACGAACGCACTCGGATCGGCTGCGCACGATTTGAAAACCCCTCTGGCGATTTTGAACGGGTACGTCGAATTGTTGCAGAGCGAGAAGCTGGGACCGATCAGCGACCGTCAGCGAGAAGTGCTGCACGACATGCAGGCGAGCGGCAAACGTCTGCAGCAGTTTATTCAGGACTTCCTCACGTACAGCGCTTTGGAAACCGGCGGCCTCAAGATGCAGTTTGCCGTGGGCAACATTAACGAGTGCCTGTCCGAAGTCTGCCGCTTGTGGTCGATGCGCTTCCAGGAAAAAGGATTGGCTCTTTATTTTCTGGCGAACGACAAGTTGCCGGAATTTGAGTTTGACCTTCCCAAGCTGGAACGGGTGATCTCGAACCTGCTGGAGAATTCTTTCAAGTTTGTTCCACAAGGCGGTACGGTTTGGTTGCATGCCGAACCCTACATGTGGGAACGCCGCGCTACCGCTCAGCCAGCGTCTTCCGGCGAGAGGCGCCGGCAGATCAATTCTCAACCCAATTCCGTGAAGGTGAGCGTCTCCGACACAGGCCCGGGAATTTCGGCAGAGTTTCATCAGGAAGTCTTCGATGATTTCTTCCGCTTGCCGGGCAATGAAAATCAGGACGGCATGGGCCTGGGGCTTGCGATTGTGCGCCGCCTGGTTCAGGGGATGGGTGGAAAAGTCTGGGTGGAAAGCGATTCGGGCGCAGGCTGCAAATTTTCATTTCTAATTCCCTTCAAACCTTCCTCGACTCCTAGCGGCAAAGGAAAGAATCGATGAGTGACACCGCCAAGATTCTTCTGGTGGATGATGAGCCGGCCATGCTCCGGTATATCCGGACATTGCTCGAAGTCGATGACTATAAAGTAGAGACGGCTTCAACGGGGGAAGAGGCACTGCAGCGGGTGGAAAAGGGTATGGAACCGGACCTGGTTCTCTTGGATGTACTCATGCCGGGGATTGACGGTCTGGAGACGCTGGAACAACTTCGACAGAAACGGCCAGGGGTCAAGGTCGTGATGCTCTCCTGCGTCAGCGACACGCGCAAAGTCGTGCAGGCCATGCGCCTGGGGGCGCACGACTACTTGACCAAGCCCTTTCAGAAAGCGGAACTGGATGCGGTCATTCACCAATGCCTGGATCAGGGCAAGGGTCCGGTAGGAGGCGAAGTCGAGGAAGTTGCCGACGACGTGTTTTTCATCGCAGCCAGCCCAGCCATGCGAAAGATCCGCTCGCAAGCCGCGCTGGTCGCCAACGTGGATATTCCGGTGTTGCTGCTGGGAGAAAGCGGCACCGGCAAGGAAGTGCTGGCCCGCCTAATTCATAAGCTCTCGCCGCGGGCGCATCGAACGTTCTTGAAGGTAAATTGCGCGGCCGTGCCTGCGGACTTGCTGGAAAGCGAACTGTTCGGCTACGAGCCGGGCGCGTTTACCGGGGCGACGCACGCCAAACCGGGCAAGTTTGAACTGTGCAACCGCGGCACCATCCTGCTCGATGAAATTGGGGAGATGCCGCCGGCCCTGCAGGCCAAGCTGCTGCACGTATTGCAGGACCAGCAATTCTCGCGGCTCGGCAGCCGTTCCATCATCAAGGTGGACGTGCGCATCCTGGCGGCTACGAACATTGACATCCCTCAGGCGCTGGCTACCAAGCGCCTGCGCGAAGATCTTTACTACCGCCTGAACGCGTTCACTTTGCAACTGCCGCCGCTACGGGAACGCAAAGAAGAAATTCCCATTCTGCTGAAACATTTCATGACGCGCATGGCCGAACAGTACGCGCGGCCCCAGCTTCCGCTGTCACCGCCGCTGCTGGAGGCGTGCCAAAGGCATTCGTGGCCGGGCAACCTGCGGGAATTGAACAATTTCTTGAAGCGCTACTTGATCCTGGGTGATGAGAATCTGGCAGCAGCCGAATTGCAGCCCCTTCATGACGGTAACGGAGGCGGTGCACGCACGGATTCCGGAGTGAAAAGCGGAGAAGCGGGCGGCGGATTGAAGTCGCTGGCTCGCAGCGCCAAGGACGAAGCCGAGGGAGAAGCGATCCGGCAAGCCCTCGAACAGACCAACTGGAATCGCAAACAGGCAGCCGGGCTTCTGCAGATCAGCTACAAAGCCCTGCTCTATAAGATTCGGCAATATGGAATCGCCGAAGGCAAGGGCCACCACAAGCTCTCCGCCGGGGCCTAAGCTACCATCGCGATCACGATAGGACGGGTTCGGCGGAATACCAGTTCGCACGAAAAACGTGTTTGCCGTCCTACTGCACCGTCAGACTGAACCCAACACTTTGTGTGAACGAACCCGAGGTAGCCGTCACCGTGAGAGTATAAGTGCCTGCCGGTGTTCCGCTCACTACCGGCTGCTGCTTGGCCTTGCTGCACGCCGGCAGCGGGACGATGAACGCGAACAGCGTCAAAAGCACAAACAGGCCCAGCAGGCGATTTCGTCTCCGTTTCTTTCCTCCTAGCCCAATTAGAGCCATACCTGGGGCTGTCAGCCAGAGAGCATAAAACGGGCCGCGCCATTTTGCGGAACTGATCGTGGTCGGCGGCCGGGCAGTTGTCGTCACGTTGAGCGTGCTTGACTGAGGACCAGGCCCATTAAAGGTGAGGGTGGCTGGAGAGAACCCGCAACTCGCACCCACCGGAGTAGTCCCGCAAGTGAGCGAGACATTGTTTCCAAACGTCACGGCCGGAGACACCTGCACCGAGTAGGCCGCAGTGACGCCAGCGACTACGGTCTGGCTGGAAGGAAGGATATTCACTGAAAAATTAGTGGCCGTGAACGGTGCCGTGGTCGAGATGGTTTGGTTCGTATTGTTACTGTTGGTTGCGGTGACCGTAACCGAACCACTCCCCGCCGTGGTCGGGGTTACCGCAAAGGCGACTGTCGCGATGGAACCTGATTGTAGAACAGGGATAAGGCAAACCGCAGTGTTGCCGGTCGGCAGACTGCAAATGCTACCAGATCCAGCGGAGGCGCTGGTAAAGGTAGCCGATATATTGGTGGAAAGCTGGCCGCCCACAGTGATGTTCGTGGCCAAGTCCGG
>Ga0116115_1001550_pt1 | contig 9706 bp, 11 predicted proteins | sample June2015DPH_10_1_2_FD_89789 | JGI IMG/M metagenome (GOLD analysis project Ga0116115, IMG submission 89789) | Peatland microbial communities from SPRUCE experiment site at the Marcell Experimental Forest, Minnesota, USA - June2015DPH_10_100 | ecosystem: Environmental > Terrestrial > Soil >... | reverse complement strand
GCATTCGGAATCCTCTCCATATGACACCTCCGTTGTTGTAGTGTACCTCAACTTTGGTGTCCACTAAATCCATCGTACATCAGGCCCCCAGTGCTGTCGACCCTCCACCAATCGGGGCCAAGAAACGTTTGACTATTTCTTGGTTAATCCATACAGGTACCATTCTTCACATCTGACCGGACCGGCGCCTCCCAGCATTACCACTTTGAAACAAGGGAGGGTATCATTGACAGAAGCCGCTCCCCCCGTCCTTCTCTGACGCCAGTCCGACTTTACCTGGGCAGGTTCAGTATCAGTCGAGCACGGTCGCCATTCCCAGAGCTCTCTCCCAATCTTCACGCTCATAGTGAGCGGTTGGCCAATGGCCATCGCTCGGCAATCTGCTCCTCTTGCTTACAACGAAAGTATCTAGACAAACAGCCCCCAGCCCCGGCAATTCTTGTAGACGTGTTCGCTTTGCTATCTCTATGACCTGTCCGGCGTACGCCTGGGCCCACGTAGTGTAGGAGGCATGGAACAAATATCGGTAAGCCCAGGAGTACGTGCATATCATCGGATTTCCTTTTGAGCCCTTGTCCACGAAGCACGTCAAAAGGTCCTCCGCAAGATCCTGTGGGTCTGTGGACGTAGCTGCTCGTTTCTTGCTGGGTCGAACCTCGTCAAGACCTGTGAGTGTTCTGAAAAGTGCGTTTGAGATCAATTTCCGGATGCCCGTGCTCACCTTCGGAATAACCATCGGACCTTCACGGAGAGCACCACCGTCATCGAAGGTCAGGGGCACGCCAATTGCTACTGGAGTAATGCCTGGAATCGCTCCATCTGCGGCGGCGGCGAGGATTGCTGCTACGCAGGCATCATTTTGATCGTGCGTCGGCAATTTTGGAAGGCCCGAGACGCGAAGAGCCTCGAGAATTCGTTTTCGAGCACGGCGGCCTTCATCGCTGCCCTTTTTCGGAAGAACGCGACCGGCGAGAATCCTCCAAATGTGTCCAGGATATACCTCGCATGCACCATGCAGGAAGCGTGGAGGACTGATCCTTACTCTGGCACGCTCAAGGGCCGCAAATAGATCAAGCGACGAACAAATGAAACCAGCAAAGGGGCTGCCAGGCCGAGGACGAACATCAGGAGTCTTACCGGCAGCGCCAGATTGGCTCTCGCATCCACGAAGGGCATTGCCGGGAGTGGCAAGACCTTGGGGGCCGTCAAGCATTGCTGCCTTTGAAGCCTTCAGTTCCTCGACTATCGCCTCGATGGCCTCGATGTTCAATGGCATGCCTCCGGGATCCCACTCCCAGTGCCAGAAGGAGGAAATGAGGTCACCGTTTTCTGTGGGCTTGAGACCGCAGACATCTATAGGGCGGCACTCGACCGCGTACCTATCGGTCAGGTCGATTCCGAGGTATGGCGGCACGTCCCCTTTCTGCGTAGAGTTCAATAGATCCCTCTCGTAGTTAATTCCTTTGGAATTAGAGCATAATCGTCAAGGGATGACGGTATAGACACTCAAGCATCTCCGTCATACCCTCTATTCATAGACCAAAACACGTCAAGGAGAATAGGCTTTTCAGGATAAATTGATCTTAAACATTTCTGCCACGCATAATACATTTCTCTAACGAATATTCGGCTTAGCGAGAAATTGGAAGGGTCTATGAAGGATTTTAAAGAAGATAGTTCGTCGGCTTTTTTCCCCTGTTCTGCCAGGTTTGCCCTAAAATAGTCTCGTATACGATCATATTCTTGAACAACGTGGAGGGAATATTCACTTGAAAACTCTTCCTTTATTTTCCCCATGAGAATAGAGTCTAATGGAACATGAAGAAACGGCTTCAAGGTCGTTGCGCCCTCCAATGTTGGCATATTTGCCCAATCAACAAACACTTTAAGAAATACATTCAGTGGCTTTTGAGCCTGGCCGTACGATATGGCCTCGCCCTTATTTGTCTTAATCTCCTCTTTCATAACATCGACCACTGTATCATGAAACGCATCGAATGCAGCTTGGTCTCTTACCCTCGTCAATCGTTCCACATTTTCTGACATGAGCCTAACAAATTTGTCGACGCCTCGCTTCTCTAAGACGCGTCCGATTGATGGGTTATAGGCCATCATTGCCAGCCCTTCTAAAATAGCTTTAGGCTCGTTCTCCTTAAGCTTTTGTATTATATCCATCCATGCCCCTCCTAAATGGTCTCTATGAAACGCTCCTGACCTATTTTGACCCAGCCAGGCCATTTATAAATAACATTTTGCATGTATTGGTGGATATAGACTTTGTTGAATCGTAATTGTTGTAACATACTATCTAACTCTGAAAAATGAGTCAAATACCGTTCCAGATAAACGCCCATAGCCTGCGATATTCTATGTCCCTCAATGATAACCAGCCATAGTTCATCCATACAGCCTTGCACGTATTTAACCGCCTTGCCTATTTTTGGTTCGATTGTCCTGATTAGTTCCGGTTCGGTCAGCCCGACGCTTCCAGCGTCGTGATTCCAATCCCACGATATGAAGCACTCAACAATCTTTAAGTACATCCTGCCCACGTATTTATACAGCAGAGGATATCTCTCGTCGAGCTTCACAACCTGGAGGCCAGAAGTAATCATTTCCCTGGACAGCTTGATGAGTTCATCAGCAAAACGTGTAAAATCTCTTCTGTGAGGCAGCTCAAGTTTCCTGAATTCAAGATAACTATGCGTCTGACTCAACGCGCTGTCTTTCCAAACACTATCCATAATTGTTTTTCTCAGGAGTTCCCAATCCTCCTCTGTCGCTCGACGCTGTCTTTCATTAGCATCCTTCTCGCTTGAATGATGTTCGGTTATTTCAATACCTATTCTCTTGTTGTTAAGGTTTATAATGAAATCGGGTGATTCCGTGCATTCAATGTCATCATCGCTCATTTCTAACCCATTTCGCAGCAAAGACAAGAAACCTATCAGATACCTATGCTCAACTTCTTTCTTTTTGTCTCGCATAGTCTTCTCAGACATGCCCGCCTCATTCCTACTGACCCTCCAGCCGCCTCGCGACCTTTATCGCCTTGCTCGGTACTCTTCAATATGCGGCGAAGGCGTGCTCGATAAAATCACGTGTATAGCCTTTCTTGCCTGCCGCTGAAAGCAATTCGACGTGCAAGTTCGAGCCCAGAGCCGAATGGCCAGTTTGAGTAACGTATCCAGGAATTCTGGCCGTCATTAGCAAGGCGGAGACCGGCTGCCCTATCAGTCGGTTTCTCCATATCCTGGAATTATCAGCAACAAAACCTTGGACGAGTCGAACTACGGTCGCAGATATATCATCGAAACTTTTAACAATCAGCAAGCCGCCTGGCGGCTTCAGGACCTGATCTAATGATAATGCGATGATGCCAGCTGTTGGCAGTCTGCGAATCTGGTGAATGGCCGATCTTAATCGGTCGTCAACTCTATCGGGTGAGGACGGCCTTTTGGCCTCAATGAAGAAATCCCTGCCCTTCCATCCTACAACTAAGTCAGGCTCACCGTGTTTGACCGGAAGTCCCGCCCTGCGTAGCACAGTACCTATGTATAGTTCATACTGCGCCTCCCTCGACGCGGCGCCGATTTCATCATCGGGATGATCCGCGCCACCGCTCAATTTCCTTAGAAGATCAAGAGTGGCCCGATCCGGCTGATTCGGAAGATAATTCACGATCTCGATAATCTCATCGATTTCGCGAAGATCAAATGTTGCTGCAGCGATTAGCTCGGGCTCGACGGCTGTTCGTGGGTCTATGATTGCTTGTTCAAGCCGCTGCTCGTAGGTACGCAATCGAGATGTCCCACCGATACCGATACCTTTCAGCGTAAGGGCTGACATGCAGTGGCGGTACCTGGACAGCAGAGACTCAAAGCTATCGTACTCATCAATACGCACGTTCTGGCTCACTTGAAGTGTTGCCGCAAGCTGAAACAGACAACCCCGGTCATAGGAACAGTAGTCTTCCCGCATTGTTTCCCCGAGAATGCCATCTCAAAACCAATTACGTTCACATGTGCAGTTGCTCCCTACCTGACCACATGACCTGCAAGCTTGCGCCGAATGACCATCGGCAGGCTTTATTTTCTCCCGTAGGATATTTCTTAAGATATCAACTAACCAGTCGTCGATAGTATCACGATCCTTCCATTTCAGCATCAATTGTTCTTCAGTTAACGAACTGAGGCGTTTCTGAACCGCCAGAGTAGACGATGGTCGCTCTATGAATACCTCCCAACCGTCGGTCTTCCGTCTCATCAAAACATCACACCCTATCTCCTGTGCAAGCTCCTTGGCGTACGAAGAGGCTTCGCTAAATACTTTAAATGTTTTTTGATTCATTGCAGGCCTCCACCGCTCCGCCTGGGGTTTGGAGCATCCTTCTCTGCTATTAGAACTTAAGAGCGTCCCGATTGAGCACTCCCTGGAGCAGCATAATCGCCATAAAGAAGCGTGGAGACTTTGATTCATTGCGAGGTAAGATTAGCGATGTCATTTTCGCGAACTCCGGCAATTTAGATCAGGCGCAGCAAGAGCTACTGAAGCTGGAGGAAGATGCTGCTGAAAGAATTATTGAAGAGAACAGGCCGAATATTAGAAAACTCGCTATTGAATCTGCAATATCAAATATTCCGTGTGTTCCAATTCTTAATCCTGCTAGCATATTTTTCGGGGCAAGAGATGTCCGAAATGAAGCCAAGAAAGCCAAAAACCTGAACTGGTTCTATGTACTGCATGATATAAGAAACCTTACAAGACTAACAAGACCCTGAGCATCGATTACCAAGAACGAGGACGTACGCATCGGCCGGATAAGCCATAAAAACAGGCGAATAAGGTCAACAAATCGTTTTTCGTGAGGGGACCCGATCATTACCGTTGCCGGAAGGCTTTGCGAGCGTAGAAAGGGTCCTGGAGGCGGTTCTACAGGCATAGAAGGGCCGGGTGGCAGATATGCAGGACAGGCGGTTCTAGGATTATGGCTGTTCCTCTCCGAGTGGAACATAAAGCGGCGGTATTTATGCCGTGCTCCACATTCCCCCCGGTAGACACGCCGGAGAAGGCGGTAAGGGCGTCGATTATTAGAGATCAGAACAAAGAGTCTTAATTGTAAAAACTGGAACCTGAAATTACGCACAGTGGAAGAACATGTCTCATGCGGCATTATTGACAACACCTACTGCTCGTCGGTGAGGGCGAGAGCCGGGAATCACGGAATGCCACGTGAAAGGTGGCAACGAAAAGCTCAGCGGGAGCGTGCCGTTTCCGCGATCCGGGTTAGGCAACAAGAATATGCGAGCCTATCTTCGTATCCCATGTTTCGAACACTCTTTTCAGCAAAACTGCATCTATCTTTTCGCTTACATACAATAAAGCCAAAGATGATGCGATAAAGGCAACAACCTTCTTGCTCATGCCCACAGCATGCTGGGTAACGGGGTTGCTCTCAAGCTGCTGAAATCTGTTCCTCGGTTGCAAGAATTGTACGACAAGCAGATCGCACCACTCATAATCAGAGATTTCAGAATGGCTTGAATACTCTGATGCGCGGAGAGCTCCCGAAGGAAGCTGGCTTCTAACTCCTATGTCTGGATCGAGAAAAACGAGGTCGCATTCAGTGAGTGTGGTCTTCGCCTTTGTATGCCAGACCGAGCGCTGGGTTGAGTAGGCTGCTTGATCCGTAACTGTGGGCAATGGATCGATGAACTCTCGGAAAATCTGTACAACGCCGTCTGTCTTACAGAAACTGACATTTCGTTGATTGGTTTTCACGCGGTTCTTGAGCGCCGAGAAAACGGCCGGAGAATAGTATTTCCAACTTTCATCATCGAGGTATCGAATGTCATTTCCGTGATTTTGGTTGCCGTGATGATCGTCAGTCAGATACCAGTTAACCCCAACCGCTTTATATGCTGAAGACAAAACTCTCAGAAGTCCGTATTTTATGTAGTCCTTCTTGTCGCCATAGAATCGATGTTTCATTTTATCCTCTGCGTAATGCGCCGCTCACCGGGAGCCAGGCGCTCTTTCCTGCCGATCCGGTGCAGCGGGTGGTTGGAACCATTTTCTTCTCTTGGCTTCATCGAGGATCAGCATCAAATCCTCTTGCGGAATTAATAAACAGAACTGCCCCCATACCCATCTTCCCCTTGCTTTTGGTTTCAGTCCGATCATGTAGTATCCGAACCGGAACTCTACCCTGTTCTCTTCAATAAACCTCATCTTTTGGAATACGATGATCTTTCGCTCGCTATTGCTCTGACGATGGATGATTTCATCTTCAATGAGAAAATGCCTCATCCGGCCATCGATTGCGGGAATTGTTCTAGTCTTGCCGAGGTTGTTTGGAAGTTCGGGCCAGTTTGCTGGCAGGATGTGATTCCCACTGAACCGAGTGCCCTTCACTGTGCGATGCGACCCCATTATTTTTCCTCAGTTCCAACTACTTTTTTTAAGCTCATTATACATTTTCTACGATTCTACGCTCGTGACCGGTAAAGAATCAACGAAAAGATGTCAAAAAGCGGCTCCCGGAGGAGTCTCACTGCGTATAATACGAAATACGGCTTGGATAAACTCACCGAGTTTAATTCGGCGGTTTTGTTATCCTGTCAGGTTTGAAGGTCATCGCCTTTCGCCCGGACATCATCATTGCCAACAAAAAAGCGGTGAGGGCGATGAACAGGCTGAATCACTAGGAGGAAGCAGGGGCAACCACGGGGTCACCCATTAGGGGCAACCACGGGGTCAGCCCTTGACAGGCTGTTGAATCTTGAAGGGGGCAGGAGGGCGACGTCCGTAAATAAGTAAATAATTACCATCTCCCCGCCCACGTCATATTAATCATAGCCACCAGTAATGTTGTATTGCAAGAAAAACATTCAGTCGCTCGCTTCCAGGAAGAAAGACAGGCTCAGCAAAGATAGGCTGAGGGCAGAAACGCTTGCGTCGGGAAAGCACCGGCTACACAAAAACCCGACAGTTTTGGGGGATAAATATCGATGACCGGGCAAATCCAAAGTGGACGGGCACAGCTAAATACCTAACTGTACTCGGCGGCCGAAAATAGTGCCTGCTTTCAAGAGGAGGGCATCGATAAAGACAGTGTTGAGTTTTGCGTTTTGAGTTCTTCAAAAAAGGTCTTATAGGAGAGTTTTGAGTTTCGGGTTATTTAGAAAATATTTCTATAATCAACACTCAACACTCAAAACTGAACTCATGTGCCTGTCCGGCGAGAGGTTGACTTTTACAACTCAAAACTCAAAACTGCTTTTTGTCACCCCTGGTTGTCACCCCTGGTTGTCACTTTGACAGGGAAAATCGATTGAGAGAAAATTTGGTCAGCGGCCCGGATTGCCCGCTTTGTAAGGCCCGAGGCCGATGAGATAGATCAGTTTTTAAGCGCCGTTCTTTGACAACTGAACCGCTGCTCCCTCGGTGCCCTGCCGCCTCCCGGACTGCTTCTCTCGCTCCTTGCTCCATGCTCCATGCCGCTCTTATCGCTCAACGCTCCACGCTGCCTTAAAAAAGTACACTTTCGTACACTTTCGTACACCCCCTCCCCAAAAACCCAAGGAAAGACAAGGGAATCAGGAGATTGCGCCTTTTCGGGAAAAGTGCACTTTCCGCCCGAAAAGGGGGCCTTTCGCGCTTAATTCGACCGTTATCGACTCGCGCGACGACCAAAAGGGCGGACTTGATACCATCCGTTATATCCCCTTATCGCCAACGACCGTTCGGCCTAGGCTAAAAAGCATTGACAGGCAAGCCGTTATATGCCACATACGACATAGCAAAACAGGGCTTGTGTGGCGCCGGACGCAGGTGCTCCGCTGAAACCTGTTCGGAATACTTGGTCTACGCCTCCTGTTTCAGTTTGGTCAGGGCCTCGATCGGTTGGAGCGTTTATCCACAATGCCTTGAAGCTCTTCAAGGTCCGCCTAAGAACTCATCTTGCGTCAGCTCTAAGACCTTCTTAGGAACCGGGGAGGCGCCACGCGACCGGCAAATTGTGCTATAATGCCCGTGATGCACCTCTGGTGCAGACGCTTGCAGGCTGGATGATGGTGAAGGACACATAGATTGCAGAAGATCATTGTCAGCGCCCCCGTGGATGGGGTGGACGTTCGTCTGATGCAACGGGCGGCGGCAGGTGAAAAGGAAGGGATGAAAGGCAGGTTTTCCGGAATTGGAAATATGAGAAATGAGGTTAAGGGAAGGAAAAAAACAACACGGAGGCAGATCATGAAACGTAGTATGTATCGATTCGCTCGCTCCACCACGGTTCTTGTTGCGGCTGTACTTTTCTGCATGACCGTCATTTTTGGAAGTCCGTTGATTTCCAAGGCACAGACCGGTACCGCGGCGCCTAAGCCGAAGACGTCTGAAACCGACCGGGTCGAGGCCCGGATCAATGACCTTCATTCCAAGCTCAAGATTACGCCAGCCCAGGAAGAGCAGTGGAACAAGGTGGCAGAAGTGATGCGGGAGAACGCGGCAGCCATGGAGCCCCTTGTAAAGGCCAGACAGGAGAAAGCAAAGACCATGAACGCCGTGGAAGATCTCAAGTCCTACGCCCAAATCGCCAACACGCATGCTGCGGGACTGAACAAGTTCATTTCGGTCTTCGAGGTCCTCTATGCCAGCATGTCCGACGAACAGAAAAAGATCGCGGACAGCCTTTTCACGAAACACGATCACAAGAAGAGATTAAAGAAAAAATGAGACCGAATGACCCGAAGAGTGAGGAGGATGCCATGAAAAGCTCGAACAAATGGGCCAGGAACACTAGAGCAATTGCGAGGACCGTGACAGTTCTCGTTCTTGCAGTCATCATCGTCGGAATGTCCATAACCCCGGTTCTCGCAAGGGATGACAGAGGATACCATGGGCGCGGACGCCACGGCCACCCATACCACGGACCCCGGGGATACTACGCACCAGGGTACTACCCGGCACCTGGCTATGGGCCGCCCCCTCCGCCGGTTGTATACGCCCCGCCGCCCCCTCCGCCGGGCATCAACTTAGTCTTCCCTATACATATCCGTTAGACCGGGACCCATGCCCGGTCAGCGGCGGGATCGGGGCAGAACAGGGGTTCACGGTATACTGTTGCCCGTGCCCTGTTTTGCCCGGGGGCAATGAACCTGGGGAGATGCCATCTCCCGGCCCTTTCCGGCGGGACACAGCTCCAGGGGGGTGTTACTTCGTCTACGCCTCCTGTAGGGCCTCGATCGTGTTGAAGCGTTTATCCACAATGCCTTGAAGCTCCTCCAGGTCCGCCTTTTCGAGGTGGGCGAATTTCTTCAGGAGCTTCGTATATGCCGTGACCGGTTTGGGCCTGTCTACCCTGTGGGTTAATCGGTATTGCCCCCGCTCGCACTCCCATAGCGGGAAGTAGTTAGTCTCGACCGCGGCCCGTACGATATCGAGAGACGCATCTATCGGATATCCCCAGCCGAGTATGCAGGGGCTGAGGATATGGAGATACGACATGCCGTCCTTCACGGCCATCGCCTTCAACAGCTTATTCAGAAGATCTTCAGGGTAGCCTATGACCGCCGTCGCCACGTAGGCAATATCGTGGGCCGCCATGATGAGGGGCACGTTCTTGGAGGACATCTTTTTCCCCTTCCGCCTGCCCATGGCCGGCGTCGTGGTCGTCCATCCTCCGAAGGGTGTCGTGCTGCTCCTCTGG
>Ga0116115_1001529_pt1 | contig 9802 bp, 10 predicted proteins | sample June2015DPH_10_1_2_FD_89789 | JGI IMG/M metagenome (GOLD analysis project Ga0116115, IMG submission 89789) | Peatland microbial communities from SPRUCE experiment site at the Marcell Experimental Forest, Minnesota, USA - June2015DPH_10_100 | ecosystem: Environmental > Terrestrial > Soil >... | reverse complement strand
TGCTTTGCGCGCTCGCCATGGTGCAGGCCGAAGCGAGCAACAAGACGGTGACCAGCAGTGGAAGGGCCCATTTATACGCGCTCATATTGACTCCTCCCATATACAAGCTGCTGATTATCAGATAAACCTTTTCACGTGGTTCGCTGCAGTGCCGTCCGATCTCGTGGTTGATAGATCTACCCTCCAGACTTCCCAGTCAGTGCGAGGTGCTGCAACCCATCAGCGCCCGCACAGTTAATTATAATAGGTAGCGTTCTGACTAGTAGCTGGAAACTATCCTAACGGAAGGCCTCAAAAACATTAGGGGCGCCCCACCCTATTGACCAGATATCCAAGCATCAACGCGCTTCTATACACACTGTACAGGCGCCGCGGGTGCGCAGCGTCTGCCAGGGAGAAGCAGGTTCAAAAGTGTTTCAGATGACCACGGAAAGATCCGATGTTATCATAGGGCTTGAGGCACACGTACAGCTAACTACGCAATCGAAGCTGTTTTGCGGATGTTCAACGCGGTATCAAGACTCAGAGCCAAACACCCACACGTGTCCCATCTGTCTTGGGCTTCCGGGGAGTCTGCCGGTCGTCAACGAAATGGCAATCGTTTACGCCGAACGGGTCGCGAAAGCGCTCAGCTGCTCGGTGCAGCAGACGCAGTTCTACCGGAAGAACTACTACTACCCCGACCTGCCGAAAGGATTCCAAATCAGCCAGTATGACTTTCCCCTCGGCACAAACGGCTACATGATGGTCGACAGCGAAGGGCAGGAACGGAGGATTCGGATCAGACGCGTTCACTTAGAAGAAGATCCGGGGAAGCTCACGTACCGCGGAACCATCGAAAAGGCGCAGTATTCCCTGATAGATTACAATCGATCCGGCGTGCCACTGCTCGAAGTGGTTACTGAACCCGACCTTCGCGCCCCTAAGGAAGCACGTCGCTTCCTGAACAAGTTGCGCAACATCCTGGAATATCTCGACGTCTTCGACGGCAACCTCGAAGGATCGCTTCGCGTCGACGCTAACATTTCGATCGCCGGCGGGCAACGGGCCGAAGTCAAAAACATCTCCTCATACAAAGGCGTGGAAAAAGCGCTCCTTTTTGAAATCACCCGCCAGCGAAACTTGCTTCGAAGAGGCATCCATATCACGCAAGAAACGCGGCACTTCGACGAAGCGCGCGGCATCACAATTTCACTCCGTTCAAAAGAGCAAGAGCACGATTATCGGTATTTCCCCGAACCTGATCTTCCGCGCGTCGATCCCGAACCGGTGGCCGAACAGTTCCCGCAGCAAGTGCAAGTCGAACTCCCGGATGCAAAACGTCACCGCTTCATCGAGCAGTACAGAATTTCAGATTACCTTGCCAAAGTGCTCACCGCGTCGAAGCCATTGGCCGACTACTTCGAAACGGTCGCCGCACGAGTCGACCCGTCGGCGGCGGCAAGCTGGGTCGTTGACGTGCTCCAGGGCGAGCTAAACTACCGCGGGCTGACCCTTGATGCGTTCAGCCCCAACTTCTTAATCGACGTCATCACCAACGTGAACCAAGGAACCATTACCGAAAACGCAGCCGTCGAGGTCATACGAACTGTCCTCGACACCGGAGCGACCCCTTGCGAGATCATCGACGCACAGGCGCTTCAAGCTGTCCCAGTCGAACAGATCACCGCTGCCGTTAAGCAAGCAGTTGAGGAGAACCCACAGGCCGTTGACGACTATCACAGCGGCAAGAAAGGCGCGCTTAACTTCCTCGTCGGTCAGGTCATGAAGAAGACACGCGGACGGGCTGATCCCACCCTTACCAATCGTCTTATTCGGGAGCAACTCTGATGCACCTCATCGTAACTGAGAAGGATATCGCGGCGAAGCGGATCGCCGAGATTCTCTCCGGCGGCGCAGCATCTGCAACCAAAGTCGCCGGCGCTAACGCGTATCGCTTCAACAGTACGGTCGTGCTAGGCCTGAGGGGGCACATCGTCAAGCTCGACTTCCCAGATGAATACCGTGACTGGAAGACAAACCTTCACGACCTAATACGGGCTGATGTCGTCACCGTTCCAACGCACAAGACCATCGTGTCAGGACTCAAACGGGCCGCCAAAGACGCGGACCGGGTGACCATTGCGACTGACTTTGACACGGAAGGCGAACTCATCGGTTTAGAAGCGTGCACGATCGTCAAGTCGGTCAAGGACGTCGGGGTGGATCGCGTACGGTTTAGTGCAATGACCCCCATTGAAGTCAAGCGCGCGTTTCGATCGCCAACCAGAATTGACCTCAACCTTGCTCGTTCTGGAGAGGCACGGCAGGCAGTGGACCTCATCTGGGGTGCTGCGCTCACGCGCTTCATATCGACGTCTGCGAAGCGACTTGGCAACCGTTTCTTATCTGCGGGACGCGTTCAAAGTCCAACGCTCGCCCTGATCGTTGATCGCGAGCGAAAAATTGCACAATTCGTGTCAGAGCCATACTGGGAAATATACATTGATCTCAGCACGAGCAGCGAAACGTTTCACGCAAAGCACCAAGCAGACCGATTTCGAAACAAAGCGAGCGCAACGGCGGCGATACAAAACATCGGCGACACCGCCACCGTCGTTACGTTTGCCAAAACCGAACGAGTGGACGCCCCCCCGAAACCCTTCAATACGACCGAGTTTCTCGCTGCAGCAAGCGCGCTTGGGATCTCAGCAAGCCGCGCTATGGAAACGGCGGAGCGCCTCTACACGGCAGGGTGGATAAGCTATCCGCGCACCGACAACACAGTCTATCCAAATGAGCTCGATCTCCGCCTCTCAGTGAGCATGTTCAGAAGCGGTCCATTCGCTGAGAATGCTCGCATGCTGCTAGAAAAGAAGCAGCTGGTCGCCACCCGCGGTAAAAAGCAAACGACCGACCATCCGCCGATCTATCCCACGATGCGCGCCACACAAGCTGATCTCGAGCCACAAAGCTGGAAGGTGTACGAGCTCGTTGTGCGACGGTTCTTTGCGACGCTCTCCGACCCGGCGCGATGGTGCACGAAAAAGGTCACGCTGGACTCTCGCGGGGAGCAGCTCAGAGCGACTGGGCTAGAACTTTCATATCGAGGCTGGCGCTATCACTACCCGTATGCACAGACGCAAGAGCGATACCTCCCTGACCTTCACGAAGGCGAAGTTGTCACTGTCACGAACAAACAGCTTGTGGAGAAGGAGACGCAGCCGCCACAGCGATGGGGACAAGGCCAGTTAATAAAGAAGATGGATGAGCTCGGCTTGGGGACGAAAAGCACGCGCCACGAGATCATCAAGAAGCTCGCTCAGCGGGGCTATGTCGACGTGAATCCCCTTCGTCCCACCGGTATCGCGTGCAGCGTCACACAATCGCTCGAGCGCTACGCCCCCACAATTACGAAACCTGAGATGACCCGACTCCTCGAAGAGGAGATGGACAAAATCAAAACGGGAACGCTGTCAAAGGAGTTTGTGGTGGTCAGCTCAACGGATATTCTCGATAAGGTCTTGAGCACGCTCGATGAGCAACTCGAAGAGATTAGCAAATCGCTGCAAGAAGGGCTACGCGGAGACGCGACCGTCGGGACATGCCCTCAGTGCAGCTCAGATCTCATCGTGCGTCGCTCAAAACGCGGCGGACGGTTTGTAGGGTGCAGCGGGTATCCGAAGTGCACGTTTGGACTCCCCCTGCCGAAATCAGGAAGGCTGCGCATAACTGCCCGCAAGTGCAAAGAACACGACATGCGGCTTATCAAGGTACAAAGCGGCAAGCGATTTTGGGATCTCGGCTGCCCGCAATGCAACTACAGCAGCTGGGTAGAGAAAAACAAAAGCGCGCAGAAAGCAGGCGATTAGTGCTGTATTACGCGAACAAAGCTTGCGATCTTGTTTTCGATGTCAACGTCCTCTTCGATTGCCGTGCCCGTTACGATGACATCCGCTCCCGCCTTCGCTAGCAACTCGGCCTGTTTGTCGGTGCGTATCCCGCCGCCTACGATGAGCCTTGTATCGTCTATGGATGCTTTTACCGCCTTCACCATTTCGGGGGGGACTGTATCGGGGACACCAGAACCTGCCTCAAGGTAGACCCATCGCATCCCAAGATATTTTCCTGCGAGCGCGTATGCGGCGGCGATCTCGGGTTTGTTGCGCGGAATCAAACGCGCATCACCTATCCAGCCAACAGTTCCCCCCGGTTCGACGATGATGTACGCTACTGGAATGGGCTCTATTCCGTAGCTCTTGACAAACACGGCGCCGAGTGCTTGGTTCGTACTGAGATACGCCGTGCTCCTAGAGTTCATAAGGCACAAGAAAAACATCGCGTCGGCCGTCGTACACACACTCCCTACGTCTGAAGGGAAGATGATAGCAGGGACACCCGTGCTACCTTTGATTTCCGATACGGTGCACTCTATGCCACGTCCGCCGACGCCTACAGAACCTCCCACAAGAACCGCAGTGGTGCCTCCAGCCGTGGCGCCCCGTGCAATTCGTGCGGCTTCCTCTGGCGGCTGTGAGTCGGGATCGATAAGCGTTAGGTGTATCGTTCCTTCTCTGCTGATCGCCTCTTCGAGATGCTGCTCGATGCTCAATCGACTAGCCCCTTCGTTCCTTCGACTTGACCCTCAGGTTTTTATAACCACATTTCCTGCATCGAGTCGCCCGTGGCGGGTTGCGGGCGTTACACCGCATGCAGATTTTGATATTAAGCAACCTTTTTTCAGCTTCTGGAAAACGTGCCATCAGATGTACCTCTCACGTCGGTAGAACCATACGCCTAACAGCATTTAATCTTTCTGTTTGCGTTAACCGCAAGAACGCGGATAAGAAGTCATTTAGCCTTCTATATAGGCGCGCTCAAGTGCGAGCACGTCGCTGACGGTGTTCGCGCCGGCGTATTCATCGAGGGGTGCCGCGTTCAAGTTCAAAAATGTCGAACCCCATTTGAACTTGTTCAAGAGTTCTCTTGCGCGTCGTGATTCCCCAAGGACGTAGAGCGCAGCCGCCAGCGCTTCTACGGTTGTGAGCTCGAACGGCCGCCCATAGTTCACAGGATTCGCTGCCAAAAGATAGGGAAGTCGTCGCCTCGTCCGCGCCCGGAACGACTCGAACACGCGCTCACGTTGTTTCCAAGAGCAATCAACCGCAACGAGCGTCGTCACAACATCCGCGCGGCATAACGGAGCGGGTGCGGATGGATCAAGGAGCACCGTATGAGAGCCCCACAAGGGTCGCGGCGTCGAGAAAAGAGTTACGAGATGAAATTTGGCAAGTTTTTTGGCGGTGCACTTCTTCGGATCACACTGCCCTGCGTGAAAGACGTACAACCGCGTGCTCATCTTCAGGGGGCTTATTCGTGCGAGAGTACATGCGGGAAGACAAGATAATCGAGCTTCAACACTCGCGAAAAACCGCACTCGTCACAGATCACGTTCATCTTGTACTCGTCGAGATGGACGCTGTGCCGTGCGTGTTCTTTACAGTTCAGACATTCGCTGGTCTTCGCGAAGTCCCACGCATCATATTTCATCCCCACAGGGGCCATCGGCGGCGTGTCCGTCCCATAAATCACGCTTCGTATGACATAGTGACGCTGTGCGCCACACGCCGAGCATATAACGCTGCCTTGTCTGTCCTTAATCCGCACAACTTGCGTTGCTTTTGTCTGGCAGTTAAAACAAACGACTTCTTTTTCGAACTGCCATTCTTCCGGTATTATTGTCGCATGCATAGGCCCACCAGCGCTTCCACGTATGGCCTTATATGTCTTTTATGCACACCCAATTATATAAGAATATTTAAAAAAAAGTAAGTGTCCAAAAAAAGCTCACAACCGTGGGCTTCTTTGAACGGGGTACAGTCCGTTGCGGCAAAAATCGATACGACGTTGAGTTACATCGTACAAAACGACGCCAACTTGTCAGCAACGTCGCCGGCAGTCCTGATCGGAAACTCGTCGGCCTTCATTTTAGAAATGTACTGGTGAAGCTCTATTTTTTGACCTTTCATCGAGCACTGCATGCTCAGGCCCTTGGGAAACACGGTCATCAGCTGTTCGCGACTCGTTATCGGGAATGGCACCTCAGCTTTCCTCAATTCGTGTACGATTTCAGCCTTGAAATTCTGAATCTCAGAGATCGCAGGATCGATACCATAGTCATCAAATACAGGTTTCTTAGGGGGTTGTTCCGCCATTATAATCGCCTCAACACAACAAATAGACTCCAAAGATGCTTATAAATCAAGCTATTTCGTAATATGATTACACGATACCTACTTAATAGTTTTGGAAAAAAGGCGAGTCAAACCAAGATTAGATCAAAGTCCAAAATCAATCCTAAAGCACTTCTCACCTCGCCGAACCTTCCACTCAGAGGGACCGCACTCGAGGCGCGGGCACCTTCGGCTAACGGCCACCCCCCTGCCGGCTAGTCAAACTCGCTGTAGATTTGCTCCATCAAATTGGGAAGGCTTCTTAAGACGTCATTACACGAGATAATCCCAAGGATTTCTTGTCCGTTGAAGACGGCCAGATGATTTACCGCACCATTTCGAAACATCTTAGCAGCATACAGTATGGGCATTCCCGGAGATACGATGAAGAGTGGCTTGCTGGCCATTTCTCCTACCGTCACTTTGCCAATATCGACCTCGTCGGCGAACAAATCGACGATATCTCTCTCGGTAATGATGCCGAATGGCTCATCTTTTTCAAGCGGCGCCACAATGAAAGCGTCTGTTGCGTCTTCCATCATGCGCCTTGCCGCATCAAGGAGTGATGCACTCGGATCGATCGTCTGCACTCCGTGCTTGATAACGTCCCTGACCTTGAGTCGCTTCATGATCTTCACCACGAGTCATTATGCTAATTCCTTACATAAAAGCTCTGGCGCGCTGGATAGTGAGAGAGGGGATAGCAAAAAAAGCAGTTGAGCAAACTTACGGCGCCTTCGTATGGGGCGGCATAAGGTGGTTCTTTCCTTCGGACCTTAAATAGCTCAATGTCACGCAGATTCAGAACTCGCCGCTTTTTTCTTGATTTTTTTGAGCCTGAAAATATTTTCACGTTCCATCTCTTCAAGCCTGAACATGATGAACGCCTCGGCTTCTTTTAAGTCCGGGATAACCCGAAACTCAAGAGCATTTACGCGACGCTTAATCCTTTCAATTTCCATAAGCAGTCGCTTGACTGCGGTTTCGACTTCTGCCGCACGTATGATCTTGTCTAACAGCTCCTCGTATGCGGCTGCGGCCTCGTCAATCGCCGATGATGTCCCTATTATGCCATAACCGCGTTCATCTATACTCTTGCTGATGGTAGCGAAAGATACTTCAGGGACGGTGACCCCCATTAAGCTCCTACTCGTTAAAGTGACCTCTGGCTTGTGCTTCAAAGCAAACGCGGCGGAATACACTTCTATTACGCCTTCGACCATTTCCGCGACATCAATCTTCTCCTTTGCAATTTTGTACGCGTTCGCTAGGTCTATGCTCGCATCTTTCACCTTTTCAAGGACGTCAAAGAATTCCAGCAAGAGCCCGTCCCGCTTCATCTTCAGCAGGTTGTAGCCCGACTCCGACAACCGTATTTTCTTCTTAATTTCGAGCAGTTCCGATCGTGTTGGTTTTACTTCCCTTAAAGCCATGCGCTCTCCTTAGTCGAACGGGGATTCTGGCGCTACGTGTGTGCGCCGCCTACCCCTTGTCTAAAGCCACGCTAGGAAGAGACTGCGGGCACGGGCTCCTCAGTCTTATTCACGACGTGTGCCGGATGATATTTCTCAATGAGCTTCCTGTCAATTCTGGTCAGTTGCGCTTCCGGCAACGTTGCAAGCAAGTCCCAGCCGAGTTGGAGCGTTTCTTCTATACCGCGATCTTCCTCGTAACCCTGTCGTACGAATTTGTCCTCGAAGATATCTGCAAACGTGAGCAACGTTTTGTCACGATCGGAGAGTGACTCCTTCCCGACGATCGCCACAAGCCCGCGCAGGTCTTTGCCCTCAGCGTACCCCGCATAAAGCTGGTCCGATACCGCCTTATGGTCTTCACGCGTCTTTCCAACGCCTATGCCCGAATTCATAAGGCGTGAGAGCGAGGGGAGGACGTTCACCGGCGGATATATACCCCTCCTATGCAGCTCACGCGATATCACGAACTGCCCTTCCGTAATATACCCCGTAAGGTCAGGAATTGGGTGGGTGATATCGTCGCCAGGCATGGTGAGAATCGGGATTTGCGTAATCGAACCTGTTTTACCGCGGATTCGCCCGGCGCGTTCATAGATCGACGCAAGGTCAGTATACATGTATCCGGGGTAGCCGCGCCGCCCGGGCACCTCTTCTCGGGCAGCGCCAATCTGCCGCAGCGCCTCGCAATAATTCGTCATGTCGGTGAGTATAACCAGGACGTGCATATCGTGTTCATAGGCGAGGTACTCAGCCGTTGTGAGCGCAAGTCGTGGGGTAATGAGCCGCTCAATTGCAGGATCATCCGCAAGGTTCAAAAACACGACGGCCCGCTCAAGCGCCCCAGTTCTCTCAAAGTCATTCATAAAATGTCGCGCTTCTTCTGCGGTGATGCCCATGGCGACGAAAATGACGGCAAAGGCTTCTTCTGCACCCAATACTTTCGCCTGCCGCGCAATTTGCAGCGCCAAGTCGTTATGGGGGAGACCCGATCCCGAGAAAATGGGCAATTTCTGCCCTCGAACGAGGGTATTCATTCCGTCTATCGTGGAAATGCCGGTTTGGATGAATTCAGATGGGTTATCTCGTGCATAGGGGTTAATCGCCGCGCCCGTTATGTCGAGTCGCTTTTCCGGCACGATTTCTGGACCGCCATCAAGCGGTTCACCTGATCCTGAGAGTATTCGGCCGAGTATTTCGGTCGAGACGGGCATCTTGATGACTTCGCCGGTGAACCGTATTTTCGAGTGTCGGTCAATGCCCGCCGTCGTTTCGAATACTTGAAGTGCTACCAACTTTTCGGACGTATCAAGAACCTGTCCTCTTTTTACAGTTCCGTCTGCGAGGATGACGTTGACAAGCTCCATATACCCAACAGGCTCTGTTTTCTCAACGAAAACGAGGGGCCCTGCAATGGATGTTATTGTTCGATACTCTTTCATTTTCTTCACCCTATGCTAGTTCCGCTCGCATAGCCGTCTCAATCTCTTCAAGCTTGGTCCCGTATTCTGCTTCAAACTTGATTTGCGCCAGCTCCGACTTTGCTGGGACGTTCATGATCTCATCGACGAGTCTGCCCATATTGAGAGCTTTCCTCGCGAGATCGTCATAAACCATGATGGCCGCGAGGATGTCATGTTGCTTTTGAAGGGGACAGTACGTGTCAACCTCGTGATACGCATTTTGCTGCAAAAAGTACTCGCGAATCATCCGCGCAACCTCCAGGGTTAGTTGCTCATCATCAGGGAGCGCATCAGATCCTACTAGTTGCACGACTTCCTGAAGTTCACTTTCTTTCTGGAGTATCGACATAGCCCGCATTCTGAGTTCTTCCCAATCTCCGGCGACATGATCGACAAACCATTCCGAGAGGTTTTGGGTATAGAGGCTATAGGAATCGAGCCAGTTAATAGAGGGAAAATGGCGCCGTTGTGAGAGCTTGCTGTCAAGAGCCCAAAATACTTTCACAATCCTGAGTGTATTTTGGGTCACAGGCTCCGAGAAATCGCCTCCGGGAGGGCTCACCGCCCCGATAACGGTGATAGAACCTTCGTCACCGCCTAGTGTCTTGACACGCCCCGAACGCTCATAGAACTCAGAGAGCCGTGCGGCGAGATA
>Ga0116115_1001524_pt1 | contig 9822 bp, 9 predicted proteins | sample June2015DPH_10_1_2_FD_89789 | JGI IMG/M metagenome (GOLD analysis project Ga0116115, IMG submission 89789) | Peatland microbial communities from SPRUCE experiment site at the Marcell Experimental Forest, Minnesota, USA - June2015DPH_10_100 | ecosystem: Environmental > Terrestrial > Soil > Wetlands... | reverse complement strand
AGAGGAACACCACTCGCCCTGATTGAATTCACAAACGGAAATGCCTGCTGCTTAGCTGCGCCCGAGGGCCTAGCCCTAAATCAAGGCATAGATTTTGGCGAAAGAGCATCACCAGATGTCGGTAACGTATTGCCTTTAGGACGGATGCCTGAAGGTACTCTTGTCTGCAGTGTTGAATTGCGCCCAGGTGACGGCGGGCGAGTAGCAAGGGCTTCGGGAACATACTGCATGGTTGTTTCACATACCCCTCAAGGGACTGAGTTGCGATTGCCATCCGGCAAAGCTGTTTACATGAACGATCATTGCAGGGCAATGGTTGGCGTTGTGGCTGCAGCGGGAAGAACTGAGAAACCATTCCTTAAGGCAGGGACAGCTCAGAAATTGATGACCGCACGGGGACGCGTGTGGCCTACGACGAGTGGTCAAAAGATGATTTCTGCTTCACACCCCCACGGGGGAGGAAGGCACAAGCATTCAGGAAAGCCAACAACTGTATCTAGAAACGCCCCTCCTGGCAGAAAGGTTGGGATGATCGCGGCTCGACAAACCGGGCGAGCCAAACGCGCTATACGCACATAGGTGATTTGAATGACATTGGTCGATCCGCTCGCAAATGCATTGAACACGATTCATAACAACGAACGTCGTCATAAACGGGAATGCATCGTTTGGCCGGCCTCCAAGTTGATGGGGCAGGTTCTGCGTGTGATGCAGAAGAATGGTTACATCGGCGAGTTCGAGTTCATTGACGACGGCCGCGCTGGGAAATACCGCATTCAATTGCTCGGTCGAGTGAACCGGTGCGGCGTGATTAAACCAAGGTACGCTATGAGAGTGCCCGATATTGAACATTGGGAGGAAAGATATCTTCCTTCACGCGAAGTCGGCGTCCTAATCGTGAGCACACCGAAAGGCGTAGTATCCCATTCGGATGCGAGAGTCGCCAAAACAGGTGGACGGCTGCTCGCCTTCGTTTTCTGATGCTTCTTCTGGAAACGCTTTAATTGGGCACCTGCATGACGCACTGAATCAGCGACTGAAAGAGAAGTGGATAGTTTGGCGAAAGGACCTCAGTATAACCTCCCATTCCGACGAAGGCGTGAGGGTAGAACACGATATGGAAAGAGACGGCGCCTTGTAGCGTCTGGGATAGCTCGGTTCGTTGTGCGGCCGTCAAACAAACACCTCATGGCTCAGATAATCGAAGCGAAGCCCTATGGCGATCACGTTCTTGCGTCGGCTCATTCATCCGAGCTGAAGGAATTCGGGTGGAAAGCACCTTGCGGTAACCTTCCGGCAGCGTATCTAACAGGCCTCCTCGCTGCGCGTAGAGCAAAGGAGAGCGGTGTCTCTGAGGCGATACTCGACATTGGCCTACACGCGAGGGGACCCGGCTCTAGAATTTTCGCCGCAACAAAGGGAGCCGTAGACGCGGGACTTACGATCCCGCATGATAAGGATGTCCTGCCACCTTTGGACAGGGTGCAGGGTAAGCATGTGATGGCCTATTCAAGTAAGTTATCTTCAAACGCAGAATCCTACAAGAAGAATTTCTCGATATACCTGAAACATAAACTCAAGCCAGAAGAACTCTCAACTCACGTCAGCGAGGTACAAGCCAAAATCAGCGCTAGCACTCCGAGGCTCAAGAAATGAGCACTAAACCAAAGCGTAAGACCAAGCCGAAGGCCATAAAGAAAGCGAAGCCGAAAGTAACTAGGCGACCTATTGCTGCCAAGAAACCCGAAAGGAAAACTGTTGAAGCGGCTCCAGCCCCGGAAAGGAAGCCTTCTGCACCGGAACGGACCTTTGTCTTAGTCATCCGTTTGCTTGGCCCCATCGCGGTTCCGGCGTATATTGAAACCACCATGAGAAGCCTGAGGCTCAACAGAAGGTTCAGTGCAATTCTCGTCGAGAAGAATCTCAGCCTCCTTGGAATGCTCAACCAGGCCAAAGACTACCTGACCTGGGGGGAAGCCGAAACGCGTGACATAGCAACCCTGTTCAGGGAGCGAGGTGAACTTATCGGTGGGGCCGCGGTAACTGAAGGATTCGTGAAAGAGAACTTTGGTCAGCAATCGATCGAGGAGCTGGCGGCAGCCCTAATCCGAGGCGATATAGATTTGAAAGCACTCTGGAAGAAAGGAGTTAAACATGTTTTTAGAATGCGAGCGCCCTCGGGAGGATTTAATTACAGCGTGAAACGGCATTTTGCGACCAGAGGAGAGCTGGGAAACAGGGGTCATGGGATTTCGAATCTTCTGGAAAACATGGCCTGAACCTGTCCGCCACCTCTAGAACGGAAGAGTAGTCTTAGTCCTGATTGCAATGGCCCGGAGCGCCCGTAGCTCTGTAATCCTAATACCCGTGAAAATGTCTAGGGTCGGCTCACGCGACGATCTGTGCCTGATACTTCTAAAGGCCATAGAAAACCGAGGCTTGGTCCTAAGGCGAGGCGACGTGGTTGCAGTCGCCAGCAAAGTCGTGTCTCTCTGCGAGGGCCGGACATTGCCCCTAAGCCAAGTCATCTCCGCGAAGGCGAAACGTCTAGCCCGAAGATGGCACATGGACCCCCGCCTAGCAGAAACAGTCATTCAGGAAGCGGCAGAAATCATTGGCGGTGTAAGGGGTTTTTTGCTGACAATAAAGAATGGAATCATGACCGCCAATGCAGGCATTGATCTCAAGAATGCTCCACATGGAACCGCTGTTCTCTGGCCCATCAACCCTGACAAATCTGCTTGCAAGATGCGTATGTGTCTCGAGAAACACTTCAGAACACGGCTAGGGGTGATTGTTGTTGACAGCAGAGTCACACCAATGCGCTTGGGAACGGTGGGAGTTGCATTAGGCGTATCAGGATTTGTACCTGTACAAGATGAGAGAGGCAAAAGTGACCTCTTTGGACGCAAAGTAAAGTTCACACAAACGAATGTTGCAGATGACATCGCATCGTCCGCTCATCTCTTGATGGGGGAAACCGGCGAAAAGGTCGGAGCCGTAGTCGTACACAATTTGAAAGTCCATCTGAGCGATTCATTCGATTCGAAGATGACCCGTCTCCGCAAATCAAGCTGTTTGATCGCTAACAGTCTACGTTAGGGGTCACACTTGCCAGAACACGTCAGGATTTATCAACCAGCCGTCCCTCAAGAACGAGGAATGACTCTCAACCATTCTCGGCAAAGCGGTAGAGTTTGCGAGTTCCGTTGGAATCTAGGCTCGCGGTAATCAATTTCGAGGCGCGTAGTTTCTTCAAGTGGTAGTTAACAAGTTGTTGGCTCAGTCCCAAATCTTTCGAGAGTTGGGCCTCCCATATGCCGGGGTGTTCGATTATCCAAAGGATAATGCGGGTTGAGACTGTGTCCATGGAACCGTCTGCCGTCTCCTTGACGTAGAACCGACGCGCGAAGCCGTCCCTAAATGACGCGATCGCGCCTCTCCTTTCCATGCGAATTACAGCGAGTGTGCCAATTCTATTGCGGTTGGCCAAGCGCTTGATCTCGCGAAGCTTCAACCCTGGTTTCTGCGAAAGCAGGTGGATGATTTCTTGCTGCGCTGTGCTAGGTTTCTCTTCAGCAACCCATGGGATTCTCGCGCAAGATGAGAATAACTTGTAGCGACTAGCTTCGCTTGAAAATGTCCCGACAAACGCAAAGCAGGCTATCAAAGCAACCGCGACCAGCCATTCTAATCCAGTTTGATGGTTTGGAGTGACGATTTTCACGAAACCGGTAGGTGAAATTGCATAGAGGTCTCCGTCAGTAGTTACCGTGACTGCGAGTATGGGGCCCCTAACTACCTCGTTCCCGGTCTGAACGACATTTCCGGCTCGGTTCATCTGGAGGTAAGTAACGTTCGTTACAGGTGTTAGCTTTTGCGAAGAAGGTAAACCCGATGTACCCAACTGATACCAGACAACGTACAGATTGTCTTGAGAATCATTAGAAACAGCAAGATACGCTGCCTGCGCGCTAGGGTAATTCAATTCTTTCAAGTAAACTAACCGGCCTGCCGATGAAATCTGTGAAACATAGACCGGTCTGCCGATCGTTGCCGTCTGCCAGATAACGAAAGCCCCGTCTTGAGCTGCTGTTGCGGTGACGGCTACATCATTTATCGTGTCGTCAAATTTCGCCACTTGGAGCATAGTTATGACGGTTCCGTTAGTTGCAAGCCTCGCATAGTCCACGGTCGAAACGGGTTTGTCTGCAGACTGACTCTCTCCCCAGGCAATGTGCAGATTGCCCGAAGAAGGGTCTAATGCTACCCTAGCCTTTGGTGGAAAGGGACGAGTTTCGTTATAGGACGCAATTGATTGAATGGCTGAGGTCTCATTGCCTGACACTGACTCAAAATTCACGAGTGCATGTTCGGTGTTAGGGTCGTATCGGGTCCAAACCAAGTGGCTGGTGCCATTGTTGTCCAAGGCCACGGACGGCCACATGATGAGCGAGCCTTTGCTAGTAAGGATCTGGGCTGTGCGAGCGACTGTTGAGTTGAAGCGCAGCAAATACAGCGCTGAGGATATCCTCGGCGATGTACCGATATCCTCTGCCCACACTATGCCAGCGTCGCCTTGGGAATCTACGGCCAAGTCAGCTGACTGAGCTGAGGTGCTGTTGGTGATCATTGTCGGTGGTATTGAGTTGGTCCCGTTCGGGCTGTATTTGCTATACCATATTCCGGGATGGGTATTTGATCCGTTCAGGGCTGGCACGACCCATAAGACGTGGACGTTTCCCGCAGTGTCCACTAGCACCTTGGTCTGGAAGTCACTCGAAGAATTGTCCAACATATTGTGGACATTACGGGAACTTGTGTTTGCCCCGGCCGGAGCTATAGCTAGCAGCATGACGGAGAATGCAAAGAGGCCGGTAAGCACCCTTGACATCTGGACAGCCTTAATCTAACCCTACAACCCTCGAATTAAGAGCATCGTTTGCACCGAACGTATGCGGTACTAGACGCCAGTTAACTCGGACTGTAGTCTGTATAGGGGGTAGTTATAGGTTACAACCAGCCAGGAATCAAGGATTCTATAGCTAGCAGCATTCCTGTATACTTTGTGCGCTTGGTCTAGCCTTTTTAGAGCAATGTCTGATGTGGGGAAAAGGAGAGCTCTCGATACCGATATTGAAGTCCCATCGCCGATTACGGATTTTACTATCATTTTCGTATCATTCAGTTGCGTTGCAAACTTTGCGACGTACAATCCAACGTAGTCCTGATCGGTAACTCCAGTCGCATAGACTGCTTGCTTCACAGTCACCTCGTCAAATAGGGTTGTCGCATTCGAGCTGACCTCATCGAGTATCGCTTGCACGTTCTGGCGAGCTGAGGATTTATCGTTGCTGAAGATTACCTGCTCATTGACAACGCTCAGGAAACCTTGGTTTGCGATTTGGTCTCCGAACTTGCGCATCAAGAGTTCATAGACCTTATAGCCATTATAGTTCGCGGGTTGTGGTATGCTTGCTGGTTTCACAGATTCGAGGTCATTGACGAGTTTGGCATGCTCTTGTGTGGTAAATTTCAGTACTGTGGCGGACCCGCTGTATTGCGACTGTGGTAATTCAATCTCAACTTCATAGGCTATGTCAGTTGGCAGGACCTGGAAACCCAACTGGGGCAACTCAAATAGGTACTGTGTCCCGTACAGTGAAGAATTGTGGGTAATGGAATACGCCTGGTCATAGTTGACGTAAGCGACGTATTGCGCGTCACTCGGGACATATGCCATCCAATCCTGAGGCTTGAATTCGAATCCATCAGGAATGTGTCCGACCGACGGAAGGGATTGATACCATGAGCCAGCAACGAGGACTAAGATTACAAGGCCCGTGATCACGAAAGAATAGGTGCGAAGTTGACTGGGGTTCTTTTTCCTCGCCTTATCTCTCTTCCTAGGCTTCAAGACTATAACACGCGCTTAATTCCACGTAACGCTTAGTTCAGTTTGAAGGTGGGTTATGTTAAGTTTACTGAGAATTATTCGCAGGTCTTTCGCGCTTTGTGCAGCAATACTCGCCGCAGATGGTGTTGCGGCTTATGTGCTGGAGTTTTTGAACTATGCCTTCATAGAAAGCATTGGCGATCTTATGCTGGTGGAAGTCGCTCTTCTGTTTGTAGTTGCGGGCCTCATGGATTTCGCGACTTCAATTGGTGGGGCCCAATTTAGGAGAATGATCTTGGCTTCTAAAGAGGGCTACTCAGCTTCGAAGCATAAAGAGACAGAACGGAAAGCAGCGGTACTGTTTCTATCGGGCCTGATTTTGTTGCTACTGCTGGTAGCTACAGCAATCTATTATGGCCATTAGATTCGTAGTGGGTTGTGAAAAAACGAGGGGCGCCGGAGGGGTCCCTCCGAGCGCATATTTCTGCTACTTCTTGGTTGCGGCTTTCTTCCGGCTTCGCCAGACAACGACGCCGACTAGTGCGATGATGATGATTATCGGTACGGCTATCACCATTGCATCAGTTGACGCGGACGAAACCGAGATTGGATCCGTTGTGGTCTGCGGGATTAGTACTCGGCCGTTCAGCCAGTCCGCTTTCGTTGCGCCGATTTGCTGTGCTGTCGGTACGTCGAGCTTCATTGTTCCATTCATTAATTGCGCAAGCACGTCTGGGTTAGGTACGATGCCTGTGAAGTTGGCTCTGTACCAGACGGTGCCGAAGGCTGGTGGTGCGACGGCTGAGACTTGGTAGTTGCTGGAGTTGTCGCTGAGTGCTGGAGCGTAATCGGCCCATGTGTTGCCGCCATCGGTGCTATGTTGGACCATAACCAACATTTGTGCAACCGGAGCCCTTCCAGTAATGGTGACTGAACCACTACCAAGCATTGGGCTTCCACTGAAGGCGATCTGTGCTGGGGGTGGTCCTACGTTGACCGTGTAGCCTGCTTGTTGCAGTAGAGATGCAGCAGCCTGTACATCGTAGCTGTCCGGTGTAAGGGTCGAGTCGTACCAGACGCCCCATCCTGGACCTAGAAAGGTAGCTAGTGGATACGCAGATCCAGCTAGAAGTTGGCTTACAATTAGGTCCCTTGGTATGAGGTGACTGATTGCTTTGCGGATGAGTCGAGCTCCTTCAGCTGCTTGCGATGGATTGCTCTTGCCGAGTGGGGTATCAACACCTGTTCCGAATACTGGGTTGTTCATGTTGAATCCCATCTCCTGCCAACCCAACTCTGTTGCGGTGATTATGTTGACGTTGGGGATTTGTTGGAGGGTTGGTTTGTCTTTGGCTAGGGCGAAGTTGTAGTCTAACAGGTCTACTTGGCCGTTTTTCAGCGCGGCGATTGCGGAGTCCTTACTGCCGATCCATTGGACTTTGTAGGTGTTAATTGAGAACTGTCCAAGGGCTTCTAGGCCCGTGGCGTTCCAGTAGCCCGGATACTTCGCCAAGGTCGCAATGTTGTTGGTAAAGTCGTAGTTCTGGAGGTAGTATGCTCCAGCTCCTACTGGACCAACAGCAGTGTAGCTACCTGAACCACCGTATACCGTGGGGTCCCACTTGTAGGTGTAAGGCCCTGTTGCAGTGCTGAATGGTGCACTATCCCATGAAGCGAACGGGAAGTTTTCCATTATGTGCTTGGGGAGTGGCGAAAAAGCGGCGTAGACAGTGCTTGTAAACGCGTAGACTGAGGGTAATTTGAACTGGAATTGGTACTTGCTCGTAGCCGTCCACGATCCATCAGTCTCAGGAACTCCGGGGCCGGTGTTGTCATCGACCAACGACTTTCCATTGAGGAACGTGAAGGTTATTTTGCTACCAAGATATTGCACGTTGCTTCCCAGGCCGACTGATGCTGTCTCGGGGTTTGTCACGGCGTACATTGTCCAAACGAAGTCGTCTGCCGTGGCTTCCACTCCGTCTTGGAACGTTACGCCGGGTCTTATGTTCACTGTCCATGTCAGACCATCAGGACTTGATGTGATGTTCGCAGCGGTACCTGGTATGTAGCTGGATATCCGCGGGTCAGCTTCCTGTAGCGAACCGCCCATTATCTGGAACCATATGTAAGCCGCGTAGAAGCTGTTCGCGGAGGCTGTGTTAGCAGGGTTCAATGTGTTTCCAGGGAAGACGTTGCCTGCTTCAGCCATGGTGAGACTGTCCGAGCCTCCCCAATGCTGAACGTCAGGGAAAGTGACTTCACTGTAAACGTTGGGGCTGCCCCACGCCGAGAATTTCGAGGACCTTGGAACTGGGTCGATGGTTTCGTAAATGTAGTTGTAGGGTGCGTCGTTAAATATCATTTTTTGGAATTGGTGGGTCAGGTCGACTTGGGTCGCCGTGTCCGTGGAAGTGTAAAGCTTGTCAAAGATGGCGTTCACTTGAGGGTTGTTATAATACGCGTAATTGCTTCCTGTCGGTGGAAGGTACGCTGGCCTTCCGTCAAAGTTGCCTCTGAAATCGGGCACGAATGCGGTAAAGCCCCATCCGATGAACCCAATATCATAACCCCCTTGACTGAAGGATGATCCTGCTGGAGCTGTTGCAGCAAACAACCTGTTCGAAAGCTGGTCAAAGTTCACGTAGAACAGCTTGGCATCGATGCCTAACGAAATCAAGTTGCTGGTGATGATGCTTGCGTACTGTCGCCTAACGGTGTTGCCACCGGTGGGGGCTATCAGAGTTACCTGAAACAGCCCTGTTCCTTGAGCATAAGTGTTGGTGAACAGCATTGGTACGGCACTTGAAGCAGTAACATATATCAGAAGTGCTAAGGCTATGCCTTGAACGACATATTTTAGAGATTTATTCGACATTTTCAATTCACGTAAATTGAAGGTTTGCCTTTGAACTCTATTTATGCCTTCCCACAAAACCCCCGAACGAGCCCAGCGTTGGTTCAGGACTGGTTTTTCCGGACACCGAAGCTCTTTTTGTGGGTCGGCGAAGGGAAGAGTGTAGAGCAAAAGCGAATCGAACGCAAACATTAATTGCGTAGTGGCTCGACAGTTTCGCGGATAAGGGTAGCCTTTGGTAAGCCTCGTCCGCTACATAATTCGACGATTGCTTTTCATGATCCCTGTGTTCTTGGGTGTTGCAATTCTGACCTTCGCAGTAGGTAATGCTGCGGGGAATCCGTTGGATCTTATCCGAGCTGGGCTCAGGAACCCGAGCCCCGCGGTGTTGGATGCACTTAGGCATTACTACCACCTCGACCAACCAGTCTGGGAACGCTTCCTCTACTGGCTCTGGGATCTCTTGCACGGGAATCTTGGTGTCTCGATTTCCGGCAGGCCGGTTGCATCTTCTATTGGTGCCTGGACTCTCACCACGATGGAGCTACAGATCCTCTCTTTGATCTTTTCGATCGTGATCGGGATACCTGTCGGTGTTTATTCTGCGAAACATCAGTACTCGAAAATGGATTATGCGATTACTTCAACTGCGATTTTCGGGTACTCGATGCCAACTTTCTGGCTCGGAATCATGCTGATCATAATCTTCTCATTTAACCTTGGGTGGCTGCCTAGCAGTGGAGCAATTAGTGTAAGCTACGCCTGGTGGGGGAACCCCGTTCTTGATCAGATTGCTCACTTGATTCTGCCTACCCTCGTGCTTACGTACGTTAGTTTGGCTACTATTGTTCGCCTCGTTCGAGCAAATATGCTGGAGGTAATGCGACAGGATTACATATTGGCGGCTCGCGCAAGCGGGCTAAGTGAACGAACAGTAACGTACCGATATGCGCTTAGAAATGCCATCAGTCCCGTTGTAACGATCATTGGGCTCGGATTTGGTGCCGCGCTCGGTGGTGCACCTGCCCTTGAAACGACTTTCTCCTGGCCGGGGCTTGGTTACGCATTT
>Ga0116115_1001458_pt1 | contig 10140 bp, 6 predicted proteins | sample June2015DPH_10_1_2_FD_89789 | JGI IMG/M metagenome (GOLD analysis project Ga0116115, IMG submission 89789) | Peatland microbial communities from SPRUCE experiment site at the Marcell Experimental Forest, Minnesota, USA - June2015DPH_10_100 | ecosystem: Environmental > Terrestrial > Soil >... | reverse complement strand
GCTCGTCCCTCCCGCCGTCTTGGAGCAACTACATTCCGACTATCAGTCGAACGCAGAGCACAACAAGATGCTCATACGGGACTTGTTGACCATTGTAGAGCGCTTTAACCGTGAGGGCATCCCCATTATCCCCTACAAAGACCCTCTCTCAGCACGCAACGCGTATGGCAACGTAGCCCTACGCGTGTGCACTGACCTCGACGTGTTCGTCCGTGAGAATGACGTAGAGTGGGCTTCCCACGTGCTTAAAGCGCTGGGGTATACACGCGTTCCGCGAGTGGACGCGATCGAAGGCGAGCTCGAAGTAGCAATATTCTACGAGTGCGATTTTGCCAAAAATCCTGCTGAACTACATGCACGCGACGATCAAGAGCTCGCTGCGCTTCCGTTTGACTTCGAAAATGACCGTATCGGGAAGGTTGAATTGCACTGGAACTTTTTGCCGAGGCAGTGGTCTGTTACTCGGAACAACACCTCACTTTGGGAGCGGGCGAAGACGTTTTTGATCGACGGGACGCGCGTATGCTCGTTCTCTCCTGAGGACGCGCTTCTCTTGGCCTGCATCCACGGAGCTAAACACGGCTGGCAATGGTGGAATCTCCTTAACGACGTTGCCACACTCATCACCGCCCACACCGACCTCAACTGGGATCAGCTCGTGACGATCGCGCGCCAGCGCGGCTGTCTGCGCATACTCACCGTCGGCCTCCTGCTGGCGAATGAGGTAGCAGGCGCCCCGCTCCCCGAGGACATCATACCACGCCTCGATCACGACCCCCGCACACGCGCATACGTAGAGCGTGTCGCATTACAGTTCTTTCACCGAGACGCAACTTGGCATCGGGGTATCGTGGCAACGAACCCCGCTCATTCAGATCTCCGTTACGTGTTATTTATGCAGGAACGCGTGCGCGACAAGTGTCGCTCCCTGCTTCGCGTAATGATGCTGCCTGTTCCATCTGACGTTAAAATGTTCCCCTCACTCGCGTCACACACGAGAGTGTTTTATCTGCTTCATCCGGCGCTGATTGTTATAAAACTATTGCGGCATCGGCTGAAGCCCCACGCGTGAACGCACATCTCTGTGTGCGGCGACTGAAATCCCGCGGTTAATGTCGGTTGGTCGGTCGTTACATCACATGTAACTGGGCTTTATTCGTTTGCCAAGCGGTATATAGTGATTAATTCTTACGAGAAAGTTGTCCGATTGCTTGTGCGGAGACGAGCGATTTTTTTAGTAATATTGCAAAATGCGCATCGCTAGAGAGAAAGCCAGGGAATACATTTTTTAAGCAGTACCTCGTCTCCAAAGTTTGCCGAGCGGCTTGTAAAATGCGCCCCCCTATAGAATGAAAAAAGACATGCGTGGGCTGTTATGAAAATCGGCTTATTAAAATATGAACATTCGTTGCTCCGCGTTCGCGCACAAAATCTTGGAGACGAAATCCAAACCCTTGCTGCGTTGCAGTTTTTGCCGAGGGCAGACACACAGTTTAACCGCGATACCCTATCGAAAGCAGAAGCCGATGAACCCCACCTGCTAATTATGAATGGGTGGTTTTATCTTACACCAGACTCGTTCCCCCCCTCAAAATCAATATTACCGATATTCGTCAGCTTCCATATCGCTGACACAGAGAAATCAATCAGACATTTCTTGAGCCCTTCATCTATAGAGTATTTCAAGAAGCACGAACCTATAGGGTGCCGAGACAGAAAAACGATGGAGATGCTACAATTCAAAGGGGTAGAAGCGTTTTATTCTAAGTGTCTAACCATAACCTTTGAACGCAGACTAAAATCCCCGGAGAATGGGAAAGTTTTTCTGGTCGATATTGATAGGCGAATCCCAATACCTAGGCCAATCCGTTCAGGTGCTATCAGGGTTTCCCATCTCGTCCCGCCTGATGTTAGTGTTGAGACGAAATTTCGACTCGCTCGTGAGTTGTTGGACACGTATCGTGATGAGGCAAAGCTAGTCATCACGACGAGATTGCATTGTGCACTCCCCTGCATTGCCATGGGAATTCCAGTGATATTTTTTGGGGACCCTCGTAATGAACGTGTTTCAATTCTGAAGGATTTAGGCTTGATCATAAATCGATACGTACTCCCAAAAAGTAGAATCTTCAGATTCTTGCATCGGATTCGCCTTTTTACCTCAATGTTCAGCATCAATTGGGACCCAGACCCCATCGACATTGAGGCTGAGAAAGATGTACTATGCAAGCTAGTTAGAGATAGGGTTGCGCAATATCTAATTTGAGATAAGTGGCTACATTATACACAAGGCGAGCTTTTAGGCCTCATACAACTAATCCTTCCGAACTCTTGCAAGCAACTTGTTGGGTGCGGGGTTTTGAGACTGACGGCTTATGTTTGCATTATGGCCGCCTACAACAAGCGCACATCAAGAGTTCCAAACCCTATCTGTTGCAGCCAAATCGTTAGCACTATTGCATACCAGGTTCGAATAAGGCCCTCATTTTTGCCTTCCACGAGCTCAGAGTACGCTTTTCGTAATGCGACAAGATCGATGTAATGTCCGGCGCGCCGTAGCTCTTGACAGTTTTCATTCCGTTGAGATGTTCGGTCACTAGGCCGGAAAAGTCACACATATCCCTCGTTAGCGCACTGCCCCCTTTTGCGCGCAAATACTCGCTTCCCAAGCCCGAAATCGATTTGCGATTCTGGAAAGCACTGCTCAAACACGGTCATCCCTGTGCTGTGGCTCCTCCTTGCCTGCGCGTCCTTCACTGTTGCTGGACACGTTGAGGCACAGCAGTTGCGATCTTTTTTGCAACGCTGTCCGATGAGATTCTACTTTTGATCAGGCCCAGCTAACAATCAGAACTTATTGCTATTTTTTTCATGGGCGGCTCGCAGTCCGTCTAGAAATCCTTTTACTCCTTGCGAGTTATGCGTCATTGCGGCCCATACCAGCTCCCTCAAAAACAACCCGAGCACTGACATGTTAAAAGCAAAACGGTTTCTTAGCGCTTGGGGAAAATTTTTCTTGAACAGATAGTGGTGATGTTCTATTCTCATCTTGCTGTATGCATAATTGGCTATTTTTGAGGTTTTTGAAACGTGCAGAACTTTGGCCTTCGTAGTGCAGATATTCTTGTATTTACGTGATATTCTATACGAAAAATCAGCGTCTTCCCCCCAAGCGTATCCTTTTAAGTTTTCATCAAACTTGAATTCGTTGAGGACTTTCTTGTAGTATGCGGTAAACCCTCCAGGAGCAAACTCAGTCGCATAAACAGAAGCCTCAGGATTTGAAGGATACGTTTGAAATCCTGAAAGTCGAAATTTGCCAGTTTTTGATGCCGTTCCTTGTAAAAAAAACAGCGTCAGAAACAATCGACTATTAACCAAACTATAGATCCAGACGACTAGCGTTCTCCTTATTGAACAAACTAACGTTTCAGTCGCGCCATCACGTTTGTCATCTTTGTTTGGCCAGATATGCTCTCCAAATACACATCCAATTGCATCAAAACAAGGATTGTTGAAAACTTTTACGATTTCTTTGATATAGTCTTCATCCAAGATGATATCATCATCGAGAATTAGCACTATGTCCCCGGAGCTCTTCTGCACACCTATGTTTTTTTGATGCGTGAGCCCTGCCTCGGTTCGAACATATACAATCTTAGTTTCCCCGCCAGAGTCACTGCGGATCAACGCGTCTAATCCGTCTTCATCACTTGCGTCAACGATTATTATCTCCCCGGGTTTAACTGATTGATTATTGACTGAACCAACACACGTAAGCACGTCCTTTGGTCTGTTTTTTGTAGGGATTAGTACAGACACAGCGTCGCCTCTTTGGACACAAGTAGTAGTCCGATGCGGCAAACCTTTTCTATCGTCTACATTTTCTAAATTGGTATTGGAAGTGCTCGTTGTCATAGCGTTGAAGTGTGACAATCATTTGGAGTTTACAGCATCATCATCGTACTAAAGTTAGGCTGATATAACCTTGCTATGAACGGAAATCAGCACGTGCAAAGAAGGGATTCTATGTATTTAACCTCTTTTTGTTGCGCGAACTGACAAAGCTTACAAGCAACCCCTTTTTTTTTAGTGGGGCGTACGTGACTTGTTAGAATATCACGTCGGGGCAAAAATCGATAAACTTGACAAATCCTTGCGCGGTGAGGAGACGATTTCTCTAACCGCGTGAAGCTGGTTAATCCGAATATGCGAAAAAACTTCGTCCCACTTGCAAAGCTTGTCGGGAAGCAGCATTCGCTACGCAGGCATTGCCTTGCAACTGCGATAACCGCCTGTTGGTGTTGCGGAGCGCATTCAGTATTGCTGCAGCGGACATAAAAATGATTACTAGTTGGTTGTCAGTTGAAGCAAGCGTAGCCGAGTCTTTCAAACCCAAGTGACGTTGCCACTGCAATCTCGGTAGCCAACATAACGACGGTTAATCAAGCTTCGCTAGTAGTGACTGTTAAGACTTCCGCTCCAGAGTGCCTCGCCGGCAAAAATGTTGGAAGGAGTGGTGACGGGAAAGCCCAATCGAATTAAGGAGAAGCTAGAAAAAAAAGTAAGATCGAAAATTGTCTTTAATTTCGAAGCTAACAAAAAACCCCTACTGTAATTACCACTCGCGTGATTTATCGTGAACGATATGCTGATATGGCCAGGCTAAGCGCTTGTCATCTGGTTGAAAAACTGGCTTGCGTACCGCGTCGGGTTAGGCTACGCGTCGATTTCTGTTGCCTAACTGAGCCCCCTTCTTTGTTTCCAAGCGCGACTAGCTTGAGCACTGAATCCATCTCAGCACAATGCACAAGCCAACTGTGACAACAGTCCTATGCTGATCCTACGTCATCGGTGCGAAGCGCGTCTTGTGCCTTGCACAACTCGACGAAACGCCCCGTCCCTGCGGCGGTGAGTGAATTCCAGTCACCAGTCTCTATTACGCGCCCGCTCTCAATGACGTAGATGACATCTGCGTTACGGATGGTCGAGAGACGGTGGGTGATGGCAAGGATGGTGATGCCGCCGTGGAGGGCCTCAATCGCCCTTTGAATGCGAAGTTCGTTCTCTGAATCAAGGTTGCTTGTAGCTTCATCGAGGATCAGCAGGCTCGGCTTCCTGAGCAGGGCCCGCGCGAGAGCGAGCCGCTGCTGTTCCCCGCCCGAAAGACGCACGCCCCGGTCGCCGAGCACCGTTTCCATACCCTCTGGAAGCTGCGAGACAAAGTCCTCGGCGGCGGCCATCCGAAGCGCCGTGTGCAGTTCGTCGTCCGTTGCATCGGGATAGGCCCACATCAGATTCGCCCGCACCGTGTCGTTGAAAAGAAATGTGTCCTGTGGAACATAGCCAATGCACGCCCGCCACGCGTGGAGCCGTTCGGCGTCGAGCGGCACGCCATCAATCAGCACTGCGCCTTCCTGTGGTTCAATCAACCCTATGAGGAGGTCGGCGATCGTGCTCTTTCCGGCACCCGACGTGCCGACGATTGCAGTCATTTCGCCCGCGTCGATTTTAAGATTCACGTCCTTAACGGCCGACTGACCGTCAGCGGCATACGAAAACGACACGTCGCGTAACTCTAGACTTCGTCGCAACGCAATGGCTTTCGACACGGCAACCTCGTGTTCTGCCTCCATTTTGCAACGTTCCTCGATATCAACGACGTTCGCAAATATCGGCAGCATGTTCACGGTGCTCTGATAGGTGAGCTGCAGGGAATTGAACTGTGGTATAATCTGGAAAAATAAGTACAACAGCACTAAGACGACGGCACCAGGAAGGTGCAATACCTCGATTAGCGCGATGACCGCCCCGGCCAGAACAGCCAATGAGCCGATGTTGTACAACGCCTGCGTGTTGTTCATGTTTCGCACGTACCCCACGTAGTCTTTCATAACGCGGGTACTGAGGTCGGAAAAGCGGGCCTTGTTGCGTTCCTGCGTCCCGTAGCTTTTGACGGTCTTCATGCCGTCGAGATGCTCAGTTACCGCACCGTACAGTTGGCGCATATCGGTTGAAAGCGCCTTGCCGTGCTCTCTTGACACCGAGATCTTGCTTTTCAGTCCGAAGACGAGCACAAAGCCACAGATAACGACCGCTGTTGCGGTCACCGCGGACAGGAGCCACGCCACGACGACGTAGGCGAACAATATCAGCAGGCCTGCCAGTCCTTGGAATATCTGCTGCGTCCCATTGCTCACGCGGTCGACCTCATAGGTCAATGCGGCGGTAAACGTGGAGGCACGATTTCGCGAGAAAAAGAGCCAGTTTGTGCCGACAATGGCGTCATAAAGCTTTTGCCGCAATTCGAGCCCGAAATCATACTGAATGGCATAACTGAGGTTGTTTTGCCAGCGCGTAAGGAGAAAGTAGAGCGTCATAATCACGACGTACACGCCCAGCACCGTCGCCAACGTAAGAGGCAACCCAACAAAGGCAAAGGCAGCGGACGCATACCTCCCGACGCTCGAAGACGTTCCCTGGCCCATGTTAAGGCCGATCAACTGGAGAAGCGGCAGTAGCAGGAGGAGTCCGATGCCTTGCGTCAGGGAGAGGCACACGGCGAGCACGACGGCGAGCGCCACCTTCGCAGCTCGGCCCTCGACAAGAGTAGATAGGTAACGCCAAAGCGGGCCGTTTTGCACGCGCACCGAGAGCGGCACGCGCAGTCTTTTGCTGAGGGGGAGCGTTTCGCCGGCCATAGTACATCCTTACCGTTAATCGTATAGCGCGATCCGTAATAAAGGTTGAAGGCGCTAAAAAAAGGACACGGACGACGGACGTACCCAATCAACAACCGAAATGGCACGAACAAGGAGCACCGTAAGGCGTCTAGGACGATCAACGCGTTTGGCGGGAGAACAATCGCGCGCCGCCCCATTAGGTCAGTTCTCAAAACAACGAGCTGCGGGAATGGAAAAGAGTACATGCAAATCGCTCGTGAAGCTCACATTGAGCGCACGCTTTTCGAGGGCGTGCGCGCCAACCTTCTCTGGGCATGTCCCGATGCAACGGAGGTAGAACTTTGGAAGGCGCTTCGGATGGCCACCGCCGAGGACTTTGTAAAGCATCTTCCTCGTGGCGTGGCTGGGAGATCGCGGCGTGCGGCTATCGGGGGGAGTGTCAGCGCTTGGCGTTAGCGCGGGCCTAATTACGAGAACCAACGGTGTTCCTCCTCGATGAGGCAACGAACAACCTCGATTCAGAGAACGAAAAGCGGATTCGAGAGGCGATTGAGGCCCTGCACAGCGGCATCACCATCCTTGCCATCACCCACCGTCTCTCGACCATCCGTAACGCAGACCTCATTCACTGCTTGAGGACGATCACATCGTCGAATCCGGCGATTGGGCTGCGCTTACTGAAAAAGGCGACCGGTTTTTCCAGCTTTGTCAGGTGCAGGGGGTCACATAGCTCTGTTGGGGCGACCTTCACTTCAAATCTTAAGTCGAGTGCACGTTTGCCCAACACGCACCACGTAGCGGCAGTCGCATTAGTATATGTGCTACAGAGAGGGCCAAAGATATCGCTAGTTTGACCTCTCCTCAATAAACGCTGATATATAGGGCTCTAAAGAAGAGCCATTTCGATGGGCGGACTAGACGCATACACGAGCTTGACAACTTCAGCGGTCGCTGGCACGGAAAAAAGCACGTAGAGATCGCCAGTGAAGTTAGCGCTGAGTGTGCGGTTCTTGAGCACGTCCCCAGCGCAAATGCCAGTGCAAACGGCGTAATTGGCGTAGTATGTCCTCCCGTCTTGAGCGACGACTAAGAGACTCGTGTATTTGAAGGGGCTACTGGTTTGCTGAACATTTGAAACGGTTATGTTTGCGATAAGGTATTTGTAGCCGGGGGGAGGGGCCAGCGCAAAAGCATAGACGCCGGCTTGGCCGTTTGCTTTGATCCACTGGTTGGCCGTGGCGGGATCTGATGAATCGCTTATGGCGTTCACCTTCAAGGCAACGTGCCCGTTGGTAGCGTTCGCATATGCGGGCGCGTGGATTGTGGATGGTTGTTCTGTGTACGTATTGTGGTCGCCAGTGTCAACACCAGCGAACAGCATTTGCATACCTAGCAGAAGCAGGCCAACGGCGACGACTACCGTGACCGCCATAACGGCCGCGCGCTTTGCATTCACGTGAGCCCCTCCTAAGTGTAGATCACCTGCGCGTGGATGTCCTCCATGGAGGTCTGATTCACTCCCACATTTTCCGTCTTGATGACGGTTGAACCTTGGGGGAGCTCAACAGTTGTATTTAAGGTATACTCATTAATCCCGGCTTGTTTCTCGAAGTACAGATCGTAGTGATTTCCGATGCCGTTTCCGTGGACATTTTTCGGCAGCTTATAGACATACGTCACGCTTGCCGTGCTGCCGGCTAGTACCCCTAAGTGGGCGGAAAATGCGGAGAAGCCCGTGCCGTTCGTAATCAGCGGGCCCTCAAAAGCGCGTGTGGAATTTCGCACTGCGATGAGTTCAGCACCCGGAGGAACAAGGACTGTGCTAAAAACGTTATACTGCCACCAGCAATGGTTGATGTATGTTATCGTTAGGTTGGAAATGGTCGAACCATCGGCAAAAATAGTAACGTCATCACTAACTGTCCGATTCACGCCGAAATCTGCTTTGGCCGACCCCAAGTTGGCATCGATAATTGAGATGAAGTCTCCTGCGGGTCGCTTTTGTGCGCTTTCGAAGCTCTGCAAAAGGGAGTTCCCAGGTAAATAGAATTGAAGATGCCCCTCTTTCATCAGCTGTTGAGCCGTGGTGAGAAACGCAAGCTTCGCGGGAAGACTTGAACCGCGGACATCGCCGATGATGTCCAGCGCAAGCGCGTGCAACAGATCGGTGAGCGGGGACTTCTCTCCCTGTGATATGGATGAGTAATAATGCAAACGGTCAACGACGTTCTCGCTCGTTATAACATCACCAGAAACGATCATCGGTCCGGTTAACTTCATGAGCTCTTGTACTGCCGTGAAGTCGACGGCGACGGTCCCGTCGACTCTTTTACCCGTCAAGTTGTAGAGATTTGCCTGCACGACGGGGGCAAACGAGCTGAAGTTGTACTGAACGTTTGAATCAAACAGCCGCGCGCTTGTTACGTTGAAGAACTTGGTGAGACTCTCTGGACCATCGACCTTCACCGTTCCGTTCAGATATGTGCTGTTGGCGTAGAAGACCTGTAAGCTCGTGACGCTTCCGTGATAGACGGTCAGCAATCCCATACAAGCCATTATGCCGCCGGTGTTTCTAATCTCGGAGTTGTCCTGGAAGATGATGAGGTAAGTTCTCTCATTCGCATAGCCGAAGGCGTCCAGACCATCTAACAAGGGAAGAATCAGTGAAATTAGTAGGATGCCGAGCAGCGCAACAACGACGTATCGGGTAGTGGTGTGTCTCACGGTCGCCTATCTCAGTTACGCTATGCTGCCTCCTGCATTATAACCTTAACTTGCAGACACGTTCATACGCGCAAAGCCCTGTGTTTTTTCCGTGTATAAGCATGGCATTTGGTCATCGTATATGGCGTCAACGGGCAAACCTGTGAGTCGTAAAATGGCTCGGCTTTTTTGCGGCCGTAACGGTAAACTAGTTTAACGCGCCGTGCGCGGCAGGCGTAGGGCTTCAAACTGGGACGAAACCGGTTGGTCGCGGCACCAGGAACAAAGTTTTATAGTCTTGCTTGTCATTGTAGTAGATAGAAAATAGGAAGATCAGTGCTAGTCAGGTCTTTAAACGTGACGCACAGACCTCCGATCGTAGCAGCAAAAGCTAAAGGGACGTTAGAAATCAAGACCACGACTAGGATCAACTGATGGGGGATCAATGGAAAGAAGGTTGGTTGCAGCATCTTTCGTAATACTCTTTCTAGTTATAGCGGCGAGCGTTATAGCCGTGGATTACTTCCGCAGCCAGTCTGGCCCTCAGCCATCAGGCGCGAGTTTTGCACAGCTACCGAGTAGCGCCCCATCAGCGCCTAACGGCCCATCAGCGCCTAACGGCCCATCAGTGCCACAACAAATCTCGCGGTGCGGCTGTCCCGGGGGAGTCTACAGCCCTTACGAAATTAGTTTCCCGGGAACATAACGAGAGCAGTAAGAGCGGTAGCGAGATACTTACGGTGCGGTCAGTTGC
>Ga0116115_1001443_pt1 | contig 10230 bp, 9 predicted proteins | sample June2015DPH_10_1_2_FD_89789 | JGI IMG/M metagenome (GOLD analysis project Ga0116115, IMG submission 89789) | Peatland microbial communities from SPRUCE experiment site at the Marcell Experimental Forest, Minnesota, USA - June2015DPH_10_100 | ecosystem: Environmental > Terrestrial > Soil >... | reverse complement strand
ATATCCGATCTACTTGAACTGGAACGATCTCCAGCTCGGGCGAGGTGAAACGATCGCAGATACTGCGCGGGTCCTCTCAAAGTACTTAAGTGGCATCGTTTTGCGGGCGACCAGCCATTCCACTATTATTGAAATGGCTAATTATGCCTCAGTACCGGTGATTAACGCCCTCTCCGATCTCGAGCACCCTTGCCAACTGCTCGCTGACCTGATGACGATTTACGAGAAGAAAGGTACCTTCAGCGGTATGAAGATCGCGTGGATCGGAGACGGGAATAACGTGTGCAACTCAGCCATACTCTCTTGCGCACAGATGGGCATGCGCGTTGACGTCGCGTGTCCGCCGGGGTATGAACCGAACGCTGACATTGTCCTGAGGGGTCAACAGCTCTCACCCGTGAGAGTGATTCACGATCCGCTAGAAGCGGCGTCCGCCGCAGATATCTTATATACGGACACCTGGATTTCCATGGGAGATGAGGCTGCTTCTGCACAGCGCCTGCGAGCGTTCTCCAGGTACCGTATTGACGAAAAAGTGCTCAACACAGCAAAGGACGACGCGATAGTGCTTCATTGTCTTCCTGCTCATCGTGGGCAGGAGATCACCGACGAAGTGATGGACGGACCACACTCGGCCATTTTTGAGCAAGCGGAAAACAGGCTCCACGCTCAGAAGGCTTTGTTGCTTAAGTTACCCCTGTAGTTACCACGGCTCCTTTTTTTTGCCGAGCTTATAGCCTATGAGATTTACTGCGAGATGTAAGAGCGGACTCAAAATGAGGAGGACAATTATTATAGGGGGCGTGAAGTTTTCGACGAACCAGGCGCCAAAGAAAATATAGGTGAGCACCCATGCCCCGACGACAAAGTCGAGCTGATCGGCGACGGGCAACGGGCTTCCTCGATCGAGGCCTAGCCTCCTTTTGAAGAAGCTCTTCGTCAGGTCTCCGAGCATCGCGCCAAGTGATAGCGTGACGACGACGTAAATCGGCTCAAACGAGGGCACGCCAATTTGTGTGCTTTCTTTGATGAATTGTAGGAGCAGACCGGCCGCTATTCCCGATAGTGTCCCGCCGATTAACCCTCTAAGCGTTTTTCCTGGTCCAAAAATCCTCCTGCCGTCCACAAAGTTCCGCCCGAAATCGACCGGTGTTTTTCCTGCAAAGAGGACCGCGCTCGAGTTTGGTACGTAGGCGGGGAGCATCAGCCACAACGCATCAATAACAAGCGACAGCATTGCATTGCGAAAGGCGCAGCATACGTATTAAATCTGTCTCCGGATCTGTCCAGATGTTTATCATAATCGCAAAACGGCGACACGACGGCTCAGAGCTTGCGCTCCTGCCAAAGCACAAAATAATAATAGTAACAGAATAAAACGTTCTGTTAGGAAACGCCGGAGAGATACATGTCCATTTACGACGCGCCAGTGCCACTACCTAAGCACACGACCTCGTTGTGTCACGAATGCCTTAAACCCATCGACGCTACCATCTACGAGAAGGACGGCGAGATTTGGATGGCCAAAGAATGTCCCGAGCACGGTGCGTTTGATGAGCTTTATTGGTCAAGCGCAGAAATGTATCACAAGGCTGAGCGCTTTTCATATAGCGGGCGCGGAGTCCGGAACCCGCAACTGACACTTCAAGAACCTTGCCCGCTCGAATGCGGCCTATGTGATGTCCATCTGACCTCTACGTGCCTTGCAAACGTCGATGTCACGAACCGGTGCAACTTACGCTGCGAGTGGTGTTTTGCAAACGCGCACGCGCGGGGTTACGTATACGAACCTACGTTCGAGCAGCTTAGAGAGATGCTCACGACACTCCGCCAAGAGCAGCCTGTTCCGACGCTTGCCGTTCAGTTTTCGGGCGGAGAACCGACGTTAAGGGATGATCTCCCCGAGATTATCAGTATGGCGGTCGACATGGGCTTTATTCAGACACAAATTGCGACAAATGGCATTAGGCTGGCAAAAGATGACGCACTTGCAGGGAAGCTTAGAAACGCTGGGCTGAACACTGTATACCTTCAATTCAACGGCGTTTCTAAGCAGACAGATAGTTTGATCGAGCTGAAACAGAAAGCTATTGAGAACTGCAGGGACGTGGGCCAAGGCGTCGTGTTGGTTCCCACGGTCGGTCGAGGGTTAAATGATCACGAAGTCGGGAAGATTATTTATTTTGCAGCTCAAAACGTGGACGTTATCAGAGGGGTCAACTTCCAGCCAATGGCATTCACCGGTGCTGCAAACGACTTCACCCCGGCGGTCAGAAACGCCCAGAGATTTACCTTGCCCGATCTCGCATTTAACATAGAGCGGCAGACAGATGGGCAAGTGCTGGCCGACGACTTTTATCCTGTACCTTGCGTTGTTTCCATTTCAAAACTCATTGAGGCTTACACGCGAACCCCTCAGATCGAGTTCAGTACACATCCGCACTGTGGCATCGCGACTTACTTGTTCATAGAGGACGAGAAGCTGATTCCGATAAACAGGTTCGTGGATGTCGACCGATTCTTTGAGCTTACCCAAAAGCTTGCACGCAATCTGAACAACGGCGGAGTGCTACGGAAGCCGACAGCGCTGATGCGAGGATTGCTCGCACTGAATTCACTCGTCAATGAGGAGAATCAACCTAAGGCCATTCAGTTTAAGGAGTCAATCAAGACGGTCCTGCTGACTCACGACTACAAAGCGCTCGGTGACTTTCACAGAAAAGCCATCTTTGTCGGCGGTATGCATTTTATGGATGCTTATAACTATGACGTCGAACGGGTCAAGCGCTGCGCCATCCATTACGCGGTCCCGGGCGGGTTGATTATCCCATTTTGCGCGTACAACAGCGGTCCAAGCTACCGAGAAGCCATAGAAAAGAAGTATAGCATCCCCCTCGAGGAGTGGGAGCGCACGAAAGGGAAGCTGCGGTTCGAAGGGCTCACCTAAATGGAGATAGCCCGGCACGGATTCGAACCGTGGTCGTGAGATCCAGAGTCTCACATGATTGACCGCTACACTACCGGGCTTTAGCTAGTTTCTTGTCAGAGCACAGTGCTCGTCCGAGGGATAAACTCTGTTCTAATGTCACGCACGACCGTATATTTACTTAACGAAGGCACTCCCAACACAATGATGTTGTGAAGTCACTGGCGCACGCAGTTTTCGCTTTCGCTTTCTGCATCGCTATTTGTGAGCTCGCAATACCGACAAGCGCAAACAAAGTATTCGTGCTTCTTTCTGGCACTATCGCGCTAACGCTAGCGTCGGTCCCCGACCTCGACGCGCGTACGCCGCTACGACTTATTCGTCACAGAAGTGGATTCTCTCACTCGATCTTTACCGTAGCGACGTGTGCTTGCCTTTCATACGTCCTTCTCTCGCGATACCCCCCACTTGATCTGATCGTCATACCCGCAATTGCGTCGGCTATCACAAGCCACATCCTTCTTGATTCACTAACAATGTCAGGTTGTCCCCTGCTTTGGCCACTGAGCCGTCACCGTTTTTCCGCGCACCTGTGCAAATATGATAACCAGTTAGCCAACGCATTGATCGTTTTACTCTCGTGTGTCGCGATCGTTGCCTTCCTGTTGCACAGTTGATCTCACCTGAGCTCCGCGATAGCTCAGACTTTCTGAGGTGGCGAGACAAACTGCAGTTGACAGCAAATGAAGCTGCGTTACCGTTCTGGCGAAAAAAGACGAACACAATATTAAAGTATTCGAAAAGCCAATTTTGTTTGAGGATCTAAATTGTTCCCATCAAAGAAGGTTCAGAATCTGGTTGGTTCCAGAATTCAAGTCGAGATGAAAGGCGAAAAATGTGTGCTCGAAGGTCTGTTAATGAGTGCCGATGACTATCTCAACTTGCATCTTACAAACACGACAGAGGTTATTGACGGGGAAAAGTCGCGAGTTCTCGGATCTGTAGTGCTCCGCGGCAACAATATCATTCTTCTAAATCCCGTGAACGACTAGTCCCAGGACTAACACACGTGCTTACGCGACGCTACTTTGGGGAGAACGGTGCATAACCATTGTGCTCACAGTTTGTTGCTGTACAATAACAAGGTGAGAGATAAGTGAACGCCGCACACGGCGAAAATAACAAGCACGACTTGCTTCTGGCACAAGGCAAGATAGCTCCGTGCATAGGATGTCACGAGGTATGTAATCCAGAGTACTGTTCGCTCCTCGATGAGTGGCTGGAACTGCTCATGTAAACCCTCGCGTTCTGACTCAGAGACGAACATCCTGCTTGGTGATGGAGGTCTTTTAGCTTCATTTTCGCGCATTTTGCAAGTTTTTAAATCGTGCATCTTTGCTTTGCTCGAGATGGGTCTCTTCTCGAAGCGATACCAGGTGATATAAGACACGTGGTTTCCTAAAAAATCAGAGCCGAAACAGCAATGGTGTCCAACCCCCGACGAGATTACTATTTTGGCAAAAGCGCGACTTAGCGTTGTTCAACACGAAAAACGGCAACGAATCGAACTTATTACACAACGTTGAAATACTTTGATCGCCAATATTAGTGCAGGGACTTATTTTGGGAAAGCGCGACCTAAAGCTAGCCAAATACGCGGTGAAATGTTATTATGGCTTAGATGATGGAGACAGCAAAATCGAAGTCATTGAGAGCTTTGACAACAAGATGCCCGTCGTCGGCTTCATCAACGATATAAAGGACGAGTTGCAGGCGTGGTGGCCACAGAACATTGGCATGAAGTCCAAAGTCGCACGGTTATCTGAGTCAGATTTTATATACTGCATTAATGAGCTTCGGGCGAAAAACGGATCGCCGCCCATCGCTCCAGATGGCACCATGCACAAAAAATGGATGGAATGCATGGCATCGAACGATCCACACGTCTACCTCGTCGCTATTCGAGGAGAGAGGACGAAGCTCGTTTTGGTTAACACGAAGGTCCACTCTCAGAGTAGATCCTAATTTTTTGTGAGGAATAGGACCCCGCCGGCTCTGCATCCGCTGAAGGCATCTTATGGAGAGACGATCAGAAAACCATGTGAGTGGCCTTGAAGAGCAAATCAGGCAAATAGAGACGGAGATACGCGAGACCCCCTACAACAAAGCCACGCAGCTCCACATTGGTCGCCTGAAAGCAAAATTAGCGCGCCTGAAGGAGAAACGAGAGACGAAGGGTTCGCGTAAAGGAACCGGCTACGCGCCGAAAAAGTCAGGTGATGCCACCTGCGTGTTAGTCGGATATCCCTCGGTCGGAAAGTCAACCCTGCTAAACGCGCTCACGAACGCAAAATCACCTGTCGGAGCTTACGACTTCACGACGCTCAACGTCATACCCGGCTCCATGGTGCATAAAGGAGCACGCATACAAGTCTTGGACGTCCCGGGATTGATTGGTGGTGCGGCAGCTGGCAAAGGCAGAGGCAAAGAGATCATTTCAGTTGTGAGAAGCGCAGACCTCATCCTGATCTTGGTAGACGTTTTTAGCGAATGGCAAGTCGAAGTAATCAAAAGAGAATTGTATGACGCGGGAATTAGGATAAACGAACGCCCTCCAAACGTAGCGATAACAAAGAAACCCCGCGGAGGCGTTTCAATTAAAAGAGGTCGCCGCGCTACTGAAATCGATGAAGCCACGATAGTAGCGATTCTCCACGACTTTAAGATCCATAACGCTGACGTTATAATTAAAGACGATGCCACTATCGATCGACTGGTCGACGCGCTCATGCCGAGCAGACGGTATATTCCTGCAATAACGGTTGTAAACAAGATAGACCAGTTATCTAGCCCGAACGGTTTCGGTGACATTGATATCTCTGCCGAGCACAAGGTGAACGTCGAGAGGCTCAAAGACATGATCTTCGAAAAGCTCGAGTTTATTCGCGTGTACTTGAAACCTCCTGGCAAGGCGGCAGATACGGAAAACCCGTTGATCTTGCGCCGGAACTCCACAATCGAAGAGGTCTGCAACCTTATGCACAAACAATTCTCGAGCCGAGTCAGGTACGCTCACGTATGGGGCCCGAGTGCAAGACACGCTGGCCAGCGTGTGGGACTCGACCACGTGCTCCTCGATAACGACACGGTCAGCTTAGTAGCCTCCCGCACGTAAACTCTTGCTGAGGTTCCTGCACCTTGATTTTTCTCGCTACGTGAGAATTTTAAGCAGCCTGAGATGGCTCACGAGGCAGCAGAGATCAAATTTGGCGCATTACACTAAGCTTATATCGGACAAATAAGCCATGTTGAAGCAATGGAGCTCCAAATCGGCGAAGCGTTCAGCATTGATCCAGGGTACCTCGTAACTGAACGAAGCGCCGTTATAGGACAGAGTGGCAGCGGCAAGAGCTATCTCCTAAGTGTTATATGCGAGGAACTTGCCGCAAATGACCTCGGATTCGTGGTAATAGATACTGAAGGAGAATACGCCGGGCTATCTGATCTCAAGAACATAGCTGTCATTGATGACATAGAACCCATTTCGACCGATGAAGACTGGGTCCGGAAAATCATCGAAAAATCACAAAAGATAGTCCTCGACGTTTCCGAGACTGAGCCAAAACTCATAGATGCGTTCTTGCAAAGCGTTTATCGGGTCGCGACCGAGATGTTCCGAGCGGGGCGTCACCGGCAGAATCCTTTCTTAGTCATCGTCGAAGAGGCCGACATTTACATTCCCCAGAAAGGGCACGGACTCGATATCTTGCAGCAAATAAGCAGAAGAGGCCGCAAACGAGGCCTTGGTGTTCTTTTTGCCACGCAGAGGCCTGCTTTGGTCAACAAGAACGTACTAAGCCAGTGCAACAACGTGTTCATCGGCAAGCTGACGTTAAAAAACGATATCGACTCGGTCCGAATTTTTTTCTCCTCGCTCGACGACGCGCGCCTGCTGACCGCACTTGAACCGGGACAGTTTTACGTCCAGGGAGCTATCGCTGATCCTTCGTTCATCAAAGTGAGGCAACGGAACACGCCCCACGGAGGGGCGACCCCCACAATTCCACGTCGAAAAGAGGAGGCATCAGATCTCGCGCCAGACGGTGGCGTTCGCGCGGTCGAGGATTTGGACAAGGCTGAGCACATGCGAGTGCGACTTGCGCTCGATACAACCAAAGGAAGCAAGAAGGTCGACTACATACTATTCGACGAAACCAAGGTCCTACGCGCCTTAGACAGTAAAAAGCGCAAGCACTTCAAGTTCTTTGGAAGGAGTGAGAGCGTCGATAACTGCAAACTACTAATGATGCCAACGTTCTCCGTTTGCGTCCGAGAGATAAAGAAGCGACTCATAGGCACGAGGTTCCACGACTACACGGTCTTGATTGATGCCATTACCGGGGAGATCCTAAGCCCCGACGGCGTGCGGCGGCGATCTAAGAATCTGCGCCTTCTCGCAGACCTCAACCCGACTCAACTGAAAGTGATGGATTTCATATTGGATAGAAGCGGCACCACGTACGCGAAACTGCGCGAAGCGCTGCCCGAAGCTCTGTCCGATAAGCGCGTCAAATCGAGCTTGAAAAAGCTCGAAGAACGGCGCCTGATCGGCATAAAGGATGAGTTCTATTTCTCCCTGTATGACATAAGCTATCCAAAATCCCTCGCGTCAGAGAGCACTGAGGGTTTACAGCTTAGAGCGGGTCGCGTAGACAACGTCATAAAGCCGAAGCTATCAAAGCAACAACTCAAAGAACTGATACGAGGACTCTATCCTGGCTGTGAGGTGACCAATACAAATGTCATATATTCGCCGGTTCTTGAGGTCTTGTACGCGGACGAGTCTTCAAAAAGACGTGTGAGAATAAACGCGTTGACGTGAAAGATCTTGCACGGCGCATAGAGCTTCCGTCGTTCACTTAATACTCTGCCCGATTATGCGAATAGAACTGTTCTTTAGGCGGTTTCGCGCTGATACGTTTATCAAAAGAGGAGTTATCGACTCAACCATAAATGATGCCTCGAGCGGTCCGGCGTCGAAAGCAGTAAGCCCTTCTATGTCCTTGACTAATCCCATAACGATTTGTTTCGGCTTTTCCGAGCCACAAACGAGAACGTCCAAGCCAAGCTTATCTTTGAGATCGATCAGACGCGCAGCAGGCATTGTGTGAAACGCCGAAACGACCTCATTGTCTGAGAGAATATTTTGTATCTCCAATGCGGCGCTTCCATACTTCTTGGAAGGCTCATAACGCAAGAAACCATCCTTAATCATAGGAACGACGGGCGAGACTACTATCGCGTTTGAGTTGAGCTTATCCTTGATGGCAACCGCGGTGGGCATCGCGTACTGGTACTGCAGCGCAAGAACCACCACATCGCAGTCTGCTATCGCTTGAACGTTTTCTTCGCCAGCCAATTCGCACGAAGTGCCCTCCTCGAACAATCGCTCTTCACAAGAAGTCGCCGCTTCGTCGGCTTTTTCAGCGCTTCTCGACCCTATAACAACGTCATGTTTTGGAGCCCAGCGAAGCGCTAGTCCCTCCCCGATATTTCCTGTGCCACCTAGCAAGGCGATACGCATTAGAAAACCCGCTTTTAGATTAGGAAAGGTGAATTTATAAGCTTTTGTCTTTTTAGCCTAACATAAGCTGCAACGCGTGCGAGCTTCGAATTATCTCTGTCTCGTTAGAATAAAGAAAAAAAGCCCGTCTCGCTTGGACAATAAGCAGAAGCCTCGGAAGGCAAGATTCGATGGACCAATCGGCCGTTGTATGTCAAATAGAAAAAAGAAGGACCCTATAAGGGAACTTCTTACCGCCTCATTAAAAGATAGACCAATCCAGCGACGAGTGCCGGTACTCCAAGTCCTAGCAGCGAGAATTCCAGAACGGGTTGTGCAGGTAAGCTCGCGACACTGCTCGTTTGGGCTGCAGGAACCGAGATCCCTGGCACCGAATCATTGCCTGCCACTTCTGGCGTAGTCTTCGTCGCCACAAGACTCGCAGCTGTTGGCGTTGGCGCCGCTTGTGTTACTGTTGTCGCAACTTTTGAGGTTGACGTTGCTGTTGGCGTTGGCGCCGCTTGTGTTACTGTTGTCGCAACTTTCGGGGTTGGCGCCGCTTGTGTTACTGTTGTCGCAACTTTCGGGGTTGTCGTCGCTTGTGTTACTGTTGTCGCAACTTTTGAGGTTGACGTTGCTGTTGGCGTTGGGGTTGGTGTTGCAGCGGACTGCGCGCTTTGCCCCGATTTCAGATCAATGCGTGCGGTCTTAGAGCTTGGATTGACAACCACAGTCCCGTATTGATAATCCCGTTGCCACGTGCCGTCTGCGTTCTTCTCGGCTTTGTTCAAGGCTGTACCCAACTGGATGCCGTAATCGTCGAACCATTTCGTTCCAGTCGGAGCGTAGAAGAAGTAGCCGTCGGTGAGCAGAGCTGAGCAGTAGCAGAAGTACCGATCAGACGCACTTCCCTGTGCGTAAAAGAGGGTTAGCTTGCCCTTGGTGGACGCGTCGAGCGCAAAACCGATAGAGTTGTCCCACCCTTTGTAGAACGGGAACCCCTCATCCATCCATCCGTCGAGAGCATCGACGTAACCTGGAATGAAGTAGGCACCGTTGTAGATCACAATCTTGCTACCCGCTGCCTGTTTGATGCTTTTGTAGAGAGCGATAGTGCTTGCCTGCCACTGACTGTCTGAGCCGGACCAGCTTCCCGGCCAGAGAACGTTGGGAGAGGTCAGGCCGTTGTCAAGAACGAGTCCATCAAAGCCCTTTTGCAGGGCATTCTGGGTGATCTGAACGCACATGGCCCTCCAGCCGGCGTTTGTCAGATCCATGAGAGGCTCATTGTATCCGCTCGAATGAGTCTGACCTGACGCATCTCGAAGGTACCATTCTGTATGTGGCGTCCCCTCTGACCCGCCGAAAAGCGGGTTGAAGTAAGCGAGAACAACGGCGTTCGGATTAAGTGCTTTAATAGCTTGAATGTGCTGCGCGGTATCGGTGTAGTGTAACGCAACGACGTCATACTTTGCGAGATTTGCAGCTGTGTCTCCCGCCCAGCTGCTTTTGAAATCGACGTACGTATGCGGCGCGCTTGCATGAATAAGGCTCTGTGCGTTGCTTCCCCCAGAGCTAGTTGTACTAGATGCTGCTGCGACAGGTGGAATTACAAACCCAGCAACAAGCAGTGAAACTCCAAACAAAAAAAGCGCTTTGGTGGCATTTCTTTTCGCACGTTTCAACTAAACACCTCGGTACGGTAGTTCAGTACAACCCAGTACCACGACGAACAGCTATT
>Ga0116115_1001441_pt1 | contig 10245 bp, 10 predicted proteins | sample June2015DPH_10_1_2_FD_89789 | JGI IMG/M metagenome (GOLD analysis project Ga0116115, IMG submission 89789) | Peatland microbial communities from SPRUCE experiment site at the Marcell Experimental Forest, Minnesota, USA - June2015DPH_10_100 | ecosystem: Environmental > Terrestrial > Soil >... | reverse complement strand
TGCAAAAGCCGTTGCGAATGAATCGGGCGCATCGTTCTATTCTATAGCGGGACCTGAGATTATGAGCAAGTACTACGGGGAGAGCGAGCAAAGACTACGTGAAATCTTCGAGGAAGCCCGCGATCGCACTCCCTCGATTGTATTTATCGATGAGCTTGATTCAATCGCGCCGAAGCGCGAAGACGTAACCGGAGAAGTTGAGCGACGCGTTGTCGCGCAGCTGCTTACCATAATGGATGGGCTTGAAGAGCGGGGTGAAATAATAATAGTCGGAGCTACAAACAGGATTGAAGCGATTGATCCTGCTTTGAGGCGTCCGGGGCGGTTCGATAGGGAGATTGAAATATCGGTACCGGATTATGGCGGCAGAAAGGAAATTCTGCAAATTCATACTCGGGACATGCCACTCGCCAGCGACGTCAAGCTCGAAGCGCTAGCGAGCATCACCCACGGCTTTGTCGGAGCAGATCTCCTCTCGCTCACGAAAGAGGCGGCAATGCGGGCCTTGAGGAGATACATGCCAGATATCGACCTCGACAAAGAGATTCCGGCAGAGACCCTCACTAAAATAAAAATCACTGAGGAGGATTTCAGCGAAGCATTTCGAGAAATACAGCCGAGTGCTCTCCGTGAGATTCTCATCGAAATTCCTGATACTACCTGGAACGACGTAGGCGGGCTTGAGGAAGCTCGCCAGGAACTGATCGAAGCGATAGAATGGCCTCTGAAAGAGGCCCGATCATTTAGAAGAATGGGCATTAAGCCGCCCCGAGGAATCTTGCTCTTCGGACCGCCAGGAACTGGCAAGACCCTCATCGTCAGAGCGGTAGCTAATGAAACAGAAGCGAACTTCATTAGCGTGCGGGGCCCTGAGCTTATGAGTAAATGGGTTGGCGAATCAGAGCGCGCAGTGAGGAGCGTTTTTAAGAAGGCGCGACAAGTTGCGCCTGTTGTTGTTTTTCTCGACGAGCTCGATGCGCTCGCCCCCGTGCGAGGCATAGAAGACACGTCGCGGGTCTCGGAACGAGTCGTGAACACTCTGCTGACGGAGCTTGACGGCTTACAAGATCTCAAGGACATTGTCGTGATCGCCGCTACGAATCGGCCTGACATAGTGGATCCGGCGCTCTTACGCTCAGGACGATTCGACCGAATGATATTGCTTGGTGCGCCTCAGAAGAGTGCGAGAGTATCAATCTTGAATATCCACACGCGAACAATGCCTCTCTCCGATGACGTGGACATTGAAGAGCTTGCGGATCTTACTGAGTGGTATGTGGGCAGCGACTTAGAAACTCTCTGCAAAGAAGCGGCAATGCTCGCGCTTCGAGAAGCGATGGACATAAGCGCCATTGAAATGCGGCACTTCAGAGAGGCGCTCAAAAAAGTACGGCCGGCGATTGACGAACATACGATGCAATATTACGAACAGATAAAACAGAAATTTGCAGGGGGCCGACCTGCTGAGCCGACGACGCATATAAGTTATCAGTGAGCGCCGAGAATAAGAAACCCTTTTGTATGATAACTACGTAGCAAGCAGAGATGAAAAAGGAGATATTCGCTAAGAATTTGTCTAATAAGCAAGTAATGGGGAGCGATGGTACAGACCTCGGCACGCTCTATGACCTCATTATCGATGGGAACACAGGCGATATCCTTGATCTCAAAGTGAAGCCCGATCCTGACCTGAATCTGCAGGAGTTTAGGATAGAAAACGATTTTATATTTCTACCATTTGACGCCGTCAGGGCGATAAAGGATTACATCGTCGTTGATAGAAAGTTAATCAAACAGCCGCAGTGACCACAAGAAACGCGGCAGCACTCGTTTGAGGCGAGTGTCGTTGATTGTGCTGAAAACTGTTGCTTTGATCATGGATTTTGTCGTAATTGATTCAGATCGCAGACGTGCAGTGTTACCGACCGCTGCGCGCAAACTGAGATAAAAAGAGGCAAGTGAACCAATCCATAATGCATTGCGGCACGTAATCGCCTAAAAAGCGATTGTAAATCCTCTCCGTAAGTCTAGGACGCATTACAGTGCTTAAAGAGCTCATCTCTAGCATCGTGTTTGAAAAGCTTCAGATGGGCAGCAAGTTCTTATCTGGCGTGCAAGGTTACACATCATTGTCGACAGGATGCGAGTAGCTGAAAAGAGACTATATTCGCTATCTCGTGCAGTTGTGCTTTTTTCGGTGGCGGCTGCCGGATGCACGGTAAACCTCAAACCTGGCAATACGCAATCTACCAGTGCCCCTCATTATCAGCAACCAGAACCCCCTCAGCTACCCGCAACGGCACGGCGCGCACGCTTGTAGTACAGCAGTCGGAGGACAGCACCTATGCGGCGCATTGTCGAGCGTAATCGTTTACGCCGAGCGTGTGGTTACAACGTAACGGAGGTAGGCGTGAAAGCATAGATGAAACATTGTCGTATTACTTCAGCTAATCAGAGAGTCGAGCAGCATTGGCACGTGTCGCTCGCTAATAAGATCGCAAATAGAGCTTTAATATATTTCTGACTTTGTGAATAGAGGCGGCAAAAAAAGCCAACAGCAGGGGGATCAAATGCAAGTCGACGATTTAATGAGTGCGCCTGTATACACAGTTTCACCTGATGACACTGTCAGTCACGTGAAAAACGTGATGCTTAAACACAAAGTAGGTAGGTAGTGGTTGAGTATGCAGGGACTCTTGTTGGCGTTATCGCCAAATACGACCTCGTGAAGATGCTAGAATCGTCAGAGGCGGGTTGGCGAAGGAGACATCAAGATCGCACCCTAGCCAAGACCATCTTGTCTGAGAATCTGCTCGCTGCTTCACCTGAGACCTCACTCGTGAATGCTGGCCAAGAGATGATAACAAACGGGGTCGGCTGCCTGCCGGTAGTAAAACTTGGGGAACTAGTTGGCATCTTCACTGAGACTGATTTAGTAACCTATTTTGCAACCACAGACTCGAAAGGCCAGGTCAAGACTACAATGACCGGTTCCTTTCTTACGTGCCATCGCCACCATTCTATCAACCACGTCTTGCGCGACATGGAAACCAAGCACGTTTTTCCCGATCGTTCAGGAAGGGAACGGCGTTGCTGTTGGCATAATTACACACACTAATCTAACTTTTTCCAAAGAGCCGTTTGTGAGTTCAAAAGACGTCGTGATGGTGAGAAAGGCGGAACACTCAGGCGTCCAAAAAAATCGATACGTGCGAAAAGTGCTGCAAGTTGCGGAAGACATCATGTCAGAGCCGCTCATAACCATCGGTAGTGATTCAAGAGCAGTGGCCGCCGCGCGATTGATGGTTGCGAAACGAGTAGATACCATTCCTGTCGTCAGAGAGGAGTCGGTCGTGGGCGTTATATCAAAAACTGACATCGTTAAGAGGATGGTAGAATCTGGTGGCTGCCTCTTTGGCTTAATCAACGACGGGAGTAGCTAATGCGATTCGACAACTACACCTCAAACACAGCATCAGATCTAGCGGCGCGCGTGTACGTTATCGATAAAACTGATCGAATATCCCATGCCCTCGATCTTATGGAAAAACACAACATCAATCAACTGCTCGTCACGAACGAAGGGGAGATCGTTGGCGTTTTAACGAAAAAAGGGATAGCACGCACACTGGGAACAAGTGGCGACATCATTAAGCCCGCTTCATCACTTCACGTGACCAAGGCAGTAGATGAAACTTTAACCACCGTAAGCGGCGCAATGACGATAGGCGAGATCAACCATTTGATGAAATCTTCCGAGGTATTGGTCGTCGTCTGTGAGCAATCTACAGGGTGGATAACGTTTAACGAGATCGTCAAAGCAAGCAGACCGGTCGGATCTGCAGGCGAAATCATGGATCCGCCCGTAACGTGTTCGTCTTTTGACAGAGTAACCCACGTAAGACGAAGGATGATCGACGAAGATGCGTGGTGGATGATGGTCGTTGAAGACAGTAAGGTCGTTGGCATTATAACGGAGAATGACATCGCGAAGGCGATGAGCCAATTTATAGGTGTAGTAAAGCCCCACTATCAAGATTCACGGGTAAGGAAACTCGTCGTCGATGATATCATGATCACTGACATCGTATTTGTGAGAACTAGTACCCCGTGCATTGAAGTGGTGGATCTGATGCTGAAACACGACGTGGAGGGTGTTGCGGTCTTTGATCAAACAGATGCTATGGTCGGCATGATTACTCAAAACACTATACGTTGCAAGCTTGAGTGACACGAGATCGGCAACAGCCCTCTACAAGCTTCCCGCTTAACAAAGGTGCCGTCTGCTACCGCGGCGTGATGCCGCCATTACAGTCGATTACTCCCGGGCTTCCGATCTCGCCACTGACCTTAAACTGACAGCCAGTCAACATCTCAGTAACCTCCACGGCAGTGACGGTGTGAAGCGTCAGCTCACTTGTTCCAATTCTAGAACGTCCCTCCGCTAGCGCCAGCCAGATAACCAGCTGGTCGCCCAGATGCACGTCGAACGGTGCCCCTTTCGACAATTGCATTAGAAGCCTCGCTGCCCCCTCTCGTCCAACGAGCTCAGCAGGCTTTCCTCGCGCGCCTAAAGCATCCCCTGCTAATCTGCCCCCAGTAGACGTCTCCGCCCAGAGCAGTATGCCGCTTCCAGTAGACGGGCTTTGTTCTCTCTGGTCGGAATCTCGCTCTATGCTTACATTTGGATAGCCGGCGCTCGTGCAGCGTTGTGTCGCTGCTTCGGCTTGGCGTTCTGCGACGTGAGCCGGGAGATTGCGCGAGTGTGATATCCCTCTGATATCTCGTAGAGATCCCATGGTGGCGACATTAATGGCAGTCAGTCTTTCTACAGGCGTGATTGCGACCTTTAGGAGCCCCCCTCCGCGAGGATAAAATCCCCTCTTGCTGAGGCGCAATTGGTAGAAAAATCCCAAGCTAGCTAGTACAGGATTTAAAACATTGATCACGTAGTCGACTTGCGGTGCCAAAGGATTGTTTGTGCCACCGATAAGGGTAACAGATGAAGGTTGATCGGCGAACGCAAGCACGGGCAGAATGGCTTGCAGTATAAGTGTCGTACTAGCGGCCGTTTTCGCATCAAAGCTATAAATCCCGCCGCGCCTCCGCCCTGGAACGAAAGTTATTTCAGACGAGCCAAGCCCGAGCCCGCGCACCTTCGCGTTGGCGACCTCCGCTAAGGCTCGCACCGCCGTCAAATGTTGAGTTCGCAGTCCAGGATTTGCGCGGTTTACTCTCACGTTCTTGATTGCGACGGACTCTCCCGTCAAGGCCGAAAGCGCTAAGCAAACGCGCAGCACTTGTCCTCCTCCCTCGCCTATGCTGCCGTCAATCTTGATCATCACTATTTACGTTAGCTGAAAATATGAAAAACTGCTGGTGATTTGCAACTCGCGGAATGTGAATCTCAAATTCAACATCGACTCACCAAAGCGCTGCCGGCGGGTGCAGATTGCGGGCAGTAGACGCGTGGTAAACGGCCAGGCAAATATTATTTAGTACGTTGTCCTTTTAGTACTACCGGAGTTTTGACTGCACTCCGTATGGCAGTCGATTGTTGCGGGAGTAGGGCATGGGGCGGCAGGACACGACTACGGTTTGCAAACTTTGTCAGCGCAGCTTCGAAAAGGCAGAGATAGGTCGAATCAAAATCCTACGACGCGAAAAAAAAGGAGAAAGCGTTCTTTGGGTCTGCTCTCACTGCGCAGGACGAATTAAGTTCGCAGAGCACTGAGGTGCTGAGCGTACTCCGGCTCAAGCCGCGCCAAGCTAGCATTATGCACGTTTGCGTTTGCAGATTGCGGGACCGTGTCTGCGCTATTCTTGCCCCGCGCGTATCGATCTACATAAGGTCGGCCTGCTTATCTGAGTTTTTTGGACATCATGACAAGGGCGCCCGCGTGCTCTCTGATTGCATTGATGCGCTCAGCTCGGTTGGCTGTCATCAATACGTATTTATGCGCTTATTGTGTTCTATGGGGATGTGAGGGTTGTTGCACTCACGGGTGAAGTAAAACAGCGTGAGCGCTTCATTGCTGAGCTTGCTCGCCGCTGCAAGGTGGCGACGCTCCGTGAGGAACACAACGATAAACCGGCGTCATTCACGAAAAAAGTCGCAGACGACCTGCTTTCCATACAATCACCCTCCAGATACGTTCTGACGCAGCGCGCTATAGATGGCGCAAATCAGATCGCGCGAGAGCTCGATCAGCTGGCGGAACGGGAAGACCTTGATTTTGTTGTTGTTGTGGGTAGCACGCTTGCATCAAGAATCGCATCCTTTCACGAGGTTTACGAGGCGCGATTAGCCCCCTCTTTGAACTTTAAACAACATTTCGAGTCGCTTGCGACTGCACCAGAATGGATAACGCTTGGTGCACTCGTGAGAGCCGTGCGCGCACACCCCGATATTCACAAAGCAGGAGCGATACTCACGTTCACCGGAGTTGTCCGCGGAGAGGCTTTAGCCCTGGAATTTGACATCTATGAAGGAGAAGCCCAGCAGCGAATTTCTTCAATCGCGCACGATTTGACGGCAATAGAGGGCATAGTCGATGTAAAGATATACCACAAATCAGGCCGCGTCAATAAAGGCGAAGACATCGTGTACATCGTCGTTGCGGCGGCGCATCGACAAGAGGGATTTAAGGTACTAAGGGATGCAATAGAACGGATCAAGAAAGAGGTTCCAATTTGGAAAAAGGAACTTACTGAGCAGGGTGACAAATGGGTAGGAATATGAGAGGGGCACCTATTCTTTCTGCCAGACCTGGACGAGGGGGATTATCATGAGGCTTTTCGGAACGAACGGTGTGCGGGGGATTGTCAACCAGGATCTAACCTCAGAGCTCGCCCTGCGGCTGGCGATGAGCTTGGGAACACTTACAAGGGGGACTGTTGCGGTCGGACAGGATACGCGCGTGTCCGGTAATATGCTTAGTCACGCGGCCATCGCCGGACTGCTCGCAACGGGTTGCAAGGCTATTAATCTCGGCATAGCGCCGACTCCCGCGGTGCAGTACTTCGTGCGTGACAATGCCGACGCAGGAATCGTCATCACCGCATCGCACAATCCGCGCGAATACAATGGGCTAAAACTGATCGCAGGAGATGGAACAGAATTCGGAATCGAAGGAGAACTCGCTGTCGAAGACGTGTATTTCAAAGGTAGTCTCAAGCTTGCTGACTGGCGCGAGACCGGGGAACTTTCGGACACCAACGTGATACCCGCTTATATGGAGAGAATTATGGGAAAGGTGAACGCCTCGGACATTAAAAAACGCGGGTTCGTTGTGGCCGTCGACACTGGCTGTGGGGCGGGCAGCATTGTTACGCCCTTCTTGCTGAGCAAACTCAATTGCAAAGTCACGACGATTAATGCGCAGATCGATGGCACTTTCCCGAGTAGAAATCCAGAACCGACAGAGGACGTCCTCACCGATCTCGGAAAGATCGTCATCTCGAACGGCGCCGATTTGGGCGTTGCACATGACGGAGATGCCGATAGAGCGGTTTTTATTGATGAGGGGGGGAATTTCGTCAATGAAGACGTACTACTTGCAATTATCGTCAAGCACGTTCTCTCCAAGAAAGTAGGCCCCGTTGTTACCCCTGTCAGCTCATCGCAGCGGATAGTCGAAGTGGCTGAAGCAGCAGGCGGTCACGTCATATGGACTCCTGTGGGGAGCATCTACGTCGCGAGGATGATGATGCAAGTAAATGCTGTGATAGGAGGGGAAGGCAATGGGGGTATCATATTCCCTGAACATCAATACTGCCGAGATGGGGCGATGACGGTAGCGAAGGTACTTGAAATAATGACCGAGCGTCGCAAGAAAATCTCTGAGCTCGTCAAAGAAATTCCCAAACGATATATGGACAAGACGAAAGTCACCTGTCGCGATCGGGATGCAACAATGCAACAAATTCGCTCATCTGTCGAAGGAAACATCGACACAACCGATGGCGTAAAGATTTGGTATGACGACGGTTGGTTGCTGATACGCCCCTCTGGGACTGAGCCAATCATTCGAATTTTTGTCGAAGCTGAAACGAAGCGAAGAGCTAGAGACCTCCTAGAAGCAGGTAAGCAACTGACCGAAGGCTGCTGATGTTAGAGCGTGCGAATCGTGTACTCTGGTCCTGGTGAGATATGAGCCTAGAAGAGCTTTTGATTCTTGATGCGGAGGCTGAAGCAGGCGAACGTAGTCGAGAGTTTTTTGTAACGGGTTGTAGTGGGTTTATCGGCTCCCATCTCGTTACTCGTCTTCTTAGTAACGGACATATCGTCACTGGCTACGACTTAATCCACCCCCAGTACGCTCACCCAAATTTTGAGTTTATAGAAGGGGATATCCTCGATTTGGAGAGACTCCAGGCAAGCATCGTTAAACCCGACGGCATCTTTCATCTCGCAGCGCAGACAAAGGTGCCTGATTCGACGCGAAATCCTGCTTACGACTTCCGTGTCAACGCGCAAGGCACGTTCAATGTGTTGTCTTGCGCCTCGGACGCTCGTTTCATTTATGCGTCGACAAGTACAGTCTATGGAACCGCTTCCGTCCCGACCACCGAAGCTCACCCGCTACGTCCTGTATCCTTCTACGGCGCTTCCAAAGCTGCTGGCGAGCTCTATTGTTCTGCATTCAACGGCATTTTGGGATTGCCAGCGATCTCTCTTCGTCTTTATAATGTCTATGGGCCAGGCAATGCAAAAGGCGTCATGTATGATCTTGTAAGGAAGCTGCAGAGGGAGGATAACACCCTTGAAATCCTCGGTACAGGACTCCAGAAGAAAGATTACGTGTATATAGATGACGTGATTGACGCCTTCGTACTTGCGTATGATAGGGGGATCCCAGGCGAGTCGTACAACATAGGCAGCGGCAGCGCCACCACCGTCAACGAGATTGTCGAGCTTATTTGCAAGTTGATGGGCCTGCGTCCCGATATCTATCGCACTGGCGGCAAGTCTTGGGAAGGCGACGTTGAGTCAACGCAGGCTGACCTTTCGCTTTTTGCTTCGTTTGGCTGGGAGCCTAAAGTCGACATGAAAGCAGGCTTACAGTACCTTTATAAATGGATTCAGGATCAACAGTGACTAGCACCGCACGAATAGCTTTGGTGGCGCATAAACTGTGTTCGCAGAGCTTTAGCGTAAAAAATAAAGCGCGAGTCCAGCCGAGTGCCAGACTCACCTGCGCATGCAGCAAATGAGCTTACTTTCTACGCTGCAACACCAAATATGCAACAACCAACAGTCCTGCTACTCCGTAGATCGCCTCAAATCCCGGCAATCCAAGGAACCCGCTGCTCGCTGTGGGTGACGCAGTCGCAATCGCCGTTCCGGACGGCGGCACTAATACGGTGTTGATCTCGTCAATGACGCCGTTTGTTGCGTTAATATCCTTTTTGGTTACCGTCGCGTTTCCAACCATTATTGTGGTGCCACTGACGGAGTAAGGTAGGGATAAACCGTTTAGCGTCGTGAGCGTGCCACTACCCGTGAAGTTATTCGCGAGCAGCTTCGTGGGAACGACATGATAAAGCAACAAGTTTGTTAGCGCCGTTTTGTTATTTTGCAAATCCGCGAGAGTTGATGCGTTAACCTTGGCAAAAGCAGCGTTGTCGGGTGCGAAGAATGTATAGTTACCAGGGCCGCTTAACACGGTGGTAAGATTTGCATTCTTCAGCAGACTTACAAGCTTTGTGAAGTTCGCATTACTCTCTACAATCTGGGCGATGGTCTGGGTTGGTTTTGCTGTCGCCGTCGTGGTTTGCGTTTGCGCGAAAGCAACGCTGGACGCTCCGACAATAGAAAGGATCACTACAGTTGCCACTACGGCAGAAAAAAGTTTCTTACTGACCATTTTTTGACCTCCAATATAGACTTAGCTTTTGCAGAGTCATGATTTCACATACGCAATAAACTTTGCTTTATCAACTTCCTACGCTGCAACACCAAATACGCAACAACCAACAGCGCTGCTACCGCGCACCGCCCTCAAAGCCCGGCAAGTCAAGGAACCCTCGGCTCTGGTGGTGCACGCCTTCTGTCGTCTATCGAATCAGAAAAAAAAGAAATAAAGCGCGAGTCCAGCCGAGTGCTAGACTCACCTGCGCAAGCTGCTCAAAGCTCACTTTCTACGCTGCAACACCAAATACGCAACAACCAACAGCCCTGCGACCCCGTAAATTGCCTCAAATCCCGGCAAGCCAAGGAATCCGCTGCTCGTTGATGTTGTC
>Ga0116115_1001430_pt1 | contig 10311 bp, 10 predicted proteins | sample June2015DPH_10_1_2_FD_89789 | JGI IMG/M metagenome (GOLD analysis project Ga0116115, IMG submission 89789) | Peatland microbial communities from SPRUCE experiment site at the Marcell Experimental Forest, Minnesota, USA - June2015DPH_10_100 | ecosystem: Environmental > Terrestrial > Soil >... | reverse complement strand
CCCTCAGAATGACAGGTGAAGGGAATTTCCCGGAGGTCTCAAGACATATTATCTTCTTGTTTTTTGCCATCTTTAAAAAAAATGGATTCCGGAAATCCCCCCACCAAAGCCGCGAGCGCTATCAAGATCATATCGATAACTCATTGATATTTTAAATAAGTTCACGATATTGGCAAGTTAGTCATTTTTCATACTTTTCCTTTTCGCATTTATTTTAAACCCCCATATGCTCAGTCGATCGCCACCAGCCATGATATTTTTACAGTAGGATTTGTCGTCAAGGACAAAAACAATTGACTTTCAAAGAAAATTTAAGGCATGATGTCGATTAAATGATTATTAGAATTGTGGTTCGCCGATTAAAGGTATAGAGGCAAAATTGATGAATAAATTTGAGGCGGAATACGAGGCAGATCATGGCTAAAAAAGATGTAGAACGAGGTCTCCGGTATGAGAAGGAGAAAGCGAAAGAGCGCGGAGCAAAGCATGTAGGCGGTCCGGGTAAGCATGATTACGAAAGAGGTGGCGTCAAAGGGGAGGTTAAGAATAGGAAGAGCAAGGTGACCAAGCGGGAACTACAGGAGATGGCTAAAAAGGGGATAAAAGAAGTTGAAAGCAAGTCTGGGTTCACCAAACCGGCAAAAGAATATCGAGATAAATATCGAAAAGACATAAAACTGCTACAGGGTGGTAAAGAAATTAATAATAAAGATTAGTTTTCCCTTTTGAATAAATTAACGTACCTAACTTATGGGATGGTTTAAAAATTATTAATAATAGGAGGGCCACAAATGAGTATCTCAAAAAGGAAATTAGGCTTTTACTCATTATCAGTTACACAACATTCTGATGAAAAGATCGATAAAATAAACCCTATTATAATTCGTGATGTTTTGAATTACATTATGTCCCTTGATAGAACCCAAAGGGTAAATGACCTTGCACAGAACCATAAATTCCATTTATTGGACTCTTCATCTGAATCGGGAAAGATTCATAAATTGATTTTTAAATCTGGCAAGTATCTCCATAGGCCGCCATTAATTGATAAAGATACAACCGATGAGAGGGATAATCCCAAAACTTTAACCGAAGGGGAGTCGGAAAAGACCCATGCGGTCTTAAAATATCTTGACGATGAGGCCATACTGATCAAGGAAGATAGATTGCATGGCATGAATATAAAGAATATAGTCTATTATCTTATGAGGTTTCTTTGGTTAATGATGCGCAATAATGATGCCAAATTCAAGTATATCATTAAGTCTAGTGTGATTCCAAAAGATGATTTTTTCCAGGAACTTAATAATCTTTCACGGGTTGTCGTTGGCGAGGTACATATAGACAGGCAGATATTGGGATCTGAATTTTTGAATTATGCATCAAGAACCGAACAAGTCCAATCATTGATTCAATTAAACATAAAAGCTCAAAGAGGAAGGTCAATAAAGGACACCGCCATAGAGCTTTATCATAAATATGTGGCTGAATCCTCTCAAATTAAAAGGATTAGAATATATGGTTTAAATGATGATCGTGATCTGATTTTACTCGACAGTGATCTTTTAAAAAAAATAGGATATGTATCAGTAGATCTGGATGAGACTACAGGAATCGTCAATAGCGAGCAAATTCTTGCAAGCTTGACCTCAATAATCACTGGCTTTTAAAATGCTTGGAAAATTTATCTACATTGAGTTTCACATTCCAATCAGGGACTATCTCAGTATATTAACTTGGAAGGAAGCTTTCTTTGACCTTATTATTCCCCTGATAGTTGCCATCGTATCTTATTGTTTTATCTTTAATTGCGCTAACATCGATAAATTGGCCACTTTTACGGGTTTAGTCATTAATTTCTTAGCTATCCTTATCGGTTTTTCCATCACTTCCCTTACTATACTTTCCTCAGAATCCGGTAATAGCTTTGAAACGTTAAAGAAATATGACAGTAAAAGAAATATCGGTAATAAGCCCATAACAGGCTATCAATTGATATTAATAACTTTCATTTGCGTAATCCTAGTAGAATTTATTACCTTAGCCTATAATCTCACATATTATTTACTATGGGTAAATGGATTTCTGACTTCCTACGTCAGAATTATCATCGCTATAAATATATTTCTAATGCTTCATATAATTATGCTTAATATTCGAAATATAACTAACTTCTTTTTCATCTTTTGGAAATCTTAGCTTCAGCAAATAATATTCAGTCAGGGAAAAGCCATGCTATCCCCTCAAGATGGTTAGCAAACAGTTAGCCTGTAGGGCGGGAAAGCGAAGCGCATCCCGCCTTGAGCATTATTCCATTTAATACCATGTTGCCGTCAAAAGCAGAAGAATCTTTTGTAGGGGCGCACCCCTGTGTGCGCCCGCCATAGGGCGGACACGCGGGTCCGCCCCTACACCAAAAGAACCGTGGACGGCAACCTGGTATTCCAGACACGAAGGCGAGGTGACGATGAATTCTATCACATTAGTAAGTTTGGCACTCTTGAAAGCCAGATTCGAAGTCGAAAGACGGGATATCGTAGACGCTTTCGTTTGTTTTGCCGAGATGTGTGTGGCCCGGAGGCAACCGGCAATGTTTTCTCCAGAGGAAATGAAGGGGTGGTTACTATCTGACTTTGGTCTAGATCTCCCTTTGCCTCCAGTAAAACTTGTCGTGGGGAGGATGGTTAAACGAGGCATCGCAAGGCGTCATGACAAGATATATATAATCAATCAAATTAGTTGCGACCCAGAGGCATTTGACAAAAACCAAGCGGAAATGGTTTCTCACTATCGCGCTGTCCGTCTTGGTCTTCAGGAATTTGCGCGAGACGCGTTGGGAAAAGAGTTGACCGAGGCGGAATGTGAATCGGGACTGCTAAATTATATTGACGAATATTCAATTGAGTGCGTGTCATCATTCAGATATGGCGATGCTGTACCTATCCGCGGGAGGGACCCTGGTCATTGGAGGTTCATAGTATCAAGGTTCGTGAATCACATATCTTCAAGGTCCCCAGAAGAGTTTCGGTACTTTGTAACGGTGCTTACCGGCAGGATGTTAGCGAATGCTTTATTGGCATCTGATCTTTCTGGACTCGGGGCCAAGTTTCGGCACACATCAATTTATTTAGACACCCCATTAATTCTTCAAATTCTTGGAGTGGTCGGGAAAGAGAACCAAAGTTATGCGCGCGAGATATTTGACCTTTTTTCATCTGCTGGTGCCGATCTTAAAGCCTTGTCCCATACAATGGAGGAGACCGATCAGGTCCTTCGCAATGCAGAAAAATACCTGGAGACGCCGAGCGGAGGCTACGGAGACGTTATTGTTGCACTCCGCGAGGCAGGTATGTCCTCAAGCGACGTGGCACTGATCAGAGCTCGGCTTCGCAACATATTGCATGATGAAAACATTCGGGTTGAGGATACCCCTGCGTATATCGAGAAACATCAAATAGACGAACTCGCGTTGGAAAGCGAAATGGACACTGCTGGACTTCATCATCGTAACAAATTGGCGAGGAGAGCAGACATCAACTCAGTCCGTAGCATATACGTACTTAGACGAGGGATCTCTCCCCGGCGTGTTGAGGACTGCCGTGCTTTGGTTCTAACAAACAACGCTGCATTTGCCCGTGCTGCGTATTCCTACGGACAGAAATATGAAGAATTTAAGCAGGTGTCACCGGTCATCACCGACTTCAGCTTGACCAACATCGTTTGGTTGAAGTCACCGCTGAAGCATGCTGATCTGCCAGTGCGCCTTCTCCTTACACACTGCTACAGCGTTCTCAAGCCCTCTCAGGCTCTCTGGAAAAGGTTTGTGGACGAGTTGGACAGGCTTAGAGATCAGAAGACAATAACTCCGGAGCAGCACCAATACATGAGATATGAACTGCGTGTGCGTGACGAACTGATGAATTTAACGCTGGGTGACGAACAAGAAGTTAGCGAGCAACTCGTGATTCAGATTCTCGATCGGCATGAACAGGAAATCGCTCGTCCTTGGAAAAGTCAGTTGGACCGGGTTCAGACAGAACACCAAGAAGCCCTTGACAAACTGACTGCTAGCGAAATCAAGATAGTGGGTGTTGACGCTAAACTTCGGAGAGTCGCTCATGTTGTTTATATTGGATTGCGAGTCATACTTATTTCAGCTGCAGTATTGTTTCTATTGTATGGACAAGGTGTGTTCCCCCGATCTCAACCCTCGACTTTGCCGTGGCGCATTGTGTCCGGATTTCTCGGATTGGCAGTGATTGCAATAACTATCGTCCATCTAATTTTCGGATTTAAGATCGTAGATCCGCTCGACCGCCTCTGTTCCTTTATTGAGACAAGGTTTCTTGGATGGTTAAGAAGAGTGTTCGGGTTGGGAAACGGGTAAGCCAACAAATATATGGCCATTCCAAATAGGGAGAACTGTGGCCATTGGTTTGGTGACAACTTGGCCGTTGAAAGCTGCTATGTATACGCCGTCAAAATCAAAATCATCCATATTCGATACAGGAATCATAGTTATATCCTGGACCTTGCCGGCATTTTAAATTTTGTCTTCCAGGTTAAATTTAATCTGATTCGCCTTGATGATGGTCATTCCTATCTTTAAGGCTGAGGTTCATCAAAAATCATAGCCTTATAGGGCGGCCTGTGGCCGCCAAAATTCGGCGGGCACAGCCCAACCTATGAGTTCTGCGCCGGCGATTGGCGGAACGCCCCGGTGAATTTCCCCTGTTGGAGGAGGCGATCGCCCAATTGGCCGAAAGGTAATGGTCAAGATTTGACCTGGCAACCTTTGCCTGAAGGTTTGGGACCTCTCCTAAAAGTCAGTTTGTCATCCCGAGCGAAGCGAAGGATCTCGGCGCTGTCATGCCCTCGACGAGAAAATTTGGCTTCGAGAAGAGAGCATCATTCCATTTAATACCAAGTTGCCGTCAAAAGCAGAAGAATCTCTTGTAGGGGCGCACCCCTGTGTGCGCCCGCCCCAGGGCGGACACGCGGGTCCGCCCCTACATTCCCGTTTACCGTTTTCCGTCTCTGCTTGTAAGGGCGGCGTCTCGCCGCCCCTGGGCGGGGAAACCCCGCCCCTACACCAAAAGAACCGTGGGCGGCAACCTGGTATAACATCATCTGACAAAAAAAGGATAGCAAGTCGAGACCTCTGCTAAAAGTCATTTTGTCATCCTGAGCGAAGCGAAGGATCTAGTATTTGCTGGTAAATTATGAGATTCTTCGGCCGCGTCGCTCCCTCAGAATGACAGGTGAAGGGAATTTCCCGGAGGTCTCAAGACATATTATCTTCTTGTTTTTTGCCATCTTTAAAAAAATGGATTCCGGAAATCCCCCCACCAAAGCCGCGAGCGCTATCGAGATTATATCGACAACTTATTGGTATTTTTAATAAGTTCACGCTAATGGCAAGTGATCTTTCGTGCGGTCTGGTCCCGAATACCAGAGAAATAAAAACTTATCGGGGGTAGGAAGTGGTCGACTCACGAAGCATCTGTTCAAAAAGGAGATTGGTATTCCAGGAATCTGTGAATTTATTTTCAGCGACTTTGTGCTATAATGCTGTCGACAAGAAGATTCTGCCTGTGGGCGATTTCATTCGGGCAAAAAGGGCCCCCAACCGTTTTTTGACTACGGTGGGCCAAGGCTACCGCATAATCTCGCTTGGGAAATGTCTACTGCCGGTCCAAGAAAGTGGTTAAGTCTTGCTCTGGTGCTCTGCTTCGTACAAATGCTCACCGGGTGCGGCACCCTTGCCAATGGCCGGGGTTGGGGGCAGGATGCCACCCTGTTTCCCGGTTGGGACCGGGTGGGCAAGGCAGCCCTGAATGCGGCTCTGGAGCCGGAAACCTGGGCGCCGGCGGCTGGGGCGGGGCTTTTTCAAATAGGTTCCTTTGATAGAAACGTATCCCACTGGGCCTCGGAGCGCACGCCGATCTTCGGGTCCCAAACCAATGCCGGCACGGCCAGCGACGTCCTCAATGGGGTGTCGATAGGAACTACCGTGATAACCGCCGTAGCCACCCCCAGCGGAGAACAATCCGGCGATTGGGCGTTGAACAAGGCCAAGGGGCTCAGCGTGGACATCACTGCAGTGGCATTGACATCGGGGGTAACATCAGGATTAAAATCCGCAGTAGACCGCCCTCGGCCCACTGGTTCGGGCCAGAGTTTCCCTTCTGGTCATGCTTCCAATACATCTGTCTGTGATACCCTTTCTGCCCGCAATGTTGACTCTCTATCAATTACTGACGGGGCTCGCCTGGGTTTAAAGATCGGGTTTACCGCCTTGACTGTCAGTACCGCCTGGGCCCGGGTAGAGGCTAAGCAGCATTACCCTTCGGATGTCCTGGGGGGCATGGCTTTAGGTCATTTTCTCGGGGCTTTCATCAACGATGCCTTTCTCGGCACAGAAACACCCAAAAACTTCTTTTTCTCATTGGAGCCTTCGAAGAAAGACATTTACTGCAGTATGCACTGGGTTTTTTAGAAGAAAAAACTGCTATGTTGAAAAACTTATCAATTGACTGTAAATGAAACCTATTCGGAACATATCTTCATTTTTACCTGGATAACTCCTTCTTTTCCCCCCTGATGTTCTGGCTTCATTCTCTCGCAGGAACTTGAAATATCCTCCCACAAAGGCTCTGGGAGCATATGGAGATAACCTCTGCAATTTTTACCTCTCCGAGGATAAATGCCCAGTACGGTGTATTATAATTTTTATCCGTCTCAGGTGGCCCTGAAGAGAGGTACGTCCTTATAGGGGCTGACTAATTTTTAGCCATTCACATACCTCTCTTGCAATATCGCTATCAGGCTGGCGGGTGGGCCTTTTTTTGAAAATTGTCAATGGCCAGCGTCAAGGCCTCGGCTCCCAGATTAGAGCAGTGCATTTTATTTGCGGGCAGGCCCCCCAGGGTTTCGGCTACCAGTTTATTGGTAATTTTCTTGGCCTCCTCCAGTTTCTTGCCTTTAGCCATTTCGCTCACCATGCTGGAAACGGCGATTGCGGCTACACAGCCAAAGGTCTGGAACTTTACGTCCTCCAGGCGGTTGTCTTTGACTTTGATATAGAACGTCATCATATCCCCACAGACGGGATTACCCACCTCGCCAATGCCGTCGGCATCTTCGATAACCCCGGCATTACGAGGATTGTTGAAATGATCCATCACAGTTTTGCTATACATACCAGACTCCTTATTCCAAAGAGCGGAATTCTGCCCCGTTCATCACATCGGCCAGGGTGATGGAATACAACTTGTCGAACAGCGCCCGGCCTGCTTCATTCCAAAGCCAACGCGTCAGGCAGGTTTGGGAGCGCTCACAAACTTTATCATTTTGTGAACACTCCACTAAACTCGTGCCTTCTTCCAATAAGGCCACGATCTCTCCCACCGTAATCTCTTCCGGGGCCATGGCCAGGGTATGACCACCTTTGGGGCCGCGCACACTCCGGATATAATCGGCCTTCTTCAAGGGAATGATAATCTGCTCCAGATATTTCACCGAGATTCCCTGCCGCGTGGCGACCTGAGCCAGGTGAATGGGCCCTTCCTTATAATGTTGGGCCATATCCAGCATCAGGCGGGTGCCATAGCGGCTTTTGGTGGAGAGCTTCATGTTTAGGCTCCTGCTCTTGCGGCCATTTTCTTCCGCCAGACCGGAGAGAGAGCACGGAGGTTTTCTACAGCTTGGGGCAGGTGCTCCAGGACATGGTGCACTTCTGCCTCCAGGTTATCGCGATTCAGGGTAAAAACCAGGGAGCCCTGGGCCACTTCCGGATTGATGCCGATGGCGCCCAAAACCGGCGAGGTCTTGAGCGCCTTGGAGGCGCACGCCGAACCGGTGTTGGCATAGATTCCCTGGCTACTCAACTTGAAAACCAGGGCCTCGCCTTCTATGCCTTCAAAGCAAAAACTGGCATGTCCTGGCAGTCTCATTTTCGGATGTCCGGTATAAAAGACGTGGGGGACATTCTCCTGGACTCCGGCGACCAAAAGATCCCTCAGCTTTGCCAGGTAGACGGCTTTCTCAGGCAACTCCGACAAAGCTAGCTCCGCCGCCCTTCCTATGCCTACAATGCCGGGGATATTCTCGGTACCACCCCGCCTGCCGTTTTCTTGAATGCCACCGTTGAGCTGGGGCACCAGGCGCAGTTTGTTGCGAAAATACAAAGCTCCGATGCCTTTGGGTGCTCCCAGCGCCGGGCCTGAAATGGTTAACAGATCCACGCCCATCTCTTTCACATCCACCGGCACCTGGCCCACGCTAGCCACGGCATCGGTGTGAAAAGGGACTCCTGCCGCACGGCACACCGCCACCAACTCGGAGATATCCTGGAGGGTGCCGATCTCATTACTGCCGTGACCGATGGATACCATTACCGTGGCTGAGGTGAGGGCCTTTTTGAGACGTTCAGGATCAACCCGACCGTATTGGTCTACGGGCAGGAAGGTTACCTCAAAATCGAAAAACTTCTCCAGGAATCTCGCCGAATTAAGCACCGAGTGGTGTTCGATGGCCGAAACGATCAGGTGTTTGCCTCGCTTCAGAAAATTGGCCAGGGACATGCCCTTGATGGCCAGGTTATTGGCTTCCGCACCCGAGGAGGTGAAGATAATCTCATCGCTTCGGGCCCCGATTAGCCGGGCCACCTTTTCGCGCTGCTCTTCCATGACCTCTTTGATTTCAGATCCGAGGTCATACACGGCAGAGGGGTTGCCAAAACGTTCGACAAAGAAAGGCATCATGGCTTCCAATACTTCGGGGCGAACCGGGGTGGCCGCCGCGTGATCCATATAGGCTCGTTTCATGGCCCTGTCCTCAGGATAGCTTCTTTATGTAAAGTTTATAGCAATCATCGCAGGCATCTTCACAGATACCCATGAATTCTTGCCCGTGTTTGGCACACCAGGCTGGAATGTCTTCCAAGGCGCCGTCATAATCGGTCAATATTTCCAGCACCTGGCCCTGCTTCAGGTCTTTCATTAACTCCATCGGCTCCAGGAGGTGCATCGGGCAAGCACGATAGACCAAGTCAGCCGTCGCATCAGCTGGGCAATGATCCAAGAATTTCATGGCCTTTCTCCAGGGTTAGATGTTTATGTTTACTGAATTAATCTATATTAGATATGTATAGATTATACCCATCAATTAGACGATGTCAAGAGGGGTGACAAAAAATTTAACAGGCGACCCGAAAGGATTTGATGCAGGCAGTATTTGAAAATTACTTCACCGGTTTTGGACGACTTTATTTGTTATAAAACCATGCTTCTCTCAGGGAATCTCTTGCGAGCCTTCTCCAGCGGAGTCGATCTCCGGCGCAAAGCGTACCCGCTCCCCGAGCCCGACGGTCACCAGAATCTCATTGGTGCGGCTCACAAACCGCTGGAGCCAGGAGGCGGCTGGATCAGTTAACGGACAGCATTGCTATCTGCTATGTATACGCCGTCAAAATCAAAATCATCGATATTCGATACAGGAATCATATTTGTATCCTGGTCCTTGCCGGAATTGTAAATTTTTCCTTCCAGGTCAAAATTAATCTGATTTGGTTTGATGATGGTCATCCCTATCTTTAAGGCTGAGGTTCATCAAAAATCGTAGTTAAACAGCACATCGCCACCGGTGTTGCGCAGGCCCATGGTGGAGTCCGCGCTCAGGTATTTGTTTACCTTGTATTCCAGCCGCATCTGTTCGGTGTTGTCCCGGTAGAGGGGATTGGTTTTGTGTTCAAAGGTGATGCTGAGCTGCTTGGTCAGGGGCTTGTTCACCCCCACCGTTTGTTCCCCGCAGCGCATGCTGAGGTCACACACCAGGGGAAAATCTTCCCCAAAAATCTCTTTGAGCTTCTGGGTGGTGACCCCGCCAAAGGCCCCCAGGGCCTGCTGGCCCACGGTGTTGTACTCCTCCCGGCTGAGGGCAGCGGCCGGGCGTCCGTAAACCAGGTAAGAGAGCACATCCGCGGGAGGCAGTCCCGGGTTGCTGGAAAAGTGCAGTGACGGTTTGTTGACCGGGCCGGAGACATCCAGCATCAAGGTGACCTCGTCCATCTCGCTGATGGCGCGCCCCGCCAGGGTCCCGGGCACCCCGGGTTTGCCGGAAAGGCTCACCGTCCCCTCGGCCACCTTAAAGGCATGCCCCTGGATGTCAATGCTGCCTTTTACGGCCCGCATCACCCCCGCCACCCCCAGCCGCTCCTGCCCCGGCGCCTTGCTGACTCTGAGGCTGCCTGCCAGGTCCACCTGGATATCCTTGTTTTTCACCCAGACCTCTCCCGCGGATTGCAGGGTG
>Ga0116115_1001403_pt1 | contig 10437 bp, 7 predicted proteins | sample June2015DPH_10_1_2_FD_89789 | JGI IMG/M metagenome (GOLD analysis project Ga0116115, IMG submission 89789) | Peatland microbial communities from SPRUCE experiment site at the Marcell Experimental Forest, Minnesota, USA - June2015DPH_10_100 | ecosystem: Environmental > Terrestrial > Soil >... | reverse complement strand
TCCGCCTTGGTCGAGAGTCTCGTGGAGAGCGAATTATTTGGGTATGTGAAGGGTGCTTTCACTGGTGCCAGTCAGGACAAGGCTGGCTTATTTGAGAGCGCAGACTGTGGCGTTATCTTCCTCGATGAGATTGGGGAGCTTTCGCCGGGTGCTCAGGCAAAATTGCTCCGGGTGTTACAAGACCATAAAGTTCGAAGAGTAGGCTCGACTGTCTCGCGTGAAGTAGATTTGCGGATCATCGCAGCCACAAATCGCGACCTGCGCACGATGGTGCGGGAAGGCAAGTTTCGTGAGGACCTTTATTACCGGCTGGCGGTGGTCGAGATCGGCTTACCTGCGCTCACAAATCGACGCGAGGACCTGCCACTTCTCGAGAGATACTTTGTCGAGAAGTTCGCAAAGGAATATGAGAAGCCGATTGCCGGCCTGACCAGGAGAGCACAGAGCCGAATGGCCACCTATCCGTGGCCGGGAAACATTCGGGAGCTTGAGAGTGTCATCGGGAACGCCTGTATGATGGCGGATGGTAAGTTTCTTGATATTCACGAGCTGCCCGATAGAATCCAAGCTCAGGCCAGCGACCAATCGCCTACAGATGAGGCTCTTTTTTCTCTCGAAGAGATTTCAAGACGTCATGTCATGCGTGTGCTGGAGCGGGTAGGAGGCAACAAGGCCCGAGCGGCAGAGATTCTCGGAGTCGGCCGCGCAACAATCTACCAACTGCTCTCAAGGATGAAGCTTGAGAAACAGGGCGAAAGTGCGTAACGCCAGGCCAGTTGCCGATTCTTAGAGGCGAAATCCAACGGTTGTGATGTTTCCGTCGTGGCGGCTTCCAGATGGCCGTTCCGCCCAGTCGCCTGACACCCTTCTCTCCTTTCCTCCATCCTCCAAATCCGTCTCGCCCTGCAATCACCCAGAGACGATGAATAGATCCTGGCGCTCGGAATCTGGACCGGATTCCAGACTCTGGACACTCAGTTGCCTGAATTCGCCGGTCCGAGTTGTTTTTCAGCACAGTTGGCACAAAGATCGTTGGCAATGAAAATGCTTAAGACTTCAGGGGCAGCGCTCGCTCGTTCGGTACTTCCTCCCTGTCGTTGGGGGGCCGGTACTGGCAAATATATTCGGGCGCGTGGCGGCGGACGCGAGAGTACGATGCGGTGGCTGTGAGTTTCTTCGCATTCCGCCGGTCGACCTGCTGATTGACTCACATTATCGCGAGTACTCGATTAAAGGAACCAGTGGTTGAGATATGAGAAAAGACGGACTCGGCCTTCCCTTCATTTTCCTTGTTGACAATTCTCTTTCCACGGACTGAACAGGCCACGAACACGTGCATGATGAACGTCAACCCGCGAGTAGCACCGAGACCGTCTTACCCCGCCTGAGCCAAGTTGAGAGTCGGGAGTGGTGGCTGTGGGGATTTGCCGTAACCGTCACCCTGGTCTTAACCTTCGGCATCCTGTCGTTGACTTTCCCCGGATTTCATCTAAGCAACGACAGAATTTATGCCTTGAACCTAAGAGAGTGGGTTCGTGGCCTGGCTGCCCTCGTATTGCTGTTCGACATCTATACGGTCTATCAAAACCTGCAACTCCAGCGGACGCGCCGCCAATTGGCAGAGCGCGACCGACTCTTTCAGCTCATCAGCGAAAACGCCGCGGACATGATTGCGGTTGTCGACAAGAAAGGGAATCGCATCTATAACAGCCCGGCGTACCAGAAGATCCTCGGGTATAGCCAGGACGACCTGGCCGAGTCACCCCTGGAACAGATCCACCCAGAGGACCGCGCTCGCGTGCACGGAGCCGCTGAGAAAGCCCGCATCACGGGTCGCGGCGAGCGTCTGGAATACCGCATCCGCCACAAAAACGGCTCGTGGCTGGTTCTTGAGTCCACCGCCAGCGTCATTTGCGGAGCAAAAGGCGAAATCGAAGGACTGGTAGTCGTGAACCGTGACATCACGGAGCGCAAGCGAGCCGAGGAGATGCTGGCGCACAACGCATTCCACGACGGTTTGACGAATCTTGCCAATCGCACGCTTCTTCTCGACCGCCTCGGAAGAGCTCTGGTCACTTCGAGCCGCCACGCGGATTTCAGATTCGCGGTGCTGTTCATCGACATCGATGGATTCAAGGTTTTCAATGACAGCCTGGGCCACGCTGCCGGAGATGATCTGCTCATTCAGATCGGCCGGCGCCTCACCGCTAGCCTTCGGCGTGTTGACACAATTTCGCGCCCGCGATCGGGGGAGAACAAAGAACCCATTTTCGGTGACGACACATTAGCCCGGCCAGGCGGAGACGAATTCGTGGTGTTGGCGGAAGAACTGCGCGAACCTAGCGACGCCATTCGCGTGGCCGAACGCATTCAGGAGAGACTGGCTCTTCCCTTCGACTTGGATGGTCACGAGATCGTTATCACGGCAAGCATCGGTATCGCATTTAACAGCAGCACCAACTCAGACGCCCAGGACCTGCTGCGCGACGCCGAGATCGCAATGTATCGAGCCAAACAAACGGGCAAAGCGCACTGCGAAGTATTCGATAACGCCATGCACGCCGGCGCTCTCAAGCGTTTGCAGCTTGAGACTGACCTGCGCCGCGCTGTCGAGCAAGGCGAGTTGCTCGTCTATTACCAGCCGATCGTGTCGTTGCGAGACGGACAGATTGTGGGATTCGAGGCTCTGACTCGCTGGCAAAGTCCCAAAGGCTTGGTGATGCCGAACGATTTCATCCCGGTCGCCGACGAGACCGGCATCATCCTATCCATTAACCGCCAATTGATGCACGAGGCCTGCCAGCAGCTGCTTTCCTGGCAGCAGCTGTTCCCCTCCAACCCACCTCTCTCCCTCAGCGTCAACATCAGCCCCAAACAATTCGCCCAGGCTGATCTGGCTGCTCAAATTGGCCAACTTCTCCAGGAGAGTGGCATGGATCCTCGCTTTGTGGACCTGGAGATCACGGAAACTATCGCCATGGCCGACGCCGAAAAGTCTGCCGGCATGCTCTCGGAATTGAAGGCACTCGGCGTTGGCTTGGACATTGACGACTTCGGCACCGGCTACTCGTCGCTGAGTCGCTTGCAAAGCTTCCGCGTTGACACTCTGAAGATCGACCGCATCTTTGTCTCCCGAATGGACAGCGATCACGAGACTCACGAAATCGTTCGGGTTATCATCAACCTCGCACACAGTCTCGGGCTAAAGGTGGTTGCTGAAGGGGTGGAAACGCAGGCCCAATTTGATCTGCTGAGGAAGCTCGGTTGTGAGCGTGCCCAAGGATACCTGTTCTCCAAACCTGTCGACCGCGACACGATTCTGAAGCTGCTAGCAACCAATCGCTCTGAGGCCGTCGTCGCCTTTCGATCCAAGGCCGCTGGGTCATCGTCTGCATGAATCAGGAAAAGACCGAGCTCCTGATGCCGATCATTTGGTGTTACTGCTTATAAGCTTGCCGCAGCATTCCGGACGCGGAGGCAAACTGGAGCGGTCCCATCCACCACCCGGGGCTTGAATCAGTAACACTGTATTGGCCATCCTCCTTCCCAGGATATTAACCGCGGTCACTTCGTCCGAAAGGGTTCAGCTTACAGGGCACAGATCGAAGGCTTGGAGCGGTTCTGCTTTGCCTGCCTGTTACGAAGGATTTTTTTCGGGAACTCAGCACTGTGGAGATTGCCAATATCGATATCGAGGACCGTAAGCGAGCAGTGATCCTCTCTTGGGGGACGACCCTGCGCGCGCCATTGGAGAGCCTCAACTGGTCTGAGGAACCCATCGGAGCCGAACCAATGACGCTGGAGCAGGCAGAGTGCGACCACATTCTGAAGACGCTCAGAGAAACCAATTGGGTGCTTGGGGGACCGAGAGGCGCCGCCGAAAGACTGGGGCTCAAGCGTACCACTCTTATCAGCAAGATGCGGAGGTTGGGTGTCTCGCGTCCGAACAACCCAGCGGCGGCGTAAATTGGCCGCTCCGCAGCCGACGAGTGAGTATTCCCATGGTTGCGGAACCCATGTGCTCTGCGCCCAGTTCAAACCACAGTGAGGTCCAGGACCCTGCACCGAGACCATTTCGTGATGGTGCTGTTGTGAATCAAGACTCCACAAGGATGTAAGATTATGACCGGCATTCCGATTAGGGTTTGGCCAGAGACCTCAGCCCATTGAAAGACACATTGGTGTCGCGCCAAAATGTGAAAGCCTAATCAGTGCGAAAGGAAGGAGTAGGAAAAACTCTCACCGTACCTAAAGATCGGAAACTTTCGAATCCGAGTATTATTTCTAGCAACTCAACTGCTTAAGTGTGGCATCTCACATGCATTTCTTCCCGCGCGACTCGAACAGTGGCCGCATGAGACAGGAGGTGATCCAGTATGACTGAGAAGACAACCAACGACGCGCCAAAGGCGGTCTCAAGGCGCAACTTCATTAAAGGGGTCATCACTAGTGGCGTAGTCGTTTCCTCCGCGGGCTATTTGTTTCGCGCCTCCACTCTCCTGCACGGCCAGCAGTTGACTGGTGGCGTGGGCGAGCGCCTGATCACACTCAACGTCAACGGTCAGCAGAGGCGCGTCGACGTCATGAAGCAAGAGACATTGGCGTCAACGCTGCGTTATAAGCTCGGCCTCACCGGCACGAAGCTGGGATGCGACCGCGCTGAATGCGGATCCTGCACCGTCCTTATCGACGACATTCCGCACTATTCGTGTTCGGTGCTCGCTCACACTGTGCGTGGCCGGAAAGTTATGACCATCGAAGGCTTGGCGAGCGCCGATGGGACCTTGCATCCAGTTCAGCAGGGCGTCATAGACGAGCAGGGCTTTCAGTGCGCGTTCTGTATGTCCGGCTTCATCATGACGGCTGTTGGATACCTCAAAACTAATCCCAATCCCACCCGCCGGGAGTTGGCCAATGGCATCTCGGGATGCCTGTGCCGCTGCCAGGATTACGACAAGATTTTGACCGCGCTGATGCGCGGCGCCGAGAATTCGCGGAGGTCCAAGCTTGGATAATAAAAAGGTTGTTGAGACCGCTAAGACTGCTGAGCGCCCGTACGGGGCCGGCTACAAGCTGATCGGCAAGAACTATACGACGCCAGATCTCTACGCGAAGGTTACGGGCCAGGCAAAATATGCGGAGGACTTTCGCGCCGACGGTATGTTGTTCTGCAAACTGCTGCTCAGTCCGATGCCGCATGCGCGGGTAAAGCGCATCCACGCGGACGAAGCCCTCGCAATGCCCGGCGTTAAAGCCATTCTCACTGCGAACGATCTTCCTGCTCCGGCCGACACCCTCACGGACAATGGGACAGTTATCAAAGCTAGCAAGTGGGGCGAGCGAGGCCTCACCAACGAGCCGGTTTATCAGGGAGAACCGATTCTTGCAGTGGCCGCAGTCGACGAATTAACCGCCGCGGAAGCTATCGAGAAAATGGAAATCGATTTTGAACCTCTTCCGTTCGTGACCGATCCGCTCGACACACTACGACCGGGTGGTCCTAATCCGAGAACGGATGGCAATGTTTGGACTCGACCTACGGCGCCGGGTTCACAAGGTCCGGGAGCGCCGGTGGTCACTGAACTCAAGTGGACGAAAGCCGACTTCTCCGAGCTAGCGAAAGGCCGTCTGCCGATGGGCAAGACGCCCGACGAATGGTCGTACGGTGATCTCGATTCCGGCTTCAAGAATGCTGCACTGGTTCTTGACGAGACGTTCGTAACGCCCGACACCAGCCATCAAACTCTTGAAACCCGCAGTGCGATGGCTTACTGGCAGAACGGCAAGGTTTACATTCATACGGGCACGCAAAGCACCGCGCAAACATTGCCCGCGATCGCACGCTGGTTGAACATTAGTCCAGACAACGTTGTCTTCATCAGCGAATACACTGGAGGCGGGTTCGGCAGCAAGATCACCGGCGGCGTGTCGATGATCATCGCTGCGCTTCTCGCCAAGAAAACGAACACTCCGGTGATGATGCGGATCAGCCGTGAGGAGGAAACCTTCATCGGACGCGCGCGCCCCGGTTTTCAAGGGCGGATGAAAGTCGGCTTCTCCAAAGAGGGACGGATCACGGCCCTCGACATGTTCGTTATTTGCGACAACGGCCCATACGACGCCGTGGGAGATGCTCCCTCCTCGGGCCGCATCGTCTCTCTGTTGTATCAGCCGCAAGCCATGCGCTGGCGCGGAGTGACAGTCCTGACGAACACGCCGCCACGCAGTGCGCAGAGTTCCCCGGGCGGGCTGCAGGGCATCGTCATCATCGAGCCCATCATCGCGAAAGCTGCGCGCAAGCTGGGAGTTGACCAAGTGGCGATTCGCCGCATCAACTGCCCGGAGGGCAAGGCACCGTTCGGACCACTCCTGCAGGGGAAACAGCAGTATGCCACCAGTGCATTCCTCAAAGAGGCACTCGACCGCGGCGCGGAGCAGTTCAGATGGAGCGAGCGGATTGCACGCAGTCCGAAAAGAATGGGCTCGAAAGTTCGCGGCGTGGGCGTATCGCTGAGCTGTTACGTAGGCGGCACGATCGGGTTCGACGGACTTCTCGTCATCAAGCCGGATGGCCGGATCGCCTTCCAGTCTGGAATAGGGAACTTGGGAACCGAGTCGGTGATGGACGTTCACCGCGCGGGTGCAGAAGTTCTCGGCGTGCCGTGGGAAAAATGCGACGTGGTGTGGGGAAACACCACAAAGAGTCTTCCTTTCACGTGTGTTTCCGGCGGCAGCCAGACAACTCACGCGATGACGCGAGCGGCCTATGCGACGGCGATGGACGCCAAGAAGAAACTCCAGGAAATCGCGGCCAAGAAGCTGGGCGGCAAGCCAGAGCAATACGAGGTCGCCAACGAGCGTGTTTTCCGCAAAGGAGGCGGCGCCGGCATGACTTTGGCGCAGGCCGCAAAATACGCGATTCAGCTGGGCGGCGTCTACGATGGCCACGAGGCACCCGCCGACGTCCACAAATTGACCAAGGCATCGGTCTCGGCGTTGGCGGGACAGGGCTTGGTCGCGGCAGCCAAGGACACCTATCCCCGCGACGGCTCGACATTTTCCTACGTCGCCAGTTTCGCCGAGGTTGAAGTCGACATCGAGACCGGCAAGTACTACATCGTGGATTTCCTCGCCTCCGGCGATGTCGGCACGGTGATTCATCCGCGCGCACTAGGCGGCCAAATGCTCGGCCGTTCGACGCTCGGCATCGGCCATGCGATCGGACAGAAGTGGGTGTTCGATCCGCACTACGGCCAGATGGTTTCCAAGCGCTTCTACCAGAGCAAACCACCGACAATTCTGGATGTACCTGTCGACATGCAATGGACGGCGCTGGATATTCCGGACCCGGAGACGCCGGTGGGCGCTCGCGGTGTGGGCGAGCCCCCGGTTGCGGGCGGGTGTGGCTCCATCTTGAATGCTCTCTCGGATGCGCTCGGAGACGAGATTTTCCAGCGCGCACCAGTAAACGCCGACACGATTCTGACGTCGCTAGAAGCCGGCCGCCCGATGCAGCATCCCTTGATGGCTCACATTTGATGATGGCGTACATTGAGAAGAGATTTTTTGAGGTTAGCCATGGCTGTGATACGAGACGTAATGCCCGCTTTCGACCTGCTTCAGCCGACCTCTGTTGCCGATGCCCAGAAGCTTCTCGCTGAGCACGGGAGCGATGCGTGGGTGCTGGCCGGAGGACTCGATAGCTTCGACTGGCTCAAGGATCGAATCAGGAAGCCCAAAGTCGTAGTCGATCTTAGCGGAATCGAAGAGCTGCGAGGAGTTCGCACCACAGGCAATAACGGTAGCGAGGGTATTGAGATCGGAGCGATGACCACGCTCACTGAAGTGGTGAATCATCCCATCATTCAGCAGAAGTATGGTCTGCTGGCGGAGAGCGCGGAACTGGTGGCGTCGCCGCAGATCCGCAACCAGGGAACGATCGGTGGCAATGTTTCGCAGGACACGCGCTGTTGGTATTATCGCGGCGGTTGGCCGTGCTACCGTGCCGGCGGCAACATCTGCTATGCCGACACGCCGGAGGGCCGCAACCGCGAGCATGCGATTCTGCACGCCGACCGCTGTGTGGCAGTGAATCCCTCCGATTCGGCCCCTGCCCTGATCGCGCTGGACGCCAAGTTTGTCATCCGCACGCCCAAAGGCGAGCGCGTGGTGGATGCGGAGGATTACTTCATCGGTCCTGACATCGACATTACCCGGCTCCACATCTTGCGGCCCGGGGACCTGCTTATGGCCATTCGTATTCCTTCCACTTGGGCAGGCGCGCAATTCTATTTTGAAAAAATCCGAGACCGAAACGTTTGGGACTTCCCACTCATGAATGTGGCTGCGGCCATGGTGACATCCGGAGACACGATTGAGCGCATCCGGATCGCTGTGAATGGCGCCGCTGCACGTCCGCTACGGTTGAAGACGGTCGAAGATGCAGTTCGCGGCAAGCCGCGGAATGCAACGACCGGTGAGATGGCAGGGAAACTGGCAATACAGGGAGCGATCCCGCTGCAGTTCAATGCCTACAAGATACCGCTCATGAGAAATCTGGTGAAGCGCGCGATCAGTGGAGTGGAGGAGGCAACGTGGACTTCCTAGAGTGGGCGATCAGTCCGTGGGGACAGAGGGTCCCGATCCATATTGCGTGGATCTTGATCTGGGTTGCGGCGATCGCGGGATTGCTCTTCCTGATCGTCCACGCTACATGGCTAAGGTATTTCGCCAAGGAAAAAGAATTTGCCAGCAACGCTTCCCGGGAAGTCGTTGCGAGGATTCCCAAGCGCGTTCCCCGGCATTCGCTGGTCGCGCGGCTGTTTCACTGGATCATGGCAGCGTCCATGCTTACGCTGCTGTTTACCGCATTCCTTCCAAGAGTGGGTGTTCAGTTTCCCTGGGTTACCTATCATTGGATCGCCGGTGCTGTGTTGACGGTTTCAATCCTTTTTCACATCGTTCATGCGTCCTTCTGGCTGGATTTCTGGTCGATCTGGCCTGACAAAACGGATGTGCAAGATGCATGGAAAAGGGTTCGCCGATTTTTCGGAATGTCCGCGCCGCCGCCGCGAAAGTTCGCCAAGTATCCCCTGGAGAACAAGCTTTACCACGGCGTAATTATCTTGTGCGGTCTGTCGGTGATTCTTACCGGCGTTTTCATGATGTCTCGCATCCGTACGATCTTTTTCCCTCGGAATCCATATCTATTTGGTGACATGACCTGGGGTCTGATGTACGTGCTGCACGGGCTGGCGGGCGTGGGACTGATTGCGCTGGTCATGATGCACGTCTACATGGGACTCCGCCCCGAGAAGCTCCCGATCACTAAATCGATGATCTTCGGCTGGATGGATCGCGACTTTGTTCTGAAAGAGCACGATCCCGAGCGCTGGGTGGTCGAGACAACCTCGTCGTCATCGACACCCGGAAGAGTAGAACGTCGAGGGCTCACTGATGCTGGCTGAGATTGCGAATCGTTGTGAGGCGGTGGAAGAATGCTACGAGTTCCTGCTGGCCTATGCCGCCCAAGGGTTGCCCACCGACAAAGGAAGCAAGTCAGGCGGACAAGTGCGAGAGTTCCTGACTCGCGCCGTGAAGGCTTTGACGGGGCTGGCGGAGATTTGTGCGATGGTAATTAAGGAAGAAGATCTCCAGCCAGCCGACAAATACTCGGCGTTCGTTGCCGTACTCGATCGCGACGCTCGCGATTCTCTTGCCGCGATTGAACTGGTTCTGGCCCAGCCTGCAATCAGCTCCCAATTAATTGACAATCTGAACGCTTCCATCCATCTCCGCGCGCTGCTCACCGATTTGTTTCTGCTAGGCGAGATCGTAAGGAAGCAAGAAAAATCCGCTGGGCAGATTGTCACGAGTGAGGGTGAATAGTAAAGAAGTAGCGCGGCGGTTCCTGGTTTACGGCGGTCTGACTCCCTCGGAACCCAGAAAAGACCGTTCGCTAATCCGGGCTCGGTATCATTCAGCGGCATTACCGAGGGGATTGCCCTCAACCGTCTTCAAGCAGCGTTGTGTCTGGAGGTTTGAAGTTCGCCGCACCAGCGCCGGATCGGTCATCGCACTGCGTTTGAACTCATCTCCAAGAATGACTGCCTGGGCAATCTCCTTTATTGACTTGCGTTTTTGCCGGCTCTGGCGCTGCAGTTGCAATCATTTTGAACAAACATTTAATCATTATCAAGTATCTCTATGTATATAGTAATATACGGTGCATTTCTATGCAAGACACATGACAAAAACCCTATACTCAAGGCCATCAGCGAATTGGAAACCGCTGCAGAAATATTTTTCCAGGTACTGCAACAGACTATGCGTCTAAAGATTGTCCAGGCAGGCGAGCCCGTTTTGCGGCAAACCGCACGTCCGTTGATCCGCCAGGAGATATTGGGAGACGAGATCCAAAGGCTGATCCGCGACATG
>Ga0116115_1001366_pt1 | contig 10609 bp, 9 predicted proteins | sample June2015DPH_10_1_2_FD_89789 | JGI IMG/M metagenome (GOLD analysis project Ga0116115, IMG submission 89789) | Peatland microbial communities from SPRUCE experiment site at the Marcell Experimental Forest, Minnesota, USA - June2015DPH_10_100 | ecosystem: Environmental > Terrestrial > Soil >... | reverse complement strand
TCATACGTTTCCTTTAGTTTCGGGACGGATTCAAATGAGGCTAGCTCGTTGGGTTTGATCCATCGGTACTCAGTGTGCTCCCAATCGAGCCGGAGGCTATTGCCCATTGTTTTGAACAAAAATGGGTGAACCACCCACAGAGCATTCACGTCTTCATCGAAAGCGCGAAGCACGTTGCCACCACGAACAAAACTGACTTGCTCAGCGCCCAGCCCCAGTTCTTGCATAATCTCCGTTCTGGCGCGTTTGAGCGGGTCCTCGTCGCCCTCCAGATAGCCGCTCACAGTGGCCCATCGGCCTTGATAACTTCCCACCTTTCCACTGCGACGCAAAAGCAGGATTTCGTCACGCCATTGCAAGAAAGAGGTCACGACGTGCCTGCTTTCCATGAGCAATCACCTATCTGTTCGTGACTCCAGCCTAGTGGGCCAGGCACTCAACAAAACTAAGGCCCCCACATATTTTGAATTCCAATCTGCTCTTGCGTTCGGCCACACATCTCAGGAACAAGTCCGATGGATGGGATTACTTTTTGAGTGGGTCTACTTGGGGGCCACTCGATTCCAGTCGAGTCCAGAGTTTCGCAGCCGCATTCTGCGAGATGGATTGAGCTTTCTCCTCATCGAAGGTTGTGAGACGTTTGTTCTTGACTACGGGTGCACCTTCAACTAACACGTGCTCCACATCGTCGCCATCTACAGTGTTGATCAAATGCCCGACGACGCTGTTTGCATTCAAGGGTGTCGGCAGAAGTTGCGGTTTGATGATGATGATGTCCGCTTTCTTCCCTAGCTCTATTGACCCAATCTCCTTTTCCATCCCGTAGAGCTTTGCTCCATTGATGGTGACCATTTCTAGGAGCGTGTATGGGTCGATGGCGTTAGGGTTCTTGTGGTGAACGCGATGAATCAGGTATGCCGTTCGCATGTTTTCGAACATGTCGAAGATGTAGCCATCATTCCCCAGCCCAACGTTAACGTTCTTTTCAAGCATACGCAGAATTGGTGCGACGCCCACCGCGTTCAGCATGTTGCTCATGGGGTTATGGGCGACCCCGGTGCGGGTTTCTGCGATAATATCAATTTCATGCTCGCTTACGTTGACGCAATGTGCCAAAACAACATTGGGCCCAAGTAGACCCACATCTCGCAGACGCTCTACAGTTCTCTGGCCATAGTTCTCTAGGTTATGGTAGAGGTCGCCCAAGCCCTCGGATACGTGAATGGTGATTGGGGCGTGATACTTTGATGCGAGCTTCCTGACTTGCGTGATTAAATCGTTGGAGACGGTGAAGGAGGCGTGAAGGCTGAACAGCGGCTTGGTTTTGCTCGCTGGGTTCGTACTTATCTTCTCGGCAAAGCGCACGTTCTCTTGGGCACCTTTGAGACCTTCGTCTTTTGAGTGGCGTTCGGTTGCTTCGAAAGCTAGGAACCCTCGAATACCGACCTCGTCAACAGCCTTTGCGATGTGGTCAAGGACCCCTGAGATTGAGTTGGGGCCTGAGTATGTGTCGGCGAATGTTGTTACGCCAGCCTTGGCGAATTCAACAGACGCTGCAAGTGCGCTTGCATAGGCGTCCTCGAAGGTTAGCGCTTCGTCAACTGGCCACCACACCCTCTGAAGGACTTGGGTGAAGTCTGATGGGGGCGATATCTTGAGCGAAGCTCCCCGCAGTAGCATTCCGTAGAGATGTGAGTGGCTGCATATGATTCCGGGCATCACGATGCGGCCCGTGGCATCGATAACCTCCGCTGATGCGTGTTTCTTCTTGAGATCCCCCGTTTTGCCGACCTCAACAATTCGGCCGTCTGCGATAGCGATGGAGTGGCCCTCCAGAATCCGCCGCTGACCATCCATTGTAACTACAACGCCGTCTTTCACGAGAAGCTCTGGCAAAGGGTGAGACCAAGCCAAACGTGGCGTCTCAGTCGATAAAAAGGGTTAGGAGATGCTCACGGGAGGCCTATTGGGTTGATCAACCCGTTTCTTCGATGTTGTAGTTGACTTGATTGTTTCGACTGGTCGAAAAAAGCGAGGAGGACGCATCAGAACTTCCGACGGATAACAGACAGAGTCTGAAGCACAATCCTTGAGGTAAGCAGGCCTGAAAGAGCGATTGTAGCAAGAACCAGCACTGAAGCAGCTAAAACCAACACAGTGGATGATCCTCCGACGAATTCAGCCAACGTGAGAGTGACAAGTCCCGCAACGACCGCAACAGCCGCTGGCTTTTGCAACCTCTTTGCGGCAAGTTTCGCTTTGCGGGTGCGCGTCAAAAGGAGTGTAACAGGAAAGGCGATGTAAGTTGCGCCAATAAGTGAACTAATGATCAGCCCCGAGATTACAGCGCCCGCTTCAGGATTACCTGGGACGACATTGAACGCGCTAGCTCCGAACTCGAGAATTGAAATTACTGGGTAGAGCACATATTTCATGCCGGTCTTGAGTGCGGAATTTCCAGCTATGGATTGGGCAACAGTTGGGCTGAACGAATAGTACCACACGTTGAAGGCCAACATGAAATTGGAGCCGACGTTAGTCTTCAGAATCATGTTGTCACGGAAGTTTCGGAGAAACCGAACCTCAGGTGAAAGCTCAGAGCCGTATGTGGCTGTTGCAATAACACACTTCGGAGCATTGATCTCCACAACGACGTCAAAGAAATCAGTGAGGACCCCACTCATTCCTACTATTCTGACCGTGAAGTTTCCAATTGGAGCACTGCCACCAGCTGTTATGGTTAAGGTTGAATAAACGGCGCCGTTTGGTGCAGGCACGACTGGGCTGAAGATGTTCAGGGTGACACCTGCGGGACTTGTTGACAGCCACGAAGTTGACAATGAAACAGGTGAGCTAAAGCCATCATGAGAGTTCACTGTGATCGTGCCTGTGCTACTCTGGCCTTGAGCCACCGGTATGACCGCATTCGACGAAGATAGTGAAAAGTCCGGGGTTGCCGCAGAAGTAACGGTCAAGATTAGGCTAGTGCTATGAAAAATCGACCCGCTGAGGCCAGTTACCATGATCGCATAAGTTGTTGGATTGACCGTTGAAGAGGTCGTAATGGTCATGGTGGATTGTGTGGTTCCGCCGGGGGCGGGTGTGATTGAATTTGTGCTGAAAACCACTGAAGCTCCGACCGGGACGCCCGAGGTTGAAATGGTTACGGGCGATGAGAAGGTTCCCAGAGATTGTACGGTCACAATTACACTGCCCTGTGAACTTTGAACGATCGTAATTGATTGAGGATTTGTCGTAATGGTGAAGTCTTGATTGGGTTGAGCCGCACTGGTGATTTGAATGCTGATGTCCACGCTATGGGGAATCGGGCCGCTAACTCCAGTGACACGGAGAGTATAACTTCCAATTGAAGCAGTTGTGCTTGCAGCAATCGTAAGTGTTAGGGACACTGGGCCATAGTTTTGTGGCGGTATGGCCGAGGGAGTGTAAACAGATACTCCATAAGGCGTCGAGCCGACCCAAAATGTTGAAAGCTGAATAGGAGAACCGTAACCGTTGTATGAGGACAGCGTGATAGTGGTCGACGCGCTTGCACCTTGCGTTAATGAGAGTGCTGTTGGATTCACGGTGAGTTGGTAATCTTCTAATGGGGCTATGAACAAGCCGAGGGTGGCAGAGTGAGTGAGGCTACCGCTCGTCCCAGTCACCTTAATCGAGTATGGCCCCGGTGCAACCCAAGGCTGGAGTATTAGAGAGATTGCGGAATCCACTGAGCCTCCAGCTGGCGGCACCACCGGATCTGTTTCAAAAGCCAGGTTTAGACCTGAAGGAACCCCTGAGGCTGACAAGCTTACTGGAGAGGAGAAGGCGCCCACTGAGGTTATTGTAGCAGTCGTCGTGGTCGACACACTTTCAGGGATTGTGATGGTCGACGGCGAGATTGTAATCGTGAAATCCGGAGACGGCCCTGATGATACAACGGTCAAAGTCAAGACGGTTGAGTGGGTTAGCGTTCCGTTTGACCCGGACATTATGAGGGGGTAACTTGTAGCTGGAACACTACCTCCAACTCCAATGAGGAGGGATGAGGATGCGGTAGCTCCTTCTGGAGGTGTAAGCGGGTTTGTTCCGAAGCCCGCCGAAACGCTGGCGGGTAACCCTGAAATCGTTACGGTGACTGGTGCACTGAAATGAATCAAAGAAGTAATAGTGACGGCGGTTGTCCCTGTGGAGCCCTGGTTCACGCTCAGAGTGTTTGGTGAAACAGAGACAGAAAAGTCACCAGTGTCAAATGTGCCGAAATGCGTGGCGCTCGCACTGTTGAAGGCTAGGACTATTACCAGCAAGATTACAAAAAGAACGGACAATAGCTTTGACTTTCGAATCAAACCAATACGCTGCTCTAGTCATCTGTGGCCCATCTATTTCTCCGTTATTTATGATTCACTAGCGTGAAGCGTTTTGGCCACACGGAAACTACGCGTAGTTGCAGTGGGAGATTCGACGACGGCGGGAACACCTGGATTTCTGTCTCCGCTTGAGTCACCCCCTAAGGGTCTAGGCAACCCGGAGAGCCAGTACGCATACTGGATGAGCGCTGTTCATCCTGAATGGACTGTGCTAAATCGAGGAGTCAACGGCCAAAGAACCGACGAAATTCTAGAGCGATTTGAGCGAGACGTTATACGGGAACGACCAGATTACGTCATAGTACTTGCAGGCGTGAACGACGTGTACCAAGGCGCCCCACAAAGAGCAGTCAAAACTAACCTTCTCGCAATGTACCAAGAGGCGATTAGGGCTAAGATCATTCCTGTGGCCGCCACAGTCTTACCCTACAATTCAACTTCAGAGCCTGAAAGAGACGCGGTCCATGAGTTAAATCGCTGGATAAGCGACACAGCCATTGGACTTGGAATTCCAGTATGTGACACAAACCGCGCTGTTGCAGACCCAAACAACCCTGACCGCTTGCGCAGTTCGCCTGAAGGACTCCACCCTGACGCATCAGGATATCGAGCAATGGGGGAGGCACTGACTCACACAATTGAAGATCACCTTCTGCATGGTGGCTTACGGCCCCACCATAACCCCGCGGCGCCGAAGAATAAGAAGTGAGCATAATTGACACGCACAGTAATTGGGAACGGCCGAATGATTTCTGGACGTCAACTCATCAATGCCAACATTTTGATCGAGGATGGCAAGGTCAAAGCGATTGGCAAGAGTGAGTTTTCCCAAGCCGATCACATCATAGATGCCGAAGGTAAACTGGTACTGCCTGGCTTGGTTGATGGGCACGCACACCTACACGACCCCGCGTTCACTAAGCGTGAGGATTTCACTAGTGGCACAACTGCTGCAGCTGCAGGCGGCATAACTAGTGTGGTTGAGATGGTACTATCCACGCCCGTCGACTCGCCAGATCGAGTGGACACCAAAATCGCTGAGGGCAGGCGAAGATCAATTATCGATTTTTCTCTTCACGCCGGAATGATGAACAGAGACAACCTGATCAACATTGAAGGAATCTCGAAGAGGGGTGTGCGTTCTTTCAAGACTTTCACCTGCAAACCCTACTACGCTGACGACCACACATTGATGTCTCTTCTACGCGAAACCGCCAGGCGCAGTTCGATTTTGAATGTGCACGCAGAGGACGAAGAAATCGCTGAGCGTAACTACCAAGCCCTAACAGCCGCCGGCCGAAAAGACCCGTCGGCTCACTCCGAGTGGAAACCTAACAGTGCAGAAGAGAAGGCTGTAAGGAAAATGGTCGACATGGCAGCTGGTATTCGAGGAAGGCTTCACATTTCCCATATGTCAACGGCAGAAGGCGTTGATATCGTCAAGAAAGCTAAGAGACGACGAGTCAAAGTGACCGCTGAAACATGCCCTCACTATCTGACATTTACTAGGAAGGACATGAAGAAGCAAGGCCCATACCTCAAAATGAACCCGTCCCTGAAAGGCCCTGAAGATGTTCAAGCACTGTGGAGGGGCTTGAGAAACGGAACGGTGGACATAGTTACCTCAGAACACGCGCCCGGTGAACGCTGGGAGAAGGAGGTGGGACGGGCGGATATTTGGAAAGCGTGGGGGGGCGTCCCAACCATTGAAACAATGCTCCCCGTGCTCCTCAGCGAAGGGGTGAACAAATCCCGCCTGAGCCTTTGTGATCTTAATCGGGTTTGTTGCGAGAACCCGGCGCGAATCTTCGGCCTCTATCCGAGGAAAGGTGCAATTCGGAAGGGTGCTGACGCGGATTTAGTTATCGTTGACCTGAAAATGAAGAAAAAGGTCCGTGCCGAGCATCTGCATTACAAGGTCGGTTGGACGCCATACGAAGGGCGAGTTTTGAAAGGTTGGCCCGTTTTGACTATGTTAAGGGGAGAAATTGTTTTTCAAGAAGGAGAGGTAGTGGGCAAACCTGGCACAGCACAATTCCTGCCCATGTCACTGTAGAATGGAGAGCACGACATTATGCTGTCCCTGATTGTTTTGGCGGCCGGAAAGTCAACGCGAATGCGTGGTAGGAACAAGCTTCTCGCGAAAGTTGCAGGCAAAGCAATGGTCAGAAGGGTTGTTGAAACAGCTCTGAGCTCCCAAGTTGATGAGGTGATAGTTGTGCTTGGTTGGGAAGAGGCCAAAGTGCGGGACGCGCTATCGGAACTTCCGTGCCGTTTTGTTGTCAACGAGAGTTACGAAGAGGGACAGAGCAGCTCTGTGAAAGTTGGGCTGAATGAGGTGGCAGAAGGTACGCGCGCAATATTGATCCTGCCCGGGGATGTTGCCAAGATAGATACTCGTTCAATTAACTTGGTTGTGGAGGAATACAATCGGGAAAATGGGCCGATAGTTGTCGCGGCTTACCAGAATAAACCTGGACACCCGATCCTTCTGTCAAAAGAGCTATTCAAGGAAATTCAAGGGATCGATGAACAGACCTACGGTTTGAAGTCGGTCTTGACGAATCATGCTGCAGACGTACGACTGGTTGAGACGAACTCTGAGAATGTTCTCAGGGACGTGGATACACCAGAAGACCTGAAGCAACTTTGAGACGGGTTTAGGCTAGCGTACTCTTCCGGTTGTAAAGGAACCAGCGAGGACCAGCAACTCGACCTCGACAAGACGTAACCTTAAGCCTAGTCAATTGGAAACTCGATGGATTTTGTGACGAAGGACTTTGGCTATTTCGCTGACAACGAAGCCCAAAGAGCCCAGGGCGAGTACAATTAACCATTCAATTGGGGAGAGCGCTGTGATGCTGAAGAGATTTGCCAGAATTGGAATTTGGAAGAGGAACGGCATGATAATTGCTTGGCCAACGACCACTAGAACGAGTGATTTGTTACCTAGTGGTCCTAGGGAGATGAAGGTTCGGTCGAAAGACCGGCAGCTGAACGCGTAGAAGATTTCGAAGAATACGATTACAGCGAAGACCATGCTTCGTGCTTTAAGTTCAGCCAATTGGACTGGATTGCTGAACGCCCACCCGTAGCTGAGTAGCCCATACGCAAACGCAACGGTCGCGACGATTAGCAGTAAGAGAGCGATTCCAGCTAACCAACCACGCACTGTCTGGAATATAGTTTCTTTCGGGTTTCTCGGCGGCTTCTCCATCAGGAGTGGGTCTGGTGGATCTGTTCCCAAGGCGAGAGCGGGCAGACCGTCTGTGGCCAAGTTTACGAAGAGCAAGTGTTTCGCTAAGAGCGGGAGTGGGAGCGCGATGAGGCCTGCGAGAGCCATGATGAGGATTTCGCCAATGTTCGCTGAAATCAGGTACGTCAAGTATTTCCGGATGTTCTCGTAAATGCCCCTGCCTTCGTAGACAGCGTCGACTATGGTTGCGAAGTTGTCGTCGGCCAGAATCATGTCCGAGGCTTCTTTCGTCACGTCGGTGCCAGTTACGCCCATGGATATGCCGATATCTGACTTCTTCAGAGCTGGGGCGTCATTGATACCGTCGCCCGTCATTGCCACAATGTGCCCCCTCTTCTTCAGAGCGGCGACAATGCGCATCTTATGCTCAGGCGACGTGCGGGAGTACACGGAAACCTTCTCAATCATTTGCAAGAACTCGTCGTCGTTTAGTTTCCCCAGTTCCACCCCGGTGAGTGCTAGGTCGCCCTCTCTCAAAATTCCGAGTTCCTTCGCGACCCATGTGGCTGTGAGTTTCTGGTCCCCAGTTATCATGACGACCCGTATGCCTGCTTTACCGCAGAGCTTGACGGCCTCTGCTGCTTCTTCTCGGGGCGGGTCAATCATGGCGAAGAGGCCGAGGAGGGACATCTCACGTTCTACTGCTTCATCCAATACTTGTGGGAGTTGATTGAGTAGCTTGTAGCTTACAGCGAGTACCCGAAAGCCCTCTGCCGCAAAGTTCTCGTTAGCTTTCAGAATTTGTTGCTTCGAAGCGTGGTCTAACGTTGTGCTTGATGTTGGGCCGCCGACTTTGGTGCATTTGTCAAGAACCAGTTCAGGGGCTCCTTTAGTTGCGAGGAGAAACTGGCCTTGTTTCGTTTTGTGGACGGTAGTCATCATTTTTCTTTCTGATGTGAAAGGAATCTCCGCGACTCGTGGAGAATCAGCCCGACCCGCCTCGACGTCTATGCCTGCTTTGGTTGCAGCCACAACTAGGGCGCCTTCGGTTGGGTTGCCAATAACCCGCCATGAGCCGTTCTGTTTCGTTAGTCTTGAGTCGTTACATAGTACACTGCAGATGCAGGTGAACTTGGCTAACTCTCGATCTGTGCCTGTGGGAGCGGGATTGAACTCCCCTTTTGGCTCGTAGCCGACGCCTGTGATATCGTAGGTTTGCTCGCCCGTGAAGATTCTGCGGACGGTCATTTCTCCTTTCGTCAGGGTGCCGGTTTTGTCGGAGCATATGAACGAGGTTGAGCCGAGTGTTTCTGTGGCAGGCAGGTGCCGGATTATGGCGTTTCTCCGAGCCATTCGGTATACGCCAACCGCTAGGGCTCCGGTAACGACCGCTGGAAGAGCTTCGGGTACTGCAGCCACGGCTAGGCTCACACCCCACAGGAACATGTCGATTAGTCCGTTGCCGCGAAAAATGCCGAGGAGTGTGACTCCGGCGACGGTTACAAGGAGGACCTTGATCATCCAGTTGCCAAGCTCGTCCATTCGTTCCTCTAGCGGTGTTTTCTCCTTCTCGTTGGATTGTATGAGGCGAGCAATTTTGCCGAATTCTGTTCGCATGCCGGTTGCGTAGGCAACAGCTTTTCCGCGTCCGTACGTCACCACTGTCCCGGAGTATGCGATGTTGCTTCGTTCTGGTAACGGGGTTTCGGTGGGGACTTGTTCGGGTGATTTGTTGACGGGAACGGATTCGCCGGTGAGCGTTGCCTCATCAACCTGGAGATTCATCTGCTCGATTATTCGCGTATCAGCGGGGACCTTGTTCCCTGATTCGAGGAGTATGAGGTCGCCTGGAACGAGTTCCCTTGTGGGCAGTAGGAGTTCTTGCCCGTCTCGGATTGTTGCTGCGGTTGGGGCTGCCAGTTTCTTGAGAAGTGCTAGGGATTGTTCCGCCCTGTATTCCTGGTAAAAGCCTAAGCCAGCGGATGCGATTACGATGGCGAGAATTACTGCTGAGTCTATGGCTTCGCCTATAGCTATGGAAACTAAGGCTGCCACAATTAGGATTAGGACTAGGGTTTCTTTGAATTGGCCTAGGAGGAGCTTCCAAGGTGAGATTTTTCTTGTTTCTTCAATCTCGTTGGGCCCGTAAATTGCCAGCCGCGCTTTGGCCTCGGCGTCTGAAAGGCCTAGTTTTGGGTCCGAGTTTAGGGTGGAGAGGACGGCTGCGGGTTCCATCGCATGCCAATTCAACTCCTGCGGCGCGGTGGTCTCCGTCAACGGGCCTTCGCGTACGTAGCGAGTCCTCCGCGGTATAGGTGCTTTGACCTGGACCGCCTTAGTGGAGACTGGTTCTTAGGAAAAACCCGAGCAGGGTTTAGGCGTTAGGTATGATGGGGCCCAGTTTGTTGGAGCGGGGGTGGGGGGATTCTGTTAACTTTCAGGCCGCACGCCGCCCGCCTATATGTACAGGTAAATTGGGGTCAAAATCCCCCACCCCATCTCTGAATACGAATTATGAGGGTGCAAACGTGGGTCTAAACCTAACTCCCCGCACCATGTATTCGCGTATAACATATGCTAGGCATATTTTTCATGGGACGGACGCGTGCTTGGGTGTGGGTTTCAATATGTGGTATAGTTTTGTGGGGAAAACACGTTACTCATCCTTACTCGGGGTGGAGAAGTGTCGGTCAAGGGTGTGAGGAAGTGAAACTAAGAGATCTCGCCGAAAGAATTCTGACAGTCGCTCTTGGTCATTGGGAGGCTCAACGGATGAGAGAGCTCGGGAACAAGTCGGAGAGAAAATTATGAGTTTGCCTGAAAAAAGGGTCGTTGGGACGGTTCGGAAAAGAATCCGTCCAATCATCTAGCCTCGTTGGGCTTATGCTACGTATTCGCTGCTGCCCTTCTCGGATCTTGGAGCGTCTGCGTTAACTCGCATCTTGACCTTGCGTTTTGTTGCCATTTTTCATTTCACCTCTACGGATATCTTTCCTAACCTTACAGGGGCCCAAGTTATACTTAAGGGAGAGTGGCGCAAGTT
>Ga0116115_1001363_pt1 | contig 10639 bp, 9 predicted proteins | sample June2015DPH_10_1_2_FD_89789 | JGI IMG/M metagenome (GOLD analysis project Ga0116115, IMG submission 89789) | Peatland microbial communities from SPRUCE experiment site at the Marcell Experimental Forest, Minnesota, USA - June2015DPH_10_100 | ecosystem: Environmental > Terrestrial > Soil >... | reverse complement strand
ATCAGCTCGGGCGGGGCCACGGGCGCTACCAGTCTCACGCTCAACCCCACAGCAGGATCAGGGACGCAAGGCGCGGGGCGCTACCTGATTGACATAACACAGGCTTATTCTACGGGGACGATCAGCGCCATAAACGGTCCGGGAAGGACTCCGGTCACCTTCACGGGATCGGGAACCTCCTGGCCGGTCTCGACGGTCAACACTACCACCACGGCGGCAATCGCAGCGCCTGGCTCACAGACAGTCACGGTCGCCAGCACTTCGGGAATCACGACCTCCACGGTCTTAGTCGTTTGCGACGGCAGCGCTTATGAAACTGTCATTCCCGGTGCGGTGGGAAGTGGTTCTTGTCCAGGCGCAAGTTGCACGATTACGGCGACCTTCGCCGCTCCGCATTCGAGCGGCGCCGTAGTCGCGTCCGGCGGTTTGTCGGGCTATTTCTTGGAGCTTACCGCAGATACCGTGTCGGCGGCAACGACGAAGGGAACGGCCCTTCGCCAGGCGTTTCCTGTCCTTTACTCCACCAGCAGTACATCACTGGCCGCTTCGATTAGCAACCAGGGTAGGTGGGGGTCTCTCGCATCGGGCTCCACAACCGCTTGGACGAGTTCCAGTGGCGGCAACGGATATGTGCTCTATCCTGGTGCTCAGGTAACCTCCGTCTACTCGTCCGGTGCGGTTGGAAATACCTTTTCACTCATGCCCAACGCAGTAAATTGGGCGAGCGGAGACGCGGTTGAACTGCCGCAACATCCAGCCAGTCACTCGTCAACAGGCTCTTGGCTTAACCGTTCGTGGTGGCCGAATTCGGGGGTGCGCGGCCCCCTAATACAGTTTCTCGGCGTTCCTGGATACGGAACCGAGGGCCTCTGGATCCAAAACCTTGGGCCTTCGACGCTGTACAACGGTGGCGGCGGGAACCTGAGTGTACCGTATAATGCCGAGTTTATTCAGGGGCCTTGGTCAAACCTGCTGGTAGCTTACGGTTACGGGCCAAGTGTCTATGGCCTCAACTTTGCTGGCCAGACGTGGGGATCAACGGGAAAAGTCACTCCCATCATGGTCAAACCGGCATCGGGCAGCTCGGACGCTCTCACATACGATGAGAGCAAGAAGAATTGGACGTTGACCGTAAACAGTGGGGGCGGAGCGTACAATCTGGGAGACAACGTTTCTGCCGCCACTGGAGGTTTCATAATTCCCGGCCACATTGGAAGCAAATCATCCGACGTTCAGGGGACGGTTGCCATCTCGTCCAATACCAGTGCCACAGTCGGCTTTTCCGTGGCGTTTCAGCACGCGCCAATCTGCACTCTGACCCCAACCAGCGATCCCGCTTCTGTAGGAACCTACTGGGTTATAAGCACGACTTCCAGCTTCACCGTCAACGTCCACACGTCGGGCACCATCACGTTCGACTACATCTGCATGGCGCACCCGAACTAGGAAGAAGAGGGAATCCACCCCCCAGCTTCGGACAGATCAGAGCCATGAGAATGAGAACGATCGGATACGTTTCGAAGACTAGGGAGGAGATCGCAGCGGCATGCGAGAAAAATCGCCTCGAGGACCTGCTCCATTTGGAGGGCGAATACATCATTGTTATCGAGGGGGAAAACCGGACCGTTATCGTATCTTCATATTATGGGGTCTGTCAATACTTTTATGCCCATATCGGGTCAAACTTCTATCATGGGGAAACGGTTTTCGAGGTCCTTCAGAAGTCGGGCTTGAAATGGAAGTACAACTTCTCCGCTTTGGCCGATTTGGCTTGCCTCCAGCATGTTCTCGAGGACGACACGCTGCACCCTGACATCCGACGCGTGCCCCCGGCCACAATTCTTATCCACTCTAATGGAACTCTTACGCGCAAGTCTCTCTCTTGGGCCGAAATTCATACGCGGGGAAAATCGACCCCCGAAGAAGCTTTGGAGAGATTTAACTCCAGTTGCCGGCGCTGGCTTGGCAATGTGAATGTGTTATCGATGTCAGGTGGGTTCGACTCCAGGGTCATATTGAGTTCGCTGCTTCGTTTGGGAGTTAAACCCCTGTTGCTCTCCATGGGCTTTGAGGACACGACGGATGTGGTCATTTCGAGGAAGATTGCCCAGTTTCTTGGCCTGTCCCTGGAAACAGTTTCTGTAGACCTGGACGATTACTTCGCAAGTGGTTTGGAAATCGTCAAGCTTACAGGTGGAACAAAAACCGCGGAGAATTGGCACAGCTACATCTACCCCCGCAAGTCGCATTTCCCCCACGGCTGCAATTTCTTTGTGGGGTCAAACGGTGAGTTCGCCCGTTCCATCCAAACGGACTACGGCGCCATGGGCAGCATCGCCAACCTATTCCCATCTCTCGCAGTTCCCTGGTGTTGGAGACTCAAGCTCAAAACGATCGTCCGAAAAGGGCAGCGCCCGTTTCGAGATGCTGAGCTGGCGGGCATGTGTGAAGAGCTGAGAAACGAACTGGGTCCTTCAGGCTATCAAAGACGCGTCGCCAAGCTGACAGCGCTTTGCCATAACGCCTTCCTGGAAGGTTTTGATAGGTTCTTCCTCGAGCAGACAGTCCGTACCTTCATATCCAATGGCCTGAAATTATACTCAGGCCGCTTTAGTTGGCGCGCGCCGTTTATTGACCGGGATTGGGTCGAAAGCGTAATGAATTTGCCGCAGAAGTTCAAATCCGGCTCGAGCTGGCATCGTTTTGCGATAGCGCAGAACGAGCCGAGGTTGCTGGATTTTCCTTTTGAAAAGGAGATGCGGAAGCGCGTGCACTACGCGCGTTACCCCGAGTGGTTTGCGAATAAGCAGACGGTTGACTTCATAGTCTCGAATGCCGGCATGCTCAAGGATCTGCTCGCTGCCAAGGTGGTTCGATCAATTCTCGAAGAGCATGTGAAGCTTCGAAGTCGAACTCGAACTCTATCATTCCTGTTCAGTCAGATTTTTTGGCGACTGGCAGTCAATTCTCTTAGCTGCCTTCCGGCGCAGAATTGAGGTCTGAGGGCGTTTATTAATGCGCGCGACCGGATAGAGCCACAGGGTAAAGAGATGAATAGCAGGCCAGAACTCTACCTGGATTTGATGAAACGATGTTTGATGAACTCCATTTATGGAGAATCGGAGTTCACCCCCATCTCCTATCGGGGCTTGGTCAGAAGCCTGGTCCTAAAGTTGTGCGCCGCGCATGGGCTGCACATCGTGAGGAAGCGTTATGATCCTCGGATTCGCGAGGAGGGCCGCGACCATCCGGTCACTGCTCACACCATGATCGGTCTCAAAAGGCTCGACAATCTGCAATATTGCGTTGAGGACGCGCTAGCGCGCGGGGTACCGGGAGACCTAATCGAGACCGGCGTTTGGCGGGGCGGGGCCACGATTTTCATGCGGGCAATCCTCAAGGCCCACGACGTAAAGGATCGAATCGTGTGGGTCGCCGATTCATTCGAGGGGCTGCCGCCACCCGATCCCGAGAGGTTCCCTCTTGACGCAGGGGATCGTCACCATACGCGCAAGGAACTGGCCGTTTCTTTGGAGCAGGTGAAGGCAAACTTCGCCTGCTACGGTTTGCTTGACGATCAAGTCCGGTTCGTGAAGGGGTGGTTTCGCGACACCTTGCCGAACGCTCCCGTCCGCCAACTTGCGGTGCTACGCCTGGACGGCGACATGTATGAGTCCACCATGGAAGCGCTTGTGAATCTCTATCCAAAGCTCTCCTTGGGAGGCTACGCTATTGTGGACGACTACGGTAACGTCCCGGGGTGCCGACAGGCGGTTCACGACTATCGCCAGACACAAGGCGTCACAGAGGAAATCGTGCCTATAGATTGGGGCGGCGTGTTCTGGCGCAAGATTCAACAGGCTCCGCCGGCTGGGCCTGCTGCCCAGACCTGAGTTTGTCGTGCGCCAGCCAGACATCAAGCGCCTTCCGGTCCCTTGCGATCGTTGTATTCGCCGCTTTTGGAGCCGCCGAACAAATATCTGGAAGTGTTGCAAGTAGGCAAGAGGGGGCAGCATGCGGCGCCACCGGCCTCGCTCGCACCTTCTCTTTACGGGCACTCCAGTGATTCGACTGGGCGGGGAAAAGCTCCGAAAGCGCTGTTCGCAACACTTCCGTCGCCCGACTTGCGGGGGATAGCCACTTGCTGAAACGCCTGCTCAGAAGCCTCTCGGCCATCTTCGCCGGGCAGGTGGTGAACATAGTCGGCAACCTGCTTCTGGTGCCCTTATTCCTCTCCCGGTGGTCGACCGGCATGCACGGCGAGTGGATGGCGCTATCCTCGGTGGTTGCCTACTTCGGCGTGACGGACCTCGGCATGAACTCCGCCGCCGCGAACGCGATGACTGCGGCTTACGCCCGCGGCGACCTGGGCCGGTACCGGTATGTTCAGGGTTCCGCGATGGCCTTCTACGTGGGCATGGCCTTCAGCGTTTCTCTCCTCTTTGGCTTCCTCACGGCAGTTCTTCCGATACCCGCATGGATCGGAATCCGGCACATTCCGCCGGCGGTAGCTGCTTGGGTCACCTGGTTGCTCGCCTCGACGATGCTTTGGCAGATGCCCGAGGGCAGTTGGGGAGCATCTACCGTTCCACCGGAAACCTCGCCGCCGCGCAGTGGTTCGGGAATCTCCAAGCGATTGGATCGCTCGCCGTAACGGCAACCGTGCTCCTGCTTCACGGGGACCCCCTGCGCCTCGCCCTTTGGGGCGCGGCGCCCATGATCGCAGTCACGGCAGTCGTCTGGCTCAGCCTCGGGCGCTCGCACCCGGATCTGTTACCGAAACTCTCCGAAGCCAGGATTGCGGGTCTGCGGGAGCTCTTGAGCCCGAGTCTGCTGTTTGGGCTTATCATGCTCTCCATGGCGCTGGCTCTACAGGGACCGGTGTTGCTCGTGTCAAAGGCGCTGGGCGGCACAGCGGTGGCGCTGCTGGTCACTACGCGCACACTGGCCAACGTCGCGAGGCAGATGGTGGCACCGGTACAAACCGCGCTCTGGCCTGAACTGACGCGTCTGGACGCTGTCGGGGCCGAGCCGGCGCTCCGCCTCGGGCACCGCCTGCTAATAATTGGCTCGGTCGCGCTGAGCGCGGCCTTCGCTGGGGCCCTCTGGTTTGAAGGCCCCAGCGTGATGGCGGTCTGGACGCGCGGGAAACTCACGGCGGATATCTGGCTGCTGCGCTTCTTCTTACTTGCCGTCGTGTTGCAAGCTCCATGGTTGACAAGCTCGCTCTTCATGATGGCCAGTAACCGCCATCGCCGCCTGGCGCATTCCTATTTCATTTCCGCAGTCCTCACGCTGGCGGCAATAGCGGTCTTGATCCGACCCTGCGGCCTGCTTGCGGCGCCGTTGGGTGCGCTGATGGGAGAGGGGCTGGCCTGCTATCACTTTGTCATTAAGGACGCGTGCGGCGTCCTCAAGGAAGAGTACGCTCGATTTGCCGCGCGGCTCTGGTCGGGAGTCGTCGCAATCGCTTCCGCCGCCTGGGGCGCCGGCTACTTGGGGCACTCGGTTGCCGTCGGCCCAGCCCCGTTGCGCTGGCTCCAGGTTGGCGCTCTCACAACGCTGGCCGCCGCTCTTGCCGCATGGGGCGTCGCCCTACGGAAGGACGACCGTTCCCGCCTTGCGCGCTGGGGCAAGTCCCGCTGGTCGGCTCTCCGGCCTGCTAGCGAAGAACTTCGCGCTTGACCCTGTTCGCCTCGGCGCGACTCCGATGCTACCTCGGAATCACCCCCTGAGAATCTGCGGCGGCCTAGCCGTCCGTCTGTTCCGGTTCGGCTGCAACTGCTTTCGACTCGGCAAGCCCCGCAGACGAGGCGTGCATTGGGCGTTCGGCGGACGTCCAAAACTGGGCCCTCAACACAGTCTACTGTGATCAAAACGCAGGACGAACGCCAAGCGAAGCAAATGGGTAGAGAGCGGTCGAGCTTGAGCGTAATTCTTGTCACCTATAACCGCGCTGACTTATTGGATGCAACCATCGATTCCATTCTCAGTCAAACGTTGGCGGATTTCGAACTGATTATTGCCGATGACGCATCTCCAGATCGCACTCAGCAGGTGTGCCAGCGTTGGGCTATTTCTGACAGCCGCATCCGTTATCAGCGGCGGCCGGAGAACATCGGGATGCCGCAGAACTTGAACTTGGGCATCCTTGCCTCGACGGGCAAATACGTGGCCATCCTGCACGACGACGACGTGTATTGCCCGGATTTACTGAGGCAGTGGAAGACCTGTCTGGACGAGCATCCCAAAGCTGCGTTTGTGTTTAATGCATATCGTGCACTCAATGCGCAAGGCCAGACGCGCACTGTATACCGTGAGACCCTACCTCGGTGCTCGCCGGGCTCTATCCTGCTCGAAAGCATCTTCTTTAAACGTTGGCGTTTCGACTCACCGGTCTGGGGCACCGTCATGATGAGGCGCAGCGCATTCGACCGCGCTGGATCGTTTGATGAGCGCTATGGCTATTGGGCGGATGTGGACATGTGGATGCGATTGGCCGAAGACTTCGATGTCTGCTATATAGACGAGCCGCTCATAGCGGTGACAAGCACAGAAGTGGCCCCCCACCAATTTGACGATAGTGTCGGCCGCGTTCAGCCCCTTGTGCACGGGATATTTTGGGAAGGCCGAATGCGCCATTATCATGACCGTCCAATCCGGCGGTTCGGCGAGGCCATTCGCCACTGCAGCTTCGTCGCAGCCAGCCGTACTTGGGATTTCGCTTGCGCGGTAAACCGCCGCATGCGCTTACTGGGGCGCTCTGATTCGACATGTCTATGACACTGTTTTTCGGCTTGCTCCTTCAATTCGCGGGTCTGGCCGTTGTTCTACGCCTGCTCCACCGGCCGATGCTCAGGGGGATCTGGGAAGGGGATTCAACTCACCCGGGCGTTTGACAGATATGAGTACTCAAGAGATCGCTGATTTGAATAACGCGGTGGAGGCTCCGGCCGTTCAGTGCCCCTGTTGTGCTCCGTACGTCGAGTCCGATCCCGAACGCGTGCAATGCTCTTGTCGTTTCCAATCTCTTCACGCACTTGAAATCGCGGCATCAAAATACGCTTGGGACGTCCGCGCCAACGCCTGCCGCGTGGATTTTGCCCCGGCAACCTTCCACGCAATCGTCTCCTGCTTCTTCTGGGAGCACATGAGACCCCCTGACAAAGACCTCCTGCTCGAAAGGTCCTCCCGGTGGCTGCGGCCGGGGAGGGAGGTGGTCTTGTTATTCGATGTTGCGAGTCGCAACCCGCTTTTTACTCGGGCCCGGAGGCACCCTTGCGAATCCTGTTGATCGGGATCATGAGGTTTTACCATATCGGCGGATTCTTCCTGAAGGCCCTCCAGGCCCTCGGCCAACCGCACGTCGCTCTGGATCGGAGTGTCTACGAGCAGACTACATGGCGTATCATTCGCAGGGTGACATCCCCATTTATGGGAGGGCTGCGGTTAGGGTACCGGGGCTCTAACCGCGGTATCCTGGTTGCCGCTCGGGAGCTCGGACCCGACATCGTTCTCATCACCGGAGGCATTCCGGTGGCCGCGTCAACTCTACAACAACTGAAGGAGCGAAACGGGGCGGTGCTCGTCAACTATGCGACCGACGATCCCTTTAATAGGCTTTTGTGCGGGCGCTGGGTGGCGGCGAATATCCCGCTCTATGACCTCTATGCGTGCACCAAGCGGGCCATCATAGACGATGTGCGCGCGGCCGGATGCCAGCGAGTGGCTTTTGTTCCTTTCGGCTACGAGCCTTCCCTCCACTTCCCGGACGAGTTCGGGTCGAGGGAGGAATTGGAGAAGTTCAGTTGCGACGTGGTCTTCGTCGGGGGCGGTGACCCAGACCGTTATCCTTATTTCGAAGCACTGGTTCGCGCGCTTCCGGGTCTTCGACTGCACCTTTATGGCGGCTACTGGGAGAGGAATCGCAATCTCGCACGCTACGCTCGAGGATTCGCGCTAGGCCGGGACTACCGCCTGGCACTGCGGGGGGCGAAAATTGCTCCCTGCCTGGTGCGGCGGGCCAACCGCGATGGTCACGTGATGCGAACCTTCGAAGTCCCGGCCTGTGGAGCGTTCATGCTCGCTGAGCGCACAGCGGAGCACCAGGAATTCTTTCGGGAGGGCGAAGAGGTCGGATATTTCAGTTCGGCGGAGGAACTGGTGGAGAAGGTGCGCTACTATCTCAATCACGATAGTGAACGCCAGCGTATGGCCGAGGCGGCTTACCACAAGGTCACGAGCGCGAACCACACTTACGCCCACCGGCTGCAGCAAATCCTGGAGCTGGCAGCTCCGTTGGTGAGTGAGCGTGCCAGGGCCGACCTGTTCAACCTGCGCTAAGAGCGGGCAACCCCGCGACTGGGGCGATAGCGCGCTGTTGGAAGCCACCGGATGCGGAGGGTCTGTTCTTAGCGAGGATCGGCCGCCTATCCGGGATTTCTCCGCCTCCGGAAGGGAGGTCGCGGCCTTCGATTCCGGGGAGGCGTTCGTCGAGCGGGTAAGATGTTACGTCTCTCATCGAGAGGAACGCGCAGGCACTTCCGACCGCTCTTACGCCCGTGCTCAGCGGGAGCATACCTATGAACTCAGGCTCAAAACAATGTTTGAGATCTTGGGGTTTACAACGGGGGCTTGCGAACCGGCGGAGAAGGTGGGGACGTCGAGGAGGGAGCAGTGAGCTTAATACCTGGCCAGGCGTATACCGGCACGATTAAGCGGCCAGTTGACCCTGGCGCCAAATTGTGGTTCTTGCACGTCCTGTTGCTCGTTGGGCTGGCCCTTACGGTCACGGTTTGGGGTGCGATGCTTGTTGGAGGGGTAAGCGGCTACGAGCTGGAAAAGTTTATCAGTCTGGCAGGGTTCTTTGGGGTTTGCTGCGCCTTCTTTGTGGTCTCAAGGGTGAGAGGGGGTTTTCAAAGTTTGTTTGAAATCCCGGTGTTCATGACGGTTGTTGCCTTTGTGATGTTCGGAGCAGCGCCCCTCGTCTGCTTTCTCGACCCCGCCATGTTGCCCCCGCAGTTGCACGGTGACACCTCGCTCTTTCATACGGCGCTTCAGATCGTGATTGCGGGCATGGTTGCTTTTTGGCTGGGGTCGGGAATCGCGCGCTCGAGAAAACAGGCGCCGGCGGCCCTGGATCTCGGATCGCTGCCGGGGTCGGCCCCCCGTTACGTCACTTTGGCCTTTGGCGGCTGCCTTTACCTCGCCGGATTTGCAGCTAAGGTTTACATGCTTCGGTCCGGCATGTTCGGGTTCCTGGAGTCGCAGGAGGTCACCCGTGCCCGCATGGCAGAGATGCAAGTCTGGCTGGTTATTGAGCGCTTTGGATTCTACGCTCTGATCCTCTTCATCATTGAGGCGTACTATCACCCCGCGGACAAGGTGAGAGCTGCGCTGTTTTGGGCCGTCCTCGGCTCAGAGTGCTTTTGGGGGCTGATCTCCGGTATGAAGGGCGAGCTCCTCTGGAACTTGGTGGCCGTGGGCCTGGTTTCCTCCATGGTAGGAAGGAAACTGAGGATACGCTGGTTCGCTCTTGCAATCCTGGTCCTCATTGCCATTTACCCCCTGATAAACCAATACCGTGCTATTGTGCGCAACACAGCGAGCGACCCTACCACCAGCGTGAACGGTGCGACCGAGGCGATGCAGGGGGCGGCGGGCCGAGCGGCTGGCCAGGGGGGGACCGCGGGCGGGTGGATGGCGTCGGGATGGTCCTCCTCGGTGATCCGGCTCAATATGCTCCAGCAGATCGCGTTACTGAAGGCCTATGAGAGCCGCTCTTACCTGCTCGAGGGGGACGAGCGCCTGTGGATGATCCCTTTCTATCCTTTCGTTCCCCGGTTGCTGTGGCCTGGCAAACCCGTCCAGGACAAGTCTGCGCGTTTGACGAGGCTTCTGGGCGGAGGACTAATGTCCGGTTCCTCCGCCGTTACGATTCCAGGCGATCTTTACGTTTTGCACTATGGCATCGCAGGAGTCCTGGTGGGAATGTTCCTTGTAGGGCTTGTCGTCCAGTGGCTGACGAATCCGGTGAAATTGTGCCCGTCGAAGCGCAACCTGTTCATTTATGGGTGCCTGTTCTTTGCGGCAGCAAGCTGGGAGGGCGCCTTCTTCGAGTATTCGACCGTGCTGATTCGGACTTTCGTTATTGTCCAGATCCTTGCCTTGGTAATCTATGGCCCGCCTCAGGAGCCTTCACGCGTAGGCATGCTCGCGGACCGGGCCGCGGATCGGCGGTGAAGAAGAACCACAGAGACACGGAGGCGCAGAGAAGGCAGAAAGCAGAAAGTAGAAATTAGAAACTGGAAACTGGAAATCGGAAATTGGAAACTGGAAACTGGAGACTTGTTCTGTAGTTTTTTTTCAGTGTCTCGGTGCCTCAGCGGTGAAGAAGAAGCACAGAGACACGGAGGCACAGAGAAGGCAGAGGGGAGAAACTGGAAATCGGAAACTGGAAACTAGAAGTCAGAAACTGGAACGCAAGGCCGCCACGTCCCAGTTTCTATTTTCCATTTTCTAGTATAGCGTTTCTCTAAAACATATTCACATATGCCTTTTTTCCTGGTATGCTTTTGGGCATGGCAGGAAAATCGAGGCGTGCAAAGTTGGTGTTGACCCCAGAGGAAGTTGAGCGACT
>Ga0116115_1001361_pt1 | contig 10650 bp, 4 predicted proteins | sample June2015DPH_10_1_2_FD_89789 | JGI IMG/M metagenome (GOLD analysis project Ga0116115, IMG submission 89789) | Peatland microbial communities from SPRUCE experiment site at the Marcell Experimental Forest, Minnesota, USA - June2015DPH_10_100 | ecosystem: Environmental > Terrestrial > Soil >... | reverse complement strand
TCGTTGCGCTCCACTTGCCATTTCAGCTTATGGGTTACGAAATAGTCGATCCCGCACTTTCGGTAGATCTGGGGCATGTTCCAGTTGAAGCCAAACACATCAGGCAGCCAGCCCACCTTCACGTCCACGCCAAATTTCTCTTTGAAGTAACGCTTCGAGTAGAGATGTTGGCGCACCAGGGACTCGCCGCAAGGAATGTTGGTGTTGTGTTCCACCCAATTCCCACCCACGATTTCCCACTGGCCTGCCGCCACTTTTGCCTTAATCCGCTCAAAGATGTCCGGGTAGTACCTCTCCATCCACTTATAGAGTTGTGCGGCACTTTGGGCATAAACGAAGTCGGGGTGCTGGTCCATGATCTGCAAAACGCTTCGAAACGTCAACGGACACACCTCGTGGATGGTTTCGCTCCTGGGCCACAGCCAGGAAGGATCAATGTGCGCGTGGCCAACCAGATAGAACTCTCCTTCTTGGGAGAACAATTTCGCCGTCAAGCAGAATAGGAAGACAGAAACCAGGAGAATCTGCACGTAAATCCGACGCTTAAGCATTCACACCTCCTCAAGTAACCCGCGGCTTGGGTGCGTGATTCAAGCCAGGATTTCTATTTGGAATTCCCGGCTGACCAGCAATATACTCCTGACCGCCTCAGCGGACAATGCTCCTGCTGCGTCAGATGAGGTTTCGGCGACGCACAAGGCATGCTGCTGGACCGTATCAGCTTTGCAGTAGCACTTCGATATCCCTGTGGAATAAATCCAGACTTCTAAGGGAATAGTTCCGATGAAGACAACGCGTCGCAGTTTCACAAAAACCTTGGTTTCGCTGGGTGCGGTTTTCAGTGGGGAGTGGAGAAAACTTCCCTTTGCAGAAGGTGCACCGTCCGATTTAAGCGAGCAGAAACCTGGCCCGCCAACGTCCGGTTTTCCCGCCGGGTCGTACACCCCATTCGGATACCTCGACAACCCGTACCACTCCTGGGATCTCCATCCCAGCGGAGTTCTGCGGTCGGTTCCGCCGGTAGGGATGGGCTTGTATTTCCCCGCCGGACCCGGCGGATACTTCGACTACAAGAAGAATTCCGTTTATCGCTCCATACTCCGCCTGGGCTTTCGGATTGGGGACAGAGTCTTGTTTGAAGAGGATGACTTCCGCGCCGCCGGCTTCAAGATCAGTGCATTGCACCATTCCAAGAACCTCCTGAGGCTGGAGTTTGCTCTCGCAACGCTATCCATCTCCGCCAGTTTTTTCCTGGTGGGTGAGAACACTCTCGCTTGCGACCTGTCCCTGCGGAACAGTGGCGACTCGGCGCAGGACGTTCACGCCTTTGCCGTGCAACGAATGGAGCTTGGCGCATCCTCGTGGTGGGGACGGGACGGGATCTCCGGCTCCTTCGACGAGCACGGTCAGCACTCCATTCTCCGATCGTTTGCAGCCGGGCCGGTTTTCGTTCTCAAGATGGACCATCCCGTGGACTCGCATCTTGTCGCCACCGACGCCGCCCTCAAGGCCTGGATGGCGGGGAACGGGACATCCACACCCGCCGCGACGGCGTACTATCCGGATTCCTTAAACTCCGCCTTAGGTCTCCGGGCAAGCCTCCCCCCTGGCGCGAAATGGACGGGCAAGGTTTTGCTCAGTCGTGCTGAGAATGAGCGCTTCGCCAAACGGGAAATCACCGCTTCGGCGCTCCGTGCAGAGTCTGTTTCCAAGGAGAAAATCGCCGAAGACGATCGATTCTGGAGCCGCGCTCCCCGCTTGGACGGCGATTTCCCCGAGCACTGGAAAAACTCTTGGGTTTATGACTTCGAGACGCTGCGAATGATGGTCCGGCGGCCCATCGGTGTCTACAAGCATTCCTGGGACGCTATGCAAATTCATGCCCCGCGCAATGTTCTCGCCGAGACTTCCATTGATATGTGGACGCTAGGTTACGCCGACCCTGAAACCGCTCAGGCCGTCTTACTGGGTCAGTTCCAAGACGCGGTGGAAGCCAACGTCCCGTGCATGCGCGAGGACGGGACGATGAATATGGTGGCGGCTGACGGCAGCGAGTGTGGAACTTCCCTGCAATGGTGTTATCCATTCTATTGTATTGAATCCGTTTTTCTGCGTACCGGTGACCAAGCTTGGCTGGGCAAACTCTATCCGTACCTGGCTGCGCTTCTTGATTGGACGCTCGAGCACCGTACGGACCTTGAGGGGTGGATCGTCGCGAAGTGCAGTTGGGAGTCAGGAATGGACGCCTCAGGCCGTTTTCTGATCCAGCAGCCCACGGGGGGAGAGTTGATCGACTTCATCCGTGTCGCCGAGCTCCAGGCTGCCATGTCCCACGCTGCGCGCACCATGCGGGCCTACGCTAAGCTCTTAGGCCACCAGGACGATATCCCCCGTTGGCAGGCACTGTCCTCCAGGTACGCGGACAAGACCCGCCAGCTCTTCTACCAGGCTTGGTTTTATGATGTGGATAGCCGATCGGGAAACCCAATCGTGATTCCGGGCCACAAAGAGGTGACGCAGGTAGCTCCGATTATGTGCGGTGTTGCCACCGCCGAGCAAATCCGCGCCATGTCGCCGGCGATGCTGGAGTACAGTCCCCAGCAGGACTACTGGCTGGAGTGGGCGTCTCTCGTGCTGCCTTATGCGGAGTCGATGTGGCGAGCGGGCCAGCGCCAACCGCTCGCAAACGTCCTCTTCGAGATCGTGGACCGCGCGTACCGCTCGATGGACCGCCGCGAACTCGAGCCGGAGAAGAAACTCGGCTGGCCGGGAGTGAGTTGCGAATACTGGGGGCAAAAAGGAGCGGCGGGCGGAGAGGGTTATGGTTGGGGCGCCACTCTGCCTGCACACATTATTCGCAGTCTCTTTGGCTTTCGCGAGCTCGAGTGGAGCGAGGGGGAGCAGTTTGATCTGGGCCCCAATATCCCTGAAAACCTTGCAGGCGAAGGCAAATCGTTCCTGCTCCGTAACCTGCATTTCCGCGGGCGGCGCTTTGACCTGCAATATCACCAAGCGGCCAAAGGTGAGTTCGAGGCAAGTCTGACGATGTCGGAGAAAGCTGGAGGGATTCGAGTCACCGACGAAGCCGGGCACGAGGCGCCGGTGCAATTGGCCGGCAACACGCTTGCCTTCCGGGCGAAAAACCACGCCTTGTATCGAATCCGGCTAAAGGGCTGAAACGAGACTCGAGAAGCCCGATGGAAGATGACTGTTGCACATTCTCGGGCCAGCAGAAGTACTCCTCTCTGTGGTCTCTGTGCGCGGGTGGCGCATACGTCCCGACGGTTTTTTGTCGGGATGTATGCGACCCTCGGCGATGCCATTACAGCATCTTGTCCATGCCCAAGATCGAAGCGTCATTCCAGAGGTAGAATCCCCCGCTACGGCGGGACCACGGCCAGCCGCCCGGGTGCTTGGCCACGCCTCGTTTCACGGGATTGTTGTGCAGTTTCTCATCTCGCTTCTTCGGGCTCCAGATGTTCATGTCGCAGAACCCACCCGAACATTATATCGTCCCTGTGGCGCATACATCCCGACAAAGAGAAGGTGTGAAAAAATCAAACAGCTCACGCGAAGGCGCCAAGGCGCAGAGACGCGCAAAGAAGAACTGCCTTGTTTTCTTTTCGCCTTCAGGACCTTTGCGCCTTTGCGTGAAATGCTTTTGCTCTTCGGGCGATTTTTTCACACCTTCAGACCGTCGGGACGTATGCGCCACCCGCCAACTGAGGAGGGGAAAATCACCTGCCGATCGTCACCACGCCGGCATCGCCGTCCGCCGTGATGTGTTGGCCGCTGCGCACACGCTCAGTCGCCACGCCCGTCCCCAGCACGGCGGGGATGTGATATTCGCGCGCCACGATGGAACTGTGACTGAGCGGGCCGCCCACGTCCGTGACGACGCCCGAGGCCAGCGCGAACAGCGGCGTCCAGGCCGGCGTGGTGATCTTGGCAACGAGGATATCGCCCGGTTGCATCAGGTCGAACTCTTCAGGACCGTGGATCACGCGCGCCACGCCAACCACGCGGCCTGGACTCGCGCCAACCCCTTTGATGACGTCCCCCACCGCTTGGCCAGTGCGCGCGGGCATCCAGCGGCTGACGTCGATGCCCAGCACGCGGAAGCTGCCCTTGCTCGGCAGCGACACGGGCGGCGTCACCTTGCGCTCACGCTCCCACGTCGCGCGCCGGGCGGCCACCACGCCACCATAATGTTCAGCGGGCTGACCGGCATCGAGGGCGCGTGCCGCCGCCTCCACCTCGTCGCACTTCACCCAAAATAGGTCATCGCGCTCCGCGATAGCGCCTGCCGCCACCATCCGCCGTCCGACTTCACCCAACATGCGGCGCAGCAGCGGCCACCCCAGTCCGACATCGGCGAGCGCGTCTTCTCGCAGCGGCGCATAGCGCTGGGCGGATTGAACCAAAGACCGGAAGAGCCGCAAGCGGAGGCCTTTCAGCCGGGCGAGAACCGCTTGAGTGGCTTGCTCCCGCGCCAACGCAGCAGCCGCCTGCCGCTCATGAGGACTGCGCGCGGGCCCGTGCAGAAAGAATTTCAGCGTCTCGAGGAGCGGCGCGGGATCGTCAGCCGGGACGCCCTTGGCGAAATCCAGATCGTAGATGGCGTGACCGAAGCGATTCAGATGCTCCCCGAATCGGCTGGTGAACCCGCGCCAGCTTTCCGCATCGGCGATGGGCGCAGATTGTGATTCGCAGGCCACCACAATGTCCTTGCTCCTCGAGCCCTCCAGATACGCGCAAAGCTCCGCTTGCGTGCGTGCCCAGCTCGCCAGATCATAGAGCGATTTCTCCGCCTGGATGGGTGCGCTATCGAAACCGAGCACGAAGGTTAGCGCCGGCGGCTCGCTCTTGCGCTTGATGAGGCGGTTATAAACGCTCGTGAACGCGGTCTCGCTCAAATTCGCAACCGGCAGAATTCCGGTCTGGATGCACACGTAATGGCTGGCGGCTGCCTTTACAATCTCGCGCGCGCTGGCGAGCAATTCCGCCGAGGGCGTCGTGGCCAGATCACGCGCGGCCCACGCGCCGACGACGTTTGCATAGTGCGGGCGTGCTTCCTCGGCCCAGCGCGCCTGCGCCGCACGCAGCAGCCGGACGAGCCTGGGAAGGAGCTTGGGCAAGGCGGCGAGCAGCCGCGCCGATTGCCACGCACTTAACCCGAATTCGATATAAGCGTACTCATTGATAGTCACCAGAAGGAAATTACCGGCGAACGGACGCTCGAGTCCCAGCGCTTGCATTTTAGCCGACAGCGCTTCGTTCCACAGGGGCAGCGCAAGCGTGGCGAAGAGCGGCGAGAGCGGATCGGGCAGCAGTTCGATCACGCTGCTGCGCGCGTAGCGCACCCGCGCGCGCGGCAGCTTCCACTCCAGCGTCGGGCGCGGCTCAGGCAGCGTAGTGATGGGACGAGCCTGCACGATGAAGATGCGCTTGTCGCACATCGCCCATTCGATGTCCATTGGCTGTCCATAGAGTTGCTCGATCTCGACGCCGAGGCGGGCCAGTTCAGCGGCTTGCGCCGGTGGCAGGGCGGCCTGCCGGCGTTTTTCCGTGGGCACCGGCTCTTCGCGTGTGCCTTCGGGCAGGCGCACCGTCATCACGTCTTTGTCGGCGATATGCAGCGATTCAATCGCGCCCGTTTGCTTGTCGACGATGATGGTGTCGGGCGTAACCTGCCCGCCTACAATCGCCTCGCCCAAACCCCACGCCGCGTTGATCGTCATCTGGTCGCGCGCGCCCGTCACTGGATTCGCCGTGAAGAGGACGCCCGCTACGTCGGCCGGAACGAGTTGCTGCACCACGACGGCGATGCTAAGGTCTTCGGGAGGGATGCCCTGCCGGGCGCGGTAGCCGAGGGCGCGCGCCGTCCAGAGTGAACCCCAGCAACGCTTGACGGCAGCCAACACATGCTCAGCGCCGCATACGTTGAGATAAGTTTCCTGTTGGCCTGCGAATGACATCCCGGGCAAATCTTCCGCGGTGGCTGACGAGCGCACTGCGACGGCCGGATCGCCTGCGCCCAGTTCGCCGTACGACTGGCGAATCAGCGCGGCGATATCATCGGGCAGCGTGCTCTGCGCGACCAGCGACTGGATTTGCGCCGAGGCACGGTCGAGTGTGGCTGGGTCGTCCGCTCTGGCTTGTGCCGCGGCGGACAGAATCGCCTCGGCGAGACAGTTCGCTCTTACAAAGCGGCGATAGGCGTAGGTGGTGATTTGAAAACCCGGCGGCACGGGCAGACCGGCCCTCGCCATGCGCGCCAGCGAGGCGCCCTTGCCGCCAACCAGTTCGAGCGTCGCGTCGGGGCTGTGCAGTTTAAGAATAAACCGACTGGCTGGAAGTGAATTCATTGCCGTTTTCCCTGGTCACGTGCATTTATGACGGCTTCCTAAAGCTAATAAACTGTAGTTAATTACTTTTCATTGCCCCCTGTCAAGCAGAATTTTCTTTTCCCGATCAACGCTCCAGGATGAAAGGATGTTGCCTCTCCCAGGCCCGTCTGCCGCGGACAGTCGGGGTCTTTGTGTTCTGCGCTTCTTGATATACCGCCTCTAGAAGCCCCGTCCCCAACTCGCGGTGCGCCTCCATCGCCACCCCGATGACGGCGCAGGTCCTCTCGTCGCGTCTTTCTTCACTCATCTGCGTCATCTGCGCAATCTGCGGATTTGTTTTTGCCCGCCAACGCATTCAGCGCCTCCGACACTACTTTCCCCAACAAAGCCCGTCTCTTATCGGCGAATTCGGAATATGATGCATCTTGCCTCTTGACACGCGGCTGGAAATATGGTAGCCTACTGTAGTTGACGTACGCTGAACGCACTGCCAGACCGCTTCCGGGGGGTTCTAAATCGCCCCCCTGGCGGCGGGAGATTGGCACAAAATGCAAAAAAGATACTAATCTGAATTGTGAATTATGAATTGCTCCGCTCTACATTGGTATCGGCTGCCGCCTACGGCGTTTGAGGGGAGTTCGAGTTGGCGGGACCCTTGGCCCGTACCGCAATCTACGACAAGATGTCACCGCCGACAGAGGAAGGAAAAACTAGTAAGTTTAAAAAATGAACGAACGAGGCGGGAATGTTATTGAAAACAAAGGACCGTCGTTCAGGAGCCGGGGGAAAAGCGGGAATGTTGTAGAAAACACAGGTAGTTACGCCTCGAAAGCAGGAATGTTGTTGAAAAAACAGGTAGTTAGTGTCTGGCAGGTGGTAGGTCGTAGGTGGGGAAAAAGGACTGGGTTCGGTTTTCGGTTGTCAGGTTTACACCAAGTTCCAAAACTCGAGACTTCTGGGGGTGCCAATTTCCAGTTTCTGCTTTCTTCGTGCCACGCACACCCAGATTCGGCGCCGTAATGGGCAAAACCATGCAGGGTATCACTTCTACGGCGCACACCCGAAAAGCTCCTGCTCATTGCTAGCCGGTGGGATTTCTAGTACTATGCTCGCGCCTAAACGAACACGTTTTGTTTCTAGCAGTGATCCGAGTCGTCTTTCAATCCGCCGGTCGGTTTCCCATCCACTGGACTGAGGTTTCCAGCTTATGAGGCAGATTTTCAAGCGCCTGCTCATTTCTTTGCTGATTCTACTCCTGCTCATCATCGTCGGCGGGGGCGGCTGGCTGTACTGGCGCGCCCGCGCGAGCCTTCCCCAACTCGAGGGAGCGATTCAAGTTGCCGGGTTATCAGCGCCCGTCGAGGTCTTACGCGACGCACGCGGCGTTCCTCACCTTCGTGCCTCCTCGCTCCAGGACCTGTTCTTCGCACAAGGTTACGTGACTGCGCAAGACCGCCTGTGGCAGATGGACTTGAGCCGGCGGTTGGCGGAAGGAGAACTCTCAGAAGTTTTTGGCGAACGGACGCTCCGGCTTGACCTCGACAACCGAACCTTGGGGTTCCGGCAAGTTTCCCACCGCGCCCTCGCAGAGCTCAGCCCTGAGGCGCGCGCTCCACTCACGGCGTATGCCAACGGGGTCAACGCTTTCATCGCCAGCCACAGGGACCGCCTGCCCCTGGAATTCTACTTGCTCAATTACCAGCCTCGGCCATGGAACGAGATCGATTCCCTTGGCGTGGCACTGAATATGGTCAAGACGCTCAACACAACTTGGCGGACGGATTTGATGTGCGAACGCATCCGGGCAAAGCTTAGCTCTGAGCTTTCCGCCGATCTCTTCCCGGACCACTCGCCGCTGGATGAACCGGTGGCTGAAGTGCTCCCTGGAAGGAAAGTGTCGCCCCAAAAGAAACAAGCGGATCCACCGCCGAACTCCGGCGACCTCGACCCTAGCTTGCTTGATGAGCCGGAGGCTGGACTGCCTCCTGGAAATCCGGCTATACCCCAAAGGAAACAAGCGATTCCACTGCCAGGCTCCGGCGACCTTGACCCCACCTTGGCGGCGCTGCTTTCCGCAGGTGGCGACAGGAATCCAGGACTGGGGAGCAACGACTGGGTTGTTAGCGGCGCTCACACTCAGTCGGGCAAGCCGTTACTGGCTAATGACCCTCACCTCGATCACAGCGTTCCCAGTGTCTGGTACATGATCCACTTGAAGGCTCCGGGCCTGAACGTGATTGGGGTTAGTTTGCCTGGCTTGCCGCTGGTGATTATCGGCCACAATGAGAAGATTGCCTGGGGTATGACCAATACGGGTCCAGACGTCCAGGATCTGTACACGGAAAGCTTCGACTCCGGCGCTCCCAACAGGTACCTCCACAACGGGGCATGGGTTGACGCCGAAGTCCGGGACGAGGTGGTCAAGGTCCGCGGGAAGCGGGATTACCGATTCACTGTGAAGGTAACACGCCATGGCCCTATCGTTGCCCATCCTGGTGGCCGGGACCTGGCCTTACGATGGACGGCGTTGGAACCACACGCCCTCTCGGCTCTGTTCAACGGCATTTCCAAAATCATCCTGGCGCAGAATTGGGAGCTGTTCACGGCCGCCTTGCGCGACTATACGGGACCGATGCAAAACTTTGTGTATGCCGATTTGGATGGAAATATCGGCTACTACGCAGCGGCATGGGTGCCCATCCGGAAGCAGGGCACCGGCGCTGTGCCCATGCCTGGCAGTACGGACGATTACGACTGGACAGGCTACATTCCGTTCGAGGACCTTCCGCATTCCTACAACCCTGCAAGTGGCATGATTGCCACGGCCAATGGCCGCGTGGTGCCTGACGGTTACCCCTATTTTATTACCAGCCAATGGGATCCCCCATTTCGCACCGCGCGCATCTTTCAACTACTCCGTGCCGGCAAGGCGTTCACCGTTGACGACATGCTGCGCATCCAGACCGACATTGTCACTCTGGAAGACAGTTGGCTCGCCGGGCAACTTCTGAAAGCGGACTTCCACCATCACCCGCAGGACCCCGACGCCCAGTACGCCATCAGCCTCCTGAGGCATTGGGATGGCGAGGCCAGGATGGATTCTGCCGCTACCTTGGTTTGCGAAGTCACGCGCCCAGCCCTGCTCGAACGCATCCTCAAACCCAAACTGGGCGACGACCTCTCGGGCTACCGCTGGGGAATGAGCATCATATTCCTCGAGAACGTGTTGGCGAACAACTGGACGCGCTGGCTCCCGCCCGGCGATTCCTCTTTCGAGGAAACCTTGATAAAGAGTCTTGAAGAGGGTGTAAAGCAAATCCCCAGCCGGGTGGGGAGTCGAAGCCACGACGCCTGGAAGTGGGGCAATACTATCCCCCTGACTTTTTACCATCCGCTGGGTCAAGGTGTTCCCCTTTTGGGCAGGCTGCTGGATGTCGGCGCTTTTCCGCAGGCAGGGACTGCGAGCACTGTAAAAGCGACAACCAGCCGTCACGGTCCTTCCATGCGCATGGTCGCAGATCTCTCAACCCTCGACCATTCGGTCCAGAACATTACCCTCGGCGAATCCGGCCAAGTGTTCAGCCCTTACTACCAGGACCAGTTCGAAGCTTGGTACAACGGCCGTAGCTTTCCCATGTCCTTCAGCGATGCGGCGGTTGAGCAGGCTACCGTCCACAAACTGGTTCTCGGACCCGAGAGGAAATAATCAGGATGTTTTTTGCCGTGCAGACTCTCACGCCCCCACCCGGGCTACGGGTTTGTTGCGACAGGCCTGGGTCCCAGGGCTTGGAAGCTGTGAATGAATTATGAAACAAACTTCTCACCACAGAGACACAGCGCGGCCCGGTGGCCGCAACCAAAACGGGCTTCTCCGTGTTCTCCGACCCTTCAAAGCCTCAACACAGAGACCACGGAGGACCTCAGTGACCTCTGTGTTAAGTTTTTCCTGGTCACGGAGGACACGGAGGCGTTATTGGTTCGGGAAGAAATCTTCGCGCGCCGACAAGAAGTTTGGCAATAGTAGTACCGAGGCACAGAGAACTGAATCGGAGAAGACACTGAAGCACGACTCATCCAAAAGAGCAACTGAGGGTAAGCCCGGATTGCGCCGGGTGGCTCTGCTCATCATCTTCCTGCTAGCCAGTGCGGCTGGCCCGCTGGGGGCGGCTGAAGAAACCGCGTCCCCGGCGTTGCAACTGGAATATCACCTCGTCCTGACGCATCCCAACTTGCACCTTGTGACCGTCGAGATCACAGCCGGCAAGGTCTCGGGCGATTCCCTCGACTTCGTCATGCCTGC
>Ga0116115_1001351_pt1 | contig 10690 bp, 9 predicted proteins | sample June2015DPH_10_1_2_FD_89789 | JGI IMG/M metagenome (GOLD analysis project Ga0116115, IMG submission 89789) | Peatland microbial communities from SPRUCE experiment site at the Marcell Experimental Forest, Minnesota, USA - June2015DPH_10_100 | ecosystem: Environmental > Terrestrial > Soil >... | reverse complement strand
CCACCGGAACACCACGGACAATCGGATATCGAATCCCCCCCGGAGTTGACAGGTATTCCTCTTTTGCATACAGTCTCTCCTTTGTGACCGGACACAAAAGTCTTTCCCGCATGTCTTCCGAAAGTTTTATGCCAGTCATTTCAGAAATCCTCTTGTTTCTTCGTGTTTGTCTTTTTTTTCAAGAAAGTCTTCACAGATCTTACTGTTGCGGCCAGGATGAACTTTTCGCATTTGCCGTCCAACAGGGTGATGTTTCCCAAGGAGCTTAACGTGTGCAGACCGTCGGGATAAGGCCCGCTCTTGTCCGGTTGAACAAACGCCACCATTTTCTCTTCAAACCTGTCCGGCGTTAGAACAACAACTTCGTTGATCACCACACGACCGCCATAAATCCGGGAGCAATCCTGGGCAGGACGATAGAGTTTCCCTTCATGGACAAAAGGTGTTCCGCCAGATCTTGCCGAAGCAATATCCGTCTTGACAGGTTGCTTTGCATGAGGTAGCCAAGGACCATACAGCGAATCTGAATATGAGATATAAAGACTTGCTTCCTTGGTTCGCCGGTCGCCGTAAAAAAGCCACCAGCGTCCGTCGAAGTTTATGATTGATGGATCTACCGCGGGCAAATTGCCTAAAAGAACAGCTTCTTTTCGCCACCCGCTAGGCATTGACTCAGCTCTGAAAAGCGCCATCTCGTTCAAATGACTCGTCTCAGGAATACAAAAGACTTGATCATCATGTAGGAAAAGAAAAGGATAAGATATGTGGCAAGGAATCTCGATGGCGTCTTTCAAGTCATCAACAAGCTTCAAGTTATTTAACTCAGCGCCCATGATTCGTGCTTTAGGCTCTCTATAGTCAAAATACTCGCACAACAGATATTGCTTCCCGTTGTATTCAATGCCGAAAGGATCGGCTATGAAAGTGCCCGTTTTTGATCGTTCCGGTAGCCAGACAATATCCGGTCGCCACTGTGGATCAAGAAAAGAATGAATGGGTGCACGAACCAATCCGACATTGTAAAGGTCTCTCTTGAATATTTTTCGATACAGAATATGTGGGTATTTAAAAATATCCTTCATTAGACACTTCTTCCGCTGAATTTGGATTAGAGTATAGTTTAAAAAAAGAATATTCTTGTTCACTATTCATTATTGTTAAATCAATTATAGTGAGTAACAATCCAACCCGAGAAGAGGAGACTCTTTGGTATAGTGGATATCAAAATCGGTCCCGCACTCTAACAGGGACAGAAAAGTTTAACGACCTAATCCTTCTTAAGACCTTTATCACGACCCAAAGGGTTCCATACACCTTCCGCTCAAGAAATGAGAAGTACTTAAGATGGTAAGCATGCTCTTCTTCTCCATGAGTAATGTAATCGGAAGAGGTGCCGCCATTTTCCCAGTCGCAGACTGCGGCAGGTACATGGGCATACGCATAACCTGAGTTTACAAAACGGAGGACCCAATCCCTGTCCGCAATAAGACGGAAGCTTATATCAAATGCGCCCATCAGGTCGAATGCTCTTCGACGCACGAGCATGGCCTGATGGCATATGGCTTGATTGTATAAATAACGGCGTGACAGGCAGCTTGGAGCGCTTGATATTTCTCTGCCGTTGCGGAGAATATCGCCATAGATCATATCTAGGTCATTAATATCCGAATTACTCATCATGCTGGTAAGCACGTCTTGGTGATGAAACCGGTCACCTACGTTCATAAAAATAATCCATTCACCAGTGGATAATCTTATTCCCTTATTCATGGCATCATAAATACCATGATCCGGTTCCGAAACAAATGTTGTTATATGGGTAATGTAATGCTTTATAGCCGCAATAGTGTCATCTTTAGAACCGCCATCCATTATTACCAACTCAACTACGGCATAGGTTTGCTTGACAATTGAGTCGAGGGTATAACTGATCCGCTGCGGGGATTCATTGTAGCAGACTGTAATGACTGTTATCCTGTCCATAAGCCCCTTTTGTCTGGTGCGCATTATCTTTCTATCTGGCATTAAAGATTTGTGCAAATCACATATCTGCATAAATGGGACTCGGATACTAAACCCGGTTATTATTTGCATTATTATATTTCTGACTAAAGGACCATGAGTAAAATGCTAAAAGACCATACGGTAAAAAACAACTGGCCTTGTTTATTGAGCAAAATGTCATTTCTTGGCCGATCAGTGCAATTACAGAACCCAAAACTACTGTCAGTGACAATGCATCCATACTTGTCAATCGTTTAAATAATAGAATAATGATAGAGAATAACCATCTCATAATGAAGAGTACTAGCATAAATAGACCTAAAACGCCATATTTTGCGGTAACATTCAAAAAAGTATTGTGGCCGACCGTCGCATTATATCTCAATGTTGAAAAAGTAAGGGACCCATTTCCCAATAACCCCGAGGCCGATAGAACCTTGGGAAATTGCTCAATCGGGTCTCGCCCGGTTGCAGCATCACTTATCTTTCCAGATTTCTCTGCCTTGTCGGTTCCTATTTTCACCCTTGCCAATGTTTCTGTAAAATTTAACTTCGCAATTGCAAACCAGGAACTACCAGCTATCATAATTATTACTATCAGAATAAGTGGAAACTTGTTTTTCTTACCACCATTATTGCTTGTATTCGAGGTATTAATGAGTGGCATGAATCCGGGTGCTAACATATCAACATGTGGTTTGGAGAAAACAATATTAGTTAGATAAAGACAACCATTGCATAATATAGTTATCGATATAAAAATACCTATCATTAATACAAACGATCTGCTTCCGGTGGCAAAACCTATGATCGGCGCCATTATAATGGCAGGAATAGTTATCCAGTAGAATTTCCCCTGTATTAAATTTAATATAGAAAAAACCATTACAAACATTGCATATAAGGCTGTCTCTTGGGAGCCACCTGTAAATGTGCTGAATCGCCAACTCGATTTGACAACTTCATGCCCACCGGCGACTAAAAAGGCCGGCACTACATTGGAATGTCCACTCTTAATCAGCAAGAGCGAGAAGAACGCTAGAAAAACTGTCAGAGAAAAAGAAGCCATAAACATATTGAGGCTATGTTTATCATGGCGATAATTTTGCACTAAATCAATGAGCAGAATTAAGGAAACAAGATTCCAGGATAAATAAAGTACCTGCATGGACGTGGACATCTTCGTAAATGTATCCAGTTGTGCTCCATCTGTCACTTGAGGTATAACTGCTCCCATTACCAGAATGATGACTAACGGCCAAAGTCCGATAAGTGGCCATTGTCTTAACATGAAATTACGGTCAAATCCCTTTCTTAAAACTACTCCAAACCAAACACTCAATATGATAAAATGTATTGGGGTTACAAATAAGTCATCCTTCCGGAAGGGAACAATGCAGAATGGAATGAAAAACACCACGAAACTGACCGCTAGTCTTCCTTTTCCAAAGAAAGGTAGGAAAAACCCGATGGAACAGCAAATTATTATTATGAGTTGCTTTGAGTCCATATCCTGATCTCAGTAATCTTTTCCGCTAGAGACTTATTTCATCCTATTTTAGATTGTTATTCAGCTTTACAGGGACTAGGCGAAGGGAGACTAACATACTCATTCGTCATCTGGTTTCGTATAATCTCTTGTGCCCGCACGCCACGGTTCAGCGATGAGATCCAAACAATATCCCGCATCAATACACAGCGTTTGCAAAGGGCGAAGCTGGTGAATGATATTTGCGGCTCCTACCCCTGCGCCTATCAACACAATATCGATTGGACCTTTAACGCTGTCAAGGTTAATCTTATCAGTCATCGCTTTGTTTCTGGTAATCTCGATAAACTGATATGACTGCACTCCTCCCCGGTTCAATCCTTCAGCTATCGCCTTTTCTTTTTCCTGATTAAGAGAAGTCACAATCAAAATTCTACGCCCTCGAAGCAGAGTCTTTCGAAGACCTCCATTTAGCAAACCGTACACAAAATAAAACGGATAGTAATTTGATTCGTCAATCAGAATGTCATTTGCTTCCAACCAGTCACACATCGGTTTGTGATATTGCTCTGCGAAACGTTCCTGAGTCTTAAAAAAGGCCATTGCCAGTATTCCCTCTTGCCCGATTTCACGGAGGTAATCAACGAACTCTTTGCGCAATGCCGACCATTCTGCGCCTCGGTAATTTTCAAACCCATATCCAACACTACCACTCCAAAACGTATTGTAGCGTTGCCATTTGATGTACTTATATGCGTTACCTAAATACCATTTCAATTGATTAACACCCGGAGGAATATATTCGAGTCTATATCCAACACAGAAATAAAATTCACCATCGCATACACGAAAAACAGGGAAATGACCGCGACCTATTGCCCCAATTATCTTATTAACAAATTCCTCAAACCATTCAACGACTGGGCGGTCAGTAAAATTCAACTGTTTTACGCGCCCTGCCGGAACCGTATTTTCAAACCCGGGGATCCTCAAATCAACTGTATAAACCAACTTTTCATATAACGACTTCTGTTCCATATTATTATCCAATCCTCCAAGTGTTAAAAAATTACGACAGAATGCTCTTGTTTGTCTCAATGTTTTCGGATGGCAAACAAATATTATATTACTCCGGCAGTTAAACATCACAACCATTATGTAGGGGCACGGCGCGCCATGCCCCGATTGGGCGAGGCAAGCCTAGCCCCTACAATAGATGTGTTTAATTGCCTCCGTAATAATGTCACCTTGCGCCTCTACGACTCAGATCTGATTCCACCCGGATACGTTCAATCCTGGAGAGTTAAGATAGTCGGTTCGTGGCATAACAACTGTCTTTTCTCGGCTTGAATTTAACCAAGCTCCCCACCAACTGAATGTGCTGTTTGCAATAATGTGATGCCTGCAACGGCTCATGAGCCAGAGGTCTTCCACTGCACCATCATAGCCCTTCCCGTTGTTGCACTCAACGATTGTCATGGGGTACGGCAATCGCAAATTTTGTTTTAACCAAACAGGATCGTCACTAAAGCAAAAATAATGGGGATCGTGAACTCGTTCTGCGATGCTTTTTGTTCCTCTATTATAATAATCAGACTTTAGAATTATCCTTCCGTGTTCTGCCGGCACTTCGCTGTAGCTGCGCACATGAATACTTACCGATTCTGAATTGCGCATCATTTCAGCCATTGCTTGTGATTCTGGCGATATTGGATCTGTAATAACCAATTCTCTGCGTAATACGTCCTCGATATCTCTAAAGTAAAGATCACTTTGCCAGTAGCCGCTCAGATAAGTCCTTCTTCTGACTTTATATTCCAGTAAACGCTGGTCAAACGCCGGGGTCTCTTCAAAAAGATACGTGCGAAACCGGAAAGGCAGCAGTCGGTTAAAGTGAAACAATAACTTTCGCTTAAATGGACCTAATCGATCAACGAAGGAGTCGCTGGCACTCGCCGTATCGGCCTGAATATTGAACCGATCAAGTAAATACTCCCGTTTATACCTGTCATGCGAAAAGCCCGAGGTTATATCCAGTTTAAGAGGAACATTATTCTTTATAGCGAGCCGTTTAGCGGCTGCATAACAGAATAGCTGATTACCAAGGCCGCCAAAGATGTGGGCAATCACCGATGACTCTGTCATAAAGATTTCCACGCCATCAAATATGGCAAGTGGTGATAGAAAGAATAACAAGAGCTGAATTCCAGTTGCCGATTCATAGACTTTCCTTATTTGAAATTGGCATGTTCCTGGACCAGCGGTTTTGCTATTCCCGACAATCGCGAGAATACGTGCCTGCTCTCCATACGCAAGTTCGCAGAAAGCGCATAAAGTCCTGCTACATAGGAAATTGCGTAAATACTGACGACTAAAGAAAAGCTGCTCCATGACCCCAACTGGAACATTACCCCGCATAGAGTCAACGGGACCGTGACAGTCAGAACCGCGATCAATTCACGGCCAATAGCCCTGCAATCCTCGGGTTTCAGCTTAAGGAGTCGCGAAAACGATAAGGGGAAATACCAGGCAGTAACAGCCAGTGTAGCAATTATGGGAGCTAGTGCTACCCCGAGGCTACCCAAATGCTTGGCGCCAAGAAGAATTAGCGGTAAGGAAAGAACCGCCTGTGCAAATGTTGCGATGCTGTTTCCTTTTATGTTGCCCAAGGCAAAACATAGGTTTCCCAAACTTATAGTGACCACAGAGAGGAGGAGACCAAAGCAGAACAAAACGTTTATTGTTTGCCCTGCAAACAAATGAGAGCCTACCCAGAGTCTCACAAAATCGCCATTAAACGCAATAAATCCGCCCACAACAATACCCAATAGCCAAATCATCATCCGCATCAAACGAAGCAGCACCGCCCGGGCTTTTTCCATCTCTCCTGAACCGGTAAGATGCGAAATTGCCGGCATGAAGGCTGTAGCGGGACGCTCAACGAACATTTGACTCATTTCCGGCCCCCTTCTTGTCAGGTTAAAGGAGGCAACCGCTTCAGGACCGAGATAGCGTCCGATTACAAATAGATCGACATTTTTCGAAACAACATTGGCAAGTCGAGCAACAAATGTAACAGACATAAATTTGGATACCACCCCGATCCTATTCAGCGAAAACCGAAAAGGTATTTTTCCTTTGTGAAATCGCCATCGCATATAAACTAGATTTGCCAGGATGAGTCCGCTCCCGTTAATGACCGAGGGCGCAGCTAATGCATACAGCCCAAAACCTCTTAACAACAGTATTACGGTAACTCCAACACTCAATAGATTCATGACGGCGCTTATCGACCCAACCCCAATACCGCTTTGAAATCCGCGATTTACGGCAATGATTGAAAAAGAAAATATCATAAGTACGCTTCCAATCAGAGAAATCCGAAAAGCGTGCAGAATGATACCGGTATCGATGCTTGATGGCAGACGAAGCCAGGAAATCATAAAATTTGAAATTATAAGTCCTGAAATAATTATCAATATGCTGATCAAGATGCTCAGGAGGAGGCCGCTGCCGACATAACCCTGAATTTCCTGGATATCCATTTTCCCGTATGCCGCGGCGATCCTTTGCTGCAAGATCGAGGATAAACCTGGGTCAATTGCAGTCAGCCATACTAGGACATTGCCTGTCGCCAACCATGCGCCGTAAACATCAAGAGGGACGTACCTTAGGTATAGCGGAACAAGAATAATGCGAGATACGATAGATATGACTATTACAACATATTCAAGGGTGAGATTCCAAGCCGTTGTTTTTTTCCTACTTAAGCGCTCCCCTGGTTTAGAATTCATTCTCTGCGGGCCTCACAACTCTGGAACTGATTACCTCAGCGAATATATAAATAAATGATTTCCTAAATAAAATCTTGGTTCCAACAAATTGTGTACCGTTAACCTTCATTGGCGTTACTGTGTTTTAACTGACAAGGCAGACGATGCTGAAATAATACGATCAATGATATTTTGTCTGATGAAGCTTAAATCACTATGCTCAAAGACGGCGCCACAAACGGCCTGATTAACTGATAAATTGCCGACCTTGGCAAGGGTGGTAAGATATCTGACGTCATCGACAGCCTCCCGAAATCCCTCCCATTGGACAGTATCGATAACGCCATCACTTGTAGGATAGGCAAAGACATGATTCCTGTACTCGTCAGGTTTGCCTGCGCCGCGGTTACCAAAATCATTCCATATATGCCCAAATGAATACTGATAGGCAAAATTCATGACACCATCGTAGCCGTTGCACACAAGGGGGATACCGTAGTTTCTGCGGTAAATATCAGGGTCCTCGACACCCACTTGGGGGTTGGAATATATAAATACCTTTTTCCCTAATTTATGCCATCTTTCGACCTCTTTAGGTTTAAATTCATCTGCCAAAACCGGGAGATCAAGTAGATCACCCACGATATCAACAGATCCCATATGGGTTGCTACAAATACTTTGGCTCCAGCATCATGAACTAATTGCCAAGCGCCACGTTGGGATTTTAACTCATTACCGGAGGCTTCATCTTTTCCGTAAATATATAGTTCCTTATACCCATATCTAGACACAAGATCTTTCCAATTCTTGATTCCACTCTGCAGTTTCATAAGCCAAATGCTGCCGCCTGTGTCAACATTCTCGGTATTTATTCCAAGTGTGTACAGTTTATCAAAAGGCAAACCAACCTTTTTTCTAATTGAAAGCGCTTGCCCAATCTGCTTATCAAGGGGTTGATAGATAGTTGGGTATAATACTCCATGGTCTCTCATATCCTGCATCTCTATAGCGTATTGGCTCTCGGATTTATCGTATTCATTTATCGAGCGAACTTTGCCTTGGCGAATTTGTCCAGTATAATAGAGGCCATAGTCTATAGCAGGTTTTTGGAGGTCAAAGGGCAATACCGTTAATTTGATGTTTATACTTTTTAATAGTTGCGAATCTTTTTTTAGTGATATGTTACCATTATATTCACCCGAAATGGCATTTCCAGGAATATGAAAGGTGAACCATATCTGCTTATTGGCATCCGCTTTTATTGCAAAAGGTTGTAGAGTAACTGCATCATGTATTTCAGCATTGTCGGGGAAAATCGCATACTTGCTGGTTATGTCAATATACTGGTCGATGTTATTAATTTTTACCTTCAAATAATTCATCTTTTCTGTTTCATCAACCTTTACTAGTGCATCATCTTTTAATAATAATTCAGGCACAAGCACTTTCTTCCCTTTTTTTACAGTAACTCCTGCCTGATACCAACACTTGACTATACGCACCTCAATTGCAGAGTTTGGTATTATGCTTCCGCCCGGCCCTTTTAAATCAGATGAAACGATGCTGATGCCGGACATGTTTGTGCCGGCTCTAATTACAAAAGAAGCGGGTTCGAACTCTCCCCTGCATGCTTTAACAAATATCGTATTCTCACCAGACTTTCCCGCAATCGGGAAGAGACGCACGGGGGTATCTGGCAAGATCTTCTGTTTGGTAACAGGGTTGATAATGTAGACCTCTAAACCTGACTTGTATGCGCCGGATTCGCCGGCACTGGTGCAGCATATAAACGTTGATGCAAGTAGCCCGGTTAAAAGCAGCCGCACAAAGACGGATATGCATGACTTCTTGAGGATGTTCCGTCTCATGAATCATTTCCTTGACGCATTTTTTGTTCCACTCCCATTAATTCAAAAGAAAAATATGCTATCGTCTCCTTCAATCCACTATCCAAATCAACCATTGGTTTCCACTGCAATTTTTCTTCTGCTAATGAGATATTCGGCTGACGCTGTTTCGGGTCGTCCTGCGGCAACGGATCAAAAATGATTTTTGAGCGCGAACCTGTTAACCCAATAATTTTTTCGGCAAATTCGACGATTGTGCTTTCCGTCGGGTTGCCCAGGTTGACCGGACCAATTAAATCGTCACACTCCATCATGCGGATCATCCCATCCACCATGTCGGACACATAACAAAAGGAGCGGGTCTGGGAACCATCGCCATACACGGTGATGTTCTCATTACGCAAGGCCTGGAGGATAAAGTTGGAGACCACACGACCGTCGTTTTCGGCCATACGCGGGCCGTAAGTGTTGAAGATGCGGATGATACGGATATCCACTCCGTTTTGACGGTGGTAGTCCATCATCAGGGTCTCAGCTACACGCTTGCCTTCGTCGTAGCAACTTACTTATGCCGATCGGATTTACGTTGCCCCAGTATTGCTCGGTCTGGGGATGTACCTGGGGATCGCCATAAACCTCGGATGTTGATGCCTGAAGGATTCGAGCTCGCACCCTTTTGGCGAGTCCCAGCATGTTGATGGTACCCATGACGCTGGTTTTGACAGTCTTGACCGGGTTGTACTGGTAATGCACCGGCGAAGCCGGACATGCCAGGTTGTAGATACGGTCAACTTCCAACAGGACCGGTTCGGTTATATCATGCCGGATAAGCTCGAAATGATGGTTGTCCATTAAATGCAAAATATTGTTTTTGCTGCCGGTGAAGAAGTTGTCCAGACAGATGACATCGTGCCCTTCGTTCAGCAAGCTTTCGCAAAGGTGCGAACCGTTGAACCCGGCTCCCCCTGTTACCAGTATCCGCATTTTATTTCCTCTCTTCGGAAATACTTAATTCTTTTTTCATTGCTGAACGGTTCTCAGGCATTTCTCCCGGTTATCAACAAACCACATATACGCGGAGGAGATTCCCTCTCGCAGCGATATGCGATGCCGCCAGTTAAGCCCATGCAACCGTGACACATCGGACAGTTTACGCGGGGTGCCATCCGGCTTCGACGTATCGAAAACAATATCACCATCAAAGCCGATTACTTCTCTTAAAAGCCATGCCAAACCTTTGATGGTTACTTCCTCACCACTGCCGACGTTGATCTGGGCGGGAGCGTCAGCGTTATTCAGGAGCGAGGCATAGGCCTCCTCGTCCAGGCTCATGAGGAAAATACTGGCGTCTGCCAAGTCATCCACGTGGAGAAATTCACGCAGCGGCGCGCCGCTCCCCCATACGGATACGCTTTTCTCTCCCCGTTCCTTTGCCTCATGAAATTTCCTGATCAATGCTGGCAGGACGTGGGATTTTTCCAGATCAAAATTATCGCCCGGCCCATAGAGATTGGTCGGCATCGCAGCGAGAAAACGAGTGCCGTACTGGCGGTTGTAGGCCTGGCACATCTTGATT
>Ga0116115_1001349_pt1 | contig 10706 bp, 5 predicted proteins | sample June2015DPH_10_1_2_FD_89789 | JGI IMG/M metagenome (GOLD analysis project Ga0116115, IMG submission 89789) | Peatland microbial communities from SPRUCE experiment site at the Marcell Experimental Forest, Minnesota, USA - June2015DPH_10_100 | ecosystem: Environmental > Terrestrial > Soil >... | reverse complement strand
GTTCATCCGGTACTTGCCTCGGATCACCCCCGAGGAACTCAATGAGATGAAGGGGTGGAATTCGAAGATGGAGGCAGATCCAGCGCATTTCTGAAGGGCGGGGAACCGCCCCAGAATCCTGCGGGAGAAATCACTGCGGTAGTGCGAGGCATGGGTTGGTCCAAAGGTTGTCATGCGTGAAAAGCGGAAAATGTTAATCGATGCGGAAACCGACCGCTGCATTCAACTCGCTAGCGGCTTTCTCATCCAAGCCGAAAAAGAGCTATCGGCTTTCATCCGCGCGGTAGATAAGTTGTTCGGCGCCGAGCAGGCGCGCCAATCGGCGCTGGACTGGATCGAGGAATTGGGACGTATGGATTGGCCGTCTGGGGAATCGATTCCAGATTGGCGTCGGGCCACGGTAGGCGCAAGTGCTCGGCTTGGCGCTTTGTCGAGACCACATAGACACGTTAGCGAGGAGATTCGTTACATGAGCGCGATAGGTTCCACACCGATAGACGCAGAGGCGAAAAACGCACCGACGTCCGGCAGGCTCTTCTTCCTGGACCTCAGCGGCGGCCGCATACTGTCCGCAAACCCTGATGGCTCCGATTTGAAGACCATCATCAACGAAGGCCGGAAGTTGAACGACGGCCTGGTGCTCGATCTCGCCGCTGGGCACATCTATTGGACCAATATGGGTGATCCCAAGAGGAATGATGGCTCGATCATTCGGTCGGATCTCAATGGCAAGAACATGATCACCATCATTCCGCCTGGCGGCACGTTCACGCCGAAGCAGCTCCATCTGGAGAAGAGGAGTGGCAAGCTTTACTGGTCGGACCGGGAAGGCATGCGGGTGATGCGGGCAAACCTGGACGGGTCGGAAATCGAAACTCTGGTGGATACGAGCCTGGGAGATTCGCGTCCGGGATCGGATCCGACGAAATGGTGCGTCGGCATTGCGGTCGATACTGACGGCGGCAAGTTCTATTGGACGCAGAAGGGTGGTCACCACGCGGGTTTAGGTCGAATTTTTCGGGCCAACATCCAAGTTCCGCGAGGTCAGTCGGCCGAGAACCGCAGAGACATTGAGCTTCTTTATGACAATCTTCCGGAGCCGATTGATTTGGACCTCGATCCAGTTCATCGGACGCTGTATTGGACCGACCGCGGGGACCCGCCGCGTGGCAACACGGTGAACCGCGCACCCATGGATGCTGAAGCCGAAAATCGCAAGGAGCCTCAGATCCTTTTCACACATTTGATGGAAGGCATCGGTCTGGCTTTGGACCTGAAGGGCGGTCGAATGTTCATTACCGACTTCGGCGGCTCGGTCTACACCGCCAATCTCCATGGGTCGAACCGGAGGACGTTGCTGTTTGCTGAAGGAAACCTCACCGGCATTGCCTACGCGGAGGTGCCGTCCGCAGACCGGGGCGGAGCTTCCCGAGTGATAGGAGTTCCTGAGGAGACAAATATGGAAGACAACACGCTAGTGAAGTCGAGTTTTTCAGCCACGATTCACGCTCCCGTTGAAGATGTGGATATTCCCACTTGGTGCTTCGGCCTGTCGGAATCGGAATACCAATCCTGCTCCCCAGCTCATGTGTCTGCCGGCGCAACTACGGCGCCGGATGGTCGGCGTATGTCCATCAACGTCGAAGTTCTCGGCGGAAGCCCCATGGTGCAGCATTACGTTGAAGAGATTGCCGAACCGGATCACTTGCGGCTGGTTTCAAGCTCAGACATCTTTACGCCAATCGGCAGGATAAAAGTGGGCGTGATCTGGGACTTGAGCGTGAAGAAGATCGATGGTAACAGCTGCCAGTTTACCAATGAAGTGCACAGCTCCTTCACGCCGGAGCTTCTGGACTCTCTGGCCAAACAGGGCATTCCACGGGAGGTCTTCAAAGCCGCCCGCAAGCCGATTTCGGAAGCTCACAACAGGCAGGAGACGCCTCTATACGCCAAGAGCATTGAGCGCCATGCCTTGAGGAACGGTAGCTCCGCCGGTATCCCGAGTGCGGCTTAGTTTATATGGGATCAACTTGGGCGAACGGAGAAAAAACATGACAGACCTAAAGTTCGACAAAGAGATTACTGCACTTCTCCTCATCGATCCCTACAACGACCTCATCTCCGAGGGCGGCAAACTATGGGATCGCATTAAACCCGTTGCCGAGGCGAATGACTGCATCGCTCACATGTTGCAGTTGCTGACCGCAGCGCGAACGACGGGGATGAGGGTTTTCTATGCGATGCATCATCGATACCGTCCCGGCGACTACGAGACCTGGAAGTACGCCGCGCCCATTCAGAAAGCAGCCCGGTCGCGAAAGACTTTTGAATATGGAACGTGGGGCGGCGAGTTCCGCGCCGAGTTTGCCCCACAGCTGGGAGACATCGTGGCCCAGGAGCATTGGTGTTCCAGTGGCTTTGCCAACACCGATCTGGATATGCAACTCAAAAGGCATGGCATCCAGAGACTCATTGTCGCCGGTCTTGTCGCGCGTACTTGCGTCGAATCTACTGTAAGGTTTGCCGTTGAACTCGGATACGACGTCACTTTAGTGAAGGACGCGACCGCCGATTACTCAGACGAATTCATGCACGCAGCTCTCGTCAATCGTAAGCGTCTGAGCAACACACCTGTTCCAGGGAGAAGGTTTGTGTTGAAGTTTCCGGATGAGCGTAGAACAGAAAGCTTTATCACACAAACGACGTACACGCGCGGAGGATCAGGAGTTAGTGGTCGAGTTTGGCTTTAGCGCAAGCTATTTTTGAGAACGATTAGAAGTCAAAGCGCAGAGCGAGCTGTCCAACGCGTGGGGCAAACGCGGCAGTGGACTTGCCAAAGTTCGGATTGTTGGTGTCCCCGGTGGGCAGCATGAAATTCGGATGGTTGAACACGTTGAAGAAATTCGCCTGGAACTGAACGACCGCCTGTTCGTTGATCTTGAAGGCTTTGGCGATGCCCAAGTCCCAATTGAAATACTTGGGACCGTATAAAGTGTTGCGGTTCAGCTGACCAACGGAGTTCCCCTCGCACCACAGCCCACGGTTGACGTTCGCTGGGCATGTCACGGGAGCAAAGTCTGAGGTGTTGAAGAAGCCCGTTGTCGCCGGGTTTCCGCTTGTCAGCGCCTTTTTTACGCCGCCGGCTCCAGTGTAGGTGAGCCGGTCGCCAAACTCACCGTCCTGGTTAGCGTCTGCGCCACTATCGATCAGCGGGAACGGAGGGCCGGTCTGGAACGAGATGATGCTGGAAGTGCTCCAACCACCGATCCAGCGGTGCCCGTTGTAGAAAGGCAGCTGGTAGTTGTAGCTCACCACCATGCGGTGCTTTACGTCGAAATCTGCAGGACCGTAGTCCAAGTGTGGATTGAAGCTGTCTTCGGGATACGGCCCGTTCACATCTTGACTTGGAGTAAATGCGTCACTAAGTTCATCCATCGCCTTAGCGTAGGTGTAGTTCGCATTGAACTGCAGACCATTTGTGAAGCGTTTTCGCAGGGTTACCTGCAACGCACTGTAGTTTGAATCGCAGCAGTTTGTGCGGAGCATGAAGTCGCTGAAATTGGGATTTGGTCGTCCGGCATCGAATCCATCCGGGTAGCCGGCGTCAGCACAAGGTGTGCCAACAGCGTAGGGAGGAGCGGAACAGGCTAAACGTCCCGGATAAGTGTTGTAGTTGAGAATACCGATGAGCCTATGGCCGAATGTGCCAACATAGTTGGTCTCCAATACCATGTCCTTCGTCAGTTGATACTGGACCCCGAAGAAAGCCTGTTCATAGTAAGCCGTGACCAGATTCTGCGACATGGCACGGGGATCAGCCAACGGCAAGCCACTCGGGAACAAAGTTTTGTTGTTGAACAACCCTTGACTGACAAACGGAACCGTGTAGATGCCTGGGCTCTCGTTCCCACCGGCCGGGACACCGTTGATCAGAAAGCCGAAGCCACAAAAGCAGAAATACGGCGGGTTGAAGCGGATATCCTCGAAGAGATTGTTGTACATTCGGTCGTAATCAATGCCATAGCCAGCGCGGATCACGGCTTTTTGATTGCCGAACACGTCCCATGAGAAGCCGAAACGTGGACCAAAGTCACCGGTGTCCTTGTTCCAGATCTCATTGTTTCTTATCTGCATGCTGCCGGTAGCATATCCGGCAATGGTCGGGTTGTTCAGTGGGACAAATGGATTGGCCACTGAGCCTGCTGCCGGCGTGTATGGGAAAGGCGTGACACTTGAGCCAGTGAACAAGTTGGAATCGATCCCTGGCTGGAAATTGTGCGGAGGCCCGAAGTACTCCCAACGCAAACCCAGGTTTAGAGTCATACGTGGTTGGATACGCCAATCGTCCTGCAGGTAAGCGGCGAATTCGTTTGCCCGAAAGCCGCGGTAGTAATTCGGCCGGACTGCCGGAGTGACGGTCGGATTGATCGAATCTTCAGCCTTGAAAATCGAGCCGAAGGTCGGCTTGCCAAAGATGGCGAGGTCGGCATTGTCGTCGAATTTCATGTCGGTGACCAAATCCTCGATGGAGTTAGGGATAATCTTGCCATCGTAGTCAGCCTCGGACCGGCTGCCGTTGCGGATGCGCTCGTACAACGCCCCACCCTTAAAGTTGTGCTTGCCATGAGTCACCGAAAGATCGTCTTTATAAATGAATGCGTTCTCGGTGAAGAATTGTGGAATGCCCGCCGAGTTACCGAAACCCCATTCGAGGCTGTCGAATGCAGTTGCGATGGCTGGGATGCCGGCGACATTAGCACTGGGGTCGCCGGGGAAGTTAGCCGTGTGCCGAACATAGGACATCCGAGCCTGATTGAGAATGGTTGGGCTAAATGTGTGCGACCAGGCAATACCGGCGTTCTGTGCGCGACCATGCATCGGTTCGGACGGGCCATATGCAATCCCGCCTTCATATAGTGCATCTGAGTCGACATTGTCATAGAGATAAGCACCACTCATCCGATCCTCGGCGCCGATCCGATGATCAATATTCGCAGCGTAGCGCGACTGGTTTGTCTGGGATGGCCCGGGTATGACGACGGTTCCATACACCGGTACCGGATATATTGAAGGATTGAAGCCGAAAACCTGCCCGGTATAGGCGCCCTCTCCGACAGAGGCATTGGGGCTAATCGTACAGTTGGGCGCGCCCGGCACGCAGAGCAGAAAAGGCTGGGTCGCTACCAAACGCTTGAAAATCGGCCCCTCAGTGGCATTAGGGAACATACCTGGGCATGGTGCTTTCAAAATCTCTAGGCACGGACCTGGCGTTAAAGTTCCTGGCGCATAAGGCGCTATTCCCTCGGCCCACTGCTCAAAAGCGCGGCTATCTACGAAATTCAAATACTCTGGGGTGGTCGCCACCGTGCTGAGCGGAGACGATGTTCGCAGCCGGTGGAACTCAGCGGTGAAATAAAAAAAAGTCTTGTCCTTGACAATGGGGCCGCCGGTCGTCCCGCCGAACTGATTTCGCACGAGGTGGTCCCGCTCATCTGCGTAATCGGTGAACCAGTTGTTGGCTGAATATGCCTGGATTCGGTTGTATTCGAAGAGAGAACCGTGCCAGTGGTTCGTGCCACTCCTGAGCACTGTGTCAGTGATGAAACCACCGGCTCTGCCGTACTCGGCCGGGGGAACATGCTCGATGACGCGATATTCCTGGATCGCATCCGGGGAAATCGTCGTATTGGCTCCACCTGGGCCATAGAGCGAACCGTTGCCTCCGAGGGCCTGGTCATTGTTATCGAAACCATCTACCAGGAAATTGCCCGTGCCACTGCGGGCTCCATCTACTGCCGCCCCACGATCGGTAACCAACTCGGCTTGAGCGGCTGGTTCTGCGCCCGCCAGTAGATCAATGAATTCATTCTGGCTGCGGGTCTCGAGTGGCATCTGCTGCCACTCCACGCGATCCACCAATCCGGAAATCGAAGACTGTTGCGTTTGCACCTGTTGGGCGCCAGCCTCGACGATTTCTCCTTGTTTGGACGTACCAATTTCCAGCTTCGCATCATGGACAGTGATGACACCTACACTAATGATGATGTCGGCTATTCGATATCCTCTGAAGCCCTTGGCAGCGATCTCCAGGTTGTAATTGCCGACTACGCGCAGGTCTGGAAAACGGTATGTACCGGCGGACCTCGTCGTTGCCAGTCGCTTTTCTCCGGTGGCGGTATTTGTCAGCGTGACTGAGGCATTCGCTATGACCGCGCTGCTAGCGTCGGTGACCAAACCAGTCAACTCACCGGTGCCGCCTTGAGCCCATAACGTGGTGGTTACCAAAACCGTCAGAGTGAAGAGTGTGAAGAACCAAACCAGGATTCGACATGAGACTTGCATCGCAGCCTCCCCAGAAACTCCATTGCTTTCATTTGAGCCGTTCGAGTTTCGAACAAGGCGCAACACTCACATTTCAGAACAATACGAAATACCACCTGTCTTCGTTACGAATACGTGGCCAACTACCGTTGACCTTGATCCGTCGCAAGATCAATGAGAAATATGTCCGAATCTTCGGTTAGCCGGTCGAATACAATTCGGCTGCCATCTGGTGTGACATCAAAGGTTCGCATTACCGCCGAACTGCTCAGTCGAGTCAACCGCCGCGAGCGCATCGTGCCAAAGTCGAGCAGCCAGAAGTCCTGCTCGGCCAGCGTATTTCCCAGCATGTAAACCAGGCCCGTGCCATCGGGCAGAAAGCGGGCCCGCTCACCTTCGCGCTGCACGTTGATCTCCGGCAGATTCGCCCGCGTACCATCCGGGTGCACTGCCAGCAGCGGCGCGAGCGTGAACACCTGGGGCCCGCTATACACAATTAAGTCTCCACGCGGCGACCACACAGGATCGAGGTACCGCCCTGTTGCAATACGAATTGGTGAGCCGCCGTCAACAGGAAGTTTGAATATGCCGAGGCCGTTGCGGTCGCTGCCCGCCACGACAATCCACTTGTCGTCAGGAGACCAGGAAGCCGTTCCCCGAACATCAACATCGCTCGAAAGAGGCCGGAGCCGGGTTCCATCCGGCGTCATTACTTGCATCTGTTGCTTCCCCTCTCGCCTCAGTGCAAACGCAACGCCACTCCCATCCGCAGACACTGCGGCTGGCGACTGCAGCGCGCCTTCGGAGCCCTTCCAGATCTCCAGCGCTTTTCCGTCGCGATAGCTCCACAGTCCGTCAGCCCCGTCTCGCGAAGATAAGTAGAACAACGTTCCGCCCCCGAATCGCGGTGCCTGGGAGCGCGAGGTGGGCACTTGGAAGGCCTTGACGTCCCGTTCGTCAACAAGGCGACTGGTGATTGGAACGCTCCATAAGCTGACCTGAGCGTTCACAACACTTGCCAAAAGATGATGGCCAGCCGCGGTGGCTGCTAGTGCGGTGTATTGTTCCAAACCTGAACTCACGCGGTTTGTAGTTCGCGTTTTTCCATCGAACTTCCACAACCATGGGCCTGCCCCGTCTTTGTTGTGGGCTACGAACAGAATCGTCCTCTCGTCGATCGGCGTCGGGTAAGCAATATCAGTGTTGAGATGTGTGAGTTGTTCTGGTTCTCCCCCTTCCGGCAATACTCGCCATAAATCCATCTCACGGGTGGCGGGTCGGCCGCGTACAAAGTAGATCCAGCGCCCGTCCTTCGACCAGACCTGATAGTGGTTGTGTAATCCGGGATCGTTTTGAACGATCAGGCGTGGATTGCCGCCGTCGTGGTCTGCGACAAATGTCGGGTCACCTGCTTGCCAGGTGTGATAGACAAGCCGAGTGCCATCCGGAGACCAGGCGACCTCGGCCGCTCTTTCATCTGGAAAATTGTGTGGCTCTCCGCCAATCAACGGCCACAGCATGAGCCTCTTGCCTTCTGTTCCCCCCTTGCCTTCTGTTCCCGCGCTCCACACTTCTAATCCGTCTCCGGAGAATCCCACCGCCCGGAGCGGCGCGCGCGCATCCCCGATTCGGCCCTGGGTAAGATTTGTCAGGTTGTTCCCGTTCGTTTGAATCAGCCAGACGTCGAACTTGCCGCTCCGATTGGAAATAAAGGCAGCGAAGTTCCCATCTGGCGAAATAGCAGGATCGCTTTTGGCTCCATTGAAGTTGGCAAGCCGTGTGAACTGAGCACCGGAAAGTGGATTTCGGACCGCTGGCCGGGGGCCATTGGCGGCAAACCACCCGCCCAATCCCGCGATCAGCAATGCCACAAAAGTCCACAGCACCCAGGTGTAACGCTTCGGCGAGGACACCTTGGACGGAGTTGCTCGCGAAACGCTGGAATCGGTGTCACGTTTCAGCCGCTGCAAGTCGGTGCGGACATCTGCAGCGTGCTGATAACGCAGCTGCCGGTCTTTCTCCAGTGCTTTGTGGATGATCTCTTCGAGTTTCGCCGGAAGCTTGCGATTCAACTCTGCTGGTGATACTGGATCCCGATTCAAGATCGCGTCGTAGATGGCCGCTTCGCTTTTCCCCCGAAACGGCTGCGTTCCCGTCGCTATCTCGTACAGCACCGCTCCGAACGAAAACAGGTCCGTCCGACTGTCGAGGTCCTCGGCCCGCGCCTGCTCCGGAGACATATAGGCCACCGTCCCCATGGCCGTACCCGGTTTGGTCTGCATGGGCGTTTGGGATTCCGCGAGGGTTTCCTGCTCGGGGTGGTGCGTGACTGACACTTTCGCCAGACCAAAATCCAGGATCTTGGCGTGTCCGTGTTCGGTCACGAAGATATTTGCCGGCTTGATATCGCGATGCACCACTCCTTTCCCATGCGCCGCCCCCAGCCCATCAGCAATCTCAATCGCCAGTGTCAGCAGAGTGTCAAGCTCCACGGGCCGACCCGCGATCAGCCGATTTAGCGCCGTGCCTTCCAGGTACTCCAATGCGATATACGCCCGTCCGTCTACTTCCCCGATGTCGTACAGGGTACAGATGTTGGGGTGGTTCAGAAATGAGACAGCCTGCGCCTCCCGCTGGAACCGGGCGAGTGCCTGCGCATCATCGCTAACGTCTTCGGGAAGAAATTTCAGCGCGACAAAACGGTGCAGACGGGTGTCCTCAGCCTTGTACACCACGCCCATGCCCCCGCTGCCGAGTTTTGACACGACACGGTAGTGCGCGATGGTCTTGCCTTCTAAGGCCCGGTCATCTCTTTTTTCTGGAGCTTGCGCCGGAGGATCCTGCTTCGCCAGCGCCTTGGCTGCTGCTTGCAAGGCAGATGCTTCCATGAAGCTGTGAGCGTCCTTCTCGAACGCCAGCAAGGACTCTACTTCGGCGCGCAGATGCTTGTCCCCAGCACATCGCCGCTCCAGGAATTCGGACCGCTGCTCCTCCGCAAGCTCTAAAGCCTCCTGCACGAGCTGCTCGACTCGGGATTGACTCTCAGGCTCCAACCCGCTTGCCTCCACTCATTTCCCGCAGCAGCCACAGTTTAGCCAGCTTCCAATCCCGCATCACAGTTTCAGGTGAAACCTTCAGCACTCCAGCCGTTTCTTCTACGCTCAAGCCACCGTAAAATCGCAACTCGACAACCTGACTTCTCCTGGAGTTAACATCGGAAAGAGCCTTTAAGGCCTCGTCCAATGCGACCAGGTCGGGACCGCGCTCAGGGGATACGACCAATGCCTCGTCAAAACAGACATGCCGGGCTCCCTTGCCCCGCTTCAGATATTGTTGACCGCGGGCCCAGTCAGTAAGAATGCGACGCATCAGTTGGGCACAGACGGCGAAGAAGTGGGCGCGGTCCGCCCAGCTTACTTCCTTGAAAGCGACCAGCCGAAGGTAAACCTCATTGACTAACGCTGTCGTTTGCAGAGTATGGTCGGGTTGTTGCCGGGCCATGTAACGCTGGGCCGCTCGGTGCAACTCCCGGTAGACCAGAGGCGTCAGCCGATCCAACGCTTCTTCATCCCCGGCACTCCAGGCCCGCAATAATTGAGTGATCTCGTGAACTGAGGGTGGTCCCATTGAACCCTCGCGGGAAGCCTATAGCCCTGACTGGCCACAAAGAGTAGCACAGCTGGATGGCCCTTTCCACAGAACGAGTTCCCCCGCGTTCGCTCTCCACCGACAAGTTTTTTCTGGGGGGCATTGCAGTTTTTGTCGCCGGTTCTCGTTATAGGAGGTAGAGCGGACAACAGGATGGCAAGTGACTCTCGGACGTCCTGTAAAAGCTCGACAAGGAAAGAGTGTTCCCAAAATTTCTGGAGGCGACTATGCAAAGCAAGACTTTCTTCTGGTTGGTAGGGGCGTGGGTTCTCGTACTCGCGCTAGGCGTAGGTGCAGCGGGGCAAGATTGGCCAAGCAGGCACTACAGTGGCGTGATCAATGATTATCCAGTATCAGCCAACCCGACAGCCGGTCCGTGGGAACTTCGCGGCCCGTGGTCCTTGAGTCTGCAACCGCTCGGAAGGGCAGATTTTTCGGCATCTCTGACGATGGAGTTTTCCGATTTGGGATCCGGCTCTGGGTTCAGCACCGACTCCCGACACCAGCACACGCACCACATAACGATGACGGGCGCGACACTAGTTTGGAACCCACCTCAAACCGATTGCCCAACGGGCATCACTCCCTTCCCTACCTACACTTGGATTCTGGAGGTGAACGGAATGGCGGATGTAACGGGAAATGGAGGATCTCCCTTTACCGGGCCAGTGCCGCTACAGGTCTGCCTCGGCGGCGGCCCGAACCTCGAGATTTCGAACATCACGCTGGTGTTTACG
>Ga0116115_1001346_pt1 | contig 10728 bp, 8 predicted proteins | sample June2015DPH_10_1_2_FD_89789 | JGI IMG/M metagenome (GOLD analysis project Ga0116115, IMG submission 89789) | Peatland microbial communities from SPRUCE experiment site at the Marcell Experimental Forest, Minnesota, USA - June2015DPH_10_100 | ecosystem: Environmental > Terrestrial > Soil >... | reverse complement strand
CTTCGGATTTCATCTTGTAATCCCAGAATGATGGTTGCGGAGTCCGCAATCGTAAGTGGTTTCATTCCACTAGAAGAACATACATCGATCTAATGCGCAATTACTTATGACGGTGTGTTTAGTAGCCATGGTGTCCTATGCGGCGTACGGCCTAGGTAATGCGCTGGTTCAGACCATCCACCATTTGGCATACGGGACTTGGGCCACCGTTCCCACTGCCAAAGATTTTTTCTCGCACCCTTCCATCGTGGCAATTCCATTTTTGCTCTTGAGTCCGTTCTTTGAAGAACTGATCGTTCGGGCCTACCTGATGACTGAAGTCATCGAACTAACTGGCTCTTCGACGCTGGCTGTCGCCCTTAGTGTAGTTGTCCAGTTTTCCTACCATCTCTACTACGGCTGGGCCGGCGCAATATCGCTCTCTTTTTTCAACTTGGCTTTGGCACTGTATTACGCGCGCTCGCGCTGTGCCCTTCCCGTCATCGTTGCACACGGATTCCTCGATTTTTACGCACTGATTCGGGCTTGGTAGATAGGTCGAACGGGAAGCTAAGCGTCGACCCGTTTATCGCGCCACAAGAAAGCGACCAGTCCGATTATTCCGAGAAACAGCGCACCCGCTTGGCGACCCCAGACGGGTCCTATGGGAATGATGAATTGCCGGAGGAAAATCAGAATGTATACGAGGCTTGTGGCAATCGCCCAGCCTTTCGCCGAGGCTTTCCCCTTCCAGATAGTCCACCAGGCCACTCCAGAGAGGGTAGCCATTACGACAGAGATGATCGGCGCCGTGAGCAGAATGCGAAGAAGCGGAACTGCGGAGTATTGATGAAGTGAGTACGGAATGCTCCTAAGGGAGATGGTTAGGTACTGCAGGGATGTGGCGAGGAAAATCCAGCACATGAACTTTCTAGAATCTGTAGGCCACTCCCATTCTGAGGGCCACTGCCATCTTTCGGCGCGTTCGTCTGGAGCTGTCAAGACCCTGTCACCGATTTTGAGGGAATTCATAATCCAATTGTGGCACAGAGGACGGCCTTAGGAGCAAGTCTCGTTAAGTTGCCGGAAACTGACTCAGCGTAATCTGTATCAAATGAACGTCGCGTGAGTATCCCGCTTCGCTGAGTTTGCGTTTCCCCACGCTAACCAACACCCCAAATTTGTCATTTCGACCGGAGGGACGGCGATTTCTGCCGTCCCGGAGTGGAGAAATCCCTCTTTGATTTCGGCCTTCAGGTTTATCCCTCCTTGAGTCCCGCCTAGCGATGAATGCGCGCGGCCCAGCCGCCGCCTGGGGCCAGCTTGATTTTTAGTTTGGTCGCCCGAGTCACTTGCGTCTTCACCAGTTTGTAGTCGCTTCCCATGCGGTCTGCGTTCACGCCGTCTTGATAGGCATCCATCTGGAAATTGCCTTCGGGCAGGAAGGAGAAATCAATCTCCAGTTCCCTTCCCGTCCAGTTGGTCATCGCTCCGACATACCAGTCCGCACCATTTCTCCGGGCTATCGCAACGTATTGCCCGATGCGTCCATCGAGGGCCTTCGATTCGTCCCACTCCGTCGGCACAGCGGCCAGGAACTCCATCGCTTCCGGCTCGCGCAGGTAATTTGACGGGCTGTCCGAGAGCATTTGCAATGGGCTCTCGAACACTACGTACATCGCGAGTTGATGACAACGCGTGCCCTCGCTCATGGGGCGGCTGAACACCGGCCTAAAGCTGGCTTTCTGCGCATTCAGCATCGCTCCCGGCGTGAAGTCCATCGGCCCAAGGAACATCCGCGTGAACGGCAGCGTGACGGTATGATCCGGATCTGTCTCCGCGCTCCATTTGCTCCACTCCATCCCGCGGACGCCTTCCGTGCTGATCAGGTTGGGCCAGGTGCGGGTCATCGTCGCGGGTTTCTGGTCGCCGTGAAAATCCACCAGCATGTGGCGCTTGGCCGTTTCGCGGCTGACTTTGTGATAGTAGTTGATCAGCAATTGATCGCTGCGCTGCATGAAATCAACCTTGATTCCCTTGATGCCCCATTTCTGGTATTGATCCAGCGCGGGTATAAGCTGATCGTCCAGCGTTTTCCAAATTACCCATAAAATCACTCCAACATTTTTCTGCTTGGCGTAGGCCATCAATTCTTCCATGTTGATTTCCGGGACCACCTCGAGCACGTTGCCGAGCTTGTACCACCCTTCGTCCAGGATGATGTAAGGAAGGCCGTACTTCGCCGCGAAATCGATGTAGTACTTGTAGGTTTGCGTGTTGACGCCGGCCTTGAAGTCCACGCCGTACACATTGTTGTCATTCCACCAGTCCCAGGCGACCTTGCCCGGCTTGATCCAGCTTGTGTCCTGCAACTGGGAGGGTTTCTCCAACAGCCACACCAATGGATTCGTCAGGAGGTCCGCATCCCGGTCCGTGATGCCCAGCACGCGCCACGGGAAGGTGCGCTTCCCCGTCGTCACGGCAATATAATCGGCGCTTTCGACGACTCTGAAATCACGATCGCCGGTCAGTTGTTCTTTCAGAGGATAGGGTGGAAAGGTCCCGGAAAGTCCGTTGCCACCAGTGCCGTGCAGCCAGAGTCCCGGATATTCCTCGACATCCGATTCCGCGATGGCCACTTTTGCGCCTCCTTCCGCATCCACGACCGCGGGAAGGGTGGCTAAAAACGCCGGATTGATATTCGACAAGAGTTGCGGCAGGTATTTGCGCTCGTTGTGAGAGAAGAAGCTGTCTTCCTGCGGATAGAACACCACGAAATTGGAGGTGAAGCGGAAGTTTGCTTCCTCGCCGTAGATCTTCACCTGCTCCGCGGGGAGCGAAGTCTCGAACCGGTAAGCGACACCTTCGTTGTATGCGCGGAAAACCACGGCATAGCCGCCTTCCATGTCCAGCCGGAGTTCGTTGAAGTTGTCGCGGATTTTCGCGAATTTCTGGCGCACCACCGGTTCAAGCATCTGATCGCTGTGGCGTTCCTTCGATCCCGTGACCTTGACCTCGTGCCCCAGCACCTTATGGTCAACGTCCATCGAGAGGGAGCTGTCCTGCAGGAGCGCCACGCCCTTCAGGACCACATCGTAACGAACGCCTTGCGCCGTCCGGATTCGCACTTCGATTCTTTTGTCCGGGGAGCGCAGGGCGTAGCTTGCTTGTGCCCTGCCATTCACTGCGAGCCCCAACAGAGGAATTACCATTAACACAGACTTCCACACTATGTTCTTCATGGTGCAGTTCCTTCTTTCTTTCTGCTTTCGCCAAATCTCGGTCAGATGCTTCCCATCCGTATCAGGCTAGGCCGTCTCCGGGGCGACGCTCACGAGTTCAAACTGAACTTGCTGTGTTCCGAGGACCGGGTGAGTCGCCGTCAGCCGGACGGTTCCCGGTTGTTCCTTCGCGCGAATCCAGATCGCGCCGGTGCCGCCAATCAGCGCAAATGGATTGTCGCCGATGATTTCGGCGGGGCCTTCCAGCTTCAACTTGATGGCGTCGTTCGCGAACGGCCGGATGGCGCCAAATTCGTCCGTCACGCGAAGAACCACGCGTGTCGCGTCGGCGCCGTCGGCGTTTAATTTTGTGTCGTCTGGCAACAGGGTAAACTTCTGATCGAGCCCCTTACCGGATAGCGTCTTGGTGATCACCTGCTTGCCCTCGATATATCCTTCGATCCGCAAGTCTCCCCACTCCCGTACGGAATGCCGGAAATCCGCGGTGAACGGCGCATAGCGAAGGTATTGGAATTGTGCTTTGTCCGGATCGGCTTCCGCCACCAACTTATCATTAACATAAAACTTCAGATGGTCGCAGTTGGAACAGACCATGGCCTTTGTGAATCCGATCGATTCATCACCACGGGCCCAGTGGAAGGCGGGCTCCAGAACAATTTCTTCCGCAGGATCGCACTGCGACCTGTAAAAGCCGGCCGCGGGCTTCGGCTCGCGGAATATGTCGGTCACACCGTGGTAACAAATGCGGTCGCCGCTGCCGAAATCGCTGTGCGTGTTGTAGTCGAAAGCGCACCAACCGATGCCGCCGGCATATTGCGGATTGGAAGCGAGTTGATCGTGGACGCGCGCGTGGCGGACCGTATGCTCCATCAGCCGCTCTTTGTCGTCAATGGTCTTTGTCGGATAGGTGTGGCCGACAAATTCGGTAATCAGATAGCGGGGATGATTGGGCGGTTTCAGCGGGAAACCGAAGTCGTTCATCGTGAAAACGTCTTCCAGGAATTCGGACTCCTGGAAATAACGTATGCCCCCGGTTTGCCGCGTGGGATCGAGCTTGTGAGCCTGCGCATTGGTGCGCACGTAGAAGTCATGGTCGTCCAGCGATTCGTTGATGCGCACGCCCCAGAGGATGATGCTGGGATGGTTCCAATCGCGCTCGATCATGCGCGCCACGTTGTCAATCGAAATCAGCTTCCAGGGTTCATCCCCGATGTGCTGCCAGCCGGGGATTTCTTCCAGGACCAGCAGGCCCATTTCATCGCAAGCATCCAGGAAATGCCTGGATTGCGGGTAGTGCGAAGTGCGCACGATGTTGCACCTCAGCTTCTTGCGAAGAATTTCCGCGTCGCGCCGCTGCGGCTTGGCCGGCATGGCTTGCCCGACAAACGGGAATGTCTGATGACGGTCGAGACCCCGCAGCTTGATGACCTTGCCATTCAACTCGAAGCCATGGTCGGTAAACTCGGCTTGCCGAAAACCAATCCGCCGCGAATCCTGGTCCACAACTCGCGTGCCGCGCACCAAACGAACGTGCACGGTATAGAGATTGGGGTTAGTCAGGTCCCACAATTTGACCGTGCCCAGGTTTTCGAGCACCACGCTGTGCGCGACACTCTCTGTCGTGGCCGCCGACACCGCAACCTGGCCCGTGGCCTTCGCCAGCACCTGCTTCCCGTCGCGCAGTTCAACCTCAAGCGTCAGCGGCTCATGCAGCTCTTCCAGGTGCTGCACGAAACAGTCCACTTCCACGCGAGGGGACGCCGTCAAAACGTCCTTGGGCTTGGCAAAAATGTTCTCGATAAAAGTCCCCGGCACCACGCGAAGAGCGACCTCGCGGTAGATCCCGCCAAAGGTCATGTAGTCGATCTGAAAGCCGAACGGCGGGATATCCGCCCGCTCCCGCGAATCCACATCCACCGCGAGCACATTCTCGCCCGCATAATCGATGTGCGGCGTCAAATCAAACGAAAAAGGCGTGTAGCCACCCTTGTACTCGCCGAGCTGCACGCCATTGATCCATACCGTGGACGCCGTCATGACACCTTCAAAGTCAACAAACACGTGCCGCCCGCGCGTTTCCCGCGGCAGCTTGAAACGCCGCCGGTAGATGGAGACAAACTCATAGTCCTTGTCGTCGAAGCTATGCCAGGGCAGCTTGACGTTGGTGTGCGGAACCACGACGCGTTCAAACGCGGAGTCGTCGAACTTCGCTTCGTGCGCGCCTTCGACGAACTTGCGGTTGTAGCGCCAGTTGCGGTTGATCGGGAGGATCAGCCGTCCGCCAGCCGCGGAATCGCCGGATTGCTGTGCACTGCCTGCGAACGCATCGCGCGCCAGCGTAGCGCCGGCAATTACCGTTCCTGTCGTCTTTAGAAAATTTCGTCGGTCCATGTCTTTCCTTTCCGTGGGGAGCGATGTGATACGTGGAAGTGAAAAAAGAGTTCTGCAGAATCTTAGCAGGTCTGTCAACCGTTTTCAGAAAGCCGTCCAGGAAGACTCTGTCAGTGCGGCGCGGAGACCGTCGGCTGGTCTTTCAAGATAATCAGGAATTGTTGCACTTCACGCCGCTGCCGTTCGACTTCATCGGCTTCGCTCTTCTCCACCTGTTTGTAGAGCTGAATTTCCTGTTCGGCCTTGGCCTTTTCGCCGCTGCGTTTGTAGAGCTGGCTTAACCGGTAGTGCGCCTCGCCCAGGCCGGGCGCCACTTCGATGGCCTTCTTGAATGCGGCAATGGCCTCATCGCTGGCACCCTGCGCCGCGTACAAAACCCCAAGCTGCAGGTACGCTTCGCCCAGTTTGGGGTCGATCGCCACCGATTTCTTAAGCAACGCTTCCGCCTGTTGCGAGTCTGCTGAACTCTTCGATTCCCGGCCCCGTTTCAAGACCGCCATCGCGAAATAATAGTTGGCGAGAGCATTTCCGGGCTGATTCTGCAGGAAACGAGCCAACTTCTGTTCGCTGCAGGAGAACACAGTGGGTAAAGTTACTTCCATTTTGCCCAGGAAGAGATAGGGCGTGGCATCTTCCGGCTGCAAGTCCGAGGCATGGCAAAGCTGACCGGCCGCTTCATCGTAAGAACCATCAGCGTACAAAGCAGCGCCGAGCCCAACCAGCATCCTGGCGGAATTGGGGTGGGCAACTGACCCCTTCTTGAAGACGATCACGGCGGGCCGGACAGCGCGGTGCAGCAGAAGTTCGGTCCCCCACTCGAAGTAATTCGGCTCGCTAGGCTCGAGCGTGGCGGCGCGTTCGTATTCGCGCACTGCTCCGAGGGGATCACCCAGACGCTCGTCCAGGTCGCCCAGAAGCCCATGCAGCCCGGCATCGCCTTCTGCGTTCGCGAGGACCTTCACGGCCAGATCGTGAGCGGGGACAAAGTCGCCGAGGCCCCGGTAAGCCAGCGCCAGATCATAGGCATTGGCAACATTTTCGCCGTTAATTTGGTAGGCGGCCTTGAGGGATGCGATGGCTTCGCGATATTTGCCGGAGCGCAGATAGAATTCGCCGAGCCGATGATTCGCTTCGAAGCTATCAGGTGTCCGCGCGACAGCGGCGCGCAGTTTGTTCTCCGACTCCAAGCTTTCGCGTCCCGTTGCGTCTCCTGCCGCAGCACCGTGCGAAGTTTCGTCTGGCCCGCTGGATTTGAGCGCCAGCGTCTCTCGAGCAAGCGCTTCTCCGGTTCGCAGACTGGTGTCGGAGCCATGGCCTCCCGCGCCGGACCAGTCGGTAACTCCAGCCACGGTGAAATTGGGCTCGTCCTTGAATTCCATGGCGCCCGGAGATGCGGTTGCAGTAGAAGAGGAAGGCTGGGCCGGCGTTGCACTTTGCAAGCGCAGTTCGATCTGTTTCTTCTGACCGGATGACAACAACGGCATCGGGTCCGTGGCGCACTTGCCGAACCCCGCTTTTTCCACCGTCGCCGTGTACATTCCAGCATGACGAACGGTAAAACTAAACTTCCCTTCTGCATCCGTTTTCGTTTCCAGTTTGTGCGTCCCGCTTTTCTCCTCAAGGACCACGGATGCTCCCATCACTGGTTCACCCGCCGAGTTCCGAACCGTGCCCTCAACCGTGACGGCATCCAGTTGCGATGGGGAAGGGGTTTGCGCCGCCGCCGTGGCCGCGGGCAAACCAGCAAATACAACGGCCCACAAAAGGAGAAACAGGAAATATCGACTCACGCGATTCTGAAAGGGGGATTGCACCATGCGGAAGCAATTCATTCTGGAGACCCAATTTCCTTTTCTACAGCTATCGTTGCAGTTCGTTTCCAGTCCAGACGGCATTCTATGCCCTGTAATCACTACCCGCAACGCTTGACGGTCCCTAGCCGGATTTCTCACGAGATACAATTGCGAGCGTTAGCCAATCACGCCAACACTGCCAGTCATGCCAACACGTTGTCATCCTGAGGGGCGCGCAGTTTGCGCCCCGAAGGATCTCAACTGACAAACCGTGCACAATTTTAGATTTGTTCTGTCTTCGTCCGTTTTGGCGACATTCCGTGCAGTGGCCGGATCGCTATCCTGGGTACCAGATGTGCCGCGGGTCGGCTGCCTCCCGCTGGTAAGTCCAGGCTTCCTCGATCAGGCGTTTAAGATCAAAGCGAGGGCGCCAGCCCAAAAGAAATTTCGCTTTGCTGTTGTCCAGCCAAGTTGAATGATAAGGAGTCTTAATCCCAACAGAAGGAAGCCCTCGTGTTTGGCGCAGATAATCGGCCACCTGCTGGTAATCCACCGGTTCATCCATGCAAATGTTGAAGGTCTGCTGGCGCGCCTTGGGATGGTCTAGCGCTTTCAGGATGGCATCCGCAAGATCGCTGACGTGCACGAAATTGCGTTTGACGGGACGGCCATCTGGATCAAGCATCAAGGGCACCGCGCCGCTTTTGCAATAGGCGTTGGCCCGCTTGGGCCCCACCAGGTCCCGCCAGCGCGGTCCGCCAAAAACATCCTCGCCAAAGGAGAGCGTGTATTTGAAATCATCCTTTCCCATGATCCAGGGCGCACGCAGACAGCATCCGTTCAGGCCGTATTGGATGAAATATTGTTCCAACATCACCTCTTCGAGAACCTTCGAGAGTGCGTAACACCCGGGATAGGCGCTGTGCTTTTGCTGTTCGGTGACGGGGACGGGATGCGGATAGAAGAAATGGCCCACGGCGCAATCGCCGCCGAGCAGGATGAACTGCTGGAAAGCAGGGCTGGTGCGGCACTCTTCGAGGAGCCAGAAGAGACCCTTCACGGAAACGTCGATGATGTCGTCCGGGGTTTCCTTGCACGTAGCGCAATGCAATACATGAGTGACACCATCCAGGGCTTTGTGCGCCACAGCGCGATCAGAAATGCTCCCCTGGACAACCTCGAGGCGCGCGTACGGTTGCAGAAGTCTGTTGTGGCACAACGCGCGGATCTTCACGTCGGGCAGTTCGCCGGACTGAAGAACTCGCTCAATAAAATGGCGGCCGACTTTGCCGGTCGCTCCGGTGACCAGGATCTGCCTCATGCGCACCGCCATTTCGGGCTGCTTTTGTACTTTTGTGGAGCGGAAACCCGTCGTCGCTGAACCAGCCTGCCAGGTTCAGCGGGCGAATCTCTCCGGACTGGCATTACACATCGCACAGATCGACGGCTTGCCGCAGGGAGGTAAGCGGGTCGCGCGTGGGCAAGAATTCTTGCGCCACGTAGCCCTGGAAGTTGGTTGCGAGGATGCCGCGCATCACGCCGTCCCACTGTACTTCCTGCGTATTGTCCAGTTCGTGCCTTCCGGGAACGCCCCCGGTGTGGAAGTGCCCCAGCCACTGGATGTTCTGTTGGATTGTGCGTATCAGGTCTCCCTCCATGATCTGCATGTGATAGATGTCATAGAGCAGCTTCACGCGCGGCGAGTTCACCGCCTCCACCACACGCACTCCCCATGCCGTGTGGTCGCACATATAGTCTTTGTGATCCACCTTGCTGTTCAGAAGCTCCATGCAGATCGTGACCCCATGATCTTCGGCAATTTTCTTGACGCGGTTGAGCCCCGCAATCGTGTTCTTGGCGCCTTCGTCGTCGGACATCCCTTTGCGGGGGCCGGAAAAAGTGATTACGTTCGGCACGCCGGCCTTGGCTGCCAGGGGGATGTACTTGCGAAAAGCTTCTTCAATCTTCGCGTGGTTATCCACGCGATTCATCGCGCTGTCAATCTCACCGCCTCCCGCGTAACCCATGCTGCAAACAAGGCCATAGCGCCCGGGCACCTCGTACTCCTCGGGATTGAGCAGGTCCACGGCTTTCAAGCCCATCTGCGCGGATTTGGCGCAAAGCTCCTCGAGTGGAATCTGCTGGTAGCACCAGCGGCAAACCGATTGCTTCACGCGGGCCCTGCGAGGCACGGGAACTCCCTGCCTGGACCACAACGTGGATGGAACGGAAGCCATAGTCACTCCAGTAAGCACACTCTTCAGCATGTTGCGTCGCGATACGTTTGTCATATAGATTTTTCAAAGTGTACCGGAGAAAAACGCCGGCGGCGAGTTCATTCCGCTTCGATACCGTCAATCTGTCTGACGATTGCTGATGCGTCCCGAGAAGATCGAGAGCACGCCGCAACGTTTTTCCAGATACTTATCCTTTCACAAGATAGCCCTTCGCCAACTCCTCAAAAAGTTGTATTTGGTTTTCCTGCCACTGCTGATCGCGCCCCAATTCTTTCGCCAGGATTTGCGCCACCCGGGGAGCCATCCGAATGGCCGCCCTGGCGTTGAGGAAGAGTGCGCGGGTGCGCCGCGCCAGAACGTCTTCCACGGAGCGCGCCATCTCCTCGCGCACGGCCCACACAACTTCCGCGGCGCAGTACGGCAGGGCCGGGTGCATGGCTTCGCCCAGACTGGCATCGCCGCGGATAATCTCTTGAATGAACGGCGCGTCGGAGCCGTAAAAAGCAAGCGAGCCAAAGCGCTCCGCGTGTTGATGAAAGCCGTGGATGTTCAGGTGCTTGGTCACGCTGGGTCGTTCGGTCAGGCCCGCAAGGGTAGCGGCCTGGTCCACGCAATGCTCCGCCATGTTTCGATAGGTGGTCCACTTGCCGCCGGCAATGTTGACCAGGCCGGAGGGATCAATGAGGATGGCGTGGTCGCGAGAGAAGGCTGCCGTGTTCCTGCCGTCCCCGGAACGCAGCAACGGCCGGATTCCCGCGAACGTGCTCAGGATGTCTTGCTTTGTGGGTTTCTTCGCCAGATAGAGGCTGGCGGTGCTGAGCATGAACTCGATCTCCTGCTCCATGGGCACGGGTTCGAGGTCGGCGTGCTCGATGGGAGTGTCGGTGGTGCCCACCAGCGTGTGCCCGTGCCAGGGAATGGCGAACATCACCCGGCCATCACTGGTGCGCGGCACGATGATGGCGTGATCTCCCGGGAGAAATGATTTATCCAGAACGATGTGGGCGCCCTGGCTGGGAGAGATCATGTCTTCCGCTTTCGGTTCGGCCAGGTGGCGCACGGAGTCGGTGAACGGGCCGGTGGCGT
>Ga0116115_1001321_pt1 | contig 10905 bp, 7 predicted proteins | sample June2015DPH_10_1_2_FD_89789 | JGI IMG/M metagenome (GOLD analysis project Ga0116115, IMG submission 89789) | Peatland microbial communities from SPRUCE experiment site at the Marcell Experimental Forest, Minnesota, USA - June2015DPH_10_100 | ecosystem: Environmental > Terrestrial > Soil >... | reverse complement strand
CTCTTGGTGCTGGGTGGTGCGGCCGTCGCTATGCTCCTGCTGTTCCTGGGCATATTCTCTTCGCCTCAAAAGGCGAAGAGAACAGCAGGACAAGCAGGCGCGCCGGACCTGGGCCGCCGGATAACGCCCGGCCAGGAAAGTGGCCAAAGCGGATCTGTAACGCCCATGTTGAACGCCGAGGTAAGCGGCGACGAGGCAGTGAATCGGGGCGACGTCACACCCGACGAGATCGGGCGAACGGCGCGACCGGGTCGGCCAAAGGCCCCCGCCGCACAACAAACAACTCCGCAGTATGCGCTGAATAAGATTGATTTCGATTCCACCCTGCCGCAGGAGCCAGGCGATCAACGCCCACCGCAGCCTCCCTCACCTGACGAATCCCCTGAGGCCGCTCTCCGTAAGCCATCGCTGGTGTTTGTGCGGGGGGCAGAGACTGGTGCTGCCGGAGGCGCCCCGATGAGGCCGGCCGTCCTCGAACAGAGCGATTTCGTCACTTTGCTGCCTCCCGGCACCCGACTCGTAGCGCGGTTGGAATCGGCGGTCAGTACGGGGGTGAAAGAACCGGTTGTCGCGGTGATCGAGTATAACTTCGAGCGTGAAGGTGAGATCGTCGTGCCAGCGGGAGCAAAAGCGATCGGCCAGTTGCGTCAAGCGGACCGCTCGGGGAACGTCGATATCCGGTTCGACAGGCTGGAAATGCCGGATGGAACCACTCAGAGGATGGATGGAGTAGCTATGGACCTGGCGTTTCGACCGCTCAAGGGATCCGTATCCGGAAAGAAAACAGGGACCAAATTCCTGGTGCGGACATTCACAGGTCTTGGAACTGTCGCCTCTTATCTGGTCGGAAACGGGGGCAGTAGCGGATTCTACGGCCCGCTATCTGAGAGTGCGCTACTCCGGGAACGGGTCGCCAACAACGTCGGGGTCGCAGGCGATGAGGAGTTGAACGAGCTGGCGTTCAATCAGAACATCGTGGTGACCGTCCCAGGCAATACGAGGTTCTACATTGTGCTGGGGACCGGCGCCGTAGGCCGTGACGCAGGAAGCAGACAGGCGGTCGCACCCGCTCCCGCAGGGTCGAGAGTCGCCACAACGCCGAGCCTTGAAGAGCTCCGACAGTTGATGCAACTCAGGCAGGAACTCAGCGCGATGTATCAACAGACCGCTACACCTCCAGCGACAATCGAGACGCCGCAGTAGATCAGGAGGTAAGGGGATCGCGAAATGGCGGGCTCGATTCGCTGCTTCCGTTCTACGGTGCCCACTCCTCAATCATTACGCCGCCTACTGCTTAACATACCTGCAGAGGTGCTGCATGTTTCCACCGGCAGGCACAGCCCGATGAGCGTCTTTGCCGAATGTCGTGAATCATAGCCGCTCTGCCATTTCGCGTCTTTGCCAAACTCCAGCCACGACAACGGTGAGACGATACAGCCAAGTGACCGCAAGCAGGCACGGCAACTTCCCCGAAGCGGACTAGGGAGTCAGGAGGTTGTAGTTCTACGAGTAGGGCGTTACCCGTCAACTTGAGCAATCCTCAACTTCCGAGTAGCGCGTCATCCGCTCGCTAGCCTAGATGCACCGTCAGAAACAGATGTGCCGACTTGCCCGCAACTTAGCGTCTGGACTGTTCCCGAGCACACGACGATCTGGTCAGAATTCAATCGGCTACATCCGCATGTCGGGCCTTCCCATTCGGTTGACCGATCTCAACTTGCCAGATTGCATGTTGCGCCGCACGATCCGGCAAGCGTCTGGCAACACCTCTGGCGATGTGGTAACGTCCACGTGTGCCGAACGACACGACAACTCCCGAAGTCCTTGATGCACGCCAACTGGGCCGCATTGAGGCGATGCACCGTGGCTTCCTGTACCAGCATCTATTCGCCGCAGGGTGTCTGCTCAAAGGGGCGACCGGGGTAGAAAGCATCGTGGTTGAACACGATGAAGACCTTGAGCTGTTGACGGGGCAGCGGCACATTTACGCACAAATTAAGACCCGGACGGAAACGCTGCTAGAAGGCGAAGTCGATGGATTCTTCACGCGCGCACGAGATTTGGCAGCCGCTCACGCGAACGGTGCCCGGCCTGGATCTGCGGAATTTTGGCTGATCACAAACGCGAAAGTCTCGGCCGGCCTCGCGTCGCGCCTGGTTACCGAGAACATTGCGCTCTGGTCCCCGCATACAGTCACTCGCGACGAGCCGCTTTTCCCGCCAACGCATATGGACGTGCCTGCGAGTTTCGCGTGGTGCGCAAAGGCGGCCTCGCAGATAGCGCTGACGCGGCTCTCTCCTGAAACGCTGGTTTGGAAGCTTGCTGCCGTGGTGGCCTACCGCTCTGCGGGGCTCGAAGGCGGACACACAATCCTCACGTCAGAGTTGGCCGCGCTCTTTGAGCTGTTCGCGGCGCAATTGCATCACCTCCCCGAGAGCCCCCCCACTTATCGAGTACAAGAGGACGAGCCGCGACTGGAGGACGAGGAACGGTTCTTGCTCGTGGTGTCGGTGTCAGGTGCGGGCAAAACAGCCTGGGCTTCTCATAGCGCTCTGCACAGCGGCGCGCCGATTGTTTATTTTGACGCATCGGGCATTTCTGACGCCGCGGTTGCGAGTTCGCTGCTGCGGGAAGCCCTCGTACAGCTCATCGCACAGTCCGGGATTGACGCAAAAGACGTGATTCAGCCGGGCGCGTCAGGGATGGAGGGTCTCCGGGGCGTAGACCTCCTGGCAGCGCGCGCGCGCGTCAGGCCCATATTCGTAATAGATAACGTCCACACAGTGACAGCAGGAACGATCCAGAAGATTGCGGCGGTCCTCGGGTCCTGCCGCCTTGTGCTGCTGGGTCAGCCTACGCCCGTCGTGGCGGAATTCGAAGAACATCTCGGCATTACCGCGGTCACGCTGAACGGCTGGTCACTTGTGACGATTGCGGCTGAGTTTGAGTCGGCGCATGCGCGAATTGACCCCGCGGCGGCCGAGAGGGTACGACGGCTGACGGGCGGCGTACCACGCTTTGTGAGCAATGCCGCTGCGCTCACGGACAAATTCTATGGCAAGGATCCGGAGGCATTCTGTAGTGCGGTCGAATCATTCGCCAATACCACACGCACGGCTCAGGAACTGATTCTGCGCGAAAGCTTCGACAGGCTGCCAGTCAACAGTAAACTTGCCATCGCCTTGATGTCGCTCGCGCGATTTTCACTTTCAGAAAGCGAGTGCCTGGATTTTCTATCCGCCCACGAAAGTCTTCGCTCGAAGTCCGTAGCAGCTGAGGCGATAAGGGAGCTCCTGGATTGGGGCGTAGCCCAACGACTGATGTCAGGCGAGATCGTGACACATGACGCTTACATCGTGATGGCCGCGACAGTTTTTGAAACTCTGGATGCCGACTGCAAAATGGCGGCGAAGCTGAAGCTTGCAGCCGTCGTAGAGAAGTCAGTCGCGCCGGGCCAGATCGCGCGGCTGACGGTCTATTGCCGCCTGCTTCCGCAAATCGGAAGAGTGGCGGCCTTGGCCGATATCGCGAGCTCGCTAAGCGAGCAAATCCACGAGCACGGGCGGTCGGCTGATCTAGAAATGATCCTTGAAGATGTACTGGGCTCCCCCGAGGTGGCGCCTCTCGATAAGTTTATGGTGGCCGACACGCTCGCGCTCTGGAGATTCAACCAGCCGGACAAGTCTGGATTCACTAAAATCGTTCGGGTTATGGAGCAACTGGCGGAGGAGCACGATCTGGGCGGTGACGCACCGGCGCGACTTGTGTTGAAGCAGATGATGGTGGCAGCGCGTAAGGGCGACATAAGCGGGATTGGGTTCTATTCGACCAGATCACTTGAGCTTGCCGATACCCCCGTGCTGCGGCGGATCGCACTCTACAACACGGCCACCGCCTGGTATTTAGCCAACAAGCCGGAAGAGACACTCGATATTACTGAGCAGCTAATAAAGGAATACCTCGAGGTCCTGCATTTGTCCGATAAGCGGGTCGTCGGCGTCAGCGCCAAGAAGTTATCGGACGCGATAGCCCACGATTTCGACACGATGGACGAAGTCAAGCGGCTTGCGGATACATTCGATTTGCGGGCGCGCGCGTCGAGCGATAAAGAGCATAAGTCTGCCGCGCTGTGCCGTTTGCTCGCAATGAAGTTCTATCAAATCGCACAGATGCCGATGTCGCTGATGAAAGTCGGTCAGGACGTGGTGGACGAATTACTCGGAACGCTTCGCGATCCAGGGGAGGCGCGGCGGGTCATTGAGACGCTGCTACTACCTATCGTAAAGGAATACCGGCTAGTCGAATACGTCGTCCCGGTTAATGCCCAATATGCTGTGGTACTCGCTTACTGCGGAGAACTAGAACCGGCGCGGCGCCTGATTCGTGAGCTTAAGACGTTCGCGGTCTCCGATTTCCGGCGGGAAGAATTGGAAAACCAGACTCGGCTCATTGAAAAAATCGCTGTCGAAAACCCGTTTATCGCGCAGCCAAGCATCGAAGCTAAGCTACCAAAGGTGGGACGGAACGAACGCTGCCCGTGCGGCTCCGGCAAAAAATACAAAAGATGCCATGGTGCATGATTTGATTGCCGCCGAAGAAGAGGAACTAGTAGACTGCCGTCGAGGTTGGTTTTAACCTGCTCTCGGCGGTCGCCAGCGGGAATGGACGTCGGTAAAGCTTAGGATGATTGTGCCATGTACATCCTCCTTGACTCTAAAGACCTGATTAATCTGGTGGAACATGGGAAACCGTGCCCCTTCTCGGAGTTTGCCGGGCGACTGACAGAGCGGGGCTTCGTAGTTGCATACTCCTTCGCAAACATCCGTGAACTTGCTGCTCCGATCGCAACCGACCGAGGCGCATCTCTCCGTATCAGAACCTATTTGGATACCCTGGAGGGCACTTCTCACAGTTTTCTGAGCGATGTTACGCTTCTAAAGGCGGAGGAAAAATCTGCGACGGCATCCTATAGTGCTGGAAACGAATATGAGCCAGTCAATCCGTTTGTCCCGCGTCTCGACTACGTCTTTCCATCATTCGCCAAGCCGCATGTCAGAGATTATCGCCTCGCAGATATCGTGTCAGAAATGTTCAAGCAGCAACCGGAACTCTTCCAGCCTGCGCCCAAACATGTCGCTGCTTTTACGTCTGCACTCTCGCTCGACCGCAGCCGCGCGAAGACGACCAGATCGCGAAAGATGCGAAGCAACTTAGAGGAGTCTTTGGCTGGGTTCTTGAAGGGAGAGTCAATTCCAAGAGGTGGGGCGGCGGGTTTGGCGGCCTGGATTTGGGAGAGCCCCGTGCGATGCCCTGCCATGAGATTGATTCGCGAGGCGGGAAAGGCAATGTCACGGAACGCCAGTTACAAGGCTCGGGGCGGCGATATTTTCGACCTCTCCCAATTGTCAGCAATCCCGTACGTTGATGCTCTCACCTTAGACAGAGCCATGCTTGACCTGTACTCGAGGGTCGAGAGGGTGCTCTCCGCGCTCTCGCCGCCTTTCAAGCACGCCTGTAAGGTGTTCAAAAATGCTGCGGAAATCCTTGAGTGGACAGCCCCTCCGCTACCGGCAACTAAAGCTTCATTACAGGCGTGAAGAATGTAGGAGCGAGACGGGCCTCACACGATGTCTGACACTTTTCCATCTCCTCCCGTGTTCGTCACGGAAGTCTCTGATGGATTCACAAAGCTGGGGGAACGGAAGGGACTCGACCTGACGGTAGAGCCGCTCTTCAGCGACGCTGACCGGGAAATTGCGTGGAAGCGACTGGTGGACAATGGATACGATTTTTCCCGGCCCCTTAGGAAACCATGACCCGCGCCTCGCCTTGAAGGATAACGGCCTATGGGAATATGCGACGTTTCGCGGTTTCCGGGCGTGTCGTCGGCCACTCGGACACAATCTAAGAACTCACTTGGACGTATGTCGGCTACACGTAGAAGCGACCCGTTGGCGTGACGGGCCGGAAACGGGGTTCAGGTCATCGAAGCGGACTTCGCGGGAGTCAGCGAATCCACCGCTGACGCGGCCGCCTTTCGTTTTGTTGTGCTTAAGGCACGACTTTCAGCCGTGTGGCAGGCCGGCTTTGGAGTCCGGTCGCGCTGCCCGGATTCCGTATGCTTCGTAATCACTCGCTACAAAGCCGTGATAGAATCACCCCTGCCTATCAAGACAGTCATCCGCTCAGGCAGGATCACCATGGCAGCGTTTTCCAAAGATGAAGCTGTCCCACGGCCCAACCCGACCGAAGACCACCAACGGCTTGTCATCGATACAATTCCTGCGCTGGTCCTGAGCGCTCGGCCTGACGGCTCGGTCGATTTCATCAATCAGCGCTGGCTGGAATATACCGGACTCAAGTCGGAAGAATTGCAGGGCTGGGGCTGGCGCTCTGTCCTTCATCCTGAGGATGTTGAAAAGTTCGTGGCAGAGTTGCGTGCAGCATTGGCCGCCGGGGAGCCGTTCGAGAATGAGGCGCGCATTTGCCGTGCTGACGGGGCATATCGCTGGTTTTGGATTCGTAATGCGCCGCTGCGCGATGTTCAGGGAAACGTTATTCAGTGGTATGGAACCGGCCACGACATCGAGGATCGAAAACAAGCCGAAGATGCCCTGCAAAAGGCCTTTGACGAAATCAAGATTCTAAAAGACCAACTCTACAAAGAGAATCTGGCGCTGAAGGAAGAGGTTGACCAGGCATCGATGTTCGAGGAGATCATCGGCTCTTCGGCAGCGCTGCGGCGGGTCTTGGTGCATGTGGCGAAGGTGGCGCCGACGGATTCGACCGTGCTGATCACGGGCGAGACCGGAACGGGCAAAGAACTGGTGGCACGTGCGATTCACAAGCGATCGCACCGTGCCACGCGCGCGTTTGTCTCCGTGAATTGCGCGGCGATCCCCTTATCGTTGATTGCCTCTGAGCTGTTTGGCCATGAGAAGGGCGCCTTCACCGGGGCCACGCAACGTCGCTTAGGCCGCTTTGAGCTGGCCGATGGAGGAACAATTTTCCTCGATGAAGTTGGCGAAATCCCGCCCGAGACCCAGGTCACACTGCTTCGAGTGCTCCAGGAGCGGGCGTTTGAACGAGTGGGGGGCGACCAGCCCATTGCCGTGAATGTACGGGTGCTCGCCGCCACCAATCGCGATTTGCAAGTTGCGATTGAGGCCGGCACATTCAGGCCGGACTTGTTTTACAGACTGAACGTCTTTCCCATCCAAGTACCTCCCCTGCGCGATCGCGTTGAGGATATCCCCTTGCTTGTCGCGTACCTCACGGACCGCTACGCGAGCAAGGCCGGCAAAAAGATCAGAAGTGTCAAGAAGAAGACCCTGGAGCTATTCCAGGCGTACGATTGGCCGGGAAATATTCGCGAACTCCAAAACGTTGTGGAGAGAGCGGTGATCCTGTGCGATTCCGATACCCTGGCGGTCGATGAAACATGGCTGCAGCGCGAATCGCCAAGGCCGGGCGTTGCCACGCGTGGACTAGGTCGCCTGGATGTAAATCAGGAAAAGGAAATGATCGAATCCGCTTTGACGGAAAGTCGGGGCCGCGTGTCAGGTCCAGCCGGCGCCGCGGCGAAACTCGGCATTCCACGCTCGACCCTTGAGTCGAGGATCAGAAGCCTGCAAATCAAAAAGCACCGCTTCAAGTCTGGATAGGTTCGGCGCCCAGCGAATAGACCCTCCCGTGCCAACGCAGATCTCTTTGAGATCTTGTATTTCGAAGAACGTCCCAAACGATTTCTTCGAATCCCCATGAGCCCCCGACGGTACACGCAACGTTAACTCATCGCTGACACTAATCCTCAAGTAGCCACTTTCGGGCAGACCTCGTGAAATCGACTCGCAGGAATTGTCGAGGGTCCTGCCGTAACTCGCCAATTGTCGAAGTTCACCACTGAACGCTGCGCCCTAAGACTCGTGCAGTCAGTAACTTACCTTTGGCACATGGGTTGCTTTGTTAGCCAGGCGAGGTCGCAAATGGTCTTGAAGATCGAGAAAGTCTCGGATGGACCGGAAACGGTTCTGCGGCTCAGCGGCCGATTGGATTCGGAGCAGGTGCAGGAGTTGAAGTCGCAAATCGATAGGATCACGCAGAGGTTCGTGCTGGATCTCAAGCAGGTGCGCCTGGTCGATTTGGACGCGGCGCACTTCCTGGCGGTTTGCGAAACGAAGGGAATCGAGCTCCGGAATTGTCCACCTTACGTTCGGGAGTGGGTTCTCTCGGAGAAGCCGAGGATCTCTGAGTTCGAATGAGATTTGCCAAGGGTGGCATGTAGTAGGTGGGAAAAACAAATCTACTCGTTCGAAAAAACGCTCGGGTAGAAATTCAAACTGAAAAAAGGAGATGACTTATGGATCGCATGCTTGTGGTGGTTTTTGACAACGAAAACAAAGCGTACGAAGGAAAGAAGGCGCTGCTGCAACTGGACAGTGAAGGCAGCATCAGCGTCTACGCCTATGCGGTGCTGGCGAAGCACGCCGATGGCACCGCAACGGTAAAGCAAGGTGATGACTCGGGGCCGATCGGCGCTCTGGTCGGCACCTCATTCGGAAGCCTCCTCGGATTACTCGGTGGTCCGGTAGGTCTGGCTGTCGGCGCGACGGTAGGGCTTACGACCGGCGGCTTCTTTGACCTGAACGATGTTCGCATCGGCCAGGATTTCATCGAGGATGTCACCAAGCTGTTGTTGCCGAACCGAGTGGCAGTGGTCGCCGAAATTGAAGAGGACTGGACCACGCCTGTGGACACGCGCATGGAGGCAATCGGCGGGTCCGTTTTCCGGCGCGCTCTCGCGGACGTAAGGCTCAAAGTCGACGAGGAGGAGGTTTCTGCCATGAAGGCCGACCTCGCCCAACTGAAGGCGGAGCTTGCCAAGGCTCACGCCGACCGGAAAGCCAAGCTCCAGGAAAAGATCAACCAGCTCGAGTCCAAGATACAAGCTCAATTGCAGAAGGCCAAAGACAGGCGCGAGGCCGTGGAGCGCGAGGCGCAGGCCAAGGTCCAGGTACTCAAGGCAAAAGCAAACGAGGAGGTCGCTGCGATGAAGGCCGACCTCGCCCAACTGAGGGCAGAGCATGCCGAGGCTCGCGCCGACCGGAAGGCCAAGCTCCAGGAAAAGATCAACCAGCTCGACTCCAAGATACAAGCTCAATTGCAGAAGGCGAAAGACAGAAGTGAGGCCGTGACGCGCGAAGCGCAGGCCCAGGCACAGGTGCTCGAGGCAAAAGCGGCGGCGGCGAGGGCCAAGGTGTCGTAACGCGGTAACACCTCATGCCGTGACGTTCGAAGGTGCATGGAAGGGGAGGTCGAGAAGGCCTCCCTTTGAAATCAAAATACTCGACAAAGGAGAATCAAATGACTACACATAGCTTAACTGAAGAAATCAAGAATCGTTCCGCCTGGAGCATCTTCATGGGCGTGGTGACCGCAGCCCTGGGAGTGTTCCTGATCGTTTACCCCCTGGCCGCCGCGACCATGACGACTGTTCTGCTCGGTTGGGCATTGATCTTTGTTGGCATCGCCCATTTTGTCTTCGCGCTTCACTCACAGACGGCCGGAAACTTTTTCCTGAAGGTCTTTCTGAGCGTGCTTTACGGGATCTGCGGTATCGCGTTGGCGTTCTTTCCCATTGTGGGTGTGGCGGCGCTGACGGGAATCGTTGGAACACTATTTCTGATCCAAGCAGGACTGCTCACTGCGACGGCGTTCCAACTGAAACCGCTCGAAGGATGGGGATGGGTCCTTGCTGATGCTGCTGCCAGCCTGCTGCTGGCCGTACTGATTCTCGCAGGGTGGCCTTCCAGCTCCGTTTGGGCGATTGGTACGCTCGTTGGCGTGTCTGTGTTCATGAGCGGAATCTCCCGGATCATGATCGCAACCAAGATACGGAGCGGCGCCGCCAGTGTTCAACGCTTCGTGCAAGGGGCAGCGTAGTCCCATGCACTGCAACCTGGAACACGACGGCGTTACGAGCCGTATGTCGCCGGAGAAGAGCGCAATGATCCATCGCTGGACTGTTAAAACGTTGGGCGTTTGCGTTCTTCTTTCCTGTGCCATGGGGTCGGGCCTGAGCCAAATGCCCGGCGCATCAATCGCAAAACTCGTTTCTTGAAGGCGCTTGGGTCGCGGGACATCTGGTCGGCAAAATCCTGCGTCAACCTCTTCGCGCGTTGAATGATGACTTGCTTAAGTTGGGAACAAACGGGAACAAAACCCCCCTGGACCGCGCTCAATTTTGCAGAAGGAGCGTTGGAAACACGGGCGTTAAGATGGGGTTGACTTATCTTGGGCGCAAGTGGTCCCCGGTTCGAATCCGGGCGCCCCGACCAAGATTTGCATTTCGTTTTCACCAGATTTGTAATTCCCCGCAGGGATTGCTTTCACTCCAATCGGAAACACTCGGGAACAAAACCCATCCGTCAATCTGAAGGGTTGCTTGTTTGGTTTTGTCTTGCGCTTAAAAATTGGCGCATCGTACGAACCGCCCAACTCCCGTGTCGGCCACTCGGAAGTTATACACTCGCTGATTTGTCGGCCAACCGCCCGGAGGTGTCAGCCTGACTCCCGAGATACGGGGTTCTGGGATGTCTGGACCTGCGCTCCTCTCCGCCTGAACGTATAACGGCCTAAGCCTACTTTGGGTTGTCGTCGCCAAACCCCACTTTACAAAGAAGGTAAGCCGACCAATTGACCAATGCTCGACTCGTCGAGCAGGCGCTCGTCAAGGTCGAGTTCAATGGCGTGTGCCACAGCTTGGTCGGCGCGACCTGCTCGGCGAAAAAACGCCAAGCTCCACGACGTGGACATTGCACTCGAAAGACGAAAGCAGAGCCCGGCGTGTTGGGTAGTGGGGTGTTCACTGAAGCATCCACTGAGCAAGCTGGTTCTCACAACTGT
>Ga0116115_1001309_pt1 | contig 10964 bp, 16 predicted proteins | sample June2015DPH_10_1_2_FD_89789 | JGI IMG/M metagenome (GOLD analysis project Ga0116115, IMG submission 89789) | Peatland microbial communities from SPRUCE experiment site at the Marcell Experimental Forest, Minnesota, USA - June2015DPH_10_100 | ecosystem: Environmental > Terrestrial > Soil >... | reverse complement strand
TGTACCAACAAAAACGGAGGTGAAACATGTACAGATCGAATCAAAGCTCTTTCGGTGGCAGCAGCAGCAGTTTTAACAAGTACGGCAGCGGATCGTTTAACGATGCTCCTGTGGACGTCGGCAAACAATACGATGTGAAGATTGAAGACACTGCCAGACAAGGGGATGGCATTGCGCGCATCAGCGGTCTTGTGATTTTTGTGCCAAACACAAAGGTCAACGACTCAGTGAAGATTGAAATCAAATCCATAAAGCGCAACTGTGCGGTCGCTGAGGTCGTCGAAGTTCCTGAGGAAGTAGAATCCTTAGGGGAAGTCGAGTAACCTCGATTATCTATCTGCGTTGTTTTTGAAGATGGATCGACTGCATTGTTGTTGTTGTGGGGTTTTGGCCTCTGGTAATTGACGAGGATGTTGTTTTTCCATCAGTTTTTCCTTTAACGATCACTTTTTTTGAACGATTTCGAATTGTACTCAAATTCTTGGGTTTATCTGACCGTACTCTGTAGGCATGCGTCTATATTGAGAACGTTCGCTTAAGGCACGCCGCTACCTGCGAATCGCCCTAAAAACGGATCGTATGCCTCGACCAGATCGGAGATACAGGGGGCGTGCAGCCGCTTATTAAGGCCTTGCTGAGCGAACAAAGCAAAATGCCGTATCAGACGTTGGAAGAGGCTCTTCAGAAGCTCTGCGCGAAGGACACGGACATAGCGTACAGCGCGACGGATTGAGCTGTACTAGAAAAGAATCGGTGCGCTATGCGCTGTCAGATCGGTGCAGCGCATACGCTGCGTAGACTAAAAGCGTGCTCTTGACCCCAGGCGTGTGGCCAATCCACCCTAAGAAGAATAATGTCCTCTCCCCTTGGGTGGGTAACGAATGCGCGCTTCCATTGGGAACCATGCAGTCCTTGGATTATGAAAATAACGTTCCTCGTAGCCGATTCAAGGCCTGTGTAGTTGCATCGACCTGATGGTAATTCGCTGCAGAGCGGTCAGCGTGCCTTTGAACAAACGGGAGCTTCTTTCAAACCTTTTTGCAAATGAAGAGCATTCCCTCACTTAACGAGACAGGCAATATTGACCCAAGTGCTCTCCGTAGATTACTGAAACCGATCCTTTCTTTCTTTTGAGGATCTAATCCGCGGTACAGCGATTCGATATAAGAATAGCCGTAGGACTTCTCTATGCGGAACCCATAATGGCCGAGGAGCCCTTTCGTTCCCCTGAAGGTTAAGACGCTTTTGTGTCCTCGGTCTGCAATTTCAACCTTGGAAAGGGATCCAAATTTGTAGGCGCTCGGATCATAGTTAAAAGGATTGTACCCCAAAAGAAATGTAATCCGGCTGTATATGTCAGCCAAGTTTGGGGTGGACAGAATGAACAATCCATCACTTCGGAGGATTCTAGAGACCTCCGAAAGCAAGCTTGCCGGCTCTGTCAGGTGTTCGACCAACTCGAACGATATGACCGCATCCCAAGCTTCGTCGCAAAACGGCAATTGTAGCGCATTTGCGACTATCGATTGACACCCTCTAACACTGTGTCGTTCGATATTGAGGAGGTACAGCTCACTAGGGCTAACTACAGATCGTAGCAAATCATAATATTCACAGATCCCCCCGATGTCTATGACTTTGCTGCCCTCTCGAAGTGAGTGGTGTGGACGTACCTTTAAGTAGTCCTTAAGCAGTCCAATCTTTCTGACGAGGGGGACGTCCATTGCGTTCAAGTCTTTAAAAGCTCATCCTTCTTAAACGCTTAATGCTCCACTTAAGATAACATGAAGGATGACTCTACCCAACTTCTTGACAAGCGTTTTCATTTCTTTAGCCTTAAAGTCGCAAAATGAATACAAGAAGCATATAGACAGGCCCGCATGCAGAAGACCTTTTGTTGATAAAAAAGTGAGCAGTTGCGCTTATTTGTCGTTAAGCGCTCCTCCGCAGCTAAACGACAACATTTAAGCCACGTCACGACCGTGCTACCTTCTTGATTAATTTTTCAGTCAAGGGGCCGCGTATATGGTAAAAAAGTTGTTCGTTATCCTGATGCTTGTTACGATTGCTTCGCTTTCGGTGTGCGGTTGTACTACTACCACAAACAACAACACTGTGACAAGCCCCCCAATGACGCACGATGCACTGCTTGAGAAGCTTGTCAATGCTACGAAGGAGGAAGTATACAGGAACGCGTCATATACGGTTCAGACGTGGGATGTGACGTGGAACAACGGCACGAGCGTTACCGTCCTTGGAACGGGCGAAGAGACGTCTACGGGAATAACGGTTACAGCAAACAGCACGTTCATGTCATTCCCTACAACGCAGGACGCCACGAACTTTCTTAACGTATTTAACAAGACCAATTACAGCTTGACGAGCACGGATTACGCGAGCGACACGAGCAACATCTATTACAACGCGACGGGGCATGCTCCCAGCGTTTATAAGGAGTACACCTACACGGAGGGCAGCGTATTGGGCGGCTCCTTTAAGGTAAACGAGCTCATACAGTTCGACAATGTCATCCTGATGGGAACGGCGACCGCGACCTTGTAGAAGGAGTTACTTGTGCAGGGCACCTGACGCCTTGAGTCTTTGTGGTGGATTCGAGCCTAGCAACGAACCCTTTATATACAAGAAAGTGAGCAGTTGCGCTTATTTTGTCGCTGCGCGAACTGATTGAGACCCTCGGCATACTTGATGCAGCAGGCGTTGACGGCGCGTTTGTGTTTACTTTGCCTTCTCTATCTACACGTAGGATAGCGATCCCCGATACGACCTCGATATAGTCAGCACCAGCTTGGTCAAAAGCTATGGCGGCGGAAAACATGGCACAACCTACCCAGACATGCTGTGGGAACCAAAGGAGTCGTTCAGAGCGGTGGCCGAGTACTTCGCCAAACTATAGGCATATCGGCGCGATTCTGATGCTTGAATTCGTACCTCCGCTGTCACGTTCCATCCTGCACAGCGTCGCTCAGCGAGCAACCACTCATCGTGATGAAAAGCCTGACAGCGCCGCGCTTGATCAAATCGCTGACCACTTGCGGGGGTTATTCCAGTCCTAATCTGAAATGCGGGCGTAGAACTGGTCTCCATTTCAAGGACATGAGGAGTTCAACCAGCGGACCACGAGACTAGGTACGAAGCTGACTTGACGCGACAGGGCGTTTTATTCCTGTTCTGTCTGGACAAGTTCAAAAATCGACGAGTTCTCCGGATAGAAAATGGCTTGAACGTCGGTCTTTAATTCGCTAATTTTTCCTCGCATAGTATCGGTCATCTGGGACGTGTCGTCGTAGTAGAGGCGTTGCTTGCACACAGGGCACACAAATTCGTATCCACACATGTAGCCACTCGCCATTTCAAACGTGTAGCGGCCGCAGTGGTTGTCACAAGTGTAATAGGCCGTGTTCAGCTCTCCATCCAGCCACGTCTCGAGCTTTGAGATAAGCTTTTGAGCATCATCAGCGACGCGACGCTCAATGTCCTCAAAGTCTACGCGCCATCGATACAGCATCCATCCAGTTTCTTTGTCGCGCTGAAGCGTATAGAATGCGAGGCGATGTTCGTACAAAGTGAATAGCGTCCGCCTCACAATGTTCAGTTCAGAACCAGTTTCTTCTGCTATCTGCTGGTCCGTCAACTCGTTTTTTGAAAGTCGCTTGATCATTTCAAGCCCCGGTTGACCAACCAACTTCTCGAGATACGCCAGCGTTGCTTTGTCTTCTTTGTTTTTCTTCACTATTTATATATGGACTCGCACCGCCTTATAGTTGCTGCCGCTGCAAAGTTCGCCGACTGCATTCGTAGATTTAAAAAGCGCACAGAAGTGATGGGGCAACCATATTGCAGGTGTAATCTGCTTTTGCACGATGGACAAAGATCTTGCTGCAGTGAATCTCGTGCAGCACGAATTCTCGTAAATCAACGAAGGGCTAGGTATTGATGGCAGCTAGCACACTAATAAGCGCCTAGTCAGCGCTTTCGCTTAGTCGTTGCGGCCGGAAGAAGTGAAACTCTCTGCGACGTCCCTCGCGAAATGCACATTGCCTGCAGCCCCCATTTGACGTGAAATGGGAGCCGATATCGCGTCACGTTTTTGCAGCGGCTCAAAAATCAAAGGAAAGCGGAAAACAAACAAGTAAAATCGAGCTGGAACAGCGACTGCTCCACACACAGAGAAAAAGAACTGGACAACTGAACGTGTTGAGTGAGTTGCGTTCCCTCTTTCTATGTGCCACAGAGCCGAAGAAAGAAGCGCACCAAAGAGCGATCGCGGCTATAAACCCACGCAAATTAATCATTGTGCACACTCAACATTCTGAAGTTTTAGAGAATAGGAGCCGTCCGGTTGCTTTATAATGTGAAGGCTCTGCGCCATTCAAACTCTGGAAAAAAGAGCCACTGAAAGAAAAAGAAGGGAGTTACCTCTCAATCATAGGCGAAAAACGCGCCCTTGGTTATATCTCCTCAAGCTCCTCAATCTTCTCCTCAAGCTCCTCAATCTTCTCCTCAAGCTCCTCAATCTTCTCCTCAAGCTCCTCAATCTTCTCCTCAAGCTCCTCAATCTTCTCCACTGCCCCTTTCGAGTGCGCGATATCCTCCTCTAATTGCTCGCTATTGGTCTCTATTACCTCCTCCATCATTGCATCCTCGACCAGTTCCTCGCGCTTCAGTCCCTCCTCCAAATAATGCGCGTACACTTCCTTAAGCAGGTCGATCTCGCGCTGGAGCCGCTTAAGCTCGCTCAAGATAAACTCCTCTTTATCGGTCATTTATGTTTACCCTCTTTCCGCTGGCAAGTGTCCCATTAGTATAAAAAAGATCAAAAAAACCTATAATGATAAGCGTGAGACCAATAAACCACATAATAGCGCGGTCATACTTTACACACTTAACGTCCCGGCTTGGATTAAAATGCGGTTCCAGGATGGTCATCGGTAACCTTTATAACGGTTTTTTATTACGTCGTGTACGTGACACGGTGGGGGCGTCGGTACTGATCACAATAAGGTACGCAATCCTTGTCACCGCGCAGCTTACAACCGTTATACTTCTCGCACCGTCTATAATCCATCATCGTTACAAGCGAGTTGTTCTGCTGGCCTGTTAAAACTATCTCGTCTTTGCATTCGGTCTTGCGTCAACTAGCAGACCCGCAAGCCGAACTGCAAGCAAAGGATTGGGAAAAGAACATTGATGGCCAAGAGAAATTGCATGAACTTGTCGCAAACAGCCCAAGAGCTAAAGAACACGTTAAAGCCCGATAGACATCGCTTATCAAAGAAGCGGGCCGGATGGCTTCCCCGGGCTTCTAAGTGATGGCGATAAGCAGGACTGAGTTTTGTCTTCCGCCAGATCTCGGCGTTCTTAATTGGTATCTCTGCAAGTAGAGCAAGGCAACATCAAGCGGCTCATTATCGATGCCGTCTCGACTAGGGCCGTGGTATGTCTTGCCGTTCTTCTGCAGCTTTCTGATTACCAAAAGGAAAGTTCCTTGCGTTTTTCACTGTATATATTATATATTCATTTGCGGTAGATTCGACGCTGATGATGAAGATTGTCCTGTAGAAAAATCCCATGCGGGCAACACTCAGGTTTTTTCTCAGGACGCACGACATTAGGGGGTGTACTATGACAAAAGTCATCGCTATCAACGGAAGCGCACGGAAGGACGGCAACACTGCCATCCTAATTCGACACATGCTCGAGGAACTCAAAAACGAAGGCATTGAGACCGAACTTGTCCAGCTTGCCGGCAAAACGATCCGGGGCTGCACAGCGTGCATGAAATGCTTTGAAAACAGAGACCGGCGGTGCGTCTTCGACGACGATATCGTCAACGACTGCATCACGAAGATGGCCGGAGCTGACGGGATCATCCTGGGTTCTCCGGTTTATTTCACCGACGTGACTGCAGAGATGAAAGCATTGGTCGACCGGGCCGGGGTCGTTTCCTTGGCAAATGACGGGCTCTTCAAGCGCAAAGTGGGATCGGCCGTCGTTGCGCAGAGGAGGCTTGGCGCGATCCATTCTCTCGATACGCTGCTCCACTTCCTGCTCATCGCGGACATGATCGTTCCGGGTTGGCCGGTGATTGGTGTCGGGAGGGATATCGGTGACGTTGACAAGGACGATGAAGGCATCGCGCGGGCAAAGAATGTCGGGAGAAATATGGCGTGGCTTCTGAAGGCTGTGATAAGATGATTGACATCTGCTCTTTCGAAGACCAGGACAACGGGTTTAGTTAAGGCCGGCGCATCTTCAAAGACGAAGGAGGAATAATCGCGCGCTGCCTTGTCCATCTATTATACATTAAAAAATGAGAGTACGATAGCGTTGTCTGGCCTTCCAAGAGTTTCTGCCATCAAAGCCCCCAAACTGCGAGAGTGGAAGGTATTGGGTCTGATTATGAAAAACTATTAATGAGTAGCTAATTCAACTGATGTTGAGGTTTTTAAAATGGTATCTGAAAAAGTACTGCATTTTCAAGGAAAAAACAAGGACCTAAATCAATTATCGCAGCAGATTGTTCAGCAACTAACGACTGAAGGCTACAAAACACAGTCATCCACTGCGCCTTTGGGCATAGTCATACAGGCAACAAAGGCTGGGATTTTGCGGGATATCATCACTGCGGACAGAGCGTTCAGCATCCTCATAACGGGTCAGCCGGATGATTTTTCAATCCACGTAGGTATAGGCAAGTGGATCCAGAACCTGGCAGTGGCAGGAGTCGAAGTCATCTTTCTTTCTTGGCTGTTTCTTGCGGTTGACGTGCCCGAAATGCTGTGGACTGAACACGTTGAAAAAGGCATCGTCACAGAAATAACGCAGATCGTAGGTTAAACCAAAAAAGACTTCCTTTTCCTCTTTTTTTGGCCAAAACTAAATCGGCACATTGTCTTGACTGCGGAATCGAATTGAAGATCAGTCGAGCAATGATCGGAATGGTCGAAAGGCTAAAAGTTAGTTTCCCACAAACTCAATTACAAAGAGGAATACAGCAAAAGTCTGGTGGTTTTTAGAGGATTGCCCAAACAGCTCTCAAAGAGTTGGGAGCCGTGATTTTTGAGGCTTTTTTCTTTGCAGGCATGGCCGGCTTTGTTGTCTGCAAGCGGCGAGCCGTGCGAATATCCCGTCAAGTAATCTACCAACAAAGCCCGCATATGAGGAATCTTCTAACTTTAGGGGGATAGCTAGATAACACTCACAAAGAGCGGGGGAAATGAGTAAATTACCAACATGTGGGCAAGAAGTGAGGTTGGCTTTATTTTTTTTGGGGGCAAGTGAGCGATGCGACGTGGAAAGCTCGGAAGCTGGAAAGAGGGTGTAGGCGGTTCATTATTTGGCCGCAGAAAGAAAAAGCGGTCGGCGCCTAGTAATTTCCAAGCAGCCTGCGACAAAACTAGCTCGCAAATCGTCAGATAATCGTTCAACCAAGCGCAACGAACCCCCTACGCCTGGACACACAAGAGCATACTAGTTTCTATCATTATTTGGCTTAAAATACCGCTAGAACGTGCTATTTGTCAAGCTACGTCTATTTTGCGCTGAGCAGGCTGGCTATTCGTGCATTGATGGCAGAGGCATCGGTAGGAGCGACCCAACGCGCGACTTCGTGGCCGTTGTTCAGCAGGATAAGCGTCGGGATTGTCGTCACATTGTACTGATCGGTCAGCGAGCTTGTATAGCTCTCGATCGGTGTCACGGTGACCTTGCTTGTGTTTTCAAGCTGGTGAAAGCTCGTAGTGCCCTCTAATGCTTGGCAATAGGGACAGTCAGGCTCATAAAAGAATAGCACCGTCAAGTGTGCCGGCGGCGGCGTTGGTGTTGGTGTAGGCGTTACTGATGCGGACGGTGTGCTGCTTGCCGTTGGGCTGCTGTTAGTTGATGACGTGCAACCCGCTATTGATAACGAGGCCACTATCACAAGCACGGTGATAATTAACAACTTTTTTATCATATACGTCGCTCCTTCCTTAGCTCCTAACTCCTTATTTCTTTTTTGATCCGGAGCTATCTCCTGTCGCGAACTATTTTCTCCATGTCCTGTCCCGACTTTTCCAAGTCGGCAAGCGTCATCACAGGCGTCATAGAAAGATCAGCCCCCCAATCGAGCCACGGCGGCTCGGTCACTAAGGCCATTTTGTCAATGCTCGGCATATCCAGCACGAAATATATTGTCCGCTGTCCGTCAGAGGGCGTAAAGTATACCGCCTCTGGCTTCACATCGTTGACATACTTCATTAGCTGTTTGAATAACATTCCACTCTTTATCAGTGGGTTGGCGATTTCGCCGGGTATTGTACATTTAACCATAAAACGCATGTTGTAACCTCATATCAGGTTTACAGTGCGCACCGATAAACTTTCGTAGCGGAAAACTCGGGGGGGGCCTCACTTATGCCCGATGATGGGGTATGAAGCTGCCGGCTGGTCGTAAATGAGTCGGCAACGTTGGCGGAGGTTGTCGAGGATAGCACGGCGCGTTCCTCTTGACAATTCGAAAGTGCGCCGTCGATATGCATATCTCGCCTCTGAAAGCTCACTAAGTCTTTCTTTTTTCGATTTGCTTTGATTTTTAAACCGCTACAAAAGCGTTATGATATCAGCTGCATTTCACGTCAAATAGGGGCCTGCAGGCAATGTGCATTTTGCGAGGGGCACGAATATGAAAAAGGGGACGTCTCTCTGCAAATTCTTTCCAGCGGTTATTGCATTTACGTGCAGTTCCAATAGTTGTTTTAGTCGATGTTGCTCTGCAACGTCAAAGCTGTGGATTTAGATATCTTCGGACACCTTTTCTTTTATAAACCTATAGAGCCCGTCAAGGTGAATAATCGCTTTGCTCCGGTCGGTAGGAGCTTCTTCGAAGTCTTGGAGGAATACCACATCGTCCTTCTCTGTGATAGCAACCACTGGATTGAGGTTATTATGGAACTTCGCTGCTCCTTTCATCTTTAGCCATTCAGTGAGATCGGCGATAACTTCACCTCCAAACTCGTCGCGTACGGTATTGTAATCGGAACCACGTAGCAGCTTCTTTAGCTCCCACATTCTAACCTTAAACCAATCTATTGCTTCTGTCATAGCTGTCGAACCACCCTTATGTTTTGAATCTCGGTTTCAATCCTTGTTTTTGTGGATGTTGCTCTGCAACCCCTCCAAAAAATACCCCTTTTGCGTCATAATCCTTGTCATGTTGTTTCTCCAGAAGAGCTGCCGTACTGATATGACGCGTTCTTCTGCGCCTAAGGACATTGCCTGCCTGAGGCAATCACCCGCGCATACAAAATCGTCTCGGGGTGATGGGGGCTGCCCGGTACGGAGTCATCAAAGCTGATATCGTATGTCAGCATCAACAAAATGACTGTCGCTGCTGCTGGATGTTTTCGTGGCACTGTTCGCTTGGGGGTAGCGCTGCTTATTTCGTCCCGTGCTTGTTGCCTCGTTTTCTTTCCAGCCATAGGTTGCGCGTCTCTGCATCAAAAGTCATGCTCCTATAACCCAAACTCGCCAGCTGTTGATCTAATTGCTCAACCCTTTCCCGCGCTTTTGCTTCGTCGTCAGGTGTCATGCAACCAAACGCCACCCACCCGTCTTCAACGCCTGCCTTTAACCAGTCAAGGATAAAACGCGCCAGTTCGTTTGGTCGTCGTTCAGTGTAAAACTCTATTGTGCAAAAAATTGAGTCATGATAGGGCCGATGGTCAGCAACCCCGAAAGTACCGAAAGGGGTGAGTAGTATATTGTTATCGCCGAGGAAAAGGGCCCAATCCTTTACCCTGTGCTCTTTAGCGGGAGTGGGGCCAGCCAGATTCATAACGTTGGCGTCGCTGAAGTAGTTAATAACCGTTCCTAGGAATTGAAGGGCCCGAAAACCTTCGACAAACCCCCCTTCAGTTAGCCCATCTACGGTGAAGCAGGCGCGCCAATTTTTCTTTCTGTTTTCCCCAAACACAGTTTCTTGGCGCGCATAGGTAACGGGCCGCAAGAGACTCATCACGACAATGAGCAGATCTTCTTCGTTTAGGCGGTTTTTGTCGACGAATCTACCGCGCGCATCATCTTGTAGGGCGGCGGGTACGTCGGCGCCGCACGGTTTGCAGTCGATTGTCAGCAGCGCTGATTGCATCGGCATTCCGAAAGTTTTATCCATGGTCTTTTCTCCCGGTCACACGCATTCACCTTTGCTTCCCAAATGCGGTCGAGTGCAAGGCAAGCACGGACGATCGCAAAGATGCGCCACGCACGCATAACCGTTATGATTCGCGATGGCAGTGTTTCAAATATTGGCTGTGCAGCACTCTAAAAGAAGAAGAACCCGCCAAGAAAGAGGGGGCACCAGTTACACGGCTGTAGCGAAGCTAGTGGAAAATAGAAGGATCTAACGGACGTCAAATCGTTCGAACGTAGCCATTCTTTGACCATTTGAACACCACGCACGGTTTCTACGGTCACATTTCAACCGAAGCCTTTATATTATGTTCTGAACGTTCTTAGGTGCCTAGTGTCTAAGCTCTCGCGAGAAAGTTATGCGCGCAAACAAAATCGTGCCATTTTCTGTAGTCATATTCCTGATAAGCACCTCAGTTGCAGATACAGCTTCTTTCGCACGAGATACCCATGAACAAGTTAGTCCCTCATAGAAAAACGGGCGTCCGCACGCACAGTCGGAGTCGGCCTGGTGGAAAATGCATCACTCTTTTAGTTCTGGCTACGGTTTTGCTCTCTCTCACAGCGGCGACGGTAAATGCCGCAAGTCCAGCGGCAAGCGCAACTAACGCGAGCCCTACGGTAGGGGCCGCGAAGCATCCTATAGGGTACGCTATTGCGGGTCCGCCGTCGATGATAGACTCTGGCTCACTTGCCTATTTTAAGGCACACGGGTTCTCCACTGTGGAGCTTATAGCTCCAGATAGCGGAACATACCAGACCGAGCTCAATACGAT
>Ga0116115_1001300_pt1 | contig 11013 bp, 18 predicted proteins | sample June2015DPH_10_1_2_FD_89789 | JGI IMG/M metagenome (GOLD analysis project Ga0116115, IMG submission 89789) | Peatland microbial communities from SPRUCE experiment site at the Marcell Experimental Forest, Minnesota, USA - June2015DPH_10_100 | ecosystem: Environmental > Terrestrial > Soil >... | reverse complement strand
TGCGGACTGCCCACGCCTTGAGGTTTCTGAGGGTGTATTGATATTTGCGCTGTGTCTGTTTGTGCTTTGAGCTTTTCTTGGCGGTGAACATTTCAACCGCCCGCTCAAGCGAGACCGGTTCCCCGGCTTTCGGTTGCTCGCCAATCGTGCGAGCGTGGGCGTCTTGCATTCTGGCGCGTGCGCGTTGCTCCGCTTCTGTCCAAGAGCGCGTTTTAGCTGAGACGCGGAATCGTTTCCCGTTCTCAGACCATTCCAGCATCATGCGGCATGAGCAACGGCGAAATGCCCTGTCCGCCTTGTGTTCGCAGTCTTTTGAGTGACGTTTATAAACCGTGATTTCCATTGGATTCGATGACCCCTTTCTCCCTACTACGATTATATCGTATACCGGGCGGTGTACCATCATCAAGACACAAGAACGACACACGAAAATTACGGACGTCAATAAAGTGTGTGTTTACAACAAGATAGGAATGGCGGAGAGGGAGGGATTCGAACCCTCGATACAGGTGTTAGCCCGTATAACGGTTTAGCAAACCGCCGCCTTCAGCCTCTCGGCCACCTCTCCGGCGTTTATAACCAAACACTTAGAGTGCTAGCACTTCCGTACCATCGCATTTTCATCGCATTCTTGCTATTCTGGGCACAGTTCAGGGAGAACACATGACCAGATACCAAGACGGGCACATTTACGAGGCGTTCAATGCTTTCCATGTTCGGTTCTACCAGACCGAAATTATAGACGGTCAGCCTCGACGTGTACAGCGATCTCGCAAGCTGTGCGCCAAAGATCAGAAGCACCATTCCTGTGCTTGCAAACCCGTTCGCAAACTGTGCGAAGAGTTCATGGGCACGATCAACGCCCAGATCGGAACACAGCCGGACAAGGATGTCACCGTGGCCGATTTCTGGAAGAACACATACCTACCCTTCGTGCAGGAGAACAAAAGAGCGAGCACCGTGTACGGGTATAAAAAGCTGTGGGCTTCGAATCTTCAGGAGCACTTCGGCACCCGCACACTTGCTGAGTACCGCCCGGTAGACGGGAACAAATATCTGGAATCGCTCACAAAGAAGCTTGGCCGAAACTCACTCCAGCATGTGCGATCTTTGGCGTCCGGCATCTTCACCCGTGCGGTCAATCAGGGACTCATTGACGTGAATCCGTGGACTGCCGTGCGACTGCAAAAGAAGGTACGAGCACCCGAGCCGACGGTTGCATACACGCTAGACCAGACGATTGCAATCCTGAAGACACTTTCTACCAGAGTTGATGCAGCACTCGTATTCTCGCTTGCCGCATTTCTCGGGATGCGGCCTAGTGAGATCGCAGGGTTGCGCTGGGAAGATATTTACGATGAAGAGATTCACATCCGGCAGGCTGTTGTACGTGGTATAGCGGGCGACACGAAGACACCACAGTCACAACGAACACTGCCACTGCTTGAGCCTGTGCGATCTCTTATTGCTGCGTATCATGAGCAATGCGCGGGGATCAGCACGGGTTGGCTGTTCACCGGGCGCACGGGGCAACCAGTCAAGATGGAGAGTTTCATCAAGCACGCCATCATGCCAGCCGTCCGTAAGGCAGGGCTACCATGGCACGGGCTGTACGCAGCTAGGCGTGCTTGTGCGACGAATCTGGTCACATTGACCGGCAACATCAACGCTGCCCATCAGGTGCTCGGAAACTCGCTTCAGGTGGCAATGGCGAAGTACATCAAACCGAGTGCTGAAGCAGGGTTAGCCGGTCTGAAGTTGCTCGAAGCCGCCGCAACAAACGGCAAAGAGTAGGACTAGTAGGACTATATTAGTACAATTTTGGTGGTTGGTGGGGAATGACGCCAGTCCAGAACCCTTGTCCAGAGCGACGTTTGAGCGATTTAGGGCTTGACTTTCTGGCCGAACCGTGTAGACTAATACTCAAGGACGGTCAGCTCAATCCGTGGCTGGTCGAGAATCGAAGAACGACGGCGAGAGCGTGTTAGCGGCGATTCGTTATACAAGTAAACGCTAACTGTGCCCACCTTGGGCACTGCGACACGGGGATACGACCCTGATGTTCTCCAAGGAACGAAGCGAATCTGCTTCCTTGGAGGAAAAATGTCTGAATCACCTTATTCTGAAATACTCACCGTAGAAGACCCCGCCAAATGGCTGAAGGTCTCCAAGCGTTCCATCTATGAAATGACAGATCGTGGGCAGCAGCGTCACGAGAGTCCGCTGCCAGTGCCAGCCACTGAATCTACGAACGACGAAGAAACATCGTCTGCGCCACCAGCGCCAGTGGTCGAAGCGATAATCGTTACTCGAAACACTCCGCAGGAGATTGTCGCCGCCACTCTGGAAGACCCCGCAATCAAGGAGGCCATACATCGAGGAGTACTCAAAGCACATGTAAAGAAACACGCTGCCGTGTTGTACATGGATGCAATCGACGCCAAAGGCGGGCGTGACGAGGTGAGAGACTACATCTCCGACTTCGTGCAAGCGACCTACTTAGCCCTGCTAGAGGAATATGCCGAAGAGTACGCCGCACTGACGCCCGAACAACGATCGGGATACGTCGAGAGGATAGCAAAGCGTATTGGCTGGCGTGAAGTCTACCCAATGAAGCGTGAGGTGCCGCTGGCGGAACCGCTAGACGCTGACCAAGACGGTAGCGAAGGCGACAGCCTGCAGTTGCTCGCATGCGACGATATTTCGCTCGGTCGACAAAACAGGCACCCGAACTGGATTACTGCACACGCTTTGGAGTCAGAACTCGTCGAACAAATCGACGGGCAGCGGGCAGAAACACAACCAGAAAAACAACCAGAAACAAGGTACGAGCGAATATGCAAACTTCTTGGTCCGCAGGATGCTGATTTTATGCTCGATTATGAACACCGTCGCTACGAGTCAGCAAGAACGGGTGCCGAGAGAGTTCGATACCACCGCCTAAAGAAGAAACTGGAAGGGATGTAACGATGTTTGCCCATATGTAGGGGGACAAGTTGGAAGTTATGTAACGATGTTTACTCTATGTAGGGGTGAGCACCTAAAGAAAGCGATATTCGGTTGGGGAGAAGGTGGTCTTACCGCATCATTACAGAACAATGAAGAGACGACCAGCCCAGAACCAGTTCCCAGTGGGGGAGATGCCCTCAGTAAGACAGTTTGCCCGAATCCGTGGGTAGGCTGGCAAAGAGATGTAACGGCACGGCTTCTTGAACGGCGACGTGTAAAACAGTAAAAGTCAAGCGTGACCATCCTTGGTCACAGTGATGCGGGAAAGAGCCCGCAATCTCCAAGGAACGAAGCAACTGCTTCCTTGGAGGAACGATGTCTGAATCACCTTATTCTGAAATACTCACCGTAGAAGACCTCGCCAGTTGGCTGAAGATCTCAAAACGTTCTGTGTATGAAATGACTCGGGAGCGTGGTCAACAGCGTCACGAAATCCCGTTGCCCATCCTTCGTCTGCCTGTCGGATTGCGATTTAGACGCAGCGACATTGAAGCGTGGTTGAATCGCTGTGCCGTTGCAGGGCGGGTGCAATAATGGCAACCCCAGCGACGGCACCCATAACCCAAACACTCACCGCGAATCTTCCAGTCCCAAGCGTACAGCGTCTACGAGACCAAGGACCCAAGTGACAGGCGAGTAACGAGCACCTTTTTTGAAAGCCAACAGCGAGTTACCTGTTGGGGCGCACCGCTCGGTGGGCCGAACAAGGAACATCTGAGTGATTCCAGAAAATCAAAGCATACGCAGTGGCGTCCCGCATAGGGACGGGTACGGGCAAAGACAAACCGACTTTTTACCCATGACGGGCTCGCCCGAGCACCGCCATCCCTGCGGGATATCTAGAAATAGGTGTCCCGCTTTTCGTTTGTTAGTCCCTTCGGGACACGTTAGACCAGCCTGCGGATTGCAGGAAGAAAAGAGGAAGTATGGAAATAATGACCGAGCATCAGATCGACGCTCTCGACACCGCCTATGAAGCGTTGTGCGGTTTGTCGAATGCGATGGAGTACGACGGTTCTACAGACCCACAGGTAAGACAACTGTGGAACACCATCACATTCTTGCGGGAGACAAGGGAGAAGATGGCGATGGAACTTGAACAAGAAGATGAGCAGGTTGACTCCATCGGGTCACTACGATTTATCAAGCGTAATGACGAAATGTTCATCGAGACTGATGACATCGGGAGTGAGCACCCCGACCGTGCTCGCTATTGGGAAGTTCGTCTCGACGAACAGTGGGTGGGCAACGTTATTTACGACGCGAACTGGGGGCAACTCATGTTCCGTCCCTCAACAGACATCCTAAGCAACGTCACGTTGCAGTCTGTTACACGATTCATCGAAAAACACTGCAGTGCTTCACGACGTGAACGTGCTCGGTATGATGCTGCCGTAGCACAAGAGTATGCAGCGTCGTTCGATGTGAAGATTTAAGTGTACGGGGGCTGGCGATTCCAGTCAGCCCCGTTTTTCGTTTTTACGAAGTCGAGGGTTTATGAATAAGGGCGGGTTCAGTCTTCGCAGATTGTTGGGTATTTCCGCATTCAAGTCGCGGATCAGTCGGGCTATCGGTATTCCGCTCACGAAGAGTGGTCGCCGCTGTTCGTTTTTGGGGGCAAGTATGAAAGGGGGGGATGCATCATGAAAAGAATGAAGTTGAAATCTGTGAAGCCGGTGACTGTGAAGTCTGAAAATCTGCCTGACGTTCTTACAATCGACCAACTCGCGCAGTTTCTCCAGTGCAAGCGTCGGGCTATCTACAATCTTACGAGGTCGAGAGCACAAGCAAGCGAGACCCGTTTGCCTGTGTTGCGCCTGCCCGTTGGTATCCGTTTCTTAAAGCCGTCCGTCCTTGCTTGGATGGCGCGGGCGGAGAGTCAATGAAGACGACGGAATACTGGGGGAGCAGTGACGATGAACCATGACAGTAGAGAACTTCGTGCATCACACGAGGCGGGTCATGCGACCGTTGCGACGGTGTTAGGTCTGCCGTGGTCACATGCTTGTATAAACGATTATGTCTGTGATGGACACTGCGATGGCAAATGCGACGAGCACCCTGTTGGCATGTTTCATCTAGACCTTCCGCCGATTGAAGATTTCAAGACCCATTCGGAGTTTCTTATCTTCATGGATAAGGGGTACACGATGCTGGCGGCGGGCATCGCGGGGGCTTGTCTCTATCACGGGGGGAAACTCCCAGCCCGTGTCACGGCTCGGATCATTAAAGAGCATGGATTAAAGGGTGACATTGCACAGTCTGAAGGGCGCAAGGACTTTAACAAGCGGATGCACACGGCGTACGCGATATTGCAGGCGAATCGAGAACTGCACCTTCGTCTGACTCGCAAACTTCTTGATAACGGCACGGTGAAGTTCGACGATGCGGCGATAGGGAGGAACTATGACGCCAACAGCACTTAGCAAACTGACGCGGGCCGAGGTCCGCATTCTCAAGTTTTACAAGTCCATCGCCCGACCAAATGCGGCACTCGGCATGGGACGACACTTCGTCCGCAGTCTGAAGAGTATAGCGACGGCAACGGGTTGCACGCGTAAAACTGTCACACGGGCCAACACCCACTTTCGTTTGCTGGGCATTCTTCTGTGGGCTCAGGGCAACGGCGGTGATTGGAAGAAGGGACTGAGGGGGCAGGCCAACCAATACGGGCTAGATTTGCATGGCTGGATGGGGTTCGACACCGTCATGGGCGTTACTCCTGCGATGCTACGGAAGGTACGGAAACAGGTTGTAGGGTTGGGGCCTGTTCCTATGACACCCCTCAACAATCAACCAATCAACAAGTCAACTCTCTCAACAGGTCAATAGGTCAACTATCAATAGTCAACGATCATAAGAGGGACATCAGTTTTTTGACATCTGATTTGGAATCACGGAGTTAAAGCGTTTTTGAGTGAAATGCCTTTTTCTGAAGAGAAAACCCGCCTTCATATAAGGTGGACATTTCGTATAAGAGGGACATTTTCAACGTACGTACGAATGAAGGGAGCAATACATGTTGGAAGGCACGCATTACACACCAGAGCCTCAGGGCGTTTGTCCTGTAGGACTGCATTGGGCAATCATCAAGGCGGTCACGCCCATCGGAAACAAACAGACCTCTTACGGGTTGAAGACTGACGTAGTCCGTTTTGACCTTCGAGTAAACGTCGACGGCAAAGAGTACAAGATTCAGCCTGATTATCCGCTGTCGATTCACTCGCTATCGAACTTTCGCAAACTGCTGATCGCTGTACGCATCTCCCCAGACAGCATCACAAAGGGCGGCCTCGATCTGAAGAGTTTGGAAGGGCGAGTGTTTAACGGCCAAGTCTACCACACAGGAAAGGGAAACGAGATTCACGCGGGCATCATTCCGCTTCCACCGCCACTTGACGCCTGTCCTTGCGGCAAGGCGACTCTAGCGGGGAAGGACTACTGCGGTGGCGGCAACTGCAAGTGGTCTATCGATGCACAGACACCGGTCGAAACCTGCTCTTACCTGTATGAGTCTGGTGACAAGTGTTACACCCTTGCAACAGGCAACGGGCTGTGTACGGCCCACGGGGGTGTCCAATGAACGAACTGAAAGAACTTTGGGAGAAGTTTTTAGGCGCTGCACCGTCGGTAGCGGTAGCAGCGCGATCCGGCCCAGCATCGCCCCGAACCGCCGCCGGTTCAGATGTCCTTCCGCCAGCAGAAGCCAGTAGTAGCGGGCATGTTTTACCAGCCGCCCCCCGGTCTTCACCAGACGTTGCTGCAGACTCGTCAGTGACCAAGTTTCGATTCGTTTGGGCAGAGCTAGCCGCCGCCACAAATTCCCCAAGTTGTAGGCCAGCAGGCGCGTACGGCTACGGAAGTTCTGCGTTTGACCTACGCCCGCGACCACTTCTCATGCATTTCCACTTTGTCACGAAACTGAAATCGAATTTCAATTTCAATTAGCCGCTCGGGTCGGTGCTCAGGCGGTGCTGATCATGCAATGACCATGCAATGCCGTCCGTAAGCGTATGAATCCACAGGCGTAAAAAATTTGCGACGGTTACATTAACCGTAGACGGACCATCCCGATATAAAGCCCCCGACCATCGAAGACGAGTGCAATCCTGAAAGTGTTTGCGTACGGCAGGAAGTTGTTGAAAGCAAAGTTCTTATTACGGATGGTAGGGTCTGAACGGCAGGATTTTTGATAGGCGGGGGTGTCCCCATAGCCCCGTCGCTATTGGCGCTGCGTACACGTAAGTATAAATTTTTCAATCGTTTACCGTCTATTCGCTATCAAAGTGACAAAAAGTGTCACCTAATAGGGGTCAATATGGCACAGAGACACAGGGGGCCGGGGAAGATCAAACGGGTACCGTCCGTCGAAGACCGGCTGAAGGAAATCTGGCAGAGGGCCGTATGCGCGACGGACGACGCGACTTTTGAACGTCTGACCCGCCTGTACGAAAAGATACGTTTAGCCGACCGACCGAAGGCCCCCGTAGGCCGCCCGGCCACAGGTCCCCAGCCGGGGACGCAGAAGTTCGAGCGTGACGCCCGCCAGCAGGCCAACAGTGACGCCAAGGAAGCCGCTAGGAAGGCGTATACGAGCGAACAGGCGGCGAAGGTACCTTTGACCCCTGCCGTAAGCCCTTACGCCCCCACCGCCCTAGAAACAGGCCTACTGGGCATAGTGCCTGAGCACACCACAAAGGCAGATGCCTTGAAGCAGGCCGCGATGGATAAACCCATTTTGGACGAGTTCGACAACCGTTCCGAACAGGAACGCAGGGCCGCCAGTCGGGCGGTGTCCGAGCGCTACCTACGGGAGAGCGGGCTTGTCTCTCATGTACCAGTAGAATCACCCGTACTGCCACAGCCGTTGCCGCCCCCGCCGTCTGCCCCAAATGAAAATACTGATACAAGGCCGCCCATCCAACCCAGCCCAGCCAAAGCAAGTCCCATCGTCGGCGTCTGGACCCCGGAGATGTTAGCTCTCAGGGATAGGGCGAGAAAGTAGGAACATGACACCCGAACCACCTTCACGAATCGAAACGCGGGCCTTTCTCGACAGGCTGCACTTACTAACTCCAGAACAGCAGGACAAGGTACTACAGAAAGTGCTCGATATCGAGAAGGCGTATACAACCGCCCCCAGCGCTTCGAACCGATGAACAGAACGCGCTGGTCGCCGCGCATGAAGCGTGGAAGGCTGCGCACGAAACTACGAAAGACTAAGCGGCGGATTGCCGCCAAGGAGAATCACCATGGCAGAACTTTTTAATCCCGAAACAGCGTCGCTCGAAGAGTTGCGCTCGCGGTGCGAACAGGGTGAGGTGGAACCCCCTACACCAGCGCCTGTACCGCCAGCACCTGCGGCTGAACCGCCTGAACTCGTTACCTATCGTCGGCGTGTCGAAAATCCCGACGGCACCGAAACGGTTTTCGAAGCCGACAGCATGTCCGAACTGGTGGATTTGCTGGTGGAGGCTCAACGTAATTCGACCATTTCAGATAAAGGAGATGAGTGCGCAGGTGCCGAAGCCGAGTACGAATTCGGCGCAGGAAGAGTTTCAAACCGCGTACGAATTCCAGTCCGCCCCTAGTCGTACGTTTGAGCGCCTACTCGAAAAATCTTTAGGGAAGGATTCCAAAACCATCCGAACGACCCTTCAGAAAATCTCTGACCGAACTGCTGAAGAAGATGCCGCTCGCGTTGCTCAGGCGTGGGTCGACTCGACACCCAACTACTATCCATGCCCCGAAAACGGGAAGCGGTTACAGTCATGGTGCCGCATCAACTCGGGAGGGCAGCCCGTGTCGCTGGAAATGCTCAACCGCTCATCTTCCACGTCGTCGATGTCATCCATGTCGTCCATGCCATTATTCATTCTTGAGCCGTCGCCACAGGCTTCCGAACGTGCCCTGCCAGACGCCCTGCACGCTCGCAATCGCAAAGGCAGGTCTGCCGCCGTGGTGCGGAGACGTAACCATCTCGCCCGTCGCCTCAATCGTGTCGAGCAGAGCGACCCGCTGCTCGCTGGCTTCGCCAGAAGCATTGAAGATCAAGTTGACCTCATCACCGTCAGAATTGATTGCTATCCCTGTCAGCGGCATACAGCCGTCGAGGTAAGTAATACCTGTCACCGTCAACGTCGTCATTGTTTTTTCTCCCATCGCCAGTTCCCCGGCTCGTATTCGACCTGCACCCAGCCCTCTGCGACGAGCCGTTTCTTGTTGTGCTCGTGAGTCGACTTGCACCAGCGAATCCAGCAGTGCATCTTCGGGGACCGCATGATCTCCGCTGTCTCTTCTGCCGTCAATTCACGCCCGACTTGTTTCCGATAGCGGGCGAGTTCGTCAGCGACTTCTTTGTCGACCCTGTCTGTTTTCGTTTCCTTGTTATGTTCAATCACTGTTTGATCTCTTTGAAAACGGGTCGGCAATTCCGCTTCCTCTTCAGGAGAGACCTTTGCATTCAGTGGACTGAATTTTCCCGCAGGCCGCTGTTTCTTCGCCCGTCGGGGTGACTGCCAGCACGGGACGATATCTCGCCAGAGATCGAACGACAGGCGTAGCGCGACCGCCTCGGTGACGACCTCGTCGATGAGGCAGAGGGGTGCACGCCGATCTGAATGCGGGCAAACTCCCCGCTGCGTGTCGAAAACCTCGACCCGGATGAGCTTCTCACCGTCGACCATCGCCATCTCAAACTTCCCTAGCATTGCCGTCTCCCCTGCTTCGCAGCATTCTGGTCAACAGTCAAACTTCATTGCCATCCTCGGCGTCCGTCATCTGACGATTAAGCCAGTCAACTTCTGCCGTCTGTTCCCGCAGCCGTTGCTGCTGTCGTTCTATGGCTCTCTCCATCCGAATGAACATCAGGTCGTTCCACGTCAAATCCTCACCAGCGTAGTTGACGTGTAGTTCGAGCCAGTCAATCGCGTCCTCTGCTGTCGCCATGGTTGGTCCTCCCCACACCGAATGACATCCCTGCGATAGTTCTTTGGCCTTCTGAGCGGCATCTCCCCGCAGATCGTTGGCGCTGAAACTTTTCACGCCAGCACCAGCCCCGCATCCTTCATCCCCTGCGCGAGACCCCAAGCGAAACGGTGCTCGACGACCAGCACGTCGCCAAACCACTGAGCGTCCGGGCTTACGTGCTCATCAATCCATTCTTTGCCTTGGGAAGTGAGAGGGCAGAAGAGGAAAACTGTGCCTTCATTCTGAACGAGAACGTCAGGAGTAATCGGGACAACTGAGGAACTGCTCATATGCGTGCTCCTTTGTGAAACACGCATCAGGTACCGAAACAGAAAAACCGCCCAATCAGGCGGCTATGGAGAACGTTTGCATTTCTGCCGCATCGGGCCGAAGCCCATACCACCGTGCTCTCCAAGTCGGTTGGTCGCGCTTTCGCGCTGTCCTGATGCTACGTACATTCTAACTGCACTAGCGTCTCGTGGAAATGGCACGAAGGTGACCAGCAGGTAATCAGCCGCAGTCGAGCAAATCTAATCGAGACGCTGCTGAAGCAGGTGAGGGAACAGGCTGGGAAGTAGTGTTTATATCGATATAACGGAGCCACAAAAAGCTTCCCTCTGAGCGTGGCTGCGAGATTCCGCGCCGAAGGTATTGGGCTGCGGGGTTCAGTTCACAGTCGCCCCGCCGCAGCATTTCTTGTATTTCTTCCCGGAGCCGCAGGTGCACGGATCGTTCCGCCCGACCTTGGGAGTGCTGCGCCAATTCACCGCGTCTCCCGATCCAGCCATTTCTCGACCCGTGCCGGACGCCACTCTTCCAGTGCCCGCAACAACTCGGCAGCCGACTCCCGCGCCAGCACTAGCCCTCGGTTCTCCGTCTTCAGAAATCGCTCCTCCACCGCATGGTCGAACATCGCCAGCAAGGGAGTGTAATACCCCAAGACATTCAGGACGCCGCAGGGCTTCGCATGCAGACCGAGTTGCGTCCAAGTTACCGCCTCGCAGAACTCCTCCAGAGTTCCGAACCCGCCCGGCA